>Ga0136618_10000322_pt1 | contig 15764 bp, 8 predicted proteins | sample AntDrymUQ3302106_2_FD_104805 | JGI IMG/M metagenome (GOLD analysis project Ga0136618, IMG submission 104805) | Polar desert sand microbial communities from Dry Valleys, Antarctica - metaG UQ330 (21.06) | ecosystem: Environmental > Terrestrial > Soil > Desert | place: Antarctica: Dry Valley... | reverse complement strand
GATTTCAAGCGTTTTGAAGAACTCGGCGTTATCGCTTCGATGCAGCCTTCGCACGCGATTTCCGATAAGCGTTGGGCGGGCGAGCGGCTCGGCGAATATCGGGTTTTGGGCGCGTATGCGTGGCATTTGATGCAGTCTTACAATGTTCACGTTCCGTTCGGGACGGATTTTCCGGTCGAGTCAATCAATCCTTACAACACGCTTTACGCCGCCGTTTCGCGCCAGGATGCGGAAGGAATGCCCGCCGGCGGTTGGCAGCCGCAGGAAAAATTAACGATTGAAAAGGCGATTCGCTGTCATACTTTTGAAGCGGCTTACGCGGAATTTGCAGAAAAAGAGAAAGGCGAAATAAAGGTTGGAATGTTTGCCGATTTGGTTGTGCAGTCTAAGGATTTATTGACGATTGAGCCGAAAGAGATTTTGACGACCGAGCCGATTTATACAATTTTCAATGGCAAGATTATTTACGAGAAAAAGTAAGAATTAGCCACGAACAAACACGAAAGAACACGAACAAGAAATCAAAATTATTTATTTGCATTTTCTTGTTCGTGTCTTTTCGTGTTTGTTCGTGGCTAATCTCAGATTAGAAATTATACCGAACGCCAAATTGGATTTGACGTGCGGCTGATGCCGAAGTGTAGCCGAGCGGTTGGGTCGGCAGACGACCGGGAATCGGACGGGCGTTTGCCGGAATTATAAAATTGTTGGCGGCAGCCGGATTGCCCGATGCCGGACAATTCGGATTCGTCGCCAGATTTGCCACGCAGCTTGCTCCGACGATATTGTTGACGCCGTTGAAATTAGAAGTGTTGAAAAGATTAAATCCTTCAATCGTCAATTCCAGATAGCGTCCTTCCCTGACAAAAAAGCGTCGTCCTAATCTGACGTCAAAGCTGGAAAAAGAATCGCCTTTGCCCGTGTTGCGAGCCAGTCCTGCGGGACGGTCGCTCAACGTGCGCCCGTCGCCGTTGCCGATGGCGTCAGAGCCGAGAACGAGATTGAACGGACGACCGCTGCCGTAGTTATAAATCAGAGATAAAACAAAGTCCTTCGCTATCGAATTCTCGAACGGGCTGTTGATAATCCCGCTGACGATAACTTTATGCCTTTGGTCGAATGCCGACAAAGCGCGGTCGTCGTTTCTGTCGAGCGGATTTTGCGCCAGGAAGTCGGTGTTGAAATCGGTTGATTCATCAATCGTTTTGGCAAACGTATAGTTTGCGAAAAGACTGAAGTTATTTGAAAGGCGTTTTGTTACCTGAAGCGTTCCGGCGTGATAAAAGGAATTCGCCGATGATTGATAAACTGCGTCAAGAACAATCAGCGGATTGATAGCTTGGACACGCGGCTGGCTCGAAAAACAGCTTTCCTGCTGGACAGCACCATTGGCGCATGTAACCGGTGTCGGATTCAGCCGATAGGCGCGGTTGTCGGCGGGGCGAACAAGGTGAAGACCGCGTGAAAACAGATAGCTGAGTTCGACCGAGAAACCGCCGGGCAAGAGCTGCTGCACCGCCGCGCTCGCCTGGTAACTTTCGCCGTTTTGGAAATTATCGCCAAGCCGAATTCGGGCTTCGAGCGGTCTGCCCGGATTTCTGTTCAGCCCGAACTGCGCGACATCAGCCAGAGTAATTGAACGAGTGCCGATAACGCCTTGCGCCAGCAAGGTTTGATAAATCGTCGGTGCGCTAATGGCGGCGGGACTTTGAATCGAGGAAGTGATGATATTTAACTGAAAAGGTTCATTTCCCGAAGCCAGCACGTTGACGACGTTGACAATTTGGCTGTCAACCGTTCCGGTATAAATTCCCGCTCCGGCGCGAACGACGGTTTTCGCATTATTGAAAACATCCCACGAAAAACCGACACGCGGCTGAAAATTATTTTTGTCGAGCGGCAGCGGGTCGGGTTGTTTATCTAAAAAGTAACGCAGACCGTAATTCAAAGTAAAATTCTGGCGGATTTTCCAGGTGTCTTGACCGAAAACCGAATAGCGCTGCGATCTTTGTTTGAAGAAAGGAAGTCCGAAGGCTTGCTGATACACCTGCGGCAGACTGAGATTATAGGCTTGCAGAGAGTTGATGGTCGTGCCGGAAAGACTTCCCGTCAAAGCTCCGGCTTGCGCCGCCGTCAGCGTTCCGGCGGCAACATCGGCTTGAATCTGCCCGACAATCGCCGCTTGCGAAGAGGAAAACAAAAGCCCGAAAGGCAGCGCGCCGAAATTGAAACGTCCGCCGACAAATGTTTGGGAATTTGACAAAAGGCTGGCGTGCAGAAAAGTGCCGCCGAATTTGATTGTATGATTGCCGCGAACCAGCGAAACCGTATCAATCAAATCATAACGGCGGTCAAAACTCCGCGCGCCTAAAAAGATGTCGCGCCCGAAATTGCCGAAACCGTCAACATTGATTTCCGGTCCCACTTGGTCGTTCGGCGTAACCAGAAACGCCAGATAGGAAAATTGCGCCTTAAATTCATTGACCGAAAGCGGGTCGAACGAATGCGTTTCGGACAGTAAAATACCGGCGGTCTGCGGCTGGATGAGCCGTCCGCGCGAAACCGCTGTCAACGCTCCCGCCGCTTGATTCTCCGCGCGTCCGCGTGCGTAATTAACGCGCACAAATCCGTTGTCGCTTTCGCTAAAGCTGTGGTCAACGCGCCCGGAAAAGACGGCGTTGGTCGCTTTGAACGGAAATTGACCGCTCTCTCTGGTGAACAAATTTGTAGTCCGCGTATTAGCCGTTGTCAGATTGGTTCTGACACCGGCGGAAAGGGCGGCAAATTGCGGTCTCGATGCGAGGTAATTCAAAAAATTCGTTTGACTATCATTGATTATAAAACCTCTTGACAACTCGCCCGACAGGTTGACCAGCGAAGTGCGCTGCTCGCGCAATCCCTCGGCGGCAACAAAGAAAAAGGTTTTATTCTGGACAATCGGACCGCCGAGCGAACCGCCGAACTGTTGGCGGCTAAACGGTGATTTACCGCTCGGATTAAAGTCAAAAACATTTCTGGCGTCAAATTTTCTGTTGCGGAAATAGCCGAATGCGCTGCCGTGATAATCGTTCGAGCCGGTCTTTGAAACGATGTTGACGATTCCGCCGTAAGCACCGCCGTATTCGGCATTATAACTGTTGCGAGTCACCTGAAATTCCTGCACGCCTTCCTGACTGATGACTTCGCGCGTCGACCCGCTCGAAGTATCGGCTTCCGCGCCGTCCACCGTGATAGAATTGCCGCGTCCGTTGCTGCCGCCGAAGGATAAACCCGACTGCGGCGTTTGGGCAACCCGCGCGTCGGTCGAATCGTTGATGTTGTCCGAATCGGAAACGCCCGGTGTCAGCAGCGCAAAATCTAAAAAGTTGCGACGATTGATTGGCAAATTCTCGATTTGTCTGGTTGAAATCACATTTGACTGCTGCGTGCGCTCGGTTTCGATTACTTCTTCGTTTTGCACGACCGTCACCTGTGCATCAACGCCGCCGACCGACAATTGAAAAGGCAGTTCAAGCTGCTGCCCGACTTCGAGCTTCACGTCGTTGGCTACTCTCGGAGAAAAACTGCTCGCCTCAATCTTGATATTGTAGACGCTTGGAAGGAGTGCCACGACAACGAAGTTTCCGTCTCCATTGGTTGTCGTCGTTCTGGTTGTGCCTTTTGTACTGTCGGTCACGGTGACGGTCGCACCGGCAACCACCGCGCCGTTCGGGTCTGTTACTTGTCCGCGCAGCTCTCCCGTTCCGGTTGCCTGGGCAAGAACCATTGTCACGCTCAAACTAAAAAATAAGCCGAGCAAAAAAATAGTCGATAACTTTTTCATAGAATTAAACTCCTGTGCCAAATGTAACTAAAATTATTAAGACAAATATCTGTACCGGATTCGCAGCAAAAACAGATTTTGCCCGCGAAACACGCGAATTGCGCGAACAATAAAATATAAAACTAAAAATCAATTCTTCTTTTAGCGTGTTTCGCGTGTTTCGCGGGCAATAGAATCACTTTTCAAACAGTCAATTCGCCGCCGATTCCGCCGTCGCCGTTTGTAATTTTCTCCGGTCAAAATCGCTGAAACTTTCGCCCGTCTCGGCAAGTTTCTTCAATAATCCCGACGGCTTCCACCAATCGCCGTGCGCCTCGTGAAGTTCCTTTACTTTTTGGTAAACCTTTTCGAGTCCGATTGTATCGGCATAAAACATCGGACCGCCGCGCCAGACGGGAAAGCCGAAACCGTTGATATAAATTAAATCTATGTCAACCGAACGCAGCGCGATGCCGTCTTCCAAAATCTTCGCGCCTTCGTTGACGAGCGCGTAAATCGTGCGCTCGATGATTTCTTCGTCGGAGATTTCGCGCTGCCGGATTCCCGCGTTTGTCGCCGTGTCTTTTAACATCTGCGCGATTTCCGCGTTCGGCGCGGGTTTTCTGTTTTCGTCGTAATCATACCAACCGGCTTTTGTTTTCTGTCCGTAACGACCGAGTTCGTAAATTTTATCGGCGATAATCGGATAGCGTCTGCCCGCAATTTCGAGATGTTTATATTCCTCGCGCACCCGCCAGCCGACATCAACGCCCGCCAAATCGCTCATCGCAAAAAGTCCCATTGCCATTCCGAAGTTGTTCAAAGCGCGGTCAACCTGTTCAACCGTCGCGCCTTCTTCAACCAAAAACTGCGCTTCGCGTCCGTAAGGCTCGACCATTCGGTTGCCGACGAAACCTCGACAATTTCCGACCGGCACGCCGAGTTTTTTCAATCTTTTTGCCAGCTTCATCGAAGTTGCGACGACTTCCTTGCTTGTCTTTTCGCCGCGCACGATTTCCAAAAGACGCATTACATTTGCCGGAGAAAAAAAGTGATGACCGATGACCATTTCGGGGCGCGAAGTCGCGGCGGCGATTTCGTCAATGCTTAAAGTTGAAGTGTTGGAAGCCAGGATAGCCGACGGTTTGCAGATTTTGTCCAACGCGCCGAAAATCTCTCGCTTCAAAGCCATATTTTCAAACGCGGCTTCGACAACCACATCCGCATCGGCAAATTCATCATAGACGAGCGTCGGCGTTATCAAACTCAAACGCTTTTGCATTTGGTCTTCGGTCATTCGACCTTTTTTAACCGAACTCGCGTAATTTTTTTCAATCGTCGCCATCCCGCGCGTCAGGGCTTCCTGCGTCGTTTCCTTCAAAACAACCGGAATTCCGGCGTTGGCAAAATTCATCGCGATTCCGCCGCCCATCGTTCCCGCGCCGATAACGGCGGCTTCTTCAATCGGCAAAACGGGCGTGTCTTTTGGAACGTCGGGAATTTTGGCGACTTCGCGCTCGCCGAAAAAGACGTGAATCAAGGCTTTCGATTCGACCGATTGCAGACACTCGACGAAAAGTTTGTTTTCAAATTGAACGCCTTCCTCAAAGGAAAGTTTCGTCGCCGCTTCAACCGCGTCAATCGCTTTGAGCGGCGCGTTCAAACCGCGCCTTATTTTTTTGGCAGTCGCTTTCGCAGTTTCAAAAATCGCAGCATTTGTCGCTTCGTCGCCTAATTTGTCTCTTGATTCGCGGGTTTTCCGCAGAGGTTTGTTCGCTTGGATAACTTGACGGATAAATTTAGTTGCCTCAGCCAGCAAGTCGCCTTCGACAATTTTATCAACCAAACCGTTTTCAAGTGCGTCTTTAGCGGAAATCGGCTCGCCGAAAGCGCACATTTCGACGGCTTTCGCTGTGCCGACCAATCGCGGCAGACGCTGCGTTCCGCCCGCGCCCGGAATCAAACCGAGTTTGACTTCCGGCTGACCAAGCAAAGATTTTTCATTGGCGACGCGAAAGTGCGCGCCCTGTGCAATCTCCAAACCGCCGCCGAACGCCGTCCCGTGAATCGCCGCGACAATCGGTTTCGGCGAATCTTCCAAAAACAAAATGAGCGGCAGAATAGGACTGCCGCTCTCTCTCGTTTGATTTCTGATTTTTCCAAACTCACGAATATCCGCGCCGGCAATAAATGTCGTGCCGCCGCCGATTAAAACCGCGCCTTTGATATTATCGGCGACAATAATTTCTTCCAAAGCGGATTTGATGCCTTCCGGTACGCCCGGACTCAGAGCGTTGACCGGCGGATTATCAACTGTGATAACTGCAATCTCGCCGTCAAATGTAAGTTTAACCAGTTCCGACATAATTTATTGCGTTCTTTATATCTTTTGCGGCTCGCGCAGTAAACCTCGCAAAGCCATCCGGCAGACATCTTCGCAAACTTTTTCAACCGAAAGTTTACCGCTCGAATGAAACCAACGCGCGAGCCATAAAATCATTCCAAGCAGAGTGAAAGTCGCGGCGGTAATATCAATTTCGTGGAGTTTTCCTTGCTTTTCCAACTCAACCAAAGTATCACGAACAAACTCGAAATAAATGCGCCGCCGCTGGAGAATTTTCTCGCGCTGTTTGAAGTTTAACGCACTGATTTCATCGGAGAGAATCACGACGGCGTGATTGCCGCCCGCTGCTAGCCGCGCGTGATTCAGTATCGTAAATTTCAATCTGGCTTCGGCATCCGTAATTTCCTGCGCCGGCAGCAAAACTTCATTTTTAACACTGTCCAAGCCGAGATTCATTATTTGAAAAAGCAAATCCTGTTTGCCTTCGACATAATAATAAAGTCCGGCTTTGGTGATTGCCAGCGCATTGGCAACATCGTTCAGCGATGTCGAAGCATAGCCTTTGGTAAAAAAAATTTGAGCCGCCGTCAGGTGAATTTCCTGCGCCCGGTCAATGCTTTTTTGAGTGCCGTTTCGCGCCATCTCGACTTTTGATTCGCTCTAAAATCTACAGCAAAACAGGACTTTTGCTTTATCTTGAAATCACTATGGAAAATTAAAATAAATTAAACTTCCCACGTTTCGAAAAATTGTTTTCTGCTAAATTGTATGCTAGGTTTTACTAACCGTTCGGTAGAATTTAACATAAATTTAATCCATAAGATTCTTGTTGTCAAGATTTTTCGCTCGACCTACAGTGAATTCCTAAAACTTAAATCGTTGGCTTTGCGATTATAGAAAAGATGAATATTTCTGCTCAAAAATTTTCTCGCTCAAAACCGATTTCCTCAAGCGAAGAATACGTCAATTCTTTGCGCGGACGAAAATTAAAGGTTTATCTCTTCGGTGCGCTTGTCGAAGATACGGTCGAGCATCCGATGATTCGCCCGAGCATCAACGCCGTCGCCGAAACTTATGATTTGGCACTGCGCGAACCTGAATTGGCAAGCGCGACTTCGCATCTGACCGGCGAAAAGGTTAATCGTTTTTTGAATATTGTAATGAACCGAGACGACGTTGTTTTGCAAAACAAAATGCAGCGTCGTCTCGGACAATTGACCGGAACTTGTTTTCAGAGATGCGTCGGAATGGACGCGCTCAATTCTTTGTATTCGACGACGTTTGAGATTGACGAAAAGTATCAGAGAGATTATCACGAGCGTCTGAAAAGTTTTATCGAAGAAGTTCAAACGCAAAATCTCGTCATCGGCGGCGCGATGACCGATGTCAAAGGCGACCGAGGTCTTGCGCCGCACCAACAGGCTGACCCGGATTTATTCGTTCACGTTGTCAAACGAACCGACGAAGGCGTTTATGTGACGGGCGCGAAAGCGCATCAGACAGGCTGTCTAAACTCGCATTGGTTAATCGTAATGCCGACAATGCGCCTGACCGAAAACGACAAAGATTATGCGATTGTCGGCGCGATTCCGGTCGAAGCCGAAGGCATTACATATATTTACGGGCGGCAATCGTGCGACACGCGCTCGATGGAAGATGGGGAAATGGATGCGGGAAACGCGAACTTTAGCGGACAGGAAGCAATGGTCATTCTCGACAATGTTTTTATTCCGAACGAGCTGATTTTTATGAACGGCGAATTTGAATTCGCTTCGATGCTAATCGAAAGATTCACCTGCTATCATCGCCGTTCGTATGTTTGCAAAAGCGGTGTCGGCGATGTTTTAATCGGCGCGGCGGCGCAGATTACCGAATACAACGGCGCGGAAAAGGCTTCGCACATCAAAGACAAACTCGTTGAAATGACGCATTTAAACGAAACGATTTACGCAACCGGAATCGCATCGAGCTATCAATCGAAACCGACAAAGTCGGGCGCGTATTTAAACGACGATATGATCGCCAATGTCTGCAAACATCACGTCACGAAAATGCCGTATGAAATCGGACGACTCGCGCAGGATTTAGCCGGCGGTCTGGTTGTTACTTTGCCGTCGGAAAAAGATTTTCGAAGCGAAGAAGTCGGACACTTGCTCGAAAAATATCTGAAGGGTCGCGCTGATGTTTCGACGGAAAATCGAATGCGGATTTTGCGCTTGATTGAAAATATGACTTTGGGCAGAAACGCCGTCGGCTATTTGACCGAAAGTATGCACGGCGCAGGTTCGCCGCAAGCCCAGCGAATCCAAATCGCCAGAGGAATGCAGATTGAATTTAAGAAACAACTGGCAAAGGAACTCGCGGGAATTGAGGAAAGAAAACGCGAGCAATTGACGAGCGAAATTACGGATTATTTCGGTAAAGTTTTTGATACAGAGATTTGAGCTATGAGGAAAATTCTTGTCAAAGAATAGAGATGTTTAGCAATGAATAAAAAAAGTGGCGCGTGGTTCGCCTTATGGGTTTTGTTTGCCATCAACGCGGTAAATTTTTTTGACCGTCAGATACTGGGCGCGGTCGGCGAGCAGGTGCGGAAGGAATTCGTGTTGAGCGACGGCGCACTCGGCGCGCTTGGCACGGCTTTTACTTTGCTTTACGCTTTTGTCGGTGTTCCTCTGGGCAGGCTGGCGGATAAAATCGGACGTAAAGGAATCCTTTCCGGCGGTGTCTTTTTGTGGAGTCTGATGACGGTCGGTTCGGGTTTGGCGCAAAACTTTTGGCAGATTTTCGTCCTCAGGCTCGGTGTCGGTGTCGGCGAAGCGTCGTGCGCTCCGGCTGCCACGTCTTTAATCGGCGATTTGTTTCCGGCTAGCTGGCGGGCGAAGGCTCTGGCGATTTTTATGCTTGGATTGCCTGTCGGAATCGCTCTGAGCTTTGCCGTCAGCGGCACGATTGCTAAAACTTACGGTTGGCGGGCGGCGTTTTTTGTGGCGGGAGTTCCCGGACTGCTGTGCGCCCTTGCCGTTTTGTTCGTCAAAGAACCGAAGCGAGGTGCCGCCGAAGCTCACGACATCGGCGAGCAAAAACGCGAGGGTTCGCCGTATCGCTTGATTCTCGCTTCGCCGACGATGCGCTGGTTGATTCTCTCCGGCGCACTGCACAATTTTAATATGTATGCCATCGGCTCGTTTATCACGCCGTATCTGATGCGCTATCACGGCGCGGATATTCAAAATGCAAATTTTGTTTCGATGATTGTTTATGGAGTTATGGGTGCGCCGGGACTGCTCATCGGCGGATATATCGGCGATGCGGTGATGAAAAAACGAACCGACGGAAGAATGCTGGTCGGCACGATTGCGATTGTATTTTCCATTCCGTTTCTCTTTTTCGCGCTCGGCAGACCGCCGGGCGACATCACGACGTTTCTGGTATTGATGGGAATGGGCTGCGCGTTGATGTATTTTTATTATTCGACGGTTTATTCGACGATTCAGGACATTGTCGAGCCGGGACTTCGCGGCACGGCGATGGCGGTTTATTTTTTTGCGATGTATGTTTTGGGCGCATCGCTCGGACCGCTGGCAACCGGATTGATGAGCGACTTTTTTACCAAACAAGCGGCACAGGCGGCGGGCATCACCGATTTTACGCAAGCCGCGCTCGAACCGTTTCGCGCAGCCGGTCTCCAATCGGCGATGTATGCGATTCCAATTTTGAGCGTGCTGCTCACGTTTGTTTTATTCGCCGCTTCGCGCACCGTGACGAAGGATGTAGAAAAACTACAAGACTGGATGCGAGAGTCGACTAAGTGATGAATGCTGAACCGGGAATGAAAACCGAAACGAAAAAATATGAAGGCGGCGGGAGTTTTTTGACGCACAATGCGACGGCGGACGAAATTTTTACGCGCGAAGATTTGTCGCCCGCGCAGGTGATGTTCGGACAGATTGCCGAAGATTTTATGAACGCGGAAGTCGTGCCGAATGATGAACGCATTCACGCTAAGGATTGGAAACTAACACGCGAGCTTTTGTTAAAAGCGGGCGAACTCGATTTGCTGCGCGTTGATATACCGGAAGCGTTTGACGGTTTGGGTTTGGACAAAGTTAGCTCGGCATATGTCGGCGAAAAGATAGGAATTATGCCGTCCTTTGCCGGCTCGCTCGGAGCGCATACGACGATTGGGACTTTGCCGATTGTTTATTTCGGCACGGATGCGCAAAAGGCAAAATATTTGCCGAAACTAGCAAGCGGTGAATGGATTGCGGCATTTTGTTTGACCGAACCGGAATCGGGTTCGGACGCGCTTGCCGCCCGCACGAAAGCGGTTTTGAGCAAAGACGGGAAATTTTATGTTCTCAACGGTCAAAAAATGTGGATCACCAACGGCGGGTTTGCCGACGTTTTTGCGATTTTCGCCAAAGTTGACGGCGAGAAATTCACGGCGTTTATCGTCGAGCGCGAAATGGGCGTGGTCAGCGGGCGCGAAGAACCGAAGTTAGGTCTGGACGGTTCTTCGACAACCGCATTGATTTTGGAAAACGTCCGTGTTCCCGTTGAAAATGTTCTGGGAAAAATCGGCGAAGGTCATAAAGTCGCGTTTAATATCTTGAACATCGGGCGCGTCAAACTCGGCACGCGCAACATCGGAAGTGCGAAGCAATCTTTGAATCGGGCGATGCAATATGCCGTCGAGCGTCAGCAATTCGGCAAATCAATCAGCGAATTCGGAATGATAAAACAGAAAATCGGCGAGATGGCGATTCGCTGTTTTGTCGGCGATGCGATGGTTTTCCGCACGCTCGGCGACGTGGACAACGCGCTCGAAGCGGTTGATAAATCCGACGCGGCACAAACTTTGAGAACAATCGAAAATTTTGCTGTCGAATGTTCGATAAACAAAGTCTGGTCAAGCGAAACACTGGCTTTCGTGGTTGACGAAGCGTTGCAAATTTACGGCGGCTACGGCTACTCGAAGGAATATCCGGCGGAACGCGCTTACCGCGACGCTCGCATCACGCGACTTTACGAAGGCACGAACGAAATAAATCGTCTGATTATTCCGACGCGCCTTTTGAAAAACCAGGTGACGGTGCATTTGTTCGCGGGCGAAAACGCGCAAAATTTGTTGGAAAACAATCGAATGGTTTCGCATAATCAAACTTTTTCAGCCGAACGCGATTTGCTTTCACGCGCCAAAAAGTTGCTCGTCTTTTTGCTCAATCGCGCCAAGTCAACTTACGCTGATAAATTATCGAACGAGCAGGAAATCCTGGGACACATCGCCGATATGACAATCGAGATTTACGCGGTGGAAAGCGCGGTTTTGCGGGCGGAAAAGTTATCGAATAAAAATAATGAGGCGAAAAACGCGATTGCCGCAGACATGACGCGCAGTTATGCAAGCGACGCGGCAGACCGCATCGAGCATTCGGCGAAACAAGTCGCGGCGGCATTGTCGGAAAGCGAAGATGTTTTTGAACGGGTGCAGAAATTGACCGAGTTCAAAACCTACAACACGGTTGCCGCTCGCCGCCGTATTGCCGATTCTGTCATCGAAGCCGGACGCTATTATTTTTAAGTCCGGTGTCTGTAAAAAGTAGAATCCGATTCAGAATTGCCGAAACAACTTTAAGTGGTTTGAAAAATCAGCAGATTAGTTGAGAGTTGACGATTTATCATGTAACTATTAAAGCGAAACAAACCCAAAATTAGACTCTAAATTGTTTTTCAAAACTTTGAACCGGCTTCTGATAATTTATGAACATTCTCGTTTGCCTCAAACAGATTTTAGACCCGGAAATTCCGGCGCGTGATTTTCGTGTTGACGCGGAAAAGAAAATCGCCGATGCTGGCACGGCAAGTTTCGTCACCAATATCTTTTGCGAAAACGCGCTCGAAACCGCTCTGCAACTGCGCGAAAAAGGTGTTGACGCGAAAATTACGGTTTTGTCCTATGGCGCGGCGACAGCGGAAGATTCCCTAAGAAAGGCTCTGGCGATGAAAGCCGACGAAGCCGTTTTGGTCATTAACGAAAACGAAAGTGCAAACCCGGATTCTCCGGCTGTCGCCGAAACGCTCGCCGCCGCGATAAAAAAATCAGGTGATTTCGATTTGATTATGGTCGGGCGCGAAGCAGGCGATTGGGGCGCGGGACAAACCGGCGGTTTAATTGCCGAAATTCTCGGTTTCCCGTGCGTTTCGTTTGTGGACACGATTGAAAATTCAAATGGAAAACTCCGTCTTAAACGCCAGACTGATACGGGCTGGGAAATCATCGAAGCCGAAACGCCGGTTGTCATAACGGTTACGAACGACGACAAAAACGTGCCGCGCATTCCGAAAGTGCGCGACGTAATGATGTCGTATCGGCAGCCGCTGACAACCTGGACACTCGCCGACATCGGCGCAAATACAGCCGCAAATTCTTATTATGAAACGGCTGAACTCGTCGTTCCGCAAAAGGAAACGCATTGCGAATTTGTTGCGGGCGACACTTTAGACGAGAAAGTCGAGAATTTTGCCAGGCGAATTTTGGAAGTTACAGGTTCGATTTAGGAAGAAGGTTTGTCCACAGATAAACACAGATGAAATCAATGGAAAATGGATAATCATGAAATCAATGGATAACGGATAATGGAAAATGGATAATTATGAAATCAAAGCATTATCCGTTATCCATTTTCCATTTTCCATTTTCCATCTGAATTTGTGGACAAAATTGATTTAATTAATTTATGAATGACGCTCTGATTTGTCTTTTCTCAAACAACAATTTCGATAAAGCCGCGCAAGGTTTGGCGGGCGCGGGGCGTAGACTTGCAGACGAAATGGGCGGCAAATTGTGCGCCGTCGTGATTGGCACGAATGCGGACGCGCTTGTTTCGGAAGTCGCCCGGTTTGCCGATTCGGTCGTCGTTGCCGACAACGCCGAACTTGCCGAATATCAAACTGAAACTTGTTTGAACGCTCTAACGCAAATTTGCAAAGAGTTGTCGCCGCGTGCGGTTTTGCTTTCCAACGATACTTACAGCCAGGAACTTGCGCCGCGTCTGGCGTATCGTTTGTCGGGAAGCGCGGCGGGCGACGGCATAGAAATCAAAATTGCAGGCGAACATCTGCAAGCAACCAGACAAGTTTATGGCGGCAAAGCGCAAGCCGTTATCGAACTCAAGAGAAATCCGGCGGTTGTTTGGCTGCGCTCGCGTTCTTTTACACCGGCGACGGCGCGTGAAAATTCGGGCGAAATTACTCGCAAAACACTGGATATTCAAGTTGACACGCGCACTAGAATCATTGAGCGCAAACGAGAAGAATCAGGCGCGGCGCGGCTTGAAGAAGCGACAGTGATCGTGTCAGGCGGACGCGGCATCGGCGGTTCTGAACCGTTTGAAAGCGAACTGAAACCGCTTGCCGAACAAATGCACGCGCAGCTTGCGGCATCGCGGGCAGCGTGCGACGCAGGTTGGGTTTCACCGACGCTGCAAGTCGGTCAGACGGGCAAAAAAGTTACGCCGGAATTGTATCTTGCCATTGCGATAACGGGCGCGAGCCAGCATATTGCGGGAATTTCCGAAGCAAAAAATATCGCTGCGATAAACAACGACGCGGACGCGCCGATTTTCAAACATTGCCGTTTCGGAATCGTCGAAGATTACAAAAAAGTCGTGCCGCTGTTGAGAGAAAAATTAGCCGAATTGCAAAAATGAACACCGCCGAAGCTACGCGCCAAATCTATTGGAATATCTCACATCCGTGGGCGATGTATCCGCTTTTATTGATTACGGGCGTGGTTGCGGGTTACGGCATTTACCGGCATTTCAGTCGCTGGCGGCGCGGTCTTCCCGTTAATCGGCTTGACCGACGAGCCGAACGCATCAAGTTAGTTTTCAAACACGCCGTCGCGCAGCAACGGACAGCGCGAAACATTTACGTCGGATTTTTTCACCGCCTTATCACTTACGGTTTTGTCGTTTTGACGATTGCGACAACGGTTGTCGCGCTCGATGCGGATTTTGGAACGTCAATAATGCGCGGCAATTTTTATCTGTATTTTCAATCGTTCACGGTTGACGTTTTCGGCGCGTTGGTAATGGTCGGAACAGGAATGGCGGCGGCGCGGCGTTATATCGCGCGTCCGAAAAAGTTGGTTTATACGAATGAATCGGCGTTGATTTTGTTTTCCATTTTCTTGTTGTGTCTGCAAGGCTTTCTGGTCGAAGGCTGGCGTATCGCCGCAACCGATGACCCGTGGCGGGCGTGGTCGCCGTTTGGAAATCTTTTTGCTTATGCTTCGAGTGCGACGATGAGCATTGGAGCAATGCAGTGGGCGCATTGGGCAACCTGGTGGTTTCATCTGGCGACGACGCTGGCATTTATGGCGTGGATTCCCTACACGAAAATGATGCACATTTTTACCGCTCCGCTCAATATCTACACGGCAAATCTCGTCCCGCTCGGCGCGACTCTGAAAAATATAGATTTTGAAAAGACCGAAACTTTTGGCGTTAATTCCCTGAAAGGTTTTACGTGGAAAGATTTGGTTGATTTTGACGCTTGCACCGAATGCGGACGCTGCACGGCGGTTTGTCCGGCGCACGCTGTCGGCAAGGAACTCTCGCCGCGCGATATTATTATCCAACTGCGCGATTTTATGCACGAAAATCCGCGCGATGCTTTTGGATTGGTGGCGGCAAAAGGTGAAGTTGCTCTAACGCCCGCCGACGGTGAGCCGACGGTTGATGTTGAAGCAAAACCGCCGCTTGCGATAATCGGCACAGTTCCGGCGACCGCGCCCGAAGCTCTCTGGCAATGCACAACCTGTGCGGCGTGTATGGAAGCGTGTCCGGTTTTTATCGAGCAGATGCCGAAAATTGTGGATATGCGCCGCTTTTTAGTGATGGAAGAAGCCGAGTTTCCCGATTCGATGCAGGCGGCGGTTTTGTCTCTGGAAAAACGCGGTCATCCGTATAGCGGAACGCAGGCGACGCGCGTTGATTGGACGAAAGATTTAAACGTCAAACACATCAGCGACGCGCAGGACGCGGAAGTTTTATTATGGACCGGCTGCGGCGGCTCTTTAATTGAGAGAAACCAAAAAGTCACCAGAGCGACGGCGCAACTGCTCGAACAAGCGGGCGTGAATTTCGCAATTCTTGGACGCGACGAAAAATGTTCGGGCGACCCGGCGCGGCGCATCGGCAACGAGTTTTTGTTTGAAACGCTGGCACAGGAAAATGTCAAAAATTTGAATAAATATCAGGTGAAAAAAGTTATCACGGCTTGCCCGCATTGCTTTAACACTTTCAAAAACGAGTATCCGCAATACGGCGGAATGTTCGAGGTTTATCACCACAGCGAATATCTGGCAAAATTGGTTGCCGATGGAAAAATCAAACCGATTACCGAATCCGAACAGAAAATCACGTTTCACGACCCGTGTTATCTGGGAAGACAAAACGGAGTTTATGAAGCACCGCGTGAATTAGTGCAGATTTCAACGCGCAAAAAATCGGTGGAAATGGAGCGCAGCCGCAATAAAAGTTTTTGCTGCGGCGGCGGCGGCGGAATGAGTTTTGTGGACGAACCGGCGGACAAGCGCGTCAATCAAAACCG
>Ga0136618_10000321_pt1 | contig 15775 bp, 17 predicted proteins | sample AntDrymUQ3302106_2_FD_104805 | JGI IMG/M metagenome (GOLD analysis project Ga0136618, IMG submission 104805) | Polar desert sand microbial communities from Dry Valleys, Antarctica - metaG UQ330 (21.06) | ecosystem: Environmental > Terrestrial > Soil > Desert | place: Antarctica: Dry Valley... | reverse complement strand
CCATTTTTTTATAATCTCCTTTCCTTAAAAAATTTAAGATTCAAGATTCAGGATTTAAGATTTCAATTTTGAATGCTGAATTTTGAATCTTGAATTAGCTGGCGTTCGCGCCTGCTCGTTCGATGATTCCTAAAATTTCGTCTTCGCGCATCATCAGCAATTCTTCGTTGTCAATTTTGATTTCCGAACCGCTGTATTTGCCGAACAAAACACGGTCGCCCGCTTTTACGTCAAGCGTCTGACGAGTTCCGTCTTCTTTATATTTGCCTTCACCGACAGCGATAACTTCGCCTTCCTGCGGTTTTTCCTTTGCCGTATCAGGAATAAAAAGACCACCCGCCGTTTTATCTGAACTCTCTTCAATACGACGAACAATCACTCGGTCGTGTAATGGTTTTATTGTTGTTGCCATTTTGTTTTTATCTCCTTTCAATATATTTTTATTAGGTCAAAATAATATATTTGTGTTTTTAGCAAACTATCCTAATGAGTGCTAGAATACAAAACAAAGTTTAACCTGTCAAGCATCGGTGTATAAAAAATACTTTAGAAAATCTGATTAAAGTATTATCAAGTTTCTATGATTTTGTCTGAAATAAATATTTATCCAATAAAATCACTCGGCGGAATTTCTCTCAAAAGTTCGACAGTTGAAGCACGTGGTTTGCAGTTCGATAGACGTTGGCTCTTAATTGACGAGAAAAATAATTTCCTTACGCAACGTAATTTTTCGAAAATGGCAACAGTCAATGTTGAGGTTTTGAAAAATGGTTTGCGAGTTTCTGAAAATGGAAATGAAGTGAATATTCCATTTGAACTAAACACAAACGAAACGGCGAGCGTGAAAATTTGGAGCAGCAGATGTCGTGCGAAAGTTTATGAAAAAGAAACGAACGATTGGTTTTCAAATGTTCTACAAACTGACTGCAAACTCGTTTTGATGCCTGAAGAAACACGCCGAAAAGTAAATTATTTCTATGCCGTTCATAAAGACGATACGGTTAGTTTTGCTGATGCTTATCCGTATCTGTTGATTGGCGAAAGTTCGCTTGAAGACTTAAATTCACGGCTCGAAAATCCTGTTCCGATGAATCGCTTTCGTCCGAATTTTGTTGTGTCGGGCACGGAGGCATTTGCCGAAGATAAATGGAAGCAAATCAAAATCGGCGCGTGCGTTTTTCACGTCGTCAAACCTTGCGGGCGTTGCGTGATAACGACGATTGACCAGGCAAGCGGCGAAAAACAGTCGGTTGAGCCTTTGAAAACTCTGGCTAGTTACCGTATTCCAAAACGTAGTATCAAGAAAAAAATTCTTTTCGGGCAAAATTTGATCGCGGAAAATGCCGGGGATGTTGTGAAAATTGGTGACAAAGTAGAAGTGATTCAAACCAAAAACACGCGGTATTCAGGATTCAGGATTCAAGATTCAAAATTAAAATCCTGAATCCTGAATTATAAATCCTGAATTCTGAATCTTGACCAATCGAAAACTTTACAATAACTTTATTGAAGATTTCCAAAACAATTTCAAAAAATAAAATGACAAATCGAATACACCGTGAAGTTATCGGCGGACATCTTCTGATAATCGGCGGCGCGGAAGATAAATATAACGAGCGGCGTATTTTGCGCAAATTTCTGTCGCTGACCGGCGAAAAGAACGCAGAGATTTTGATTGTGCCGGTGGCTTCGGACTTTCCCGAATTTGCGGCTGACGTTTATGTACAGGCTTTTCGCAATCTAGGCGTGGCTAATCCGCGCGTTTTGCGTGCGACTTCGCGGCAGGACGTTTTCCAAGCCGACGCTGACGCTCTACTTGATGGCGTAAAGGGAGTTTTTATCACGGGCGGCGACCAGATGCGGCTCGTTTCTCTTTTAGGCGGGACAAAGTTTGCTCAAAAATTGAGCGAGATGATCAGCGAAACCGATATGGTTGTTGCAGGAACGAGCGCGGGCGCAGCGGGAATGAGTGCTTCGATGATTGTGCGCGGCGAATCGACTCCGCACCCGCACAAAAATTCCGTGCGTCTTTCGCCCGGTCTGGGTTTTCTCAAAAATATCATTATTGACCAGCATTTTACAGAGCGCGGACGCATCAGCCGTCTGATTACGGCGGTTTCATATAATCCCTACAACCTGGGAATCGGGATTGATGAAAACACAGCGATTATTCTTGATAAAAACGGCGTGCTGGAAGTTTTCGGCGGCGGCTCGATAACGATTGTCGACGGCTCGCAAATTACTTATAACGAAATCGCCGAAGTTGATGATAATCAGTCTTTCAGCGTCTGCGGCATCCAGCTTCATATTTTGGGCGACGGTATGATTTACGATTATTTTTCCAGAACGCCGCTCCAGCCGCCGAATGAATTTTTACTGCCCGACATCGAATGATTTAAGATTCAAGATTCAGGATTTAGAATTGTCCTTCAATTTTCAATCCTGAATTCTGAATCTTGAACCCAAAATTTATGAACATTCTCGAAATCAGAACATTGCGCGGTCCTAATTATTGGAGCGGTTATTGGAAACGGCTGATTATAATGCGGCTCGACATCGGAGATTATGAGCAAAAGCCAACCGATAAAATAGAAGATTTTTATAATCGTTTGGTTGAAGCGATGCCGAGTATACAAACACACGGATGCAGTTATCAAGAAGCAGGCGGATTTTTGCGTCGCGTTGAAGAGGGAACCTGGGCGGGTCACGTTATCGAACATTTTGCGCTCGAACTGCAAACGCTCGCCGGGATGGATGTCGGTTACGGCAGAACGCGCGAGACAGGCGAACCGGGAATTTACAATATCGTGTTTGCTTATTATGAGGAAGAAGTCGGACGTTACGCGGCGCGGGCGTCGGTCAGACTTTTTCTGGAGCTTGCGGAAGGCAAACCGATTGAAGAAATAAAGCAAACTCTCGCCCGTGAAGTTCAGGAAATGCGCGAAATCCGCGAAGAAGTTCGTTTCGGACCTTCGACCGGCTCGATTATCGAAGAAGCCGAAAAGCGCGATATTCCATACATCCGACTTAACGACCAATCGCTCGTCCAACTCGGTTACGGCGTTCACCAGCAGCGTATTCAAGCGACGACGACCAATCAGACGAATATGATTTCGGTTGATATTGCCGCCAACAAAGCTGCGACTAAGAAATTACTTGGCGAGATGGGCGTTCCGGTTCCGAAAGGTTTTCGTATCAGAGATGAGGAAGAGCTTAAACGCACTGTCGAATCGGTCGGTTTTCCAGTTGTCATCAAACCGCTCGACGGTAATCACGGACGCGGCGCGACCGTTGGAATTGAAAATTTGGAGGACGCTCGCATCGCCTTTCATGAAGCGCAGGAACAATCGCGCTCGAAATATATAATTGTCGAAAAAATGCTCGCGGGTAATGATTTTCGCGCACTCGTCGTCAATAATCGTTTGGTCGCAATTGCAGAGCGAACGCCAGCGCACGTCGTCGGCGACGGCAACAGTTCGATTCAAGAGTTGATTGATAAAGTCAACGCCGACCCGCGACGCGGCTATGGACACGAAAATGTATTGACGCAAATTGATGTTGATTCATCAACCGAACAAATTTTAGCGGCGAAAAATTATACTCTTCAAACCGTTTTACCCGAAGGCGAAGTTCTTTATTTGAAAACGACGGCAAATCTTTCGACCGGCGGCACGGCGATTGACCGGACGGACGAAGCCCATCCCGAAAATATTTTTCTGTTCGAGCGCATTGCGAAAATTATCGGCTTAGACATTTCCGGGATAGATATTATCGCGCCGAACATCAGCGAACCTTTAAGGGAAAACGGCGGCGGAATTATCGAAATCAACGCCGCGCCGGGTTTTCGGATGCACCTTTCGCCGTCGGAAGGCATCGGTAGAAACGTCGCCGAATACGTCGTCGATATGCTGTTTCCGCCCGGCAAGCCTGCGCGCATACCGATTTTCGCCATTACCGGAACAAACGGAAAAACAACGACGACGCGGCTTGTCGCGCATATTTTGCGCGGAAGCGGATTAGTTGTCGGCTACACGACGACCGACGGAACTTATATTCAAAATAATCAAATTGTGGCGGGTGACAACACAGGTCCGGTTTCGGCGCAGCTCGTCTTAAAAGACCCGTCCGTTCAAGTTGCTGTTCTTGAAACGGCACGCGGCGGAATTATTCGTTCGGGTGTCGGTTACGACCATTGTGACATTGCGGTTGTGACCAATGTCGCCGCCGACCATTTGGGTTTGAAAGATGTTAATACTCTGGAAGATTTAGCCCGTGTCAAAAATGTCGTGCCGCGCTCGGTTTCGAAAAGAGGTTTTGCGGTTTTAAATGCCGAAGACGAAAACGTTTACCGAATGAGAAAGACGGTTGACGGAACGGTTGTTTTATTTTCGATGGACGAAAATAACGAAAACATCCGGCGCCACGCACGGCGCAACGGTATTTCCTGCGTTTTTGAAAACGGATTCGTTACCTTATTGAAAGGTCAATGGAAAGTGCGCGTTGAAAAAGTCATCAACGTTCCTCTGACTTACGGCGGACGCGCCGAATTTATGATTCAAAATGTTTTAGCGGCGACTCTTTCGTGCTTTGTTCACGGCGTTTCATTGGAAGACATTCGCGTCGGCTTGACGACTTTTACGCCTTCGACGGCGCAGACGCCCGGACGCTTAAACTTTGTCGAAGTAAAAGATTTTACCGTTTTGATGGATTTCGCGCACAATCCGGCAGGTCTTATCGGGTTGCAGAATTTTATTAACAAACTGCCTTACGAAAAGAGGACCGGAATTTTGAGCGGCGTCGGCGACCGGCGCGACGAAGATTTGCGCGAAATGGGCAAACTTTGCGCTGAAACCTTCGACAAACTCATTCTGCGGCGTGGCGATTATCTTCGCGGACGAACACAGGAAGAAGTTTTTGACCTATTGCGGGAAGGTGTTGAGGAAAGCGGCAAGCAGTTGGATTTCAGAATTATTCAGGAATCGAAAGAAGCGATTTTCCAAACTCTAAACGAAGCCGAAAAAGGCGAACTAGTCGTAATTTTAGCGGACACCGTGAGTAAAGACATTGCCTTCGTCAATGAATTCAGAGAAGACCTCAGCCGGAGTGAATAACGGATAACGGAAAATTCAAAACAAAAAATTATCCATTATCCATTATCCATTATCCGTTTGAATACCAATTTTCGTGCAGAGAATTTTCGTTGCAGCGCAGGCAGGTTGTCCAACGCCACTGATGAGCGCAGACGGGGCATCGCCCGCGAGTTTCAAAAGTGTTCCAACTCGCGCCGCAAGCTTCGTAAAAGAATTCGGGAAAGTCTGTATCCGCACACCACCAGCGACTCGATTTCTGCGGTTGCCACTTGCACAAAGGACAGCGAATCCGGCTGAAATCGGTTTCTATTTTTTCTGAATCTTCCGACTTTTCACCGACATCTTTCGGCAACGGAGATTTTTGGAACAGAGAAAAGACAAGAAACAACGGATAAATTCCAAACATATTATTTCATTCGCCGCCAATGTGAAAAGACGTATGAATAAATCGCAAGATTGATTACCAGCAAAACAAGACCAAGCAAAATATGAACCCAAAAGCCGATGCCCGGATAAAGCAGCATTAAAATATAGTTTTCGATAAATCCGCCTTCGTATCCGGCTTCGCCGCCCAACTGTCTGAACCAATTTTCGAGCGGCGTGAGCGGACATTGCCAGAGAAAAATTTGGTTTAGTATTCCCCAGACGAGCGCAGGAAGATGTATAAACAAAACGATACGCCGACGCAGCACGAGCAAGCCGCCGAAGATGACAAAAATCACAAAGGCGAAATGAAAAACCAGTACGGCATCAGCTAAAATACGGTAAATCATTTCAAAGTGTTATAAAAATTCGGACAACAGATTTCAACTCGAACCAATTTACATATAAACTCCGGTTTCGGGCAGGAAAAACGACGGCTGTAAATTGTAATAAAAGTTTTCGTAAATTCTTGTGCCGTCTCTAAATGTTAATTATCGCTTGTTTCAATCTCTGCCTTAACAGTCTGATACAACTGGTGGTCGAGAGTTAATTTACCTGATTCTATTAAAAGTTTTTCTATTGAACGTCGGGAATCGGAAAAGTAATAGCTTGCGTCATTAACATTATAAACAACCAAACCTTTGTAAGCTGTGATTTTCGATTTGCGCGATTCGGAGTCTGTTAATTCTATTTGAAAACCTGTATATCCTAATCCGTCAGGCGAGAAAGCAGCATCTGATTTTGGCAGCTTGTTAATTTTAGTAACGAGCTGTTCGGCATTTTTAGCAGACAAAGTCCAGGTTGGGTTTGGTCTTCCGCTAAATATACTCAACATAACTCTGGCTTTCGTTACCTTCGATTTTGGTTGCTCAATTGTAGAACCAACCGCACCGCAATTTGCAGCTGCCAGAAATACAAACAAAACTCCGAACAGAGTGATTTTTTTCATATAGCTTTAACTCCTTTAGAGATAGAGAATCGTCAAATCTATTTCCGCTTCAATGTTTATATTTTGTGATACGCGCAATTTACTCCGCCTGAAATAAAGCAAGCGAGGCGCATTTTAACCACGCCCCAATTTATCATTTTAGAAATCATTCGTTATTTGAGCGAACGATTTCACTTAAAACGCCTCGACGCCCGCTTCTGCCACTTGGTGGTCTTGCTCGCCCGAACCGCCGCTGACGCCGATTGCGCCGACAACTTTGCCGCCCTGTTTGAGCGGAATGCCGCCCGCAAAAATCATTACTTTCCCGTCGTTCGAGGCATTAATTCCAGAAAATTGACCGCCTGATTGACTGTGTTCAGCCAAATCCTTTGTCGCAATGTCGAAAGCTCTGGAAGTCCAAGCCTTTTTGATTGAAATATCAACGCTGCCGAGCCACGCGCCGTCCATCCGCACGTGCGCGACCAAATTTCCGCCGACATCGGCAACCGCAATATTCATCGGCTGACCGATTTCCTCAGCTTTCTTTTCGGCTGCCGCAATTACTCTTCTGGCATCTTCTAACGTAACCATAAAATTATTCCTTCCCTTATAAATTGAATTAGAATTTTATTATTGCACAAGCGAAAGCCGCGTTTAAACTTTCCTCATAACAAAAACATTTCAATTGCCCTATTGTTTAATTCAGTCGCATTTGCTTTTTAATTCTGTGATTTGTTTTTTTAATTCTTTAATTTCCTCGCGCAGACGCGGCAAAGATTTGACAAGCGCGTTTTGCCGTTTGTATTCGTCTAAAGGCTGAACAGGAACGCCCCACCAAACACCGGCGCGGACGATTTTGCCCGGCAAAACTCCGGCTTTTGAGCCGATAATCGCGCCGCTCAAAACTCGTGCATGGTCGCCGAAACCGACCTGCCCGCCGATAACGCAATCGTCTTCGATGACGGTGCTTCCCGAAATTCCGGTCTGCGATGCGATGACGACTCGCTCGCCGATTTCGACGTTGTGCGCGATTTGAACAAGGTTGTCAATTTTTGTGCCTTTGCCGATGCGCGTCGTGCCGAGCGAACCTCTGTCAATGCAGGAATTTGCGCCGATTTCCACTTCGTCTTCAATCACAACAGTTCCGATTTGCGGAAATTTAATATAACCGTTTGCGCCGTCGCGCACAAAACCGAAACCGTCCGCGCCGATAATTGTTCCGGCGTGAATCACGCAATCATGTCCGATTGAAACATTGTCGTAGATGACGCAATTCGGATGAATAACCGAACCTTTGCCGATTGAAACATTGTTGCCGATTTTTACGCCATCATAAATAACCGAACTCTCACCAATATATGAATTTTCACCGATTGAAACGAAAGCCCCAATAAAATAGGCGCGTATTTCTGTAATCTCTGAAGCGATTACGGCGGTCGCGTGAATACTGTCGGTGAGAAGTTTGTTCGGGTGAAGTTTTTGAGCAACTTTGGCAAAAGCGAGTTTCGGATTTTTTACTTGAATAGTTGAACAGGGAAGTTCGTGATTGAAATTTTCCGGGACGATTAGGCACGAAGCGTTTGTCTGCGCGGCTTGTTCGGTGAATTCCGCTTTTTCTAGAAAGGAAATTTCCCCTGATTGAGCCGTTTCAAGACTTGCCACGCGGTAAATTTCCGTATCGCCTGCGCCGGAAAATTTTCCGCCGACCAATTCAGCGAGTTTCCCCACTGACCACTGACTGCTGACATCTGACATTTATTTTTCCGTCTCTTTGATAATCTTCTGCAAAAATATCATCAAACCTTCGATTTCAAAATTGTGTTCGCGTTCCAGCCGTTTTAAAATCGGCGCGCTTTCGCTGTCTAAAAAATTCAAATCGGCAAAATCGAGCGTGAGATTTTTTCCGATTTCACCGCGCATATCGAGCGCGATTTTTTCCAAAAGCAGCGCGTCTTCAAGCGTCATCGAACCTTCGACGCGCAAAATAGTTTTTCCGCGCTCGGTGTCTTCTATCTGTGTAATTTGTGTCGGCATATTCGGTTTTTAGTGATTTAACCGAATAACTTTGGCAAAAGCAAACGGGCAAATCAAAAACGGATATTTTGTCCATAAACTAAAAAATAACCAAAAAATCAGCCTGAGAAATTTACATTTCTTTACACGAATCGAACACGGTTTAAGGTAAAATCCCTGCATCAAAGAAAAAAGTCTTACGAATTATCCATTATGAATCGAATTTTAATTATTGACGACGACGAAGAGCTTTGCGAGCTTGTTTCCGAATATTTAACCGTCGAAGGTTTCGAAGTCGAAGTTGTTAATGACGGCGAAAGCGGTTTGGAAAAAGCCTTGCGAGAGGAGCAGGATTTGGTAATTTTAGATGTGATGCTGCCGAAGAAAAACGGTTTCGATGTTTTGCGCGAGCTTCGCCAAACATCGAAAATACCCGTTCTGATGCTGACCGCGCGCGGTGAAGATACGGAACGCATCGTCGGTCTGGAAATCGGCGCGGACGATTATCTGCCGAAACCTTTCAACCCGCGCGAACTCGTTGCGCGTCTTCGCGCGATTCTCCGTCGCTCTGAAACAACCGATGACTCAAAACAAATCGAAGACGATAAACTGCAAGTTGATGATGTCGAAGTGAAAATCTCCGCGCGTTCGGCAACCAAAAACGGCGAAGATTTAGGTTTGACTTCAGTGGAATTTGAACTATTGGCAATGCTCCTGAAAAACGCGGGAACAGTTGTCAAAAAGGAAGATTTGAGCGAGCAGGTTTTGGAGCGCAGACTCTCGCCCTATGACCGCAGTCTCGATATGCACGTCAGCAATTTGCGAAAAAAACTCGACGCGCACGGTAGTGAAGAAAGAATCAAAACCGTGCGCTCGGCGGGATACATTTATACAGTCTGAAGTGCTGAGTGCTGAGTGCTGGGTGCTGCGTTTTTGTGTAAACGGAGGGTTGAAAGTATGTCGAAAATAGAGCGTTTTGAAGATTTAATTGCGTGGCAAAAAGCCAGGGAATTAACGACAAAAATTTATCAAATTACAAATCTCGGCGAATTTGCAAGAGATTTCGGTCTTCGTGACCAAATCAGACGTGCAAGTGTTTCAATGATGTCAAACATTGCAGAAGGATTTGAAAGATTTAATCCAAATGAATTTCACCATTTTCTTTCAGTTTCAAAGGCTTCGTGCGGTGAAGTTCGTTCCCAACTTTATGTCGCATCTGATGTAAATTATGTAACAAAAGAACAATTTGTTGAGCTAAAGGCAAAGTGTGAAGAACTGTCAAGAATCATTGGCGGACTCCGCTCTTCGGTAGATAAACAAAGACACTAACTTTCAGCACTCAGCACCCAGCACTCAGCACTATTTACTATGACTTTGTTTCTAAAAATTTTTCTCTGGTTTTGGCTTTCGACGGCTTTGGTCGTCGGCGTGGTCAGTTTTATCAATTGGTCGACACAGCCTGAAAATCTCGGCAGGCAATGGCAGATTATCGTCGGCGATACCATCAATATCAACGCGCAGACGGCGGCGCAGATTTACGAAAACGAGGGTCAAAACGGGCTTGAAGAATATTTGAGCCGCCTTGAATCATCTGAAAGAATTCTTGAAGCCGGATTTTTCGATGTGAGCGGCAGACAGATTGCCGGGAAAAGACTTGCCGCGCCAACCGAAAATCTTTTTGACAAAGCATTTTCCAGCGAAAAAACAGAGTTTGACGTTCAAACCGAAGACACCTTTGCCGGCAAAAGAGTTGATTTGAAAAACAAAGCGCAATTTGTTTTCATCGCTCACTGGAAACGCCCGACATTTCCGGCTTCGCCCGATTTGAGAAAAAGAATTCTGCAAATTTTAGGCGTGATTTTGACGGCAGGTTTATTTTGCTACGGTTTGGCGCGTTATTTGACTTCGCCGATTGGCAAACTTCGCCGCGCTACGCAAAAATTTGCCGACGGCGATTTGCAGACGCGGGTCGCTTCTGAAATCGGAAACCGGCGCGATGAAGTCGGGAAGCTGGCAGAAGATTTTGACGAGATGGCTGAAAGAATCGAGTCTCTGGTAACGGCAGAAAAACGCCTGACGCAGGATATTTCCCACGAATTGCGCTCGCCGCTGGCGCGTCTGAACGTCGCGCTCGAACTCGCGCGAGTCAAAGCAAATCCTGAAACACAAAGTTTATTTGAACGAATCGAAACCGAATCTTATCGTCTGAACGAAATGATTTCGCGGCTTCTGACTCTATCGAAACTCGAAACCGACGCGGAAAATTTTGAGAAACACGAAATAAATCTCACGAAATTGTTTGAGCAGATTGTTGCCGATGCCGACTTTGAAGCAAACGCCAACGGAAAATCGGTCAAGATTTTGCAGAAGTCAGAATGTCGCGTTTTCGGCAATGAAAATCTTTTGCGAAGCGCGATTGAGAATGTTTTGCGAAATGCCGTGCGTTACACGAAGGAAAATACGAGCGTCGAAGTTTCATTGGAAAAGGAAAATAAAAACGCTCTGATTTCGGTCAGAGATTTCGGCGCGGGCGTTCCCGAAGGAGAACTCGAAAAACTTTTTCGCCCATTTTACCGCGTACAGACGGCGCGGGACAGAAAATCCGGCGGCATCGGACTTGGTTTGGCGATTGCCGAACGCGCCGTTCACGCTCACGGCGGCACAATCGAAGCGAAGAATTTGGAAAACGGTTTGTCGGTAAAAATCAGTTTGCCGGCACCGAATTCATCCATTTGATTCGAGCAAAATCTATCTTCATAAATTTTCACGATCCCGACGCGCGTTGACAAAAGACTGGACGCTCAGAATTACAAAAAACAGGCATATCAAAGCCATCGCCGCCTGCGAAAGAACCGCGAGAGAAACTTTGATATTGTTCGCTTGCGAGACAAGCCGTATCGTCGGAATCAGAAAACCTAAAAGCCCGACGAGAACCGCCGCGTGCATCAAATGTTTCCGCAGATTCTCTTTGGATTTAGCGAGAAGTCCGAAAATCACCAACAGCAAACCGAACGCCGCCGGAATCAATGCGGTAACGCTCGCATTTCCGTCAATCAAGCTGAATACATAACCGAGAATTCCGATTAAAATTAACAAAACACCACTGATAATTGAAGTTGAAGGCATATACTTAGTTTATAACGGATAGTGGATAGTGGATAGTTATAAATCAAGATTTCCATTATCCACTATCCACTATCCGTTATCCACTATTTAATAATCGGCAAAACAATAATTGAAGAATTTTTACCGCCGTAATAAACGCGCTCGGTCGCTTTTTGGAAATCGGCTGCGGTTGCCAGCTTATAATTGTCCATATATTTTTGCGGATTACGCGCCACCAGCGGAAACCAGGTGCTTTGAATCTGCACCATTATTCGATGCCCTTTTTTGAAGGTGTGCGTGATTCCAGGCATTGTGAATCCGAGTTTCGTCAGCGTGTTCGGCGTTAAAGGTTCGTAAATTGACGTAAAAAGTTTTACGCCGTCGCGCATCGGAATCATTACTTCGCGTTTGGCGTAATTTTCTTTGATATAAGTTGCCAATTCGGTTTGCGCTTGGGCGGCTTGAGCAAACAGCGCGGCTTGATCGAAAACGATTAGCGCAAAGATGAACAGCAGATTTCTCAGGCGATTGATTTTCATAGGTTTTCCAAAAACATAAGAGTCGGATTTGTTAGATTTCATTTTCGCGCAATTGCCCGGCGGAGACAAGTGTTAAATAATTCCTGCCAACATTTACATTTGATTTTGTCATCTAAAAATCCAAATGAGAAAAGGTTTAATTATTCCGGCTGTACTGATTTTTGCCGCATTTTTCATTATCAACAATTCTTCGCGGATTGTTCCGTCGTTTGAGCGAACAACGCGCAAGGCAGCCGCGCCTTTCCGGTATGCCGCACTGTTAGCCAAAGAACCCGAAGCGAAAATTAACCTTCCGATTCGCAAAATCAAAGCCGGACAAATCACCGACACATTCGGCGCGCCTCGCGGCAGCGACCGCACGCATCAGGGACAGGATATTTTCGCTCCGCGCAACACTCCCGTTTATTCGGCAACCGACGGCTACGTCTGGAAAATCGGCGAAAACGCGCTCGGCGGAAATACGGTTTGGATTATCGGCGCGGGCGGACGAGTTTATTATTACGCTCATTTGGAAAAATATGCGCCTGATTTAGAAGTCGGCGACGCGGTAACGACGGAAACGGTTCTCGGATTCGTCGGCACGAGCGGCAATGCAAAGGGAACGCCGCCGCATCTGCATTTCGGCGTTTATACTTCAAACGGCGCAATCAATCCACTGGCATTGCTGTCGTATAAATCATAAAAAGCGGAAGCAATTCTACTTTCCGCTTGATTCAAACAGCAATTTATTCTCAAACTTGAAATTAACATCTGATTTTTTTGCGCTACGGTTTCAAACGATTGAGCATTCGCGGAAACGGAATCGTTTCACGGACATGCTCGATGCCGCACATCCACGCCGTTGCGCGTTCGACACCCATTCCGAAACCGGCGTGCGGAACCGAACCGAAACGCCGCAAGTCCAGATACCATTCAAAAGATTCTTTCGGCAAGTTGTGTTCGGCGATTTGTTTTTCGAGAAATTCGAGATTTGTGGCGCGTTCGCCGCCGCCGATAATTTCGCCGTAGCCTTCAGGCGCGAGCAAATCCGCGCCGAGCGCGAGTTCGGGACGCTGCGTGTCGAGTTCAAAATAAAACGCTTTGATGCCGGCGGGAAAATGATGAACAAAAACCGGCTGGTTGAATTGGCTCGAAATATATGTTTCGTCCGGTGCGCCGAAATCGCCGCCCCACTCGAAATTGTTTTCCATTTCGCCTTTTGCAAAACCTTCCTGCAAGATTTTCACCGCGTCGTCGTAATGAACGCGCGGAAATTTGCCGGCGGAAATCGCTTCGAGTTTTGAAGTGTCACGTTCGAGAACTTTCAATTCTTCCTGCCGGTCGCTTAAAACTCGCTCGACAATAAAATTGATTAAACCTTCGCCCAGATTCATCACGTCGTCCAATTGTGCAAAAGCCATTTCCGGCTCGACCATCCAAAATTCCGTCAGATGCCGGCGCGTCTTTGATTTTTCGGCGCGGAAAACCGGTCCGAAACAATACGATTTGCCGAAGCTCGCAACCGTCGCTTCGTTGTAAAGCTGTCCGCTTTGCGTCAGATACGCTTTGTCGTCTTCAAAATAATCAACTTCAAAAAGCGTCGTCGTGCCTTCGCAGGCGGCGGGCGTGAAAATCGGCGTGTCGGCTAAAATAAAACCGTTGTCGTCAAAAAAATCGCGTGTCGCTTTGACAACCGTGTGGCGAACTTTCAAAACGGCGTGCTGCTTTTTCGAGCGAATCCATAAATGCCGGTTATCCATCAGAAATTCCGTGCCGTGTTCTTTGGGCGTAATCGGATAATCCGATGCGTTTTGCAAAACCTCGATGTCTTTGACATCAACTTCAACGCCGATTGACGAGCGCGTATCTTCTTTGACGCTTCCGGTTACAATCAAAGAAGATTCCTGTCCGAGAGCTTTCGCTTTCTCGAAAACTTCTTCGCTGGTTCCTTTGAAAACAACGCACTGCACGATTCCCGTGCCGTCGCGCAATTGCAGAAATACGAGTTTTCCGCTCGAACGCGCGTTGTAAAGCCAGCCTTTGAGCGTGACTTCCTCGCCGATATGATTTTTTAATTCGTTGATGTATGTCTGATTCATAAGATTTGATTTATGATAATACTATAAATTGTTTGTTTAATTATACTTACCTTGTATTAAATGATGTATTGAAACGCTGCTGTATCCGATAATGTAGCTATTGTCTGTTATTAACGGCTTTTTAGACTGCTTTTGCTTTTCTGTTAGTTTCCATTTTCCGAATAGCATCGGCTTTAAATGTTTCAGACGGATGCGCGTATCTCATAACCATTTTCAAACTATTATGTCCGAGTATCGAAGCAAGGACAAGCAAGTCAATTCCATCTTCGACGGCGCGGCTGGCGAATGAGTGCCTACAATCGTAAAGCCTGAACTTCAATTTGAGTTTTTTGATTGTTTCTAAATGCGTTCTTCTCTAGCTCCGTTTTTTTCGGGCGGGCGCGTCGATTACTAAATGACTGATAAGGAACTACCAGAAAGAAACAACCCGTTTTGACATTTTTTGATAATTCGGTAAATTATGTCCACAGGAGAAAAATATGAAAACATTAGATTGTCGAGACGCTGGTTTTGATTGCGAAGGTAAACTTCGCGCCGAAACCGAAGAAGGAATTTTAAGGCAAGCCAGTGAACACGCTCGAACAGAGCATAATGTAGAGGTAACGCCCGAACTTGCCGAACAGCTAAAAACGCTAATTAAAGACGAAGAAGATTAGCAAAAAGCCGTGAGTGTCAAAACTCACGGCTTTTATTATTCTTTAGAACTTTTCAAATTTGCTATTGCTACATAATCGGCGTGCCTTGCCCGGAGACTAATTTCCATTTGCCGCCCATTTTGACAAATACGTCAGTCCAACGGTATTGACCGCTGATGTCTCTGCCCTTATATGTTCCTTTGTCCGTAGTGGTGTAGGTTACGACTGCCGTATTGCCGAACATCTGAACTTTCATACCGTCAATTTTTGACGATTCCAATTTCAAATCGCCGGACTTGAACATAGCCGTTAGCTGCGCTTTATTCATCAGCATACCGCCCGGGTCGGTGAAAGTCGTATTCTGGACAGTGTATTTGTCAAAGACCGACACGTCGCCTTTTATAAAAGCGTATGTCATTTCCTGCTCCATTTTCATTATCGTTTCCTCGACGGTCATTTTCTTTTGTCCGTAGGCAAGCGAACCGAGTATCATCATCAGCGCGATTGAAAGAAATAGTTTTTTCATTTTTGTTCTCCTTTTCGTAAAATTAGTCTTTTGGACAATAAAGCCAGATGATTTTTATAATGTATGTCAAAGCCTTTGATAAAATTTGCCTCAATTTACTCTCTATCACAGAGCAAGTCAAGAAAAATTAATCTGTTTTGCTCACAGTCCGATCACTAGAGCAAAAAAGCCGTGAGTTTTGACGCTCTAATGTAGCTGCGTCTTGTTTTTAAACGCTTTTTAGACTGCTTTTGCTTTTCTGTTAATTTCTATTATTTTAATCGCTCGGCTTTGAAAGATTCGGACGGATGCGCGTATCTCATAACCATCTTTAAATTAAGTAGTCGGACAGAATTATTTTATAAGATTTTTTTTCACCACAGATTGACACAGATAAACACGAGATGATTTTCTGATAAAAACAAATCGTGATTTTTTCAATCAATTTTTATCTCTGTT
>Ga0136618_10000320_pt1 | contig 15775 bp, 17 predicted proteins | sample AntDrymUQ3302106_2_FD_104805 | JGI IMG/M metagenome (GOLD analysis project Ga0136618, IMG submission 104805) | Polar desert sand microbial communities from Dry Valleys, Antarctica - metaG UQ330 (21.06) | ecosystem: Environmental > Terrestrial > Soil > Desert | place: Antarctica: Dry Valley... | reverse complement strand
GGACCCTGACCGGGCATGCCGTCATGCGCCCGATCCTCGCTCCCTACGACCTCGGCGACAACGGCGGGCTGGCCGAGCACTGGCTGGTGTGCGAAGCCCCTGCGATCGCGCTTCAGCGTCGGGTTACCGGGCGACATCCTCGCTTTGCTGGGCCGCCAAAGCCCGCTACCGGAGATCTCGTTCATGACGGCGCTGATGGGCTCGGAATGGGTCGCCGACCAGCTCGTCAACGATCTCCTGCAAAGCCATCGGCCGCGCGTCGAGCACGACCCGCTCCCGATGTACAAACGCCACGAACGACGCCTCGTCCGGCTCGCAACATGGCTTGACATGCAAGTACCTCAAGCTCCATAGGCCGGAGCGGGCTGGCCCCGCGGGAGGAGGGCTACCGGTGTCGATGATGTGCGCGCGGTGCGTGAGGCGGTGCGTCGGCTGCGCACAGGCCGCCGCGAACGACGACTCTGATCGTCTCTGGCGCGCGCGTCGCATTCAACGAAGGAGTCGAGGGTGTGAGCCCAGCCCAAGTGGGGGTAGCGACAGCATGCGTGCATTTGACAACGCTTAGTATTAGTCGCGGTTGGCGAGTGCTGCGACGGGCCGGCGTGTTCCGTACCTTCGAGAAGCCAGCGGCGGCCGGATGCTCGCGCTGGAGGCCGGGCGAAGGAAGCCGAGCGATTCGCCTCTGGGCGAGCAGGGCGCGGGTCCGGTGTGGTTTGCCGTGTCGGCGGGGAGCGCCGTCCCGCCCGTCCGGGCGTCCCTCCGCGCCGTCGCCGGCGCCCGCCTCGCCGGTCTGGAGCGCGTTCGGGCGCCCGGTCCTTTGGTCAGTGATCGCGGTTGGTGAGGATCGGTGTCGTCGGGACGTCGGTGTCGTCGGGTACGGCCGGTGTGTTCAGCGGGCGTAGCTGTCCGGGCTGCGGTGCGGCGGTGAGGTCGAAGCGGTAGCGGCCGTAGGGGTTGATGTGGGCGTGCAGGACCGGGGCGAGCCGAGTGAGCGCGTCGTCGGTGACGAGGTCGGGTCGGATGGTGCGGACGTGGTCGATCGCGGCCTGGATATAGCGGGTGTTCCACGTCACGATCGCGTTGAGGATCAGCGTCAGGCAGGCGGCGTGGCGGTCGGGGTCGGCGTCGTGTCGTAGCTGGTTGCGGTTGGCGAACGCGATCCGGCGGCGCAGCGTGTTGGTCGTTTCGCCCTTGTTGAGCTGGGCGGTGATGCGGCGCTGCTGCAAGGGGTCGGCGTGGTAGCCGAGCGCGAAGTTTGTGCGCACGAGGCGCCCGTACTCCTGCAGCGCCGCCGACAAGGGGCTTCTGTGTGTTTGGGCTTGCAGACGGCTGATCAGCAGGCTCGGCGTTATCCAGCCGCGCTTAAGCGTGCCAGCAGCGCGCAGCAGGTCATCCCAGCGGTCGCAGATCAGGTCGCTGCGGATCTTGCCGCGGCGGGCGACGTCGACGGCGAGGTCTGGACGTTGCGGGCCGAGACGGTACAGACGCTGGTCAGGGAGGTCGCGGAGGCGCGGGAGGAACCGCAGGCCGAGGAGGTCGAAGAGCGCGAACACGATGTCGGTGTAGCCGTGCGTGTCGGTCGTGTGCTCGCGGATGTCGGGGGCTTCGGCGTGCACGATCGCGTCGAGGGTGTGGGTCGCTTCGCGTTCGGAGACGGAGATGACCTTTGCGCCGTACGTTGAGTACTCGTCGAGGGTCCAGCTCATCAGCGTCAGGCCGCCGTGCTGGTAGCCGAACTCGCGGGCGAGCATCGCGGCGGTCGGCGGTTTGCCGCGCTGTCCGACACGGTGACCGTCGCTGCTTGAGAACTGCCCGCTCCCGAGGTGCTGGGTCAGCTCGAGCTGGTGGTGGTAGCTGGTGATCCGCTGACGCGCGCCAGTGAGGTTGTCGAGGTCCAGGTACCACTCCTCTGCCCACGCGATCTGCCGCGCGGACAGCTCGCAGATGCGTCCCATCGCGGCGGGGCCGAGCAGGGTCCCGGACGCGACGACGGCGGCGTACAGCCGCTCACGCAGCCGGCCGGCCTTCGGTGTCGCGCCTGCGACGTGCCTGAGCTCGTCGCTGAACGATGTCCACTGGTCGACCTCGATCAGCAGGTCGGCGAGTTCGATCTCGGGGATCTGCGCGACGATGGCGGCCTTGAGCTCGGCGACCGCGGGATCCTCGGGCTCTGCCCGCGGTAGCGAGCTGACAAGCCGGCCGCGATCATCCAGGCGCACCCCGTCACCCTCGTCGACGGCGCGCTGCACCTCTTCGATCAGCCGGGTCTGCTCGGCCTCCAGGGTGGCGAGGCGCTCCAGGGGATCAAGCGGCCGGTCGAACGTGATCGCGAGCTCTTCGCGCGCGCGCGCCCATTCGCGGTCGGGCAGCAGGAACCCGGCGGGGTTCAGGTACTTGCGGCTCGCCGGCCGGTACAGTCGCCCGTCTTTGAGCGCGTCGCGGACCGCGCACCACAGCCCCAGCTCGTAGCGCGTCCGGAGCACGCGGCCGTGCTCGTCGAGCATCCAGCTCTGGTACTCCCGCGGCAGAATGTCGATCGGCACGCCGGTGAGAAGCCGGTTGCGTCGCTGTTCCCGCACGAGCTCAAGCGCGTCCAGCAGCGGCCGATCGGACTCGTGTGCCAGCAGCCCGACCGCATCGAGGATCGCGGTCAGCGCCCGCGTCAGGCTGTTGTGCGCCGTGTGTAGGACGTCGAGCTGTTCCTGCTCAAGCGAGGGCAGGCTGTGCCTGGTGATGCCGGCGGCGTCGCGTAGGCGCTGCAGACCGACGTCGCGGGTGATCCGGGCGGTCGGGTCGCGGCTGGCGTCACGCTCCTCCAGGACGATGCGGCTCAGCGTCGTCGCCAGCGCGGCGAGGTCGTCGCGGGCGCGGGCGGTCTTGCGACGGGCACGGTCGACGGTGGTGTTCGCGCGGCGCTGTGCGCCGGCGAGCAGCTTGCAGAACACGTCCAGCAGCTCGTCGCCTCGTTCGAGATGCAGTTCGGCGAGCGCGACGAGCAAGATCGGGTGACGGCGCACCGCGCCACTGTCCGGACCCGTGTCGCGGCGCTGCAGCTGCTGAGCGTCCAGGCGCCGCGCCTGCCCGGCGAGGAAGCGCCGCCGGCTTGGCGGCAGCGACGACAGATCGACGTCGGCGGCTCGCAGTTCGCCGAGCCGTTCGTACTTGGCGACCTGCGCGAGTGCGCCCTTGACGCCGACGCGGCCGAGGATCGTGCGCAGCCATGCGATCTCCGACACCTTCAACCCCGCGTCGACGATCAGGAGCCGGTCAAGCTCGTCGCAGCGCACAGCGGGCAGCTGATCGGCGAGGCGGTCCAGGACGACCTGGTGGGCGGCCTCGCGGGCACCGCCGATCAACCGCGCGAGCACCGCGACCGACGGTCTGACGATCCCGCGGGCGCGCAGGTGCTCGCACAGCAAGCTCATCAGCACGCTGGGCCGCTCGTGCTCCAACGCGCGGTCTGCGAGCCAGTCGTGGATCGTCGCGGCCGTCGTGGTGTCCCAGGCACGGAAGTGCAGGTGGTCGCGGATGAGGGCGTGGTGGTCGCTGCGGGTCTGCTCACGCTCGCCGTAGGTCAGCAGCTCGTGCGGCTCGGTCTCGGTCTGCTCACACAGAAACCGCAGCGCGGGCTCGGGGATGCCGGTGATCTCGTCGGGCACGAACCCCAGAAACCGCATCGCGCATAGCTGCACCGCCAGGCCGATGCGGTTCTCCGGGCCGCGCTGGCCGTAGACGAGCTCGCGGTCGCTGTCGCCGAGCGCGAAGGACTCGCGCAGATCCTCAAGCTCGATGCGTTGCGGCCAGCGCTCCAGCCGACCGGCTTCACCTCTGCTCGGATACCCCACGCCCATCGCCTCCCATGATTGCTGGTGGTTGCTGTGCCCTGCTGCTCAGTCGTCGATTTCGCCGCCGCGAGGCGCCGCCCGCCCACCGGCTTGCAAGAGCGGGTAGTAGCGCAGCGTGCTTTCCACCCGCCTGTGTCCCGCGAGCTCCGATACGACCGCGACGCTCGCGCCCCCGGCGGCGAGGTTCGCCAGGCACGTATGGCGCAGCACCTGCGCCGAAACCTGCAGACCCGCGTCGGCCGTGACCTTCCGGACCGCGTCGTCGGCAGCACGCGCCGACAGCCGCCCACCACGCCGCGTGACGAACAGCGCCGGTTGCGCCTCAGGTGCTTGGCGTTCGGTCAGCCACTCGCCGAGCATCGCAGCGATCACGGCGTTGAGCGCCACCGACCTCCCGGCCGCATCCGAGCCGACGACGACGTCGCCGGCGCCCGCGCCCGCGCCCGCGCGGAGCCGCACATCATCGATGTCCAGTGCGACCGCCTCGCTGATCTGCAACGCCGCGAACAGCATGACCCCGACCAGCGCCCGGTCACGCGCAGCGGCGCGCTCGGCGGCCCGCAGAAGCAACCGCTGCCCGGCGCCATCGAGCACCCGCGGCGCGGTCGGCTTGACGTTCGCGCGCCGCACCCTCGGCTGCCCCAGGCCCAGCATCGAGAAGAAGCTGTCGAGCGATGCCAGCGCGAGGTTGACCGAGCTGGGTGCCAGCCGACGCTCGACCTCCAGCCAGCGCTTGAAGTCGCGGGCCGCGCGGTCGCGGGCGAGCGGGTCGACGAGCGGATCGCCGCCCCACTCTTCAGCCTCCGGCGCATTGATTGCCCACGCCGCGAAGGACCGCGCCCAGCGCTCGTACTCGCGCTTCGTACGATGTGCCAACGGCTGACCTGAAAGCCGCTCCGCGTATGCTCCGACCGCGATCTCGAACCCTGACCCGGACACCTCTCGCACGCTATTCGTCGCGGCGGCGGAAGGCAGAGAACTCGGATGCGCGGGATCCCCGGAGCTTGGCAGCGACGACCTTCGTCGGCAGCAGGTTCAGCCTGAGGCGGGGCCGCGTGCGAGGCGCTTGGCGGCGATCCGGGTGCGTCTCGATCGTTGTCGATCTGTGAACCTGATCGTGATCGTGTCACAGCGCGACTGCTGCGGGCTCTTTAGGGGTGCGTGATCACCCTCGAATGAAAGGATCTGCATGCTCTCGATCTCACGATCGATCGCGGCCAGTACGGGGTTGCTGCGGAATCCGAAGGCATGTATCGCAGCGGCTGTGACGGCCGCATTGCCCGCATCCCAGGCACATGCCTGGTCGTATACCACCGTCACCAACTGGGATCTTGTGGACTACGAGGTTCGCGAGTACGGGAACGGCTACACGATCGGCAGCACCGGTGACGGTGCCGCTTACTACAGGTGGTCGGACTCTCCGAGCAAGTCGACCCGCATCTCTGGGAACTCCTGCGGCGACGGAAGTCTCTACGGCCTCGACGACATCGCAGCGAACGACACGAGCTATCACCGTCTGTTCGGCGGCTTCACCGGGCTCTGCTTCCTGCTGCGAGGTAGAACCACACAGTCGGGCGGCATGTACAACCACGATGGGGTGCTACGGCGATGAACGCTTCCAAGTCGATGTCGGTGAGGATCTCTGTCGTTGTCTTCGCCGTCCTGATGGCGCTGATGCTCAGCCTGATCCTCTCGTCGCAAGGCGCCGCTACGGCCGTAGCGGTCGCGCCGGACCCTGACCTGCAGCGTTCCTTTAGTCTGGCGACGGGTCCGGATGTCTCGAGCCTCGACGTATCCGACTACTACGCCACCAGCGGCGCCGCGTCCGACGAGGCACGGCGTCTCGCGGAGAGCGTTCCGCTGCCGGAGGGCGGGAACTTCAACGGCATTCGCTGGGATGAGCTCGGCGGTGTGTCACGTGCCGGGATCAAGGGCCTGCTGCTCTTCAACGCGGCGTGTCAGTGGGCAAGAGCACAGGATGATGGGAGGGAGCCGACGAAAGCCCGTCTCATACTGGACGAGGTTCCGCGCTGGCCGACCCTGCGTCAGGGTGACCGCAACGCCTTCGCTCGCGCGCTCGTGCTGACCGAGGGACAGCTCGCGGCTGGAGTTCGCCGTGATTGTCGCGAGTTGCACGAGCGCGAGGTGACGTACGCCAAACAGCGTGGGACTCTTCCGAGTTCCTGACGCACGCGACGTGGGGCGTCCAGCAGGTGGACGCCCCACGTTAAAAACGATGATGCTCCAAGGAGCACTGATTTTGAGGCACGGGGTCACGGAGTTCACGGGCGCGAATGGGTTAGCGCACGGGTCCGAGCAAGGATGGTCGGACTCGTTCGGCGGGCGGCACCCGGTCGTAAGCCGCGCGATACTCCGGCGCTGCATTTCGGGCCGGATGATGGCACTACCCCTTCACGTTTCACTTCACTCACGCAGCGCGACGCGGTAATGCTCACGTGACCTCCACGACGGCGATGAACGCTTCGTACGACGGCGGCGACGACACGAGTTCCGGTCCGCGATCCCCGACATAAAGATCACTGTACGACCACAACATCAAAGCTGCGGTCGGTGTAAGACGAAGAGGCTTAAACAACCCCGCGGGGCTTACGAGCCCAAAATCAAGGGAGCATCAGATGGCCAGATTGTTGACCGCTCGAACCCACCGACGATGTCTCGTCCGCAGCGCACTCATTGCCCTCTGCCTGACCGCTGTCACTGTGCCCGCTGTGGCCGAGGCATATACGCACAGCTGGAGCTGTCTACGCAGTTCGGGAAGCCGATGCACCGACTTTAGCGGGCAGTACTACAACCCTTGGATCAGCGTTGCGGCGTACAGCAGCCCGGCGAAGAGTGAGGTCTGCGCGAAGGGTGAGACCCAGGCCGGAAACCAGCGAAGCATCCTTGGTGATCCAGATGGCTGCTCGAACAACACGACCCTGCGGATCAGCTGCTTCAACGGTTCGACACCTGACTCCCAAGCCTACGTGTATTGGGGAGGAGCCGGCGGATCGGACGATATCGCTGGTTCAGCCGAGACTCCAGCAACCGATCCCTACTGCTGAATCGAACGGTCGGAGAGATGAACATGAACAGAATCAAGCTCACCATCGTCAGCATCGTAGTGCTGTCGGCGCTAGGAGGCAGCTACGCGATCGCGGCTGGGAGCGCACCCAAACTGTCCCAGTCCGCGGGTCAGAAACTCGGGATCTTGCAAACGGCCGAGCGTTCAAGCGACGCCGCAGCCGCACGCGCGTTTCGGGCGATCGAACAGCTCTCTGGAAAGAGTCTAGGCGTCGATGACATGAGGCTCGTCAACGCTCCCCAAGGCGCTTACTATCTGGCAGACGGTCCCGAACAGGTCTGCGTTTACATCCGCAGCACGACCACTCCAAACTCGGCAAGCTGCACAAGCCACGAATCGCTTGCTGCTGGCGATCCGCTGATCATCAACGACGGGATGGCGTCAGGTACAGCGCTACGAGTTAGCGCCCTCTTCCCAGATGGCGTGCAGGCCGCCGATCTCGCGACGTCCGGGGACCGTCAGGCGATGAGCTTCCGCGCCAATCTCGCTGTGGCGGTCGTCCGCGGCAAGCTAGATAGATTGACTTGGCGCGGTGCGGACGGTTCGCTCCGCGAGTTCAAGTACGGCAGTTAGTACCGTCGCCAAGCACTTGCCGTTGTGTCGCGGGGAAAGACCATTCCCCGCGACATCGACCCTCGCGTGCCGGTCGAAAGGGGTCGTCTGAGCAACGGCGTCAAGACGGCCGCAGTGGAACGGGAAGGGCCGCAGCGGCCCTCATCGATGCATTTCCTGCGATGACGCGCGAACGAAGGTGATCCAGGTCAACGACGAGCAAGCACCAACGGTCGGCGCCGCAGCGGCGTTCCTCGCACGGCCGATCTCGCTGTCCAGAGCCGGCGCCCCTATCTTACGCGCAAACACTGACGCGATCGTGGCCGATGTCGGCGACGACCAGATGGTCGTGCTGGACTCCGAAAGGCTCGGTGCCGGTTGCTGCTGGACGCATGGGGGCGGATGTGCGCCGGCGGCGACCTGGAACCGCCACGTCGGACGACACGCTCGTTCGTCGCGTTCTGCCGACGCCAGGGCTCTGGCCGCTGACGTCACGGTGCGCGTCGATCGCCGCCGCGAGCCGGCCGACCGTCGCGCGTGATCCCGCAAGCGCAGCTCGAGCAGCCGTGGCGCCGGGAGGATGTCGCGGTGCGCGAGAAGGCCGGGCGTTGGGGCCAGTTCAGACCATCGTTCTCACGCGCGTGCCACGCGGACAGTCACCTCCCGCCGCTACTGCCATGATCCGGGCTGATGCGCGTTGGGAGCCGCTGGCGGTCTGCGGGGGCGCGTGAGGATCTCGATGCCTCAACGCCGTACAGTGCTGCACCCCAGAGCCCGGTGCGCAGCGGGGATCGTTTTGGCGGGCGTGGCCACGGACGACAGCACGACTGCCTTGCGGCCGAAGCCTTCGATGTCGCAACGGAACCGGTAGACCCGGCCACCGTTGCCGGATCGTACGGATGTGCGAATGTGGGAGAAGCGTTCAACTCGTAGCAAGCGACCGAGCGGCGGGATCCTCGAGGGATAGATGTCCATGCGCACGCGGTCATTGCCGAGCTTCGCTTGAGCGTGAGCGTCGTATAGAGCCCCGTGCTCGGTCCCACGGGCCTGCGGGTCCACGCGTCGCAGTCGCGCGAAGACCTCCGTCTCGAACGGCTGGGTGGCGGATTGCTCCTCTGGGCGCGGCTGCAGCGTCGATGTGAGAGGGGCTGGCTCAGCGTCGCCGCTGCCGCAGCCGGCCAAAGCCAGGACGCTCAGTCCCTGCGCGCTCAGCACGCAGCGTCGCAGCGCCCTGACCCGACCGGTCGCGTTCATCCGTGTGCCCTCGTCAAGTTTCAATCACTCGCGCAGCGCGACGCCGGTAATGCTCACGTGACCTCCAACGACGGCGATGAACGCCCCGTACGGCCCGATCACTGCGGTTCGTACAAGCCGCCGCGCCCGGACGTCGACGGCGTCAACGCCACGACCGACCACTCCGTAGACGACGGTTCTTCCCGCTGGACGGTCGACCACCGTAGTAGACCGTCCCAGGAGCACGCTGACGCAGACCTCGCGGACGGCTGTCGCCAGAGGTTGGAAACGCCCCTGCTCAACGATGCCGAAGCGCCCCCGTACGATTCGTCCCGCCGCCACGCATGTCTTCCCCGACGAGGCCCTGTAGGCCCGCACCGCCCACGGCGGTCCACCGAGCGGATCGGCGATTGGGGTGCCCACAACAGCTCGGCTCACTGCGGTCTCGGGTGCGGGAATCCCCGAGATCGACTGGGCCGGTGGCCCGTGCCCGATCACAAGTGCAGCTCCGCCGGCGCCACAGCCAACCAGTACGACGCAGCCACCGATGACGCTCAATCGCCTGGCGCGCGCACGGCGCGACCGCTGCTCGGTCCGTTCGATCATGAGATCGAACTGCTCAGCGAGCCTGCCGTAGGCGGGAGGCCAGTCCTCGCTGGGCATCATGCAACCTTGCTGCTCAGCTCATCGAGTTCAGCGGCCAGTGCGCGGAGGCCTCGTGAGACGTGGGCGCGAGCCGCCTGCTCGGACATGCCGAGCACGGACGCGACCTCGTCGTAGCCGCACTCATCGATGATCCTCAGCTGGATCGCCGATCGTTGACGCGCCGTCAGGTGCGCCAGGCCCGCACCGAGTCGTTGACGTAGCTCGGGAAGCTGCGCCCGTTCTTCGATGGCCGCGAGATCATCGGGGGCGCATCGCGGCAGCTCGATCCCGAGCCGCTCGAGCGCCCCGCGTTCTCTCGTTTCGCGGCGCCAGTACCGATGCAGCTGCGTTCGTGCCACGGCGAAGATCCACGCCTCCTCTTCCTCACGGCTGCTTCCCCGAAAGCGCTGGCGTTGCTCGAAGACGTGCGCGAGCGTTTCCGCTGCGAGCTCGATGCCCAAGTCAGCCGAGAACGTACGACGCGTGAAATAGATGACGAGATCGTCGAGATGCTCCGTAAACACCTCCGAGAAGCGCTCGGCATTCGACTGTGCCGCCACGAGCGCGACCTCCGCCTTGCCCACTCGACGGCCGCGGAACGTCATCATCGTGACATCCATGCCATGAAGCCGAGTACGTCTATACCTGATCGGCGGTGGATGTACCGACGGGGCAGGTTCCGACAAACGCGACGGCACGTTCTCGGATCCTCGCCTCGAACGCTACGCCAAGTTGCCGCGCGCCAAAGGTACGCCCATTGCGGTTCGGACGCCCCCACGCCTGGACTACAGGACCCGGGCGACATGCTTGGCGCCTCGGCCGGCCTGGATGTAGCCGTCGAGGGTGCGCCGGTCCTGGTGGCGAGTGACGTCGGCGATCTGCGCCGGCAGGTAGCCATCGCGGGCAGCCTGGGTGGAGAACCCGGAGCGCAGCGAGTGTCCGGCGAAGTCCTTGGGATCTAGTCCGGCGGCCCGCACGCGGCGCTTGATGATCAGCGCCACCGACTGCGGAGACAGAGGCGTTGAGATCGCGCCGGTTCGGGTGACCCGGCGCGCCAAGGGCCCGGTGGTCAAGCCGGCGTGATCGATCCACGCGAGCACAGCGCGGACAGCGCACGGGTTCGGCGTCTGGGCGTAGGTGAGCAGGAAGCTGTGTCCCTCACCCGTCTGGTCGGCCTTCGAGGATGCCAGGCGGACCGTCATGCCGTCGTGGTGGGGGGAGAGATGCTCGACGCCGACGGCGACCAGCTCCGAGCGGCGCAATCCGAGTGCGAAGCCGAGCAGCAGCAGCGCGCGGTCGCGGAGCCCGTCCGGTGTGCTGGGGTCGATGCGGTCGATCACCTCCAACAGCGGTTCGCGCAGCAGCGCGACCTTCTTGACCGGTGGGGCGCCGTGCGTCCGCGCGATGCCCTCAAGCACCGTCAGGACGCGAGGATCCCAGACGGGGCTTGGCTGCGCGGCCTGGCGGTGCACGCGGGTGATCGCCGCGGCGCGGCGTCGGATCGTCGACACTTTCACTCCGCGCTGCGCAAGCGCTGTGAGATAGAGCGCACAGGTCGCCGGCGTGGTCGGCAGCGCGGCGAGCCCGTGTTCGGTCGCCCACTGCTCGAACTGACGCCAGTCAGACCCGTAGGCCTTCGTCGTGTTCGGCGCCTGTGCGGCGGCGGCGTACGCGGCCATCGCGTCGATCAGCGCCGCGAGCTCGGGTCCCAGTTCGTCGGGCAGCGCGGCGCCGAACTCCGCCGACGGACGCACCAGCGCGACGAGCGGCACGCCGTCGACCTGTTCTGACGCGTCGTCGCCCGTCCCGTCGTGGTGGGTCATGTGGCGCAGCGTGACGGTCGCGCGCGAGATCGTCAAGTAGCGATAAGGACACGTATCGCTAATCACGGGGGCCCCGGGCGAGCGAACGGCGAGCAGCGGCACGTAAATGCCGGGGTTGACTGAGCGGCTCATGTGTTGGCATGATCACGAATATGCCACGGACTAGCACCGCTGCTGCTGGACAATCACGCCGCGTCGACAACGGTCTAAGCACCGGAGTCGTGCTTGATCGCCTCCCGGCGCCTGTACGCAAATCGCGCTACCAATGGAGCGAATGGGAGGACGGCGCGCCACGGGTCATCTGGTACCCGAAGCACTTCCAGGCGTCCGTCGCCGGCATGCGCTCGACGATCGTCACGCACGCCCAGAAGCGCGACATCGCCGTCGCATGCGTCGCGCACCCCGAGCACCCGCACGCAGGCGCGGACGTCAGCCTCGCGTTCCAGTTCTTCCCCGGCCGCTCCTTCGCCGACGGACCACCCGCCGATTTGCACACCCGCTGACGAGCCATGGGCCGATGCGGTGTTCGGCCCGGGCGAGCCGTCGTGTGGCCGTCAGCAACGGTCCCCTCGATGGTTGGCGTGCTGGAGCTCGCTCGACGTTGAGTCTCACGAACCATCTCTCCGTCGATGGCCCTGCGCGGCGCCGACGCAGACTGCGTGACCGACAGCAGGGGGCCTGATCGTGGACTTCAAGCCGAAGGGCATGACCAGGGTCTGCTCCCGCGAGGACCTGTGGCAGCTCTGCGGCTACGCCCTCGCAGACACCAGCGTTGGACTCAGCGTGCTGCGCTGGCGTGCCTGCGTGGCCCCGGCCGTTCAGCGACCTGCTTGAGCAGCTCGCGGGTGGACTGGTAGACCTCCCGACGCTGCGCCGGTACTTCGCCGCATGATCGCAGTAGATGTGGAGCCGGTAAACTTCAAGAAACCGCTGGATTTGCGTTAGCGCGACCGGTCGCTGAGCGTGCCAGTCGCGAAGTCGACGCCAGCGCCAGGACGGCGTCAGGAACAAGCTCGGTACGAAGACCGGGAGCGGCCGCGCGCCGGCACGCAACTCGTTGCCCCGGCAGCCGCGAATCGCCCTGCTGACCCGGGCAACGAAACTTCGGCAACTATCGACGCTGCGCGAGAGCACCGCATCGCTGACTTTCCGCTACGGGGGGTGCTGGTAAGAACGCTGTCACCAGCCGCCAACCGCTGATCGGGCGGCGACTCAGCCCGTCGACGCGGCGGCCGTCACGGTCGGCGATCGTTGCGCGCCTGGGCGTTTGCCCTTGGTCGCGTTGTCAAGGTGGCCGTAGACGGTGGTCCGTGGGACGCTGAAGATGTCGGCGATCTGCTGCACGGTGTGTTCGCCGGCGTCGTAGAGCCGCTGGGCGAGTGCGACCTGGTCGGCGTTGAGCCTCGGCCGTCGGCCGCCGTTGCGTCCTCGCGCGCGAGCGGCGGCAAGGCCGTCACGCGTGTTGGCCACGATGAGCTCGCGCTGGAGCTCGGCGAGGACGGACAGCATCCCGAACATCGCGCGACCCTCGGCTGTCGCGGTGTCGATGCCCTGCTCGATGACGTGCAAGCCAACGCCTCGCTCGCGGAGCTTCGCGCCGAGGGTGACGAGGTGCAGGACGGAGCGCCCGAGCCGATCCAGCCGCGTGATCTTCAGGATGTCGCCGTCGCGCAGCAGCTTGAGCAGCTCGTCGAGTTGCGGGCGGCTGGCTTTGGCACCGCTGGCGCAGTCGACGTAGATCGCGTCTTGGGCGACGCCGGCACGTTGCAGGGCGTCGATCTGGTGGTCGGGGTTCTGGTCAGCCGTCGAGACGCGCGCGTAGCCGAAGAGCACACCGTCGAAAATACCTCACGGGCGCGTTGATCTCGTCGTAGTTTCCCGACGCGGGTTCTCGACGTCGAACGGTCGAGATCGCGGTCGGGCGCGGACCGTCCGGTCGACCGTCGACAAACGAGTGTTTGTCGACACCCAACGAGATCCCGGAACCGCACGTTGCACGCCACCGGCCGCTCGCCGGGATCGGGGTGCGGTGGACTGAACCATCCGTGGTACCTGGATCGGGATCGGCGTGCCGGAACGGTGGGTCGACGGGAGCCGCTTTGGCCGGCCGGCATGCTCGCGGGAGCCTGGTAGCAGAGAGACCGCGAACGAATCCGGCGCAGTGCGACGGCGCATCGTCCTACGTCCGCATTTCGGTGCATCGTCTCGTTTTGTGAATGCTGTTGACAGCGCCACTACGTTCTGTCACCGTACCAACTGATAGACTAAGCGCGTGGAGATCTACATTCCCGCACGATCGAACTTGTCCGCTGAAGGAGCCCATGCGAACGTCCAAATGGCACCAGGTGGTCGTGGCGTCCCTAGCAGCGGCGACCATCCTCGTCCTCGGGCCGGGCGCCTGGGTGACCCCCGCCTCCGCCGGACACTTCCACTCATACGCCAACTCCCTGTGCGCGGTGCCGATCGCACATGGGTTCGAACATGGCAGCAGCACGATCGACAAGTGGTTTTGGGCGCGCATCAATGGCGGCACTTGCGGATACCATAAGGTCTGCGCCACCAAGGAGTACAACGCCAGTGGTTGGATCCAGTACTTGGAGAGCTGGGGAGTTGACACCACCTGCCAGGCATCGAGTCACCAACAAGTGTCGGCTGAATGCAAGGGTCAGACATGGCTACGCGCCGAGTCGCCTGAAGGCAACCAGTTCTTCGATCCACACCACCACTTCCGTCACACACTGCCAGCTCCATGCTAATCAGACGAGACAAGCTCCACGTCGTCCTGCCTGCGTTGGCCATCACGTTCATCGTCGGCGGGGCTTCACTAGCGATTGCACAGACGGATTCATCCGGCACTGACGATGAGCCGCAGCCGTGGACCGAGCCTTCCCCGGGAAGCGTGACGTATGAAGCGGCAGCCAACGATCCGAATGGACGAGCGCCTTGGAACGTCCGGGTCCACCAGAGACGCGGGACGACCGAGCTCTGCCTCAGTGCGGGTCAAGTTCGACGCGGCAAGTTTGGCGTTGATCGCGGTAAGGGGTTCGAGACGCGGCCAGAGTTCACACCCAACTGCTCGGGGCTGAGAACAGAGCCGTTCGCGCTATTCCTCGAGCAGCGAAGTTCGCAGGTCGGCAATGACAGTGGGCGAACCATGGTATATGGCGTCGTTGGCCCAGAAGTTGCCGCCGTTTCTATCTCAGGTCCAAGCGGAACCCGCCAGCCTAGGATCTCCCCGCGAGGGGTGTTCATGACGGTTTACGCCGGCGCGTTAGATTCATTGGCGCTCGACGTCTCGCTCCGCTACGTTGATGGTGAGGTCGATGATGTCAAGAACGGTGCGAGCAGATCGGGATCTGGGCCGAGAGTCCCCTAGTCGTTCTGAGTTCAGACTGTGGCTGACCCTGTTCGGGGTCATCGCGATGGTGGTCATCGGGGTCGTTGTGATCGTTACGTCATGGGGGGAAATGCTGCAGGACTTCTTTCGGGTCGTGTTCTGATCGCAGACGCCGGTTGAATGCCGTCCTGACCGCCCGTGGTGCTCCCAGGTCGCTGAGCTTCGAGAATCAGCACTGGGAAGCTCCGCCCTTCGGTCGGTCGGGAACCTACCGTGGCGCGTGTAGAGCTTCAGCAGCAGCGCGAAGCCGAGCTTCGTGGCTCCGATGCTTGGCAGCATGATGTTCCCTGTTGCGCTGCGTGCGGTCAGTGTGTCTCAGCCAGCGTGAGCGATGCTGAGGCGGGAGGTCATGTCGAGGTTGACCTCGCCGTAAGGCACGACGTGCGTCCAGAACAGCGGAGTGAGGCCACGCCGATCGGCCGACGTGAGCAGATCGGCCCATGCGGGCTGGGCGAGGACGTCTTGGAGCATGAGCGTGTTCACGTATACCAACGCGGCTTGGAGGATCCGCAAGCACAGCACGAACAACTCCTGCTCGTCGCGGCGATTGGACTGCATGTCGCCGCGTTTGCCGTAGGCGAGCTCGCCGTTGGCGCCGTTCCAGGACTCCACGACGTTCAGTCCTTCCTCGATCTCGCGTTGCAGGTCGCGTAGGCGCAGGTAGCGCGCGATGAAGATCGTCTTCTGCGCGCGGCCGACCTCGAGCATCGCTTGGTAGGTCGGGTGCGACGCGTTGCGGGTGAAGCGTCGCAGGATCGCCTCCGTCGACGCGGTCGCGGTGCGGATCGCGGTCGCGTACTTGATCATCTGGTCGTATTGCTCGGCCACGATGCCCCAGCGGATTGGCCGCGTCAGCGCCGGTGTCAGGCGTGGGTATGCGTCGCGCTGCCCGGCATCGGGGACGTACAGGCGGACTTTGTTGATGCGCTTGATCCGCGGCAGCAGGTCGAAGCCGAGCAGCCGGGTGATCGCGAACCCGATCTCCGACTGGCCGTGGGAGTCGGTGTAGTTGGCCTGCACGTCCATCGTCGTGTCGTGACGCATCGCGCCTTCGACCATGGCGGCGACCTCTGACGCGCTGCACGAGATCAGCTGGGAGTGCACGGCCATCGAGCGCTTCTCGACGTGCCAGTAGATCAGCACTCCGCGGCCGCGATACCTGGAGTGCCACTCGGTGAGGATGTTCTGATCGAGC
>Ga0136618_10000319_pt1 | contig 15786 bp, 12 predicted proteins | sample AntDrymUQ3302106_2_FD_104805 | JGI IMG/M metagenome (GOLD analysis project Ga0136618, IMG submission 104805) | Polar desert sand microbial communities from Dry Valleys, Antarctica - metaG UQ330 (21.06) | ecosystem: Environmental > Terrestrial > Soil > Desert | place: Antarctica: Dry Valley... | reverse complement strand
TTTTAATCTGCGCCGCCGATTTTTCCGGCGACCAGAAAAAAAAGGCGGCAAATGCCGATAATGCCGACAAACAAACGATGGACAACAATATACTTTGTCGAGAAACGGTCGTTATTTTATGCGTCATAGAATCATTTTATCTGCTTTTTATTTTTTGCTTTGTTAAATGTATATTAAATCTTGTTCGACAAAAACGTAATTTCGTGCGTTAAATTTTTTCGCATCTATTCGCATCTAGATGAGTATAATCGGGAAAAGTTTTTTCGTAACATTACTGCAATATAAATTCGATAGCATTCAACTTTTATTTATGAATAGATATAACACGGCGAAATCCAAAATCATTTTTCGCAATCATTTTTGCAGTCATTTTCACAGTCTTTTTCGCAAATGCGTTGTTGTTTTAGTTTTAATCGCAACGGCTTCTATGCCTTACGCTCAAACTTCCGCGCCGAATTACCCGGTCAAACGGCAGGAATCAGGCGAATCCTGGCTGCGCGACGGGCGCGCGGCAATCGAGCGGGCGAAAGCGTTGAAACCAAATAAACGAAAGGCTAAAAACGTCATTCTTTTCGTCGGCGACGGAATGGGCGTGACGACTTTGACGGCGGCGCGGATTCTCGAAGGACAAATGCGCGGCGAGAGCGGCGAGGAAAACCGTCTGTCGTTTGAAAATTTCCCGTATTCGGCTTTGTCGAAAACTTACAGCGTCAACCAGCAAACTTCGGATTCCGCGCCGACGATGTCGGCTATTATTACCGGCGTGAAAACCGACGAAGGAGTTTTATCGGTCAATCAAACGGTCGTGCGCGGCGATTATCGAACGGTCAAGGGCAATGAAACCAAAACTCTGATCGAAACGGCGGAGGAAAACGGGAAAGCGACCGGCATAATTTCAACGGCGCGGCTGACTCACGCCACGCCCGGTGCTTGTTACGCGCATTCGCCCGACCGCGATTGGGAAAGCGACAAAGACATTTTCGACCGCTCGAAAGACGCGGCAAATGCGAAATTTCCCGACATCGCCCGGCAACTCATCGAATTTAATTACGGCGACGGATTGGAAGTGGCATTGGGCGGCGGACGCGCCAAATTTTTGCCGAAAGACGCGCCGGACCCGGAATATGCGGACAGAGCGGGCGAAAGAGCAGACGGTCGAAATTTGCCGAACGAATGGACGGCGAAATATAAAAATTCGGCGTATGTCTGGAACAAAGCGCAGTTCGACGGCATTGATACGAAAAAAACGAAACATCTATTGGGGCTTTTCGACCGTTCGCATATGCAGTATGAATACGACCGCCCGAAAGACAAAGGCGGCGAACCGTCGCTTTCGGAGATGACGACCAAAGCGATTGACGTTTTGGCAAATAATAAAAAAGGTTATTTTTTAATGGTTGAAGCCGGACGCATTGACCACGCTCATCACGACGGCAACGCTTTTCGCGCCCTGACCGATACCGTCGAACTGTCAAACGCCGTCCGCGCCGCTCTTTCCAAAGTAAATCTTGAAGAAACTTTAATCATCGTTACCGCCGATCACATCCACACTTTTACAATGGCTGGTTATCCGGCGCGAGGCAATAATATTTTGGGTCTGGTGCGCGAAGTCGGCAATAACGGGCTGATCGAAGAAAAACCGCAGGGCGACAAAAACAGTCTGCCTTTTACCACGCTCGGTTATGCCAACGGTCCGGGCGCTCGCAATGAACCGCGTAAACCTTTGACGCAGGAACAAGTTGTCAATCCAAACTATTTGCAGGAAGCGACCGTGCCGCTGACCGGCGAAACTCACGGCGGCGAAGACGTAGCAATTTACGCCGAAGGCGCGGGCGCGTATCTGGTGCGCGGCTCGATGGAACAAAACTGGATTTTCCAAGTGATGAAAGAGGCGATGCGATTAAATTAAAGATTTGTAAAATTATATTTTTAAGTTAATTTAGACAGTTATATTTTTGTAATTATAAACCTGTAAAAATTTAGGAGATTGTAAAATGCCCAAAAAATATGTCATAAGTTTGTTTTTAGTTGTTCTTAATTTTGTATTTGTGTCTTCGGTTTCCGCCTGGGACGATACCGGACACAAAGTTTCCGCCTATATCGCGTGGCGGCAGATGACACCTGAAGTTCGGGCAAAGGCGGTAAAATTATTGCTCCGCGCGCCGGAAGATTCGCATTTGAGCGTTTATTATGCGTCCGGTTCCCGTTCGACAGCAGCCAAAGAACTGGAACTTTTTATGATTGCTTCGACCTGGTCTGACATCGTTCGCAATCGTGATTTCAAGGTGCGCTTTGAGAAATATCATCAGGGAACATGGCACTACGCCGATATTTTTTGGAAGCAAATAAATGGCAAAGCGGAAATTATGGAAAATCGCAGTGACGGACAGGCAATTGCAAAACTTTATGATTTCGAGAAAAACCTAAAGGATAATTCCGTTTCCGATGCCGAAAAAGCAATCAATCTGGCGTGGTTTCTGCACGTCGGCGGCGACCTTCACAATCCTTTGCATAATGCTTCGAGAATTACCGAAACCGAACCGAAAGGCGATCAGGGCGGAAATCTTTTTTTACTTTCGCCGGCAGACGCTGCGGCGGAAAATCGGATAAATCTTCATTATTATTGGGATTCAATTTTGGGGCGAAACATTCCGCGGCAAAATGATGCCTGTGATTCCGACTATATTCCCTCGATTGCCGACAAAATTATAAAAAAACATCCCTTTTCGCAGATGAAAAATCGTTTAAAACCCGGAGACTTTAAAGAATGGAACAATGAACAATTCAAACTTCTCAATCAAACTGTATATTTGGACGAGCTAAAACGAGGCGAACTACCTTCAAAGAAATATCAAAACCGCGCCTTTGCAACCGGACAGGAACAAATCGCTCTGGCAGGCTATCGTTTGGGAGAGATGCTAAACCGAATATTCGACAAACCCTGACCTATAACTCTGAATTAACCTGTGCGGTTTATCTCAAGCGCGAAAGCACGAAAACAGCTTTATCGCCGGTTTCGACATTTTGCGGCGGTGATTCGATTTTTTTGACGAGCGGCTGATAATTTTCGTCAAGCCGCACCAGTTTTATGACGCGAATATTTCGACACGCGCCGACTTTTGCCCACGAAGAATTTTTTGCGGCGGCTTCGAGCGTCAAAATCATTTCACTTTGCTCGTCTTTGACCGTAAACTCCCGCGCGGCGATAATTTTGCCGGTTTGTTCAATTTTCGGCTCGGTCTCACATTGGGCAAACACGAAAATCGAATTTGAAATGACAAAAAATAGGTAGAGGCAAAAAGTTTTGAGTCCCGCCTTTAGGCGGCAACGGTTGAGTAGTGAACAACGCCGCCTGAAGGCGGGACTCAAAACATCGCTCCGCATTAAACAATTACTGGACAAACTGAAAATTAAATACTTCATCGTTTCACCTGCGCGTAAATCGGATTAGTCAGCGCGAGCATTTTTTTGTCGGAGGCTCGGATTTCAAGGCGAAAATATGAATCTTTTTGAATTTCAAATTCTCTGGAGAAACTAAATTCTGTTTGTTCAATCGGTTCGTCGAATAAAATTTGTCCGTTTGAAATTATCGAAACAACCGAGTTTGCAGGAAAGTTTTCGGCTTTCACGTCGAGCCGAATCTTTTTTTCCGAAACTCGCGCGGTTTCGCCGATGTTGAGGCGTTTCACGCCGTTAAAAGCCGAAAACTCAAGGTTAAAATCGTTTGCCGAATTGCTAATCCAAACTCTGCCGCCGCGAATCGCTTCAAATAAATCTTTCTGCGTCAAATTTTTCATTCCGACGTGATTAGTCGGCGTGCCGATGGCGAGCGCGTTCGACAGCGGTTTTTCACCGAGCGGCGGCGTGTGCGAATCGCTCGAGCCGATTGCCGTTAGTTTTTGTCCATCCTGCAAAAATTCGTCCCATTTCTTGAGAGCCGTTTCATTTGACAGATTCCACGCGCCGTTCCAGATTTCCACCGAATCCAAATTACGCCAATCGCCGTAACTCCAATCGCAGCCTCCGCACGGCGCGAACGGATGATTTATCGAAGCAATCACGCCGAGTTTGCGAGTTTCGACGATTAATTCTTTAATGCGCGTCACGTTTTTCGGCACGACGCGAAAATCAACGATTTCGCCCGACGGCAAACCCCAGACGTTGAAATGCCCGCCGTAAGTCGTTACTTCTTCGCCGCGCAAAACAAGCAGGTTTTTGTAATTTTTGGCAATCGCATCAATTTTCGCGTGATGTGAAAAAGTATTGTGTTCGGTAATCCCGACAAAATCCAAACCGCTCGCGTTTGCCCAATCTAAAATCAGCGGAATCGTCCACGTTCCGTCGCTGTGAAAAGTGTGCAGATGCAGGTCGCCGCGAAACCATTTATAGCCGCCGAAAGTTTGCGGCGCGGGCAGTTTTGACAAAATCGGCAACGTGAAACTTTTGTTTTCTTCCGCGTTCGGTTCGTTTAATAATTCCGCGTCAACGGCGCCGAATTTTACTTTGAGGGTAACTTCCACGCCTTCCGGCGCGACTTTGTAAAGTCCGAAAACGATGCGCCACGTTCCCGCCGGAATTTTTCCCGCGACGTAACCGTTAGTCGCCGAATTTTCAGCGATAAAAATCGTGTTTCTGCGCCCGCCGCTCCAGCCGCGAAAACCTCTCAAAGTTTTTTCGGTTTCGTCAAAGCGCGAATCGAAAACTCCTAAATCCAGAACATTCGCGCTTCCTTTTTATCATAAGTGGCTTGATTAGTTACGAGAACGCGCGCGCCTTCGACGACCGCGCCCTGCGCGTCGGTAATTTGTCCGGTAACAGATGCCGTATCGGTTTGTCCGTAGTTTATTTTAGCTTCCGCGACAAATAGCGTTAAAAGTATGCAAAGTTGGAAAATAGAAAGTTTATGCCTGAACATTTTGTTTGATTTAACTCCTGTTGGAAATAGTCCATTCTTCCTAAAAGACTAAAAAAGCCGTTTTGGGAACAGACATTTTCGGTTTCAAATGTAATTAATGTTTTGAATGTAGAAAGGTAAGAATAACTATCGAGCGTGAACAAAAAGTTTCAGCGGTTTTACCGGGCGGTTAAATAGCAATCAAATTTATGTAACAAAATGGAAGCCGGTAAATTTCAAAATTTCCGGTCTGGAACCAATTTATATCCGACCTTAACCATTGTTTCAATCGTAATCCCGAAAGGCGCGAACTGACGGCGCAGGTTGCAAATTAAAACCTTTAAACTTTCCTGGTTAAATGGTCTTGTTCCTTCCCAGACGTGATTCCAAATTGCTTCGCCGGTAATAAATCGGTTGGCGTTTTGTGCCAGTATTGAAGCGATTAAAAACTCGGCGCGTCCCAATTTAATGTTTATCCCGCCGCACGTTAGATAATAATGAGAATGTTCGACCCGCAGAAATCCATCATCATAAAGTTCAACCGTATTGATTACCTTCCGGCATAATGGAGATTTCGGCGGATGAACTGATTGTTCAAGCATAAAATAAATGAGCGTGTTAAGCAGGAAAAATTAAAAAGGTAGAAGGCAAAAGTAAAAACTAATAAATACTGCAATCCCGGCAATTATTTCTGTCCGAAAACTTTTACTCACCTGCTTAGTTAATGAATGGTATTTTCAGACTTTAGCTTAAATTTGCTAAACCATGAAATCTTTCAATAAATACGAGAGACTTCGTTTCGGCGCTGTGTTTATTTTGAAAGCGCAAGGATAAAGAAAATCTCTTTATCCTTGCGCTTTCAATTTTTTACGGAATATATTCAGCCGGAATAGGTAAATCCGAACCGAGTCCGAAATTTTGAACGGAAATACCGCTCGCAGAACGATTGATAAACCACTGTCCGTTTCGATAGACGGCTTGGTCGTCTCTGCCGTCGCCGTCATAATCGCCCGGAACCGGAATATCGGTCGAGTTTCCAAAGACGACAAGGCTTACCGTTCCGCTGGCACTGTCGCGGATATACCAGGTTCCAATGCTTGGACGAAACACGGCAATGTCATCTCTGTTATCGCCGGTATAATCCGCCGGAACTAATCTGTCTCCCGCCTGTCCAAACGGAATAGCGTCAAAATTTTGAGATGGTATTCCCGTCGGGCGGGCGATATACCAAGTCTGATTACCCGGACGAAATACTGCCAGGTCATCTCTGCCGTCACCGTTATAATCCATCACCAGCGGTATGTCGCCGGTCGAACCAAACAGTGCGACTGTCGCCGTTGCGTTAGCGCTGTTGCGAATGTAGAAAGTATTATTTGACGGACGGAAGACAGCGACGTCGGTTATCCGGTCGCCGTCGTAATCTCCGCCAACCAGCGGAATATCACCCGGCAAACCCCAGGCAAATCCTGAAAGAGTAAATGTGTTGCTGTTCAGAATGAAGTAATCCGCTGTGCCCTCTTTAGTCATCGCGCGGAAAACTGCGTAATCAGTCTTTCTGTCGCCGTCGTAATCGCCCGGCACGAGCGTATCGGACGAAATACCGAATTTAACGAACGAGAATCCGCTTGTCGAACCGTTTACATACCAATTACCTTCCGATGGTCGAAAAATCGAAAGATCCGTTCTGCCGTCGCCGTCAAAGTCGGCTCTGGCATCACCGCTTAAATCCGTTCCGCCGAAATTAACTCCTCCGGGTGTCAATACTGCTCCCGCCGGAAAGTTCGGACTCAAAGGCGCGGCAAACTGCGTCGTTTCATCGGGCGATGCCGCTAACTCGCCAAAGAAGAAGGCGGCTGCCGCGAACGGCGTATTGTTATTCCCAAAACGAACTACCGCATCCGGTTGGTCAACGGTAATATTATTGCTGATATTGACGACTCCGGCGGCAGCTCCGTAAACGAATTCTTCTTCCGGGTTGACCAGCAAAGCAAAGCCGTCCAGCACCGTAATGCCGAGGCTGGCATCGAATATTCCGTCGTCATTGGTATCGAGGTCTAAGCCGGTAAACACATTGCCGGTTGCCCTGACAATCAAGTAGGTTTCCGAGCCGGTTCCGACACGAAGCGGATTAAAATAGTTGAAAATGGTCGTGCCTGCTCCGAAAACACGGTTCGGACAAGCTCCGAAAGAGGTATTGATTAAAGTGATAGTGCCGTTGGCGCCGAATGTCTGCCCGCCGAAATTCACCGCTTGATTGGCAAATCCGAAATTTCCCGCGTCGCTGTTGACCGAGAGAAAATATGTGTTTGCCGGAACGACGCTGCCCGGAGCGCCTCGTATTTCGGTATATTGACAGGCTTCGCTCGTGGTCGAAGGCGGGTCAATCTCTATTTCGCTTAATAAAATTTGACCCGCCGCATTAATTTGCAGAGTAATCATAAACGCGATTATCATTCCAATAAAAGTTGTTAGATTAATTGTTCTTTTCATTTCTCCTCCAATTTCTCCCTGTTTCTTCCTGTTTCTTCCTATTCTGTAAAAGTCAGCCGTCAACATAGAATCTTTATAATTTCAGGAAAACAATTTATGCAAATCCGCAAAAACCGACGATATTGACGTTTGCTGATGATGTTAAATTAGCCGATTTAATTCGTCGGCAGCCCGACCGTAAAATCCTCCGGCAAAATAATTTTGTTAAGTTCGATAATTGATTCGACAAACTTATCGCGCTTTTCCTTTTCGATTTCAGCTTTCGCAATTTCTTCCGCCTTTAGAAAAGGTGAAGGAATTTCAGGATTGCCGCTGCCCGGCTCTTCAAAGTTTTTTTGCAGCAAAATGTGCCGGAAGCTGTATTTAAAAGTTTCGCCGCCTTTTTTCTCTTGCTTGATTTGTTTATTTTCAAGTTTGACGATGTGAAATCCGGTCTCGGTTTCAATCAAACGGTCGGCAATTTGATTTTTTTCGAGCGCGAGCGCGGCGGCTTCAACTTCCGCCCACAACGTATCCTTTTCAATATTTTCATAAAGACCGCCTTTATTTTTAGTCGTTCGGTCTTCGCTAAACTGACCGGCTAAACGGCTGAAATCTTCGCCCGACTGCGCGCGCCGTAAAAGCGTTTCGGCTTTCTCGCGCTTTTTCCCGACATCATATTCCGGGTGAGCTGCCAGATAATCAGCGATTTCCCGCTCGGTCGCTTTAATGCTTTTCGCCCAGTTTTTTCGAAGATAATCGGCTGATAAAATTCCGGCTTCGACAATTTTTATTCGCAAACTGACTTCGGGTTTGGCAATAAATTCCGCGTCCGCCTTTGCCCGGTCGGAAAGAATTTTCGTCCGCGCCCAATTCTCACGCGCCTTGATTAAACTTTCGCCCTGAAGTTTTGAAAATGCGGCGTTATCTCCGCGTTCTACGGCAACCGCTTTTTGAATCGCCTGCAGCGTGTTCATATCCGTTTCAAACTGTTTTCCGTTTGCCGGATTAGACCAAACCGCATCCGTTTCTTCCTTCGGGACGATGTAATATTTCCCCTGTTCCCGGCTGAGTTCCGCTTTGTATAAATCGGCGAGAAGTAAGTTTTTCTTGATTTCAAAATTAATTTTGAAGTTTGCGAATTCGGTTAAACCTTCGCGGCGAGCCTCAGCCGCCAGCGCGAGATATTCGCGCATTCCTTTGAGAAAGGCGCGGCGCGTTTCCGCATTTTCGGTGATTCCGGCAACGCCCGAATTGTCGTCAGCCGCTCCGCTTTTGAGAACCAGATTGATTTCTTCAGCCGTCAGACTTTTGAGAATTTCCGATTCGACTTTCGCGTCTTTCGCACGGGCGTTCTGCACACGCCAGACGAAAACACCGCCGCCGACGGCAATTATTAAAATCAGGGTAAAAATTAAAGATTTTTTTGACATACTTTACTTCTCTTCGCGTTTAGAGTCGCGCCTTGTGGCGGAATTGGTTGATTAGCGAGAAATTCCGCCTCAAGGCGCGACTCCAAGCCTCATTATTAAAACCGCAATTTCGCTCCGAACTGCATCACGCGCGGCGCGCCGACCGTGCGCGTGATTTGTCCGAAATCCGTTTCGTCACTCAAATCCGAATTCGGATTTGCAAAGTTGACGAAATTAAAGATATTGAAAATATCCCATTTCAACTCCAAAGAAATCCGCTCGGTTATCTGAGTATTTTTCATTAAACTAAAATCAATTCGTTTGGAAGAAGGTCCGCGCAGAATGTTTCTGCCGAGATTGCCGAACCCGCCGAGAGGCGAAAGCAAAGCGCAATCGGGATTGGTCGGGTCTTGACAGGTGTTGAAATACTGGCGCGTTCGATCGCTGCCTTGTCGCCGCAGCAAATCCAAATTGCGAACATTCGGACGACCGAATGCGGCATTGAAAATCGTACCGCTCGCGCCGCCGACGTTGAAAACATCTACGCGGCTGTTAATCGGCAAAAGCGGTCCGATGCGCTCGGCGCTGGTCGTGAAAATTCCGAAAAACTGCTGTTCAATCAGACCGCTCGTGCCGAAGGCGAGAAATTTGGGGTTGGAAGAAAAAATCGAGAACGGCGTTCCCGATTGCCATTGTCCGAAACCGGATAACTGCCAGCCGGTCAGGAATTTCGATTTTGAGCCGAAATCCGGTAAAGCCCAGACAAAGCTCGACGAAAACCGATGTGGGCGATCAAAATCCGACAAAGCGCGGTTGCTGTTAATGTTGCGCTGGTCGCCCTGGACGGTGAGACCAAGATTAGCGGTGTCCGGTCTGCCCGAAGCCGCCGTGCTGCCCGGGTCGGTCGAACCGATGTCAATTGATTTGGAGAAAGTATAAGAAGCGTTAAAACCGAATCCGCGCGTGAAGCGTTTGGTGAGACTAAACTGACCGGAATGATAAATCGAATAGCCGCGCGATTGGAGAATAACGGCGTCGGTCGGGTCGAAACCGAGATACGGAACGCGCACGTCTCCGGCAATCAAAGCGTTCGGCAGTTCAAAATTTGAACTGGAGATATTCAAATCAACCGCCCCCGCTCCGCCGTTGCAGGGTATATAACCCGGAACGCCGACGAAGACAATGCTGCACGCGCCGAACCCACGCGGGTCGTTCTCCGTTCTGGTCGTCCCCAGTTGCCGCTCGGTCATACCGGCGACGGGCTGTATTCCTCTGGCGCGATTTAATCGAGCATAGATATAGTCAGGCGTATTCGGGTCGTTCAAATCGTAAGGTTGATTAAAACCGACTGCCAGCAGCAACTGCTGTCCGCGTGTTCCGACATATCTGGCTTCGACGACCCAATCTTTGAAAAAATCCTGCTGGATGCCCAAGTTCCATTGTTGAATCAGCGGTGTTTTCAAATCGCGGTCAATCGCCCGAAATTCGAGCGGCTCGACACCGGCGACGGCATCGGCTCCCGGCGAGTTGTCAACCAGCACGAACGGCGTAAAACGGTCAACATCTCTCGCTGCCACGCGAAAAGGAAAATAGCTGCTGAACGGCAAATTCGGCTGTTGAGCGGCAAAAGCGGTCGAGCCTTGCACCGTTCCCGGCGAGTTTTCTCTTTTTATCTCGATTTCCCTGAAAAATGGATAGTTGCTGTAAATCGTATTGATAAACGCGCCCGATGGACGGTCGTAGAAAATTCCGTAGCCGCCGCGAACGACCGTCGTTCCGCTTTTGAACGGTTTGTAGGCAAAGCCGACGCGCGGCGCAAAGTTATTTAAATCCTGACCGTTCAGAGTGTGTTTATTTTCGGCTCTGGCAATTGACGGCAAACTCGCGTCTATCGCGTTAAAGCCGGTTTCGGTCGCATTGCCCGGCAGAATAAATCCGGGGCGAATGTCGTTCGGGTCGGTCACGCGGGAAAAATCGAAATTGGCAAACCGCCCGTTTTTCTCGGTCGGCAACCCAAACCAATCCCAGCGAAGTCCTAAATTCAGCGTCAGATTCTCGCTGAAACGATAATCATCCGACGCATAGAAACTGAGGTCGTTAAAGCGAAATTGTTTATCGGTGACGCCAAAAGAAACATCCGATTCCGGCACGAAGCCGGTTAGAATTTCCGTGAAATTCGTCAGTCCTTCAAACTCCACTCCCTGCTCTTCGGGCAAATTCGTATCAAAAAAGTTGCGCTTGTGTTCTATTCCGAAACGGAATGTATGCGCTCCGCGACTATAAGTTATGTTATCGGCGAAGGTCAGCGTGAGCTGTTTGCGGCGGTTGAAAACATCATTCGGCGCGTTCAGCGAAAAATCGCTGAGATTGCCCGTTCCGCCGAAACGCGCCGCCCGCTGCGTCGGTCCGCCCGGCTCGAAAGCCGATGCCGGATTAAAAATACCGAGACCGCTGTTGGTCAGTTCCGGCGTTAAAAAGCGTTCATCGAGCCGGCGTGAATTGTTAAGGGAAAAATAACCGAAGCGCGCTTCGTTAGTTAAGCTGCCGTTAAAATAATGAGTATCGGTAACGGCTAACGTGCGGTTTCGGTCGTCCCTGATAAGCGGTGTCGGCGAAACGAGCGTGTCGTCGGAAAACGGGTCAACCGCCGGAAAATTGGCGAAGAAAAACGTCCCGTTCAAAGTGTTGATGTTGTTTCCCTGAGAATCGCCTTTGAGCAGATTGTAATCCAATCTGGTCGTGAGTTGGTCTTGTTTGAATTCGGCTGGAAAAACATTGCGGAAGCGCACCAGCGGAAAGCCGCCGCGCACCGTTCCCTGGCTTGCTCCGTCAATTATCGGCAATCCGTTCGGTAGTCCGAACCGGGCAAAATCAGTAATTCTCGTAACGCCGTTTTCTAAAATCCGCACGTTGGCGTTGTCGTAAAACAACCGCTCGTATCTGCCGGGAAGAAGCGTCGGAATAAAGAAATCGCCCGTCGCCGGATTACGTAAACTCAACAATCTGAATCCGGGACTGTTCGGGTCAATACAGGTTGATACGGTTAAGCCCGCAAAAGTTGTCGGCGCAAGCGGTCGAACGCAGTAATTCGGACTGCCGGGACCGGGCTGAAGTGTGAACGGGTTTCCGAACGAACTGATCGCTCCGCCATTAATCGTGCTTCTTAAAAACGCGAGCCGCACATTTTCCGGGTTTGAGCGGTCGGTGATAAACGCGAGTGCCTCCGGTAATGTGACGAAACTTTGCGCCGTCGGGACATACGCCGTGATCGCGTCGGTTTTTTGATAGCCGCCGAAAAACCATAACTTGTCTTTGATAATCGGTCCGCCCAAGGTGAATCCGCCTTCCAAACGGCGAGCCTTTTGCCGATCAATGCCGTCACGGTTGAAGAAAAAATCGTTGCTGTTAAATTTTTCGTTTTGGGCGAAGATATAAGCCGTGCCGGTGAAGGCGTTCGTGCCGCTGCGGGTGACGAGCTGCACGCTGCCGCCGCCGTTTCTTCCCAGAGATGCATCGTAGAGACTCGACAGCAGTTTGACTTCCTGAACCGTTTCGGGCGCGGGCGAGATGCTCTCGGTCAAACTACCCGTGCCGGAAAAATTGGTCGCGTCAATACCGTTGAACTGCACGCCCTGACTGGTCGTCCGTGAACCGTTAATCGAAACTTCCGGGTTGCCGTTGCCGTTGGTCAGCGGGTCGGCAATGTCGCCGCTGGCGGCAGTATCGAGATTGATTCGTCCGAAAGAACTACGGTTCGCCACCGGCGACTCTTCCAGACTTCGACCGGTAACGCTAATTCCGGTGACCGGAGAATCGCTTCTCACCGGCTCAATTCCAGCCTGGTCGGCAACAACATCAACAATGGCGTCAGTTCCGGCAATACCTAATATCAAATCAACATTAGTCGTCTGGCTCGTCACGACGGTCACGATTTGCTTGATGATCTGAAAGCCGGTCGCTTCCGCCGTTACTTCATAATTTCCGAGCGGAAGCACGGCAATCGTCCAGCGACCTTCTTCGTTCGTCGTTAAGGTTCTTTTTGCATTTGTTCCCGTATTCGTGATGATGATCGTCGCGTTCGGCACTATCGCTCCGTTCGGGTCGGTAACCGTTCCGGTCAAGCCCCCGTTATCGCTTTGCTGCGCGAAAACCGCCGGCGAAAATGACAAACTGAAACAAACCAAAGCAAATAGAGTAAAAAATTTATTTTTCTTCAACATTTTTATATTTTCTCGTTCGTTACCTGTAATCTTAAAAATTATCCGATACACCGCTGATTGCCGATTTTCTGTTTTTATAAATGTTTATCCGTTCAATAAAATTTTCGGGTAAGAAAAATCCGTATCAGGCAGACGTATCGGCAGCAAGAACAAGATTTTCGGCACTGCTGCCGATACGTCTGAAAAGTCTTTCATCCTAACGCGATGTTTTGGAGAAACACATTAGCCGTTAACGAAGACCGAGACCGTTGTTCGGAATATCGAATCCTTCAAAATCTCCGCAGAATTGTCCCGGAAAAGTAATCGGTCGCAAACAGCCCGGCGTTACCAACGTATTCGTTCCGCCCGATGCTGTAAAGACGGCGGGCGTGACCGGCGTTCCCGGCTCGGCGGTCGTCGTCCAAACGCGAGCGTCTTCGAGCAAAACGTAAATCGTGTTTCCGAGGTTTGCCGCGCCGGTGTCGCGGTTTACATCGGTCGGAAATAAGTATTTAACAAATGTTGCGCGACCGGCATTCGGACCGGTCAGGAAAATGCGATACATCCCGCCGTTGTCGGCGACATTCGCATCGGTTGATTGAGTCGCATTATTAGTAAAACGGGCTTCGGTGCCGTAGGCGCGTCCGTCCGGCAAAATGGCAAGACCGTCAAAATACGTATTTTGGTCGCCGCCGCTGCCCGTCGTTAAAGTAATACCGGCAGCATCGCCGATTTGCGTCGCCAAGCCGGTCGTCGGGCTGATGCGAAAGATGCGGCTGCGCGGCGCCGAAACCGGAAGAGTATCGTCGGCGGCGATGCCGTAAATAAAACCGTCAATCGGATTATAGGCGGCGGCGGATTCGGTGAAGCCAGCCGGGAAGCAAAGTTCGCCGATTTGCGGACCGATGGCGTTTTGAAGTCCGTTCGGCAGCGGATAATTCCCGTTAGCACGAAAAAGACGCAAGTCGGCGGCTAAACCGGTAATCGGGTCGGAGCCGGTATTGCAGAGTTCGGTGTCGAATTCCGCGACACCGAAAAGAGTCGAACCGATTCCCGCCAAACCTTCGTATTCCCGACGAATCGTTTGACCGTTTAAGGTCAAATTTGAAATCAAAGTTCCCTGACCGGTCGAAAGGTCGAATTGGTAATATTGTTGTTGTAAATTTGTGGTATCCCGGTTGTTATCGGTGATTGAATAACCGATTTGCGCCGAAACGGTTGATTGCATTGAAACTATTGCGACAATACAAAGTATTATTTTGAATAAGTCTTTCATTTTTCCTCCAATGTGTAACTTCGTTCCTATTTAAAAATCCAGGACGAAACTCGTGACAATTTTTCATCCTTCGCCAACGGCAGTCGGCAATTTTTTGGCTGTTTTTGCTATTTTGTAATGATGTTCAGCGTTAAACGAATCTTGTAAAGCAGTAACTGTTTTGCCGTTTACGGCAGAGTTGCAGTTAATGTCGCCGGATAAAATCGAGTTTCAAATAATCGTTCCGTAATTCCGCACAAACTTTCGATTGATACGGAGTTGAAAGACGATTATTTGAATTTAACTTAACGGCAATTGTTTCCGAACAAAATGTTGTTCCGCAACATTAATTTCAAACTCTGTTACTGGCTTTTATGATTACAATAATGAAGATTAGAGGCTGGGTGTAAACTAAAAGTTAAGCTAAAGTTAATTTCCGATTAAATAAATCATATCCCGTTCCAATTTGATGAGAAAAATAATTAGACTGTAAATTAAGTTCCTTAATGTTCATAATTTGGGCTTGGAGAGTGATTCAAGCCGACATTGAAACAAGTGAGGACGGGTTAAATTCAAGTTCAACAGCATTCGGCGTCTCTTACGACTCAAGGCGTAACTATGGAACGCGCATAAAAATTCATTACCGAAAATAATTTTATTCAATTACTCAAAAAAGAGTTGAATTTACGACTAAAAACTATTAGCTTATGACAAATGGAAAATTCAGATAGTCATTCAAAGGACTTGAACAAAGTTACGTTCGGCGGATTGCTCATTGCGCTCGGCATCGTTTTCGGCGACATCGGCACGTCTCCGCTTTACACTTTTGCCGCCATCGTCGGAGAGCGGACGATTGATCCGGTGCTGGTTCTCGGCGGGTTTCCGCCTTTTTTGAATGTTTGGAAAATTTCGATGTATTTCCTCATAAACTAACAAAAATGATTCTTCCAAATTCCATCATCGGCGTGTTCGGCAGCGGGCAATTAGGGCGAATGTTCGCCGTCGAAGCGCGAAAAATGGGTTATCGCGTTTACGCATTTTCGCCCGACACGGACACGCCAACCGGACAAGTCGCCGATTATGAAATTTGCGCCGCTTACGAAGATTTGGAAGCGGTTCGCAAATTCGCCGAATCGGTTGACGTCGTCACCTTCGAGTTTGAAAACGTGCCTTCCGCGTGCATCGAAACGGCTTCGCAATACGTCGAAGTTCATCCGAAAGGCGAGATTTTGCACACGACGCAAAATCGTTTAAGAGAAAAAACTTTCTTGCGGCGTAACGGCTTTCCGCATACCGCTTTCCGGCACATCGCAACGCTCGAGGATTTGAAAAAAGCGGTGCAGGAAATCGGATTTCCGTGCGTTTTAAAAACCGCCGGTTACGGTTACGACGGCAAAGGTCAGACAAAATTAAAATCGTTTGACGACATTGAAAAAGCGTTTGCCGATTTAAAGCGTCAAGACGCGGTTTTGGAGGTTTTCGTCGAGTTTGAAAAGGAAGTTTCGGTCGTCTGTGCGCGCGACAGGAAGGGGAATTTCGCGCATTACGGCGTTATCG
>Ga0136618_10000318_pt1 | contig 15802 bp, 11 predicted proteins | sample AntDrymUQ3302106_2_FD_104805 | JGI IMG/M metagenome (GOLD analysis project Ga0136618, IMG submission 104805) | Polar desert sand microbial communities from Dry Valleys, Antarctica - metaG UQ330 (21.06) | ecosystem: Environmental > Terrestrial > Soil > Desert | place: Antarctica: Dry Valley... | reverse complement strand
GTGGTCAGGCGCTGCGTGACGCTGGGCTGCGTGCCACCCGTCAGCGACTGACGGTCCTGGAGGCGCTGCGGGAGCGTCCCGATGCGGTCACGGCGCAGGACTTGCACATGGAGCTGCGCCAGGCCGGCGAGCCGATCGGGCTGACCACCGTGTATCGCACCCTGACGGCGCTGTCGGACTCGGGTCTGCTCGACGTGTTCACCCGCGACGGGGAGCAGGCGTTCCGCCTCTGCGGGGACGGTCATCACCATCATCTCGTGTGCGAGACCTGCAACAGGGTCGAGGAGATCACCGCCCAGGAGGTCGAGCGCTGGGTCGGCCAGGTCGCCACGCGCCGGGGCTATGAGGTGACGGGGCATCGCGCCGACATCTTCGGCATCTGCGCCGACTGCCGCTGAGGCCTCGCCGGCTGCACATCGATCGTCAGGAGGCCGCCCGCTGAAGGCCGCGGGCGAGCAACCTGGTCAAGGCGGTGGCGCAGTAGGCGCCGAGCGCGACGAGCACGATGGCTGCGCCGGTCGGGGCGTTGGCGTAGAACGCGACGAGCAGGCCGATCACGGCGCTCGCCGCGCCGATCGCTGAGGCGAGCAGCAGCGTTGCGCGGTAGCTGGCGGTGACCTGCGCTGCGGTCGCGACGGGAATGACCATCATCGCCGAGATCAGCAGCAGCCCGATGGAGGACATACCGGCGACCACGACCAGCGCGACAACGACGGTCAGGGCAAGGACCAACCCCTGCGTGGGCACCCCCGCGACGCGGGCGGCGGCCTCGTCGAACGCCAGCGCCACCAGCTGGGGATACAGCGCGATCACGATCACGACCACGGCGCCGGCCAGCGCGGTGACCGCCGCCACCTCGTCCCAGCCGAGGTTGAGCGGGCTGCCGAACAGGAAGCTGAGCACCTGGTTCTGGCCCCCGCCCGCGCGTGAGGAGAAGAAGAAGCCGGCGGCGATGCCGCCGTAGAAGATCAGTGCCAGGGACAGGTCACCGCCGACGCCCACCCGTGTCAGCCGGGCGAGCGCGACCGCGGCGACCGCGGTCAACGCCAGTGCGCCGACCAGCGGGTTGAGCCCCACCAGGAACGCCAGCCCCACACCGGCGAAGGCCATGTGGCCCATCCCGTCACCGATCAGCGACTGCCCGCGTTGCACGATGAAGGCGCCGACCAGTGGTGCGACGGCCGCGATGACGGTGGCGGCGACGAGCGCGCGTTGCATGAACCCGAACTGCAGGATCTCCATCACACGCTCTGGCTGGTGGGTGCGGGGGCTTGGGGATCAACCCGGACCAGACGGCCGGCGCGGACCTCGACGACTCGGTCGGCCATGCCGGCGAAGCCCTCGGGGTCGTGGCTGACGTAGACGACGGCGATGCCCTCGACCGTGACGAGGTGCTCCAGGGACTCGCGCAGGATCGCGCGGGCCTCGGCGTCCACGCCGGTGGTTGGCTCGTCGAGCACAAGCAGTCGCGGTCCGGTCACCAGGGCGCGGGCGATGAGTGCACGCTGCTGCTGGCCGCCTGAGAGCTCACTCAGCCGCTGGCGCCGCACCGCGGTTAGACCCATGAGATCCAGCACGTGCTCGAGCCGCTCGCGGTGCCGGCGCGTGCCGCGCCGACCTGGACGGAGCTGGCCCGCCAGTCCGGTGCGCACCACCTCTGCGACGCTGACCGGCAGGGAGGTGGCGGCGCTGGCACGCTGGGGCACGTAGCCGAGCCGCCAGCGGTCACGAAAACGGCTGACGTCCGCGCCGAACAGCCGCACGACGCCGTGGGAGGGTTGCAGCAAGCCGAGGCCCAGGCGCATGAGCGTAGTCTTGCCCGATCCGTTGGGACCGACCACGGCGACGAACTCGCCTTCGGCGATCCGCAGGGACGCCTCCCGTAGGACGGGCAGGCGACCGTAGCCGAAGGTGACCTGGTCGAACTCCAGGGCGCTTGGGTCCGCCATCGCCGTCATGCGCACCCGAGCGCGGTCGAGAACGCCTCGGCCTGCGCGCGGACCAGGTCGGGTAGCCCAGCAGCGGCCTGGTCGTCGGTGACCGCGTCGAGCGGGGAGATCTCGAGTAACTCCACGCCTGCCTCCGTCGCCACCGCCTCGGCGCCTTCGCGTCCCTCGACCGGTTCGGCGAGGATGTGGGTGAAGCCCTCCTCCTCGATCTCGCCCACGATCTCGGCGAGCTCGCCCGCCGCGGCATCACCCTCGGCGCTGACGTTGGTCACGGCGTGCTGGGTCTTGTCGTGGGCCTCGAGCAAGTAGGCGTAGGCGGCGTGGCTGACGATGGCCTCGTCGAAGCGGCAGTCCCCGCCCAGTAGCGCGTCCAGGTCCTCGCCCAACGCCGCCATCTCGTCGCTGACGGCTGCGGCGTTCTGTCGGTAGGTCTCGGCGTTGTCAGGGTCGGCGGCTGCGAACGCCTCGCCGGCAGCGGCGGCGACCTCGGCCATGATTGCTGGGTCGAACCACAGGTGCGGATCGACGTTGCCTGCTTCGTCGCTGTGTGCCTCGCCCTCCTCATCGGCGTGGGCGCCATCCTCGTTTTCCTGCGCATGGGCGTCGGCCGACGCAGCCAGCAGGGCGTCCTCGCCGGCCACCTCGGCGGCATTCACAACCTGCCCCTGCGTGGCGGGGATCGCCTCCTCCACTTGCGGCTGGTAGTCGATATCACCCGTATACAACACCACGTCGGCTGTCTCGATCGCGGCTCGCTGTGGCGGGCTGATGTCGAGGTCGTGCGCCTCCTGCGAGCCCTGGTTGAGCAGGTTCACCTGGCTCGCGGGAGCAACCTGCGCGGCAACCCAGGCCAGCGGGTACACCGCGACGACAGCCTGCAGGTCGCCGCCACCGGTGTCCTCGACGCCGGCCGGAGCTCTGGCAGCGGAGTTCGCTGTCGCATCGCCGCTGCCACATGCGGCGCCGAGCAATGACAGCAGAACGAGCGGCGGAAGCCAGCGGCGCACGGTGGAACTCCTCGGACAGTGGGTCCACTAACACTAAGAGAAATGATAACGGATATCAACTACGGCTATTGGGTTTTCGAAGAGCACGGCCATGACGCCGACCCACGACCCAGGCCAGGTGCGGTTCTCCGCGACGAGCACCGCCCACGCGATCCCGGCTGCCGGGATCAGTAGCGTGCCGGGCAGCGCGGGCGGCACCCCCCGACGAGGCCGACCAGCGTGGCCACGCCGTCGAGGGCGGTGTCGACCACGGTCAGACCGGCAGCGGCCTGCCAAGCACCTGCTCAGTGAGCTCCCACAGGCGCGCGGCCGTCGCCGGGTCCTTGGCGGAGGCGTAGACGTCGAGCAGTTCCGGCCGCCCGCGGAGATGGGCGAACCCGGAGGGGGCAACGAAGGCGCCGCTCGGCGTGCTGTGGTCGAGCGCCCGCAGCGTGGGCAGCGCGCCGGCGGCGGCCGATGCGAGCAGCACCCTGGTGACGACCTTGCTGACAGCGGCCAGCCGGTCGCGACCGGCTCGCTCGAGCTGGCGGGCGAACAGATTGGTCGCGGCGGCGCCTGGGTGCACGGCGACGGCGCTGACCGGCGAACCGGCCTTGCCGCAGCGGCGGTGCAGCTCCTGCGCGAACAGCAGGTTGGCCTGCTTGGTGTTCCGGTAGACCTGCTGACCGTCGTACGGCGTTGGGTTGAGTAGCTGCTCCCGGGTCGTCTGCGGCGACAGCTGCCCGTCGCGTGCCTCGCCGCTCGACACCAGGATGACGCGCGAGGCGCTCGCGTGCAGCAGCGGCCACAGTGCCGCGACCAGCGCGGCGTGACCCAGGTGGTTGGTGGCCATCTGCCGCTCGAAGCCCTGCGGGGTGAGCAGCAACGGCCCGCCCATGACGCCGGCGTTGCAGACCAGGGCGGCGAAGTTGTCGTGGCGGTCGAGCAGTGTCGTGGCGCAGCCCGTGACCTTGTCGAGGTCGGCCAGGTCGAGCTGCACGACGCTCGTCGAGCCGGGCCCCGCGAGGCTCGCCGCGGCCTTCTCGCCCTTGGCGGTGTCCCGCACCGCCAACACGACGTGGCCGCCGCGTCCGACGAGGTCGCGGGCCGCTTCCAGGCCGATGCCGCTGTTGGCGCCGGTCACGACGAAGGTGCGTCCGGTCTGCTGGGCCAGCTGCCGTGGATGCCAGGTCATGCGGGGACCCCGCATATTTCTGTGCGGGCCACCGCGCTTGGCCGGTGACCGTTTGGCGTGCTCAGATCGTGATGACGATCTTGCCTCGGGCGTGGCCTTCCACCACGTAGCGGATGGCCGTGGGAGGTCGCAGAGGGGATAAGTCCGGTCGATGGCAGGCTTGATTTTGCCCGCCTCGATGAGCACGTCGTAGCGGTCTTCGTCGTCGGCGAAGTCGTCGCGGATGTAGTCGATGACGTGGTCTGCGCTCCGCCCATCGCTCAATCGTCTGCCTCCCGGGTGAAGCGGTAGCCCATGCCGGGCTCGGTGCGGAAGTAGCGGGGCTGGGCGGGGATCGGCTCGAGCTTGCGGCGGATGTGGGCGAGGTGGACGCGCAGGTAGTTGGTTTCGTGCTCGTACTGGGGGCCCCAGACTTCCCGCAGCAGCTGGCGTTGGGCAACCAGCCGGCCTTCGTTTCTGACGAGCACTTCGACGATCTGCCATTCGGTCGGCGTGAGGCGGATCTCGCCGTCGGCGGTCGTGACCCGTTTTGCGGCGAGGTCGACGCGGAAGGCGGCGGTCTCGACGACGGGTTCCTCGGGGTCGGTGGCCGCGTTGCGGCGAACGGCGGCGCGGACGCGCGCCAGCAGCTCGGCCATGCCGAACGGTTTGGTCACGTAGTCGTCGGCGCCGGCGTCCAGCGCGGCGACCTTCTCGACCTCGGCCTCCCGGACCGACAGGACGATGATCGGAACGTCGGTCCAGGCCGCAGCCCGTGAATGACCTCGACACCGTCGATGCCGGGCAGACCAAGGTCGAGGATGACGACGTCGGGGTGGAGGCTGGCGGCGAGCCGTAGCGCGTCTTCTCCCGTCCCGGCGAGGTCGACGCCGTAGCCGCGGATGCGCAGGTTGACGTCGAGCGCGCGGCGGATCTGCGGTTCGTCGTCGACGACGAGCACGCGGGTCGGGATGGCGGCCGCGGTCATCCGCTGACCGCCTGCAAACTGATGACCATGGTGGTGCCGCCGCCGGGGGGTGTCCTCCACAGTCAGTTGCCCGTGCATCGCCTCGGTGAAGCCGCGTGCGACCGCCAGGCCCAAGCCGACGCCGGTGCCGTTGGCGGCGTCGCCGAGTCGCTGGAACGGCTGGAAGATGCGCTCGCGGTCATCCCGCCCGACGCCGGGGCCGCGGTCGACGATGGCGCAGGTCGACCCGTTGGTTCACCGCGCCGCCGCAGACCCGAACCGGCTGGTCGGGCGGCGACCAGGCCAGCGCGTTGTCAACGAGATTGGCGACGACGCGTTCGAGCAGCGCCGGGTCGGCCATGACTCGTGGCAGCGACTCTGGCACGTCCACGTCGACCCGGCGGTCGGGATGGTTCAGGCCAGTCAGCGCCGCCGGGACGCACCTCCTCGAGCCCGACCGGGCGACTGGTGGGGGCGACCGTGTCGGTCTGCAGGCGGCTCATGTCCAGCAGGTTGCCGACGAGGGTGTTGAGCCGGTCGGCGTCGACGACGATGGCCTCGACGAACTCTCTGGTCGCGTCAGGTGTCCAGTCGACGTCGGTCTGCAGCAGGCTCGTCGCCGATGCCTTGATCGATGCCAGCGGCGTGCGCAGGTCGTGGGAGACTGCGGCGAGCAGGGCCGTGCGCAGCCGGTTTCCCTCCGCCAGGTGACTCGCCGAGGCGGCCTCGGCCTGCAGGCTGCGGTTGGAAACCGCGACGGCGAGCTGCGCGGCGAAGGCGGCCAGGACGCGCCGGTCGTCGGCTGGCGTCCGTGGGCCGTCGACCACCAGCGTGGTGTCGGCCGACAGCTCCAGCGCGTCGCTGCCGTCGGTGGGAGCGGCGGGAACGGGTGTACCGGCGGCGGCTTCGACCGACCAGGTTCCGTCGTCGTGGTGACGCAGGATGGCGGCGGCGTCCAGTTGGAAGGTGGTGCGCAGGTCCTGCACGAGGCGGGGAAGTGGGTCAGGGCTGTCGAGCAGGGTGCCGGCCAGCCGGGCGAGGGCCGCGGACTCGGTGCTGGCGCGGGTGGCCTCGGCGTCACGGCGAGCAGCGAGATCAACAAGGGTCGAGACCACGGCGGCGACGACGACGAGGACGATCAGCGCAAGGACGTTCTCCGGCGCGTCTATGGTCCAGGTGTGCAGCGGCGGGGTGAAGTAGTAGTTGCCGAGCAGCGAGGCGCCGACGGCACTGATGAGGCCCGGCAGCAGCGCTCCGACTGCGGCAATGCCGACCGTCAACGATAGGTAGAGCAGCAGGACGCTGGACAGCGCGATCTCGTCTGGCAGGCCGATCAAGACAACGCTGAGCAGCGGCAGGCCAACGGCTGCGAGCAGGAAGCCAGCTGTGCGACGCCGAGGTGAGACGGCCGCCAGCCGGCGGCGCGGCAGACTCGGCTTGGGCGCGTCGTCGGTCGGCGTGGAGATGACGTGCACGTCGATGCTGCCCGAGCCGCGGATCACGCTGTTGACCACCGAGCCACGCAGGAACTCTGTCCAGCGGCTGCGGCGGCTGGTACCGAGCACCAGCTGGGTGACGTGCTCGGCGCGCGCGACCGCGAGCAGCGCCCTGGCCACGTCGTCGCCGACGACCTCGCGGAACTCGCCACCGAGCTGTTCGAGCAGCGTGCGGTGCCGGTCGAGGAAGGCCGGCTCCGTGGCGGCGAGCCCATGGGGGCGCACGTGCACACCGAGCAGCTCGCTCTTGGTCCGGGTCGCCATGCGGGCCGCACGGCGGATGAGGTCCTCCCTGCCGGGCCCGCCGGTCAGCGCGACCATGACCCGCTCGCGGGTCTCCCAGGGCTCGGCGATGCCGTGGGCGGCCATGTAGTCGTGCAGCGCGGCGTCGACACGGTCGGCGACCCACAGCAGGGCAAGCTCTCGCAGTGCACCGAGGTTGCCGGGGCGGAAATAGTTCGCCAGCGAGGCGTCGACCTTCTCCGGGGCGTAGATGTTGCCGTGCGCCATCCGCCGCCGCACCGCCTCGGGCGTCATGTCGACCAGCTCGACCTGCTCGGCGGCACGTACCACCGCGTCGGGGATCGTCTCATGCTGCTTAACGCCGGTGATCCGCTCGACCACGTCGTTCAGCGACTCCAGGTGCTGGATGTTCAGGGTCGAGACCACGTCGATGCCGGCTTCGAGCAACTCCTCGACGTCCTGCCAGCGGTTGGCGTTGCGCGCGCCCTGGACGTTGCTGTGGGCCAGCTCGTCGACGAGGGCGACCTGCGGGGCGCGGGCGAGGATCGCGTCGACGTCCATCTCCTCGAACAGCGCCTCGTGGTGCGTCAGCCGCCTGCGCGCGAGGACCTCGAGGTCGCGCAACTGCTCGGCCGTCAGCTTGCGCCCGTGGGTCTCCAGGAAGCCGACCACGACGTCGGTACCGCGTGTGTGGCGTCGCCAGCCCTCGTTGAGCATGGCGTAGGTCTTGCCGACGCCAGGTGCGGCGCCCAGGTAGATGCGCAGTCGGCCACGGGCCATGCGCCTAGTGTCCTTCTCCCTCGAGCGCATCCGCCACCTTGGCGCAGCGCGCGCCGGTGATGACGAGGTCTCTGGTGTGTTGGCGCGGTCGGGTCACATGGTCGGCCGGGATCTACAGCACGCCGGTGATCAGCAGTCCTGCCACGACCGTGGCGATGCCGATCCGGTACCAACCGAAGATCCCGAGGCCTCGGCGGCTGAGGTAGCTGACCATCCAGCGCATCGCCGCCACCGCGGCGACGAAGGCGACGGCGAGGCCGAGCAGGGGCGTGGCCACGCCGAACGCGGCGACCATCTCGTCACCCGACAACAGGGTTTCGTACAGGGTCGCCCCGCCCAGCGTCACGAAACCGAGCAGGAAGCTGAATTCGACCGCGGCGGGAACGGTCAAGCCGATCGCGGTGGCGGCGAGGATCGTCACCAGGCTGCGGCTCACGCCCGGCCACAGCGCCAGGGTCTGGGCGAGCCCGATGATGAGGGCGCCACGCCACCCCAGCGCCGTGAGCGGGGCGCCAGCCTCCGGGGCGAGGCCGCGGCGGTGCCGCGCCACTGCCAGGATCGCGACGCCGCCGACGAACCAGGCCACGACGACGGGCCAGGGGCCGAACAGGCGCTGCTTGATGACGTCGGACAGCACGAGGCCGACGATCGCCGCGGGCAGGCACGCGACCATGACCGCGACCAGCGTGCGCCTGCCGGCGGGGTCGTCGCCCCGCACGCCGCGCAGCATCGCCGCGAAGCGCTGGCGGTAGAGGCCAAGCACCGCCAGGATCGCCCCAGCTTGAATCGCGATCGCATAGCTGTCCGCGGCGTCGCCGTCGATGCCGAGCAGCTTTTGGGTGACCGTGAGGTGACCCGTGGAACTGATTGGCAGCCACTCGGTGAGGCCTTCGACGAGGCCGAGCAGGATCGCCGCGCCGGCGCTCAGGCCCTCGCCGGCGGCGCCGGTCGTCGTCTGGCCCGCGGCCGCCGGGAGGGTGGCGGCAAGCAGCAGGATTGCCCAGCCGAGCGGGTTGACGTGATCCGCGCGCGCCGCCACGGACCGTAGCCTAGGCGAAACGCGCCGGTACGCACCCGGGAGCCGCTTGGTCCATTCAGCTCCCCTTCACCACCCCTAGCGTCGGGAGTGGCCGCGCCGGGGTGGTGGGGCAGCGTCCTGTGCGGCTACGGTGCCATGGAGGGGGTAAGGCACGCTGGTCACGACCACCCCGCGCTCGAACAGCAGCGCACCCTTGACGAGCAGCGCGGTCTGGTTGTGCAGGGGCCGGTGGTACCAGTGCGGCACGATGAACTCGGGCAGCACGGCGGTGACGACGACGCGGCGGCCGTCTGGGGCGAAGTCACGCACGTAGGCGCGCACGGAGTCCTCGATGCTGCGGAAGGGGCTGTCGAGCAGCTCCAGCGGGATCCGCAGGTCCCAGTCGGCCCATTCGTAAAGGATCCGCGACGAGTTTTCTGTGCTCAGGTTGATCGATAGCGCGCGCAACGACGTGGGGGCCAGCCGCTCGGCGTAGGCCAGCGCACGCATGGTGGCATTGTGTACACCGGAGCACGACGACGTGGTGCTCGACCGGCTCCTCCACGGTGTACGGCCCCGGGCCGCTGGGCGCGAGGATGTTGGTCACGACGAGGTCGCGCTCGGCCAGTAGCCCCGCCTTCAGCCGCAGGGCAAGGCGGTGGTGGCGCAGCAGCTCTACCCATGACTGCGAGCGGGTCTCGGCGACGATCGCTGTCGTGAAGGCGCCTGGGTGTTTGTCCCGCTCTTGTGACAGGGCCTCCCGGACCGCGTCGAGGACATCGCGACTGTTCGTCCCCCGAAGGATCCGCAGCGGCACGTCGCGCGTCAGCTCGGCCCAGCGGGCCTCAACGTCATTGTCAGGCAGCACCGCGAACGCCTGCATTGACGCGGGTGCGATCGCGTGCATATACGAGACAGCTCCAGCCACGGACTCGTCGACGCGGTCAAGGAGCACGACCGCGTGGTTCGGGCGGCCGAGTTCCGGCTCGGCCACGCCGGCGCGCAGCTCGAGACCGACCTGTTGGTAGTGACGGTGGATGCGGTACATGAGCAGCACCACGAGGGGGATCGCGACGATCACGATCCACGCGCCCCCGATGAACTTGGTGGTGGCGACCACCACCAGCACGACGCCGGTGACGGCCGAGCCGATGCCGTTGACGACCATCGAGCGCCGCCAGTTGCGCTCCTGGGTCTTCAGCCAGTGGCGGACCATGCCGGCCTGGGACAGGGTGAAGGAGGTGAACACCCCGACGACGTACAGCTGGATGAGCTGGGTCACGTCGGCGTCGAAGACGATCAGCAGCAGCGACGCCGCCACGGCGAGCACGAGTGCGCCGTTGCTGAACACCAGCCGATCGCCCAGCGCGGCGAACTGTCGCGGCAGGAATCGGTCGCCCGTTAGGACCGACGACAGTCGCGGGAAGTCGGCATACGCGGTGTTCGCCGCCAGGATCAGGATCAACGCGGTGACCACCTGCACCGCGTAGAACCCGAAGCCGCTGCCGAACACGGCGAGGGCTATCTGGGCCGTGACCGTCCGGGGCATGCCTTCAAACGCCACGACGTTGGTGGCCGTCGCCAGGTAGCTGATGCCCAAGAACAGCGTCACCGCGATGCAGCCCATGATTCCGAGAGTCGTGGCAGCGTTGCGACTCTGGGGGTAGCGAAACGCCGGCACACCGTTGGTGATGGCCTCGACGCCGGTCAGCGCCGTCGCGCCCGAGGAGAAGGCACGCAGGATCACAAACAGCGTGAGCGCGCTTTCGACCTCCAGCTCCGTGCCGGCCGTCGGGGCCTGTGGGCAGCCGCCGAGGCATTGGACGAGCCCGGAGACCACGAGCACGTACATCGTGACCACGAACGCGTAGGTCGGCAGGGCGAACAGGAGTCCAGCCTCCTTGACGCCTCGCAGGTTGGCGATCGTGACCAGTGCCACGAAGCCCAGCGCCATCAGCAGCCCGTACTCGGCCACCCCCGGCGCGGCGGACGTGATGGCGGCGACACCGGCCGCGATCGACACCGACACCGTCAGGACATAGTCGATCAGCAGGGCGCTCGCGGCCGTCAGTCCGGGCAGGTCGCCGAGGTTCTCGCGGGCCACGATGTAGGCGCCGCCCCCGTGGGGGTACGCGCGCACGGTCTGGCGGTAGCTGACGATCACCGTGACGAGCAGCAGCGCAACGGCCACCGCCAGCGGGCAGACGAGCGAGAAGGCGCCGGCCCCGCCAGCGCCAGGACCAGCATCATCTCCTGGGTGGCGTAGGCCACCGAGGACATCGGGTCCGACGAGAACACCGGCAGCGCCATCCACTTGGGTAGCAGCTGGTGCTTGAGCTCACGACTCGCCCGCGCACGTCCGATGACCGTGCGCTTGACGGCGGTGGGAATGGCTGCCACGCCCGCTCCTTTAGAGGTCGCTACGAGAAGGCGTGGGGGCTGGTCACTACGTCATCGCGATCCACGTCCGATCGACCATGACTCGAAGGCGACGGCCTCCCCGGCGATTAACGCCTTCTCAGCGCAGCCGGCGTGATTCGTACGGCTTGTAAGCGGCGGGGAACGGGAGCCAGCCCGCCGAGGTGTCACAGGGCCCCCATAGGATCGGCGGCCATGGGGAAGATCACGCTGCACACCACGCCGTACGGCCGACCGGCGCTGTGCTTGTTGCGCGACCGGATCGTCGCCGCCAAGGCCGACGACCCGCTGCAGCCGGTGACGGTCGTCGTGCCAAGCAACTACGTCGGTGTGTCGACTCGCCGGCTGCTGGCCAGCGGCGAGCTGGGGTCGATCACCAACCGTGGCGTCGGTATCGCCGGGCTCAACCTGCTCACCGTCTACCGCCTCGCCGAGCTGCTCGGGGCGCCGCGCCTGGCCGCGGGGGGACGCCGGCCGGTATCGACGGCGGTGATCGCCGCCGCCGTCCGGCGGGTGCTGGCCGCGGATCCCGGCATCTTCGCGCCCGTGCGGGAGCACCCGTCCACCGAGGAGGCCTTGGTCAACTCCTACCGCGAGCTGTCCGAGCTGCGCCCGGCGAGCCTCGACACGTTGGCTGCCACCGGCACTCGCGCCGCTGAGGTCGTGCGCGTCCGACGTGCTGTGCGGGCGCGGTTGGCGCCGACGTGGTTCGAGGAGGCCGACCTCATGGCCGCCGCCGGGCAGACCATCGCGGCGGGCTCGACGGTCACAGATGACCTCGGCACGGTCATCGTCTACCTGCCCCAGGAGCTGTCGTACCCCGCCACCGCGCTGCTGCGCAGCGTCGTCACGGGGGCGGCCATGGAAGTGATCGCCGGTCAGACCGGCGCCGAGCATGCCGACGCCGACGTCGATCGGGCGTTGCACCGGCTCGGTCTGCGGCCACTGTCCGCCAGGGCGATCGCATCAGCCCACCCCGGTAGGACTGCTGCGATTGCCCGCCCCCCGGTGACCGCGATCGTTTCGGTCTCCGACGCCGAGGAGGAGGTCCGTTCCGCCGTGCAGCGGGTGATCGCGGCCGCCCGCGACGGTGTCGCGCTGGAGCGCACGGCGCTGCTGTACCCGTGTAACGAGCCCTACGCGCGGATCGTCGCCGAGCAGCTCGACGCGGCCGGCATCGCCTGGAACGGTCGTGGCCTGCGACCGCTGGCCGAGCGGATGCTGGGCCGCTGGCTGCTGGACCTGCTGGCCCTTCCCGACGCGCGCTATGCGCGTCCCGCGGTGCTGGGACTCCTGACCGGCGCACCCGTTGTCGGACCCGACGGCCGCCGGGTGACCGCGGGACCATGGGAGCGGGTCACGCGTGAGGCCGGCATCGTGCGCGACCGTGGCGAGTGGCGGCGCAGGCTCACCCGCTACGCCGAGGACCTGCGGTCACGGGCGGACATCGAAGCCGCCGGCGACGAACCCCGCGACTGGCTCGTCGCCCGCCACCGCCGCAGCGCCGAGCAGGCGGACGCACTCCGAGCCTTCGTCGGGCAGCTGTTCGATCTGCTCGCCGACGCGCAAGGGCGCACCACGTGGAATGGGCTGGCCGCCTGGTGCCGGCAGACGCTGCGGCGCTACCTCGGCGGCCAGCGCCAGCGCGAGCGGTGGCCCGACGCCGAGCGGGCCGCCGCCGACCGCGTCGAGGAGGCGCTCGACCGGCTCGCCGGCCTCGATCGGGTCGAACCCGCGACGGACCTGCAGGTGTTCCGTCGGACGCTGCAGCTGGAGCTTGACGGCGACCTCGGGCGGGTCGGCGAGTTCGGCCGAGGTGTCTTGGTCGGCCACCCCTCCGCTGCGCTGGGGATCGACCTCGACCTCGTCGTCGTGCTCGGCCTCGCCGAGGGGGTCTATCCGACCCGCCCTCGGGAGGACTCGCTGCTGCCCGACGTCGAGCGGCAAGCCGTCGGCGACGAGCTGCGGCCGCGAACCGGGCGCGTGGCCCTCGAGCACCGCCACCTGCTGGCCGCGCTGGCGGCTTCAGGGGGTCAGCGTGTGCTGACCTACCCCCGCGGTGACCTGCGGCGCAGCCTCCAGCACGCGCCGTCGCGGTGGCTGCTGGACGCCGCCGGTGAGCTGCGCGACGACCGTGGTGGTCCACGAGTCCTGCCCCACCGTGCGGACTGGTTGGAAGAGGTCGGTTCCTTCGCTCAACGCATGCGGACCGTTGCGTTTCCCGCCACCCGTCAGGAGTACGGGCTGCGGGCGCTGGACGGTGTGGGAGGGAGCGCGGCGTTGCGGGCTCATCCGCTGGTCAGCACGGACGCGGCGCTGCGCAGCGGCGTCGACCTTGCTCTGACCCGTGGGCGGGATGGCTTCTCGCGGTTCGATGGCGATCTGAGCCCTGTCGCCGGACAGATCGCGTCGCCGGCCGGCGGTGACATGGTGATGTCGGCCTCGCGGTTGGAGGCCTGGCTGTCGTGCCCCCACGCGTACTTCATGCAGTACGTGCTGGGCGTCGAGCCGGTCGACAACCCCGAGGAGTTGCTCGAGATCGACGCGATGGAGAAGGGTTCGCTGATCCATGACGTGCTCTGGCGGTGGCTGCTGGCCGAGCTTGCCGCACCGCTACCGGCGCCCGACGAGCCCTGGTCGGCGACCGCGCGGTGGCGGCTGCGGCAGCTGGGCCAGGAGGCCTTACAGACCGCCGAGCAGCGAGGCGTCACCGGGCATCCGTTGCTGTGGCAGCGTGATCGCAAGCGGATCCTGACTGACCTCGACCGTTTCGCCGACTCCGACGACGACCGCCGCCGGCTGTCGCGGCTGACACCAGTAGCCGCCGAGCGTTCGTTCGGCATGGACGGTGCCGAGCCGGTCGCCATCGACCTCGGCGACGGCCGCAGCGTGCGGGTGCGCGGGCGCATCGACCGGCTGGACCAGGCCGACGACGGCACCGTCGTCGTCACCGACTACAAGACCGGCGGCACCTCCACGTTCGCTGACATGAAACAGGAGCAGCCGCTCGGCGACGGCAGCAAGCTGCAGCTGGCGATCTACGGACTGGCGGTGCTCGCCGAGCAGCCGGCCGCCCCCGAAGTGTGTTCCGAGTACTGGTTCATCTCCACGCGTGCGGGCTTTTCGCGCCTCGGCTATCCCCTGACCGCCGGCGTGGTCAGCGAGCTCCGCCGCGCGTTGCGGATCGCCGTCGACGGCATCGCGGCTGGCAAGTTCCCCATGAAGCCGCCGGAACCTGGATGGAAGCTGTACACCGAGTGCCGCTTCTGCGACCCCGACGATCTGGGCACCGCCGACCGCTACCGCGACTGGGAGCGTATCCGCACCGCCGCCACCCTGCGCGACTACGTCGACTACATCCAACCCGAGTCTGCACCTGCGCTTGAACTCGAGCCCGAGTCCAAGTCGGGGCCCGCCGAAGACCCGGTGCGGCGGTGACCGTGCGCCTCAGTGACCAGGCTGCCCGCGACCGGATCGCCGGTGCCCTCGACGAAACGCTGTTTGTCGAGGCGGGAGCCGGCTCGGGCAAGACCAAGTCGCTCGTCGACCGGGTCGTGGCGCTGGTCGGGGCCGGCATCCAGATGCGTGCCATCGCGACCATCACCTTCACAGAGAGGGCCGCGGCGGAGTTGCGCAACCGGATCCGCCGCGCGTTCGAGGAGAAGGTCGCCGACTCGTCGCTCGACGCGGGCGCCCGGGGACGATTCGAGGTGGCGCTCGAGCAGGTGGATGCCGCGGCGGTCTCGACACTGCACGCCTTCGCGCAACGGATCCTGTCCGAGCACCCGTTGGAGGCGGCGTTGCCGCCCGACATCGACGTGCTCGACGAGGTCGCTTCGCAGATCGAGTTCGAGGACCGCTGGTCGCGGTTCCGCGACGCGCTGCTCGACGACCCAACACTGCAGCGCACCCTGCTACTCGCGTTCGCCGCGGACATTCGCCTCGACGACCTGCGGCACCTCGCGAGGGTCTTCGACAGCAACTGGGACCTGGTGGGCGAACCGCAGCGCCTCCCGTGGGCACCGATCGACCCGCCTCGCGTCGATGTCGAGGGATTCGCCGCGCGCGTCGACGCCCTGCTCGAACGGCGCAGTGAATGTCGTGACCCCGACGACCTGCTGTGCGCCATCCTGACCGACATTGCTGGCTACCTGCAGCGGCTGCGCCAGGCGCCCGACGAGTTCGAGGCGCTGCACCTGCTGCGCACGGCCAAGCCGACCTTCAAGTCCAGCCGTGGCAAGAAGGCCAATTGGCAGGACAAGGACTCGGTGCTCACCGAGCTGCGGTCGGTCGGCGCGGACCGAACGGCGCTTGCCACGGACGTCGCGGTAGCCTGCCTGCGGCGGATCGCCGTCGAGGTCGCCCGCTTCACCTCCGAGTCGGCCGCACAGCGGCGGGCCAGCGGGCGGTTGGAGTTCCACGATCTCCTGGTCGGTGCCCGCGAGTTGCTGCGGGGTCCACACGGCGTGGCGGTGCGCCAGCGGCTGCATGCGCGCTACCAGCGCCTGCTGCTCGACGAGTTTCAGGATACCGATCCGATCCAGATCGATCTGGCCGTCCTCATCGCATCCGAGGACCCCGAGGCTGCCGGCAAGTCCTGGGACCAGATTCCGGTCGAGGGGGGCCGGCTGTTCTTCGTCGGCGACCCGAAGCAGTCGATCTACCGGTTCCGCCGCGCCGATATCGACCTGTACCTGCGGGCTCGGCAGGTGTTCGGTGACCCGGTCGCGCTGACGACCAACTTTCGGACGACCCCTCCGGTCATTACCTG
>Ga0136618_10000317_pt1 | contig 15844 bp, 15 predicted proteins | sample AntDrymUQ3302106_2_FD_104805 | JGI IMG/M metagenome (GOLD analysis project Ga0136618, IMG submission 104805) | Polar desert sand microbial communities from Dry Valleys, Antarctica - metaG UQ330 (21.06) | ecosystem: Environmental > Terrestrial > Soil > Desert | place: Antarctica: Dry Valley... | reverse complement strand
GCCTATCTCGAGCAGATGCGGGCGACGATCGCCTCGCTCCACGGCCTGCGCGAGACCGGCATCGACCCGGCGCTGCGCGCGCGGATCCTGGTCGAGCTGCCGTAGCGCTGCCAGACTCAGCGCGTGTTTCACGATCGTGCGCGCATATGGGTTGAGGGCGGTGCCGGGGGGAACGGCGTCGTCTCGTTTCGGCGTGAAGCCCATGTGCCCCTCGGTGGCCCGGACGGTGGGGACGGCGGTAGGGGCGGCGACGTCGTCCTCGTGTGCGACCCGTCGCGGCGTGATCTCGCGGCGCTTCGGATCGCACGCCACTTCAAGGCTGGGCGTGGGCACCACGGCGAGGGGGCTCGGCGCCATGGGGCGCGCGGCGAGACCCTCGAAGTGCTTGTGCCGCCCGGGACGTCTGCCGACGGTATCGACGGCACCTCTTTCGACCTGGTGGAACCGGGGCAGCGGGCGGTGGTCGCGGCGGGTGGTTCGGGCGGGCACGGAAACAAGCGGTTTGCGACTTCGACGCGCCAAGCGCCTCGCTTCTCCGAGAAGGGACTTGGCGGCGAGGAGGGCTGGATCGAGCTGCGGCTACGTCTGCTCGCAGACGCTGGGCTGGTCGGCTTGCCTAACGCCGGTAAATCTTCGTTACTCGCTCGTTTGACGAATGCGCGTCCCAAGGTTGCCGACTATCCGTTTACGACGATCGACCCGATCCTTGGCACGATCGAAGACGACGAGCGCCAGTTGGTGCTGGCGGACATCCCGGGTTTGATCGAGGGCGCGGCGGGTGGTGCGGGGATGGGCCATGAGTTTCTGGCGCACGTGGAGCGCTGTCGGGTTCTCGTTCACGTGGTCGAGGTCGATCCGCCAGAGGGGGCGCCGGAGCCGGCGGAGGCGTTCGCGACGGTTCGGGCAGAGCTGGATGCTTATGGCGCGGGGCTTGCGGAGTTGCCGGAGATCGTGCTCTTCTCGAAGGTCGATCTGCTTCCGGCGGACGGGGTGGACGAGTGGGTCGCGGAGCTGGCCGAATCGGTGGGAGCTCGTGATTCCGTGGTGATCGCCGGGTCGTCGGCGACGGGGGAGGGGATCGATTCGCTGGTGCGGGCGCTGTTCGCGGCTGTGCCGGCGGAGGAGCGGGCGGAAGTGCCCATCGGCGACTCGGACGAGTACGAGGCCGAGCACATGACGTATCGACCCGCCGCGGATCAGGGGTTCGAGGTGGTCCGCGAGAGCGAGGTGTTCCGGGTCGTGGGGCGGGGGATCGAGCTTCTGGTGTCGCGCCACGATCTCTCGAACATGGAGGCGCTTACCTACCTCGAGGACCGGCTGCGCGAGATTGGAGTCATCGCGGCATTGGAGCGGGCGGGGTTCCAACCGGGAGACGACGTGCGGATCGGCGAGGAAGAGTTCGAGTTCCACCCGGGCTGAACTGAGGTAATCCACGATCACCCCTCGGACGCGATTTACCTCAGTTGACAAGCGGGGGAACCGGCACGTGGAGGGAGCGGGCTGTTTAAGGTTCTGCGTGGGGATGGGCCGGAGGTTCTTATCGCTCGCGATTGTCGCCGTGGCTACGGCGACTTTGCCTGCCGCCGCCCAGGCCGAGGTGCGCGCCGGCGCCGCGGCCGTGGACGCCTCGTGGCACGTCGGTGCCTCGGCCGGGCAGTACGCGTCTGACGGGACCTTCGGGGTCGATCCGGCTGACGGCACATACGACCCGACGGTTCACTCCTACCGGCGGAAGGCGTCCTACGGGATCCAGTCGCGGCTTGAGGCGCGGGCGATCGTGGTCGAGGGGCCAGATGGGCATCGGGTCGCGATCGTCAAGAACGACCTCTACATCCCGCAGGACCTCCTTTGGCGCCGCACGGCGCTGCTCTTGGAGGAGGGCGACTGCGGGATCGGCCGCGAGACGCTCACGATGGTCTCGACGCACAACCACTCCTCGCCGCTCTACTCCTCGACGGCCTTCGGTGTCTGGACCTTTCAAGACGTTTTCGACGTGCGCTTTTACGAGTACATGGCGCGGCGCATGGCGGCGGCCGTCGAGGAGGCGTGCGACGGGCTAGTCCCGGTTCGCGTGGGCGCGGCGGTTGGAGAGTTCGACAAGACACACCGCCACTCCTTCGGCCCCCAGATCGGTGACGACGGCACGCCCGCCGGGTATCCGCAGGCCGACACCGACACGCGACTCAGCGTCATCCGTTTCGACGACATCTCCGACCCCGGCAACCCGAAGCCGCTCGCGAACCTCGTCAACTGGAGCGGCCACCCTGAGTTCCTGGAGGGCAACGACCTGATCTCGGCCGACTACATCGGTCCGCTGGAGCGGATGGTAGACCGGGGATCAGACGCGGTGACGATCTTCTCCCAGGCGTCAACGGGCACCGCCGAACCGGAGCGCTCCGCCTTCCACTCGATTCACGAGCGCCTCGAGTTCACGCACAAGGACTACGCGCAGGCGGAGTTCGGCGCCCGCCTACTTGCCGACGCCGTGCTCGAGCTGACCGGCGACATCGCGGCCGGCACGCCTCCCGATCCCGCGCGCTTCGTGCCGTTTGACGACGACTTCGAGGTCGAGAGCGACGACCGCTGGTTTCCTGGTCCGTTCTCACACCCTTACCCGGGCGTGTCAAACTGCCGCTTCGACAAGGGGCTCGAGGGCGATCCGCAGCTTCCGGTTGTCGGCCTGCCGACGTGCCAGGGCGTACGGAGTGGACTGAACGAGCTCTCAGATCTGACCGGGTTGCCCGAGCCGCCGACCGACGACGTTCCGGCGGCCGATCCGGGCCTTTCCACAGACGACTTCCAGGCGCTCGGCATTCCAGTGCCTGAGAACTATTCCGCGCCCGGATACGGCGGATTGCAGGAGGACATCGACGTCCACCTCCAGGCGGTCAGGCTCGGGGACATCCTCTTGACGATGTGCTCGTGCGAGCAGTGGAAGGACCAGTCGGAGAACATCCGCACGCGCACCGATCGGATCGAGGGCAACGAGTATCTCGGCTACGACTGGAGCGCTCAGTGCGAGCCCAACGGCGACGGGACCTACAAGCCGGACGGGAGCGGGACCGGAACGTGGGCGTGCCCGAACCCCTACGACACGTCGCAGGATCTGCCGCCGGTCAATGACCGCAGGCTCAAGCGCCTCCAGGCTCAGGTCCTGAACGATGCCACGGGATGGAACAACGCCGAGAACGCCGCCGAGGCGGAGTCCGAGCCGGTCGATCCGCGCGAGATCAAGGGCAACTACTCGCACGACGACCGCTGCGGCGCCGGTCCGCTCTCGCCGGGCAGCAGGCCGTGCCTGCTGGGGGAGACCTCTCCGTCGGTCGAGATGGGCTACGGGCTCACGATCCCGATCGGCATGGCGAACGACTACAACGGCTACATAGCGACCTATCGCGAGTACCAGCGTGGCGACGCATACCGCAAGGCGTTGACCGCTTGGGGTCCGCACTCCTCCGACTACATGGCCTCGCGGCTAGTGGCGATGGGCCGGCGCCTGCGCCAGCCGAATCTCATCCTGCCGACCGACCAGATCCAAGAGGGCGTGCTGGCCGCGAAGGCCGAGCTCGACACGGCCGTGAACGACGCCCGCGCGACTGCGCTCGGCGAGGTTGGCGGCGCGGCGATCGAGGCGTACGAGGCCATCCTGCCTGACGATGGCGGCGACGTGGAGGCGGTCTCCGAGCCCGCAGACGTCGAGCGCTTCTCAGAGGCCGCGTTTACCTGGAACGGGGGTTCGAACTTCACCGACAATCCCACCGTCACAGTCGAGCGGCTTGAGGGTGGGAGCTGGGAGATGTACGCCGATGGCTCTGGCGAGATTCCGGTGACGCTCAAGTACCCACAGGGGACCGAGGTGGCGAGCTATCTCGAAGAGAATCAGCGCTGGCACTGGACGGCTCATTTCGAATCTTTCGTCTCCAGCTTCGACCTCGGCGACCGCCCGCGAGCGACCCCTGCGGGGAGCTACCGCTTCCATATCGAGGGCGAGCGGCGCGACGGCGGCCAAGTCGTGCCCTACGAGATCGACTCGCGGACGTTCGAGGTGAGCCCCTGGAGCGGGATCACGGCCGAGGATCTCGTGCTTGAGCCGGATCGGACTCTGTCGTTCCGGGTCGGGCCGCGCACGACGTACGCGGTCGATAACGAATCGTCCGAGATCGAGGTCAACGGCTCCGGCCCGCCGATCGAGGCTCGGATAGGGCCGATCGACTATCCGGACTCCTACGACTCGGATGTCAGGTTCATCAAGAACAGGCGCACGGCCTATCGCGATCCGGCGGCGCCTGGCGACGCGTCGAAGCTCGAGTGGTTCTGCTTTACCTGCTCGTTCCGGCCGTGGCTGGACGCGGGCGATGCCGAGGAGACCGAGGTGACGATCTTCGACGCCGATGGCAACGCGACCCGGGTGCCGGCGGCGCAGGAGGGCGGACGATGGGTTACGACGGAGACGCTCGAGCCGGGAGAGCTCGCGGTGGTCGAGCGGGGCGGTGCGGCGGACAAGTGGCAGAACTTCAACGGCGCCGCCTCGAACGCGGTCTACGGCGGCGACCCGCCGGACCCGCCGCCGCCCGCCAAGCGCTGCGAGGTGACTCTTCCCGGGACGCCGCTTGCCGACCTCCTCAAGGGCACCGCCCTCAGCGAGCTGCTCACGGGCTTTGCGGGGGATGACCGGATGAGCGGCAAGGGCGGAATCGACTGCATCTACGGCGGCGACGGGCTCGACGTCCTTCGGGGCGGGGGCGGAGCCGACCGGATGGACGGTCAGGAGGACGACGACCGTCTCGTCGCGGGTGACGGCGATGACCGCGTGCGTTCCTACGCGGGCGGGGTGGACGTGGTGCGCTGCGGTCCGGGCAAGGATCGGGCGACGGTCGGGCCGCGCGATGACGTGCGCGGCTGCGAGCGTGTGCGCTTGCTTCCCGAGTAGCGCCCGGCTCCAGCGCGTGAACGTCCCACGCTGAGGCCTATACCCGGTAACGCGGGACGTTCGCGGGTGGCGGCGGCGATCCCCGACCTACAATCGCCCGCTATGACCGTGGTGGCGAAATTAGGCTCTTCGATCGTCGCCGAGCCGTCGGGAGACGTGCGCGGCGAGGTTCTCGACGGCATCTGTGCGCAGGTGGGGGCGCTCCATGCCTCGGGCGAGGACGTGGTGATGGTGACGTCGGGGGCGATCGCGTTGGGCATGAAGCTGATGGGTTTCGACGCGCGCCCCCGCGCCGTTGACGAGCTCCAGGCAGCGTCGGCGGTGGGGCAGGGGTCGCTGTTTCGCGCGTACGAGTCGCGCCTCGGCGCGCATCACGTGCATGCGGCGCAGGTGCTTCTCAACTCCTCCGACGTTTCGACTCGCGTCAACTACCTGAATGCGCGGGCGACGCTGCGGCGGCTGCTCCACTGGCGCGCGGTGCCGGTGATCAACGAGAACGACACGACGGCGACGGATGAGATCACCTTCGGCGACAACGACTTCCTGGCCGCGCAGGTGGCGCTGCTCCTCGGCGCGCGGCAGCTCGTGCTGCTGACGGATACAGCGGGCCTGCACACGGCTGATCCGCGGCACGATGCGGATGCGCGACTGGTGGAGCGAGTGGATGACTTCTCGATGCTCGACGAGATGGAGATCGGCGACCGGACGTCGCCGTTCGGTTCAGGCGGGATGCGGTCGAAGGTTGCGGCGGCGGGGATGGCTACGGCGGCCGGCGTGGAGGTCGTGGTGTGTGATGGGACGCTTGCCGACAGCTTCCAGCGCGCGGTCGGGGGTGAGAAAGTTGGGACGCTGTTCCCTGCGGGAGAAGGCAGGGTGCCGAGCTTCAAGCTTTGGCTCCGCTACGCAAAGCCGTCGCGGGGAACGGTGACGGTGGATTCCGGCGCTGCCCGCGTGCTGCGCGAGCAGGGGTCGAGCCTGTTGCCCGTGGGCGTTGTCGGGGTCGAAGGCGAGTTCGTGGCGGGGGATGCGGTCGAAGTCGTCGCCGACGGCGAGATCGTGGGGAAGGGGATCGTGAATTACTCGTCGGGCGAGTTGGGCAGGATCATGGGGATGAAGTCGCAGTCAGTGCGTGATTTGATGCCGCACGCGGCGGATGAGGTGGTCCACCGGGACCACTTCGTTCTCGATTAGCGCGGTTTCCTTGCGGGCGCTTGAGCGGCGTTACTCTTTGAGGAGGCTATGGCTACGACTGAGCGCACCGTGACGGATGCACTCGAGGCTGCGAAGGCGGCGTCGATCGAGCTTGGCCGTGCGTCGACTGAGGTCAAGAATGCCACGCTTGGGCGCTTGGCGGTGCTCTTGCGGGAGCGTTCCGGCGATGTCTTGGAGGCGAATGCCGCGGACCTCGCTGACGATCGGGCGCAGGGTTTGACGCAGGCGCTCATCGATCGGCTGACGCTCACGCCCGAGGGGGTCGAGGCGATGGCCGAGGGGGTCGAGGTCGTTGCTTCGCTCGACGACCCTGTGGGCGACGAGCTCGAGCGCGGGGTGCTCTCGAGTGGGATCGAGATGCGCAAGGTGTGCGTGCCACTCGGCGTGGTGGCAGTGATCTACGAGGCCCGGCCGAACGTGACGATCGACTGCGCTGCGCTCTGCTTGAAGTCCGGAAACGCGATCGTCTTACGCGGCTCGAGCTATGCCGAGCGCTCGAACGGTGCACTGGCGGCGTTGGTTCGTGAAGCGCTTACGGATTCGGGTCTGCCCGAAGGGTGCGTGGAGTTGCTCTCGGGCGACCGCGAGGAGCTGGCGGCACTGGCGACGGCCGACGGTTTGGTGGATCTTGTGATTCCGCGCGGAGGCGGCGGGCTGAAGGCGGCGTTGAAGGAAGTGGCGACGGTTCCTGTGATGTATGCGGCAGCGGGCGTGTGCCACGTGTACGTCCATGGGGATGCCGATCTCGGGATGGCGGCGCGAATCGCGATAAACGCGAAGGTTCAGCGCCCCGGTGTGTGCAACGCGGCAGAGACTTTGCTCGTGGACGCGGCGGTGGCGGATGAGTTCCTGCCTCAGGTTTCTCGCGAGTTGGCGGGCGCCAGCGTTGACCTGGTCGGCGACGAGCGGGCGCGCGCGGCGGCGGGTGGGGTCGAAATGGACGAGGCGACCAATGTCGACTGGGATACCGAGTACCACGACTTGAAGCTGTCGGTCGCCGTCGTCGACGGCGTTGATGAGGCGATCGAGCACATCAATGCGCATGGCACGGGCCACTCGGACGCGATCGTGACGGCTTCCGACGAGGCCGCGGACGCGTTTACGACGGGCGTCGATTCGGCTTGCGTCTACGTCAATGCTTCAACGCGGTTCACGGATGGGTTCGAGTTCGGGATGGGCGCTGAGATCGGCAACTCGACACAGAAGCTTCACGCTCGCGGCCCGATCGGGATGCGCGAGTTGACGACGTACAAGTACGTGATGCGCGGCAACGGGCAGATCCGAGGGTAGGGCTGTTTCTTCTCGCATCGGTGTTCTCGGCGGCGCGTTCAATCCGCCTCATATCGGTCACCTGGTGCTTGCGCATGACGCAGCGCACCAGCTCGGGTTGGAGCGTGTGCTTCTGATTCCCGTTGGCGAGGCCCCGCACCGCGAGATCGACCCTGAGCCCGGGCCTGCGGTGCGTCTCGAGATGGTGCGCCTTGCGGTGGAGGGCGATGAGTTGCTGGAGGCGTCTGAGATCGAGGTGGGGCGGGAAGGGCCGTCTTACACGTTCCGTACGCTCGAGTTGTTGGCTGAGGAGAGGGCAGGTGATGAGGTGACGCTCCTGATGGGGGCGGATGTCGCTGCGTCGCTGGAGTGGTGGAAGGAGCCCGAGCGGGTGCTCGAGTTGGCGCGCGTGGGGGTTGCCGTGCGGCCGGGGACGGATCTCGACGAAGCGGAGACGACGCTCGAGCGCTTGGGGGCGCATGGGCGGTTCGACATGGTGCGAATGCCGGAGCTGAGCGTTTCCTCGACGCGAGTACGGCGCCGGGTGGCGAATGGCAGGTCGGTTCGCTACCTCGTGCCTGATTCGGTGCGTGAGATGATCGGTGAACGGGGGCTGTACCGATGAGCGAGCGCGAGGCGGCGGTGGCGAAGGCTCGAGCGGACGCTCCGGATGCGTCAGAAGCGCTCACGCGGCGGGTGGCCGCGATGGCCGAAGACAAGCTGGGCGAGGACATCGTCGTGCTCGACATGCGCGAGTTGGTGAGCTATACGGACTTCCTGGTCTTGGTTACGGCCCGGAACGAGCGGTTGGCGAAGGCGATTGCAGATGATGTGCGCCAGCAGCTGAAAGACGAAGGCTTGCTGCCGTCCCGCGAAGAGGGGCTGTCGGAGTCGCGCTGGGTGCTCCTTGACTACCTCGACTGTGTGCTGCACGTGTTTGTCCCGGAGACACGCGAGCACTACCGGCTCGAGCAACTCTGGGGCGAGGCGCCGCGGCTGGAGCTTTGAGCTCGCCGTGAGCGGCTGATCGAGCGTGCGATCCGTCCGTGGAAAGACATAGGTTCCTGGTCATGGCGAAGGGCGTGTTCAAGCGGTCGTTGTTCGGCTACCGGCGGGCCGAAGTTGATGACGCGATCTCGCGGCGCGACCACGCGCTCGAGGAGGAAGGCGCGCGGGCGTTCGAGTTGGAGCAGGCATCGCTTGGGTTGGCGGCTCAGGTCGAGTCGCTCGAGCAGCTTGCGGACCGGCTTGCGATGCGGGTGGTCGAGCGCGAGCGGCACATCGCGGAGTTGAGTGCGCGGCTTGATGTCGCGATCGACGCGCTGCGAAATCCGGATGCGCGAATAGAAGATGTGGACGGCGCGGCGGAGGCCGGAGGTGGCGAGGAGCCTGGCGCTGTTTTCGACGGGACGATCGAGGTCGAGGTCGGACCGTTGAGTGACTTCGGACAGCTCGCCAGCTTCGAGGACGCAGCGGGCGGGATCGACGCTGCCGACGAGATCGCGGTGAAGGGTTTCGCGGATGGACGGGCGACGCTCGAGATGCACCTGAGCGAGCCAATCGAGCTTCTGCGAGAGCTTGAGGAGCGAGCACCGTTCGAGTTCACGGTGAGGGACACGCGGGGCGACCGCGTCGTGCTCGACGTGGACACCGACGCCGCCTGAATAGTCACACTTCCGCTACGCATTCGGCACACTTGTCTCATCTTCAAGTGCGAACATGTGTTCGTGACGATCGGAGACTCAAACCACAAAGGCAACGTCGCGGAGCTGAAGATCGCCGCGGCGGCCGCCGATCTGGGGCTTGGCGTTTACAAGCCGCTGTCGGAGCACGGCCGGTGCGATCTCATCTTCGATGTCGCAGGTCAGTTGTTGAGAGTTCAGTGCAAGTGGGGGCGAAAAAACGGCGAAGTCGTTTCGGTAAATCTGTGCGGCTGCAGCTACAACTCTCGCGGGGAGGAAACACGGCGGACGTATAGCCGGGACGAGATCGAAGCAGTGGCTGTGTACTGCGGGGCTCTGGACACGTGCTATTTGATCCCGATCGCCGTTGCTGCAGAGAGGAGAGCTTTTCATCTGCGTCTTGGGCCAACGCGAAACGGGCAGAAGGTCGCGATAAACTGGGCGACCGATCACGAGCTTCATGGGGCTGTAGATCAGTTGGTAGATCGTCTGCGTGGCACGCAGAAGGCCGTCGGTTCGAGTCCGTCCAGCTCCACTCTTTTCGACGAAGGCGAAATCGTTCTCGGCTCAGAAGAGGTTCGTAAACGCCTCGGTGGCTACATGCACCACGCCGCTGCCGGCGAGACGTTCCACGTCACTCGTCGCGGCAAGCCGTTTTGCCGACTCACGCCGCCCGAATCGCTGCTCGATAGCGAAAAGGGCGAGAAGTCCCCTTCCTAGACCTAGGGAGGCATGAACGAGGGAAAGCCGCCTCCACTGACCGTCAGAACATAGGATCGCAACATGGATGGCGAGCCCTTCAGTGTCGCGTCGTTTCTCGAAGACGAAACCGTCCCGAGCGTGGGAGGCCTCCAGTGGATTCCGCTTAGGCGGCGCCTCGGTGTTGAAGCGTTCGGGGTCAATGCCTTCCGAGCCGCCAACAGGGGCGATTCAGTCATCGAAGAGCACGTCGAATCGCCCGGCCAGGAGGAGCTCTACTTCGTCGTAGCAGGATCGGCCGAGATCACGATCGGCGAAGAGACGATCGCGGCGCCAACAGGCACTGCCGTCTTCATCCCCGATCCCACGCAGAAGAGAAGCGGCACCGCACTCGAGGACGGCACCACGGTCATCGCAATCGGCGGCTGGCCGGACAAGCCTTACCACTCGCTCCCATGGGAGCCCATCTATCTCGCCCTGGATGCGATGCGGCGCGGCGACTGGGCAGAGGCGGCCGAGACTCTCGAGCGCGAAGCCGGAGAGCACCGAGACACCGGGATCATCAACTACCGTCTCGCGTGCTGCCACGCCCGCCTGGGCGAAACGGACCTAGCGCTCGACGAGCTCGACCGCGCGATCGAGATCAGCTCAGACTTCCGCGATCGTGCTCGCACCGACGAGCACTTCGACTTGATCCGCGATCACATAGCTTTCCCCGCGTGAAGCAACTCGCAGACGGCGTCTGGCAGCTCGCCGGCTTTCCGCCCAACGGCATCAACGCCTTTCTCCTCGACGACGTCCTCGTTGACGCGCAAGCCCGCTTCAACACAAAGAAGGTGCTCTCCGAGCTGGAAGGGCGCCCACTCTCGGCGCACGCGCTGACCCACGCCCACCCCGACCACCAAGGCGCCTCTCACGCCGTCTGCGAACGCTACGGGGTCCCTTTCTGGGTCGGCGAGAAGGATGTCGCAGCCGCTGAGAACCCGGAGTTGATCGGCGAACGCCAGCCCGACCACTTTATGGCTCAGTTCTTTGCGAAGACGATGACGGGCCCCGGTCACCGCGTGGATCGTCACCTCCGCGGAGGTGACGAGGTGGCCTCCTTCAAGGTCATCGACGTCCCCGGCCACTCGGCGGGACACGTCGCCTTCTGGCGCGAATCCGATGGCGTCCTCGTCCTCGGCGATGTCCTCAACTCGATGAACATCTACACCGCCATCCCCGGCCTGCATACACCCAAGGACTACCTCACCCCCGATCCCGCCGAGAACCGCCGCTCCGCCCGGAAGCTCGCCCAACTCGAGCCGAAGCTCGCCCTTTTCGGACACGGCCCGCCCGTTCGCGACACGAAAAAGTTCGTCGACTTCGCGAACAGCCTGCCGGACTGACGCCGGCGCCGCGGGGTAGGCGTACCGTGGAGGCATGCAACCTCTGGAGGCATGAAACTTCTCGCCGCTCTCATCGCCGTGCTTGTCCTCTCGACGGGTATGGCCGAAGCGGAGCGGGGCGAGCGCGCCGGCGCGCCACAGCCCGCGGCGTCACACGATCAACTCGCCGAAAAGCGCCACGTAGCGGGCGAGATCATCGTCCGCTACCGCCGTGGCGCCGAGCCCGCGAGCGCCCCCCCGCTCGCACGAGCAGTCGCCCCGCTCCCGGTCAGCCGCCTCCAGGTTCTCAAGCTCCGCAGGGGAGTCCCGGTCCGCACCGCCACCCGTCGCCTCAGGCGAGACCCCGCCATCCTCTACGCCGAGCCCAACCGCCTCGACCGAATCCAGGCGACCCCGAACGACCCCTTCCTCTCCGAACAATGGTCCCTTCTCAACACGGGCCAGAAAGTCGAGGGACGAACAGGCGTTGCGGACGCGGACATCGACGCCGAGGAAGCCTGGGACCTCGAAACGGGCTCCCCGGACGTGACCGTCGCCGTCATCGACACCGGGATCGCCCTCCGCCACCCGGACCTTGCCGCGAATATCTGGTCCAACCCGGGCGAAAACGGGCCCGGGGAGCGCTCGAACGGGATCGACGACGACCGAAACGGCTACGTCGACGATCACTCGGGCTGGAACTTCGCCGGCGGGTCTGAAAAGCGCCCGCGTCCCTCCAACAATCCCACCGACGACTTCGGCCACGGCAGCCACATCGCCGGCATCATCGGCGCCGAGGCCGATAACGGCGTCGGCGTCGCCGGCATCAACTGGGACGTCTCGCTAATGCCGCTAAAGGTCAACTACGGCCCATACGTACCGCGCACCCTCTCGATCAAGGCGATCGCCTACGCCGACAAGATGGGCGCGGACGTCGTCAACCTCTCTATCGGCGGCCCCTCGCGCTCGCGCGCCTTCGCTGACGCGATCGCCTCCGCGAAGGACATCCTCTTCGTCACTCCCGCCGGCAATTCGAAGAAGGACGTCGACGACCGGCCGTTCTATCCCTGTGCCTACCCCGGCCGTGACAACAACATCTGCGTGGCCGCCACCGACAACCGCGACCGGCTCGCCTCCTTCTCATCCTTCGGCAGAAACTCGGTCGACCTCGCCGCTCCCGGCGAGAGCACCTTCTCGACCCACGTGAGGCGAAAAGGGGGCGGGGTGACCTTCGGGGAGATCCTCGTGCGAAACGACTTCACCCGCCCTGATCCGCTCGCCCCGCTGATCGGCGAGCGCTTCGCGACGGGCGGCACCCCGGACGATTGGGAGCTCGTCCTCGGATTCAACGAGCTGGGCGACACCCTCGCCGATTCGGCGGCCGGCGACTATCCGAACGGCGCCGACACCTGGGTCGAAACCCCGTCGCTCGACCTGACCGACTTCGGCGAATGCGAGCTCGATATCACGCTGGGATACCTCAGAACCGAGGAAGGGCACGACTTCCTTCTCATCGAGGGCGCCAGCGGGGACGGGCCCTGGACCACCTTCGCCAGCTACTCGGGGCAACTCGGCTCCCGAAACATTCGCCTCCGCGACCTCTCGGCGATCGAGCGCATGCCGGATGTGCGCCTCCGCGCGCGCCTCACCTCCGACGAGGCCGGGACCGACGACGGTGTCGCCCTCGACAGCTTCTTTCTCTCCTGCGCATCATTCGCCAAGTACCAGCACGACAGTGGCACATCCTTCTCGGTACCGCACGTCGCCGGAGCCGCCGCGCTCGTCCTGGCCGAGAGTCCCGGCCTGCGGCCCGCCGCCCTGCGGGCGCGGATTCTCGGAGGCGTCGATCCGCTGCCGGAGCTGAGCGGAAAGGTGACAACCGGCGGCCGCCTGAACGTCTTCGGGGCGCTGGGCGGCCCGTAGCGCGCGGGGCTGCCGGTCCCGCCCTACGGCTGAGCGTCCGCCGCTTTCGCGGCGTCGCACTGGCGACCAATCGACTCGAGCGTTTCGCGCACCTCGCACGGGTTCGAGCCCAACGCCGGCAGGAAGCCCTCGGCGATCCCCCGCGCATAGACCGGCCACATCTCGGCGAGCATCTCCTCGCCCTGGTCGGTCAGCTGGACGTGAAACGAACGGCGGTCGCCCGGGCATGTCACGCGTTCCACGAGGCCGGCCTTCTCGACCCGATCAAGCAGCCGGCTCATGCCGCTGTGGCTCAACAGCACCCGCTCCGCCAGCTCGACCTGGCGAAGGCGCCTTTCAGGGGCATCGCGAAGCGCCGCCAGGACGTCGTACCAGGGGAGGGGGGGTAACCCAGCCCCCTCGAGATCCGCGCTGATCCGACGCAGCATCGAAGAGTGCGCGCGCAAGAACGCGCGCCACGTGGCGAGTTGGTCATCCGCGATCTGAGTGGTCGTGGGCATACGCACAAGTCTATCGAACAGTCGTTGACAACGCAACGATCCTGTGGTAAGTTGCTTGCAACAGCAACAATTGCTACTGCAAAAAAGGAGACTTCACATCATGAGCGCAACCGCAACCAAGATCGACATCCCCGCTGGCACCTGGACCATCGACCCGGTGCACTCGACCGCCTCATTCGAGGTGGAGCACAACGGCTTCTCGCTCTTCCGGACGAGCTTCAACGATTTGGACGCCAAGCTCACCGCCGGGGACACCACCCACCTGGAAGGACGCGTCGCTGTCGAGAGCATCGACGTCGAGCAACCCGACTTCCGGGCGCACCTCCTCTCGCCGGAGTTCTTCGACTCGGCTCGCCACCCGCATGTCGAGTTCGTGGCCGACGACCTCACTACTGACGGAGAATCCCTCACCCTCCGCGGCGAGCTCACCATCGCGGGCAAGAGCAACCCGGTGGAGGCCACAGGCGCCCTCCGCGGCCCACTCACCGACGCTTTCGGCAGCGAGCGCATTGCCCTCTCCCTCAAAGCGGCCGTCAACCGCCACGAGTACGGCATCGGCTGGAACATGGACCTGCCGAACGGCAAGAAGGTTCTCGGCGACGACGTCACCCTCCTGGTCGAGCTCGAGCTGGTGAAGGAGTAGCCACATGCGCATCCTTGCCATCTCCGGCAGCCTGCGCGCCGACTCGTACAACTCTCGCCTCCTCCGCATCGCCGCGGAGGAGGCGCCCGCAGGCGCCGACTTCGACATCTACGACGGGCTCGCCACCATCCCGCCCTACGACGCCGACCACGACATCGGCGACGGCCCGGAACCCGTTCGCGAGCTCCGCGAGCTCATCGTCAACTCCGACGGTCTGGTCTTTTCGACGCCCGAGTACAACTCGTCGATCCCAGGCGTCTTGAAGAACGCGATCGACTGGGCATCACGACCCCGCGCGACCACGCCCCTCGCCGGTAAGCCCGCTGGCGTCATGGGCGCCACCACCGGCCAGTTCGGCGCCGTCTGGGCGCAAGCCGAGCTTCGCAAGGTTCTCGGTTCCACCGGATCGCGAGTCGTCGACGCCGAGGTCTCCCTCGCACTCGCCCACGACGCCTTCTCCGACGACGGCAGTCTCGCCGACCACATCACGCGGCAGCAAGTCCGCGATCTCGTCGAGGCTGTCGTCTCGGAAATCGATCGCGATCGAGAACTCACCCTCGCTGCCTGATTCAGCAATCGCAGACGCCAGGCGTTATCCGACTGCATGCCCCTAACGCAGGACGCGACCGCGTCGGCTGAGCGAAAGCTTGGCCGGCAGGTCGGCGACGAGCGGCGCAAGCCGATCCGCTACCTCGACTGCGCCGGGCCGGTTCGCCTGGTTCTTTTGAAGCATCTCGCCGATCAACTCGGCCAGTCCCCCCGGCAGCGACCGGCCGAGCGTGTCCGGTTCTCGATGAAGCTGCGGGAACCGGACGTCGGGGTCATCGCTGTCTCGAGCGCCCTCGGGGCGCGGAAACGGGCGGTGCCCCGAGACGCAATGGTGAAGCGTCGCTCCCAAGCCCCACACGTCCGCCGCCGAGCCCATCGGTCCGAAGCCCTCCGGCCCGCATTGCTCAGGCGCCATGTAGGCGTCGGTTCCAAGAGGCCCACTGGACCTGGCGCCTCGCTCGAGAGAGCGCGCGATGCTGAGGTCGATCAACCGGGGAGGCACGCCCATCACGATGTTGTCCGGCTTTACGTCGAGATGAACCAGACCCTGGCGCTCGAGATACGCCAGCGCGCCGGCAACGTGAAGAGCCAGTGGAAGCAGTTGCACGAGCTCGAGCGGGCCGCCTCGGCGTAACAATCGCCGCAACGACGGCCCTTCCAGGTGCTCGATCAAGAGATGAGGCCGAGGGCCCTCGAGCAACGCGTCAAATCCACGGACGATTACGGGGTGCGCCACCCGCGCAAGAACCTCGGCCTCCTCCGCTAGCTCGCGCAGCGCCCGCTCGTTCTCGGACTGGTCAGGCCGCAAGACCTTCGCCACCGCGATCGAGAACAGTTCGTCGTCCCAGACGAGATAGACCTCGTAGCGCGAACCGCCCCCGATCGCCTTGAGGACTGATCGGCCCTCGACGAGGGCCTCGCCTTCCCCGATTTCCCAGCTCGCCCGCTCCATGCGCCGAAGATAGCGTCAAACCCCAATTGCAAAGTCGCGCGTGACTTTCGTCCAGTTCGCGTGTTCCAGTTAAGGAAGACAGGTACTCCGGCCGATCGAAAGAGAGGCTGGGGGAATT
>Ga0136618_10000316_pt1 | contig 15847 bp, 17 predicted proteins | sample AntDrymUQ3302106_2_FD_104805 | JGI IMG/M metagenome (GOLD analysis project Ga0136618, IMG submission 104805) | Polar desert sand microbial communities from Dry Valleys, Antarctica - metaG UQ330 (21.06) | ecosystem: Environmental > Terrestrial > Soil > Desert | place: Antarctica: Dry Valley... | reverse complement strand
GTGAGTCCGTCCGAGGCAGAACTCACCCGGATGGATGACGAACGGCTCATCGGGGCCCACCCGAACCTCCTCGGTCAGGTTCGTGGGCGGCTCGCGTAGGTCGATCGCCGTGGCCCGATGGTTGTGAAACACGCGAAACGAGTCGCCGAGCCGCAGATCGACCGAAGCCGGCTGGACGAGCGCTGGATCCCATGGCTCCATGACGATCCTGCCGGCTTCGACCAATGAGATGATCGTGCCGTCGGACAGGACGGACGCGGGTCGCTGGCCGGACACGGACGGCATCCTCGCACGGGCGGCGGACCGGGCGGTCAGCGCTGCGGCATACGGCCCCGGGCGCTCACGCGGCGGACGCGTGCAGGCGGAACCGGAGCTGGGTCTCCGTGTGGCCCACGGCGGGGCGCACGCGGCAGCGGGCCCGGGGGGTGTGGCCGCCGGCGCCGCGGTCCGCCTTCGCCGGGATCGTCGACCGGATCGGGCTCGGGCGTGCTGCGAACCGCCCACCACACGATCCAGGCGAGCAGCGCGATCGGCACCTTGAGGGCGACGAACAGATAGAACATCGTCCACTCCATGAGAGGTCGACAATACTCGGCCCGAGCGCAATTGCCATGGGAGTCGCTCGGGGCTGGCGCATTGAACGCCTCGAGGCGCCGGCGGCCTGCGCGCCGTTTGATCCACGGCACCTCGTCCGCTGATCCGCTCGGCCGGCGAGAGCGTTAACGATCGGGAACACAGGGAAGGCCCCACGCTGTCATAGCGGAGACAACCCAAGAAGCAGTCAAAGACTTTAAGAGGTCCAGTCAGTGTCCAATCACATCAGCCTCGAGTCGTTCGACAAGGACGGCGCAGTACGCGAAACGGCCGAAGCCGCCGGTGCCAACCGTCGTGACTTCCTCCGCAAGGGGGCCGTTGCAGGCGGCGGCTTCGTCGCCGGCGGAGTGCTCTTCAACGGCTTCATGTCGCCGGCCGAGGCCGCGATCTCGACCCGCAACAAGTCGAAGCGCAACGACGTCAAGATCCTGAACTACGCGCTGACGCTCGAGTTCCTCGAGGCCGAGTTCTACAAGCAGGCGCTGGCCAACAAGGTGTTCGGCACTGACGCGGCCCTCAGAAAGTACACCGTGGTCGTGGCCGACCACGAGGCCGACCACGTCTCCTTCCTGCGCGGCGCGCTCGGCAAGGCCGCCATCAAGAAGCCGTCGTTCGACTTCGCCAAGGCCGTGACCGATCTGGCCACGTACCGGGCGACTGCTCAGGTCCTCGAGGACACGGGTGTGTCGGCGTACGCCGGCCAGGGCCCGAACCTGTTCCAGCGCCCCGTCGTCGCGGCGGCCCTCTCGATTCACTCCGTCGAGGCCCGTCACGCAGCGTGGATCCGCTTCCTCAACGGCGGCGGTGCCGCGAACGCCAAGACGACGGACCTTCCGGCCCCCCGCACATTCGACCGCCCCGCCAGCGAGCGGGTCGTTCTCCGTGCCGTCGGCGCCACCGGCTTCATCAAGTAGACCGAGCACCGCACTGGCAGTACCGAAGCGGCCCCCTTCGGGGCCGCTTCGGCGTTCGGCGGGCCAGTTCGCTAGCCCCGCAACGGTGCCGGGTCGGCGTCAAAGCGCGTGACACGCCCGAGGGCGGCGACCCGCTCGCCGATCTCTTCGCCCGTCAACGCCTGTATGCGCTCGGTTCCGAAGGCCTCCACGTTGAAGGACGCGAGCGCCGTCCCGTGGGCCATGGCGCGGCGCAGGAGCTCGTCGGAGAGCTCGCCTTCGCGTTGGGCGGCGATGTAGCCCATGAAGCCGCCGGCGAAGGTGTCCCCGGCGCCGGTCGGATCGACCACGTCAGGGGTCGGATACGCGGGAAGCGCGAAGAAGGAGTCGCGCGTGAACATCGCTGCTCCGTACTCCCCCTGCTTGGCGACCACGACGCGTGGCCCGAGCTCCAGGACGGCTTGCGCCGCCCGCACCAGGTTCGGCTCGTCCGTGAGCTGCTTGATCTCCGAGTCGTTGACGATCAAGCAGTCGACGAGCCGGATGGTCTTCACGAGGGATTCGTGGGCGATGTCGATCCAGAGGTTCATGGAATCCAGCGCCGTGAAGCGAGCGCGCCCGCACTGCTCGAGCACCTGGCGCTGCAGATCGGGCTGGATGTTGGCCAGGAACAGCACGTCGGCCCCGCGGGATTGCACTGAGAGCTTCGGCTCGAACGTCTCGAAGACGTTGAGCTCGGTGATCAGCGTGTGCCTGACGTTGAAGTCGCGCTCGTAGCGACCGGACCAGAAGAACGTCTTGCCGCCCGGCACCCGTTCGACGTCGTCCGTGTTGACCCCCCGCGAGTGCAGGACCTCAAACTCGTCACGGCCGAAGTCGTCCCCGACCGGGCCGACGATCCGCGTTTCGGCGAAGAACGACGAGGCGAGCGAGAAGTGGACGGCGGAGCCGCCGAGCAGGCGCGGGCGGACGCCCGAGGGCGTCTCGACGGCGTCGAAGGCGATGGAGCCGACGACGGTCAGCGACATGGAGGGCCTTTGGTCGGGTTCGAAGGCAAGAGCGGGGTGAGGATAGGGTCAGATTGATGCGCGCCATCCAGATCTCCGAATGGGGCGGGCCCGAGGTGCTCGAGCTCGTCGAGGACGCCGAAACGCCCGAGCCGGTTGACGGCGAGGTCCTCATCCGCGTCACCCGGTCGGGGATCAACTTCGCCGACACGCACGCGCGGGAGAACTCGTACCTCGCCCGGTACGAGCTCCCGTTGATCCCGGGCGCCGAGGTGGCGGGCGTGGTGACGCGCGGAGCAGCCGGCGTCGAGGAGGGCACGCGCGTCGCGGCACTGGTCGGCTCGGGCGGCTACGCGGAGTACGCCGTGGCGCCCGCCGAGTCGGTCGTGCCGATCCCTGAAGGCGTGCCGGACGGTGTCGCGCTCGCCCTGCTGCTCCAGGGGCTCACGGCCTGGCATCTCTTCAAGACCTCCTCCAGGCTGGGCCGCGGCGAGAGCGTCGTCGTCATCGCGGCGGCCGGCGGAGTGGGAACGCTGGCGGTTCAGCTCGCCAAGGCCTTCGGGGCCGGCCGGGTGATCGCCACCGCCTCCTCTGAGTCCAAGCGCGAGCTCGCGCTCTCGCTCGGAGCGGACGCCGCGCTCGATCCGGACGTCGAGGACCTGGCGGGCGCGCTGCGGGAGGCCAACGAGGGCCGCAAGGTCGACGTGGTGCTCGAGATGGCCGGAGGCCGCGTGTTCGACGAGTGCCTCAAGGCACTGGCGCCGCTGGGCCGGCTGGTCACCTATGGCCTCGCCTCGCGCGAGCCCAACCAAATCTCCAACGGGACCCTGATGCGCAAGAGCCAGGCGGTCGTGGGCTTCTGGCTCATGCACGTGCTCGGCCGGCCCGAGCTCGTGGCGGCTCCGCTGGCCGACCTCTTCGCAAGGGTCGCCCGCGGCGAGCTGCGCGTCATCGAGGGGGAGACGTACGGGCTCTCCGAGGCCAGACGCGCACACGAGGATCTCCAGGGCCGTCGCACGAGCGGCAAGCTGCTGCTCGATCCGGCGCGCTGAGCTCTCAGGGTTCGCGGTCGCGTTCGCTTGACCACAGCGAGCCGCCCGATCGCGAACCGCCGCGGGCCGCCGTGGGTCGCGCCGCGGGAATCGGTTCGGGCCTAGGCGCCGCGTCGGGCTCCCGCCGGGCCACGGGCTCGCCGGGCGCTCGTCGTGTCGGCTCCTCGTCCCACTCGAAGGCCGCCATGCCTCCCGGTCGGTAGAGCCGTTGGAGGGAGGCGACGAGGACCACCGTCAGCCCGATCAGCGCAATGGCCTCGAGCGGGCCGGGGTCGGTGGCGAAGTCTCCCCAGCCGTAGGCGAGAACCGCCGTCACGAGGACGCTGGCGAGGCGGATCGGCCACCGGAGCACGCTCCACAGGATCGCAGGAGTGCCGCGTACTAGGCTGCTGGTCCGCATGACGACCTTTGCCGACCTCGGGCTGTCCGAGGATCTCCTTCAAGCCTTGCGGGACGTCGGCTATGAGTCTCCGAGCCCGATCCAGGAACAGGCCATACCCGAGCTGCTTCAGGGCAAGGACGTGATCGGTCAGGCGCAGACCGGGACGGGCAAGACCGCCGCGTTCGGGCTGCCGATGATCCAGTTCGTCGATCCTTCGGAAAAGGAGGTTCAGGCGCTGATCCTGACGCCGACGCGCGAGCTGTGTATCCAGGTCACCCAGGCCATCCGAACCTACGCCGTCCGCAAGGGGGTCGACGTGGTCGCCGTCTTCGGCGGGGCCCCCATCCGTACCCAGCAGGCTCAGCTCAAGCAGGGCGGGCAGATCGTGGTGGGGACGGTCGGAAGGGTGCTGGACCTCATCTCGCGCCACTCGCTCATGCTGCATTCGTGCCGCTATCTCGTGCTCGACGAGGCGGATGAGATGCTCGACCTAGGCTTCCTCGAGGACGTGGAGAAGATCCTCGCGCTCACCCCCGGCGGTCGCCAGACGGCCCTCTTCTCCGCCACCATGCCGCCTGAGATCCGCGGGCTGGCCGACCGGCACCTCTATGACCCCGTGACCGTCACGGTCAAGGCGGCCACGCTGACCATCGACACGGTCGAGCAGTTCTACGTCGAGACCAAGTCGGCCGACAAGAACACGACGCTTGGCGAGGTGCTCGAGGCGGAGAAGCCCGATCAGGCGATCGTGTTCGCCCGCACGAAGATCCGCACGGACCAGCTCTACCGGACGCTGCGCGACAAGGGCATGAACGTCAAGGCCCTGCACGGCGACATGAGCCAGGGCTCGCGTGACGGCGTGATGATCTCCTTCAAGGGCGGCCGGGTGCAGATCCTGGTCGCCACGGACGTCGCCGCCCGGGGTCTCGACATCTCGACGGTGACCCACATCGTCAACTTCGACGTCCCGACCTCCCCCGACGTGTACGTGCACCGGATCGGACGCACGGGCCGGGTCGGGCGGTCGGGCCGGGCGATCACCTTCGTCGAGCCGCGCCAGAAGCGCGAGCTCGAGGCCATCGAGCGCCACGCCAACACCAAGATCGCCGAGTGGTCTGCGGGCGCCAAGGTCGAGCCCGCCCCAGCTCAGGAGCCGCCGCGTCGCCATCGCAAGCCCCATGACGCCGGAAGCGTCGTCAGCGGCGGGGACGGATACCGAAAGCTGATCGCGGGAGGCGGGCGTGCCGCCGGCCTGTCCGCCGCCGATCTCATTCACGCCGTCACCGCCGCGGGGCTCGACGGCGAGGAGATTCGCAACGTGCGCATCCTCGAGCGCTTCGCGCTGCTCGAAGTGCCGGCCGACCAGGTGCTGCGCGTCACCGAGAGCGTGGACGGCACGGACGTCCGTGGCCACACCCTCCGCATTCAAGCCACCAAGAGCTAAGGATCCCCCAGATGTCCCAGGCTACGTTCAACACCCTGCACGGTCCGATCGTGGTCGAGCTCTTCGACGAGGACGCTCCGAAGACCGTCGAGAACTTCCGCAAGCTGGCGACCGACGGCTTCTACGACGGCCTCGGCTTCCACCGCATCATCAAGCAGTTCATGATCCAGGGCGGCTGCCCGCAGGGCACCGGCACCGGCGGCCCGGGCTACACGTTCGAGGACGAGATCAACGAACACAAGATCGTCCGCGGCGCCCTCGCGATGGCCAACGCGGGGCCGAACACGAACGGCTCGCAGTTCTTCATCGTGACCGCCGATGCGGCGCCGTGGCTCGACGGCAAGCACACCGTCTTCGGTGAGGTTCGCGAGGGCATGGAGGTCGTCGACGCAATCGAGGCCCTCCCCACCGACGGTCGCGATCGTCCCAAGGAGCCGGCCGGCATCGAGAAGGTCGAGCTCGCCGCGGCGTAGCACGGGCGTCGCTGGGTAGTCCGGTGAGCATGAGCCGCGAAGGCAGCGCGATCGTCGTCGGATCCGGGCCGAATGGGCTGGCCGCGGCGATCACGCTCGCGGAGGCCGGTCGCGAGGTCACGGTGCTCGAGGCCCAGGAGCGCCTGGGCGGCGGAGTGGCGACGCTCGAGCTCACCCTTCCTGGCTTCCACCACGATCTGTTCTCGTCGGTCTACCCCGCCGGTGCGGCCTCGCCGGTGTTCGCCCGCATGCCGCTCGAGCGCCACGGCCTGCGCTGGATCCACCCCGAGATCTGTGTCGCGCATGTGTTGGGCGACGACCGAGCGGTGGCCCTGCACCGGTCCGTCGACGCCACCGTGGCCAGCCTCGACGCCCAGCATCCGGGTGACGGGGAGCGCTGGCGGGCGTTCACCGACCCCTACCTGCGCAACTTCGGATCGCTGCGCAGGACGATGTTGTCGGGCTTTCCTCCCGTGCGCGGCCCGCTCGGCATGGTCCGCGGACTCGGGCCGGGCGGCATGCTCGAATTCGTGAAGCTCGTGCTCATGCCGGCCATGAGCCTGGCGAACGATCTCTTCGAAGGCCAGGGAGCCAAGGCCTGGCTGTACGGCTCGGCGATGCACGGCGACGTCCCGCCGACGGGCGCGGGCTCGGCGATCGCGGCGGCCTATCTGAAGCTTCTCGGCCATGCCGTGGGCTGGCCGAGCCCGGAGGGTGGCGCGGGTCGCCTGTCGGGAGCCCTCGCGGGCTACCTTTCAGAGCTCGGAGGGCAGGTCCGCACGAGTGCACCCGTGGTCCGGGTCGTGGTCGAGCGCGACCGGGTGTCCGGCGTGGAGCTCGAGGGCGGCGAGCGCATCCCGGGAACTCTGGTGATCGCCGACACCACGCCGCACGGGCTGCTGCGGCTCGCCGGACACGCCTTTCCCGAGCGCTACGCGGCGTCCCTGCGCCGCTACCACTACGGAGTCTCGACGGTCAAGGTCGATTGGGCGATGTCCGACCCGATCCCGTGGAGCGCCCCGGACGCACGCCGAGCCGGAACCGTCCACGTCGGCGGCTCCGATCGTGAGGTGATCCAGGCCGTGGCGGGCACCGGCGACGAAGGGCTGGCCGAGAAGCCGTTCATGCTCACGGGCCAGCAGACTGTGGCCGACCCCTCGCGCGCGCCAGCGGGGCAGCACACCGCCTGGGCCTACACCCACGGCCCCCATGGCGTGGACTGGGCCAAGGAAGGTGACCGGCACGTCGAGCGCATGGAAGCCCAGATGGAGCGCTTCGCGCCGGGCTTCCGCGACCGCGTTCTGGCTCGCCACGTGATGATGCCCCGCGATCTCGAGTCCCGGAACGAGAACCTCGTGGAGGGGGACGTCGGCGGTGGCTCGTACACGCTCGATCAGGTCTTCTTCCGCCCCGTGCCGTCGTTGGCGCCGTACCGGACCCCGCTGCGAGGGCTCTTCATCGGGAGCGCGTCCTCCTTCCCCGGAGGGGCCGTACACGGCGTCCCGGGTCATGCCGCGGCTCGCCTGGCGCTCGCCGAAGCGCGCATTCCCGGCCGGTAGGCTTCCTCGATGGCCACCGTCGAACAGCCTCGTCAGCCCACGGAACTCCCGGCCGAGGGCATTCGTGTGCACAACCCCGCCACGGGTCAGGTGATCCGCACCGTGGAGGCCGTGTCTCCTGGTGAGGTTCGAGCCATGGTCGCCCGCGCCCGGGCCGCGCAGGTGGGCTGGGCGGGTCTGGGCTACGACGGGCGCGGCCGGGTGCTGCGCCGCGCGCAGAAGTGGGTCACCGACAATGCCGGCCGCCTCACGGACACGATCGTGTCCGAGACCGGCAAGACGCACGAGGACGCCCAGATCGCCGAAGTCGCCTACGCGGCCAACGCGTTCGGCTTCTGGGCGAAGCACGCTCCGCGCTACCTCGGCGACGAGAAGGTCCGGTCGGCCAACCCGTTCGCCCTCGGCCGCAGGCTCGTCGTCCGCTACGAGCCGCTCGGCGTCGTTGGAATCATCGGTCCCTGGAACTACCCGCTGACCAACTCCTTCGGGGACGCCATCCCCGCGCTCGCGGCCGGCAACGCGGTGGTGCTGAAGCCGTCGGACATCACGCCGCTCACCTCCCTGCTGATGCAGGAGGCCATGCTCGAGTGCGGCCTGCCGGAACACGTCTTCGCAGTCGCCCCGGGCTATGCGGAGACGGGCGAGGCGCTGATCGACGAAGTGGACATGGTCATGTTCACCGGATCGACCGCGACCGGCAAGAAGGTCCTCTCCCGCGCGGCGCAGACCCTGACGCCCGTCTCGCTCGAGCTGGGCGGCAAGGATCCGATGATCGTGCTCTCAGACGCCGACCTGGAGCGCGCCGCCAACGCCGCGGTCTACTACTCGATGCAGAACGGCGGGCAGACATGCATCTCCGTGGAGCGCGTGTACGTCGAGGCCCCCGTCTACGACGAGTTCGTCGACAAGGTGGTCACGAAGGTCCGCGCACTGCGTCAGGGGCCGCCGGCCGGGCCCGGAAGCGTCGACGTCGGCGCGAGCACGTTCCCGCCGCAGCTGGACATCGTCTCGGGTCACGTAGAGGCTGCGCGCGCGGCGGGCGCCACGGTGCTCGTCGGAGGGGTCGCGCGCGGCGGGGAGGGGCGCGGCCGCTTCTACGCGCCGACCGTGCTCACCGGCGTGGACCATTCGATGACCGCCATGACCGAGGAGACGTTCGGGCCCACCCTCCCGATCATGCGGGTGGCCGACGCCGAAGAGGCCGTGCGACTCGCCAACGATTCCCGCTATGGGCTGGCGGCGTCGGTATGGGGGCGCGACGTCGGGCGGGCGGAGGCGATCGCCCGGCGCGTGGAGGCCGGCGCGGTGTGCGTCAACGATGCCCAGCTGAACTACCTCGTGCTCGAGCTCCCCATGGGCGGCTGGAAGACCTCCGGCATGGGCTCACGTCACGGCGCGCAGGGGATCCGCAAGTACACCCGCCAGCAATCGCTGCTGATCACGCGCTTCGCGCCGAAGAGGGACGTGCACATGTACCCCTACAAGGCGCGCACAACCCGTATGCTTGGAGGATTGGTCAAGCTGCTCTATGGCCGCGGAAGTCGCCCCTGACCTCTGTGGCAGCGGAGACGGGCTGCAAAAACTCCGCATCGAGGAGCGTTGCGTGGCCTGACGATGCTCCCGCCCTTCATCTCCATAGCGCTTCCAGAGGAGCCAGGTCCCGCCGCGCGGGTGCGCGCCGCCCTCCAAGGCGAGCCGGTGGACTTCGACGTCGATCTGTCGCCCGACGTGGCGGTGTGCTGGGGTGGGCCGCGGCTCGCGGCACTTGTGAGAGACCTCCGCCATCGCCGCGGAGCCCGCCAGGTGATCACCGTGCTCGAGGCCACGGACGCGACCTCGCTGCGCCGGGCGCTCGAGGCGGGGGCCGACGGCGTGATCGCCGCGGACGACCTCGAAACCGCACTTCCTGTCGCGATCCAGAGCGTGATGGTCGGCCTGACGGTGATTCCCCGCCAGGCGCGACATCAGCTCGCGCCACCCGCGCTCTCGCACCGCGAGCGCCAGGTGCTGGCCCACGTCGTCGAGGGCTGCACCAATGCCGAGATCGGCGCCCGGCTGTTCCTGGCCGAGAGCACGGTCAAGAGCCACCTCTCGGGAGCCTTTGCGAAGCTCGGTGTCCGCTCGAGACGTGATGCGGTCGCGCTGGTCCTAGACCCGAGTGCCGGGCTGACCGCCACGGTCCTCGGCTCCGAGGAGACGAACCGTCCGGCCAGCCCCGGTGAACGCCGGAGATTCTCGAGGGTGGACGTCGCCTCATCGCTGTACTAGCCGAGCGTGCGGCGCCCACCCCGCCTGCGACGTCGCTAAGCGGCGACCTTGAGCGCTGTCGGAGCGGAGTTCAGCCGCGTGAGCTCAGAGCGCAGAGCCCGGCGGCCGCGATGCTGAAGGCCGTGAACGGCGTCCTCCGAGCGCCCGATGCGCGTGGCGATCTCCTTCGGGGACAGCCCGTGGATGAAGCGCATGACGATCACGTCGCGCTGCTCTTCCGGCAGCGTCCTGAGTGCGTCCTTGAGGTCCTGCCCACGCTCCCAGGCCATGTTGTGGTCCTCGGTCTCCGGTGAGCGCACCTCGGCCACGGGCACCGCACGCCGGGCGCGCACGTGATCTATCGCGGCGTTGTGCGCCACCCGGAGGATCCACGCCGAGAACGGCACGACACGGGGCTCGTAGCGGCCGAGCGCGGAGAGCAACTTGGCGAAGATCTGTTGGGTGACGTCCTCGGCCTCGTGCTCGTCTCGCACGATGGAGCAGACGTAGCCGTAGAGGTTGTCCGCGTAGCGGAGATACAAGAACCGCATGGCGTGCTCGTCGCCTTCCTTGGCGCGCGCGACCGCAAGCAGCACGAGGTGCTCGGAATCCGCGGAATGGTCGAGCGCCCGTCGCCGGCGGAACCGGCTGCCGCCGCCTTCACCTTCGATGCGGTCCGCTTCCAATCGGACCCGATCCGGCGGACCGCCTACTAGTAATAGCTGGTTCATGCGTCAATGCCTCCCCAGGCTTGTGACTGTTTGCGGCACGCTAGAGAGGGGGCGTCAGCGCGAAGTTAGGTCACGAGTTAGCTGAGAATTAACCGTCGCTCGCTGGACGGATGTGTGAGTCCGGGTTCGGACCACTTCAGGAGGACGACCGCACCGAACGCCTCATCGCGTACGTTCTGCATGCTGCGATGCCGAGCGCGATCAACCACGTCCAGGCCGTTGCGCCGCGTGCCGCAGATCTCGGTTATCGACAGCCGGTTCCGTACCGCACCGTGTTCGAGTTCCTGCCTTCGGGCATCCTGGTGACCGATTCCCACGGACGGGTCACGGGGGCCAACTCCTGTGCGCACCGCCTGCTCGGCGACTCGCTCGGACGCGATCGCCTGAGGTGCTGTGACCTCCTGGGCTGCCGGCGCGCGGGCACCCCGCTGGCCGACCACTGCATCATGGAGCTGGCGCAGGGTGGTTCTGAGGCGCTGCCCGAGATCCGCGTCGAGGTCCCGGGCCGCGACGGCTCCGGGTCGAGCGTATGGGTGACCGCCAAGTTCATCCCCGAACCGGAATCCGCGATGATCCTCCAACTCCGGCCCGGGGTGGTCGGAGACCGGCGCCGGCGCACCGAGCCACACTGGATGATGGGGCGCCAGCTCCGGATCTACACCCTCGGGCGCACCCGCCTCGAGAGTGGCGAGGGGCCGCTCGCCGGTGAATGGCTCTCCCATCGTCCGGGTGAGGTCTTGAAGTACCTGATCTGCGAACGCTCGCGGTTGGTGCCGATCGACGAACTGCTGGAGACGCTCTGGCAGAGCGGGCGAGCCGCGCCGACCAACGTCCGCCAGGCCGTACACACTCTTCGTGACCGGCTCGAGCCGAAGCGCGCGAAGCACGGCCGGTCCTCGTTCGTCAGCGTGCGCCGGGGTGGGTACGAGCTCGAGATCGCCAACATCTGGTTCGACGCGGACGATTTCGAGGCCAGTTCCCGGACCGGACTGGCCGCGATGCAGGCGGACGATCCCGAGGCGGCCGAGCCGGCGCTCACGCGGGCGTCCGCCTTGTACAAGGGCGATTTCCTGGCGGACGAGCCTTACGCGGAATGGGCGTTCGCCGAGCGCGACCGCTTGCGCGACCTGGCGGCGAAGGTTCTCCGGGCACTTGCGGAGATCAAGCTCGCCACGGACGACCTCGACCTCGCGGCAGAGCACCTCCAGCGGCTGGCGGAGCTCGAGCCCTACGATCTCGACGCCCAGCGCGAGCTCCTGGCGCTCATGCTGCGCCGCGGGCGTCATGCCGATGCCCACCGCCGCTACGAGCTGGTGCGCCGTCGATACCGCCGGGCGTTCGGCGAGGATCCGGATCTGGCGCTGGCCGGGTTGAACGGCAACCGCTGAATCGTCGGACGTTCCGGCAAGTCCAAGGAGTTCGGGCGGTATCGGACTCGTGTCCGACAGAACGCCGCCCGCCGCACCGTTGCCTGGTGAGATGACTCGTGCACTCATCGTGGTCGAAGAGCGTCTCGGCCGGCGGTCGGCTCCGAGCTGGGCTCCGCTCGGAGTCGCCCTCGCCTCCGTGGCCAATCGACCGCTGATCGCCCACGTCATGCAATCCGTGCGCGAGGCCGGCGCAGAGGGCGTCGTCGTGGTCGCTGATCACTCGAGCGCGGCCGAGCTCCGCCGTGCGCTGGCACGCGAGGAGGAGGGGCTGGCTGACGTCGATTGGGTGGAGCTCGACGCTCCCGTCGGTCCGGTGGCCGGGATCCTTGCGGCGGCGGGTGTGCTGGCCGGCGAGCGGTTCCTCCTCCATCGGCCCGATGGACTCCTCATGCGCGATCGAGACGCCCTGCGCGGGGCACTGGCCGACTGTGACGGCGACGCCAAGATGTTCTTCCGCCCCAGACGGGCCGTGGATCCGGTTGCGCTGCACCCGGTCCCCATAGCGTCCCGGTCGATCGCCGACCGCGCCGGCGACGTGGTCATGCTCGACGGGCTCTTCGCACTCGGCCCCGCGATCTTCGACGCGCTGGGTCAGCTCGATCCGGGCGCCGACGGGGCGGGGGCGCTGCTCGAGGCGATCCAGAGGCTCGACAAGGCACCTGCCGGTGTTGGAGCGGAGGTCCTCGAGAGCTGGTGGCAGTACTCCGGTGACTCCCAGGACCTGCTCGAGGCCAATCGTCAGATCCTGGATGGGCTCGAACCGGTGTCGCTCGAGGGGCGCTGGCCCGATTGCCGGTTGGAAGGGCGGGTGCATGCCGATCCCACGGCGCAGATCCGCGGTGCCTTGATCCGCGGGCCGGTGGTGATCGGCGCCGGAGCAAGGATCGTCGACGCCTACGTCGGTCCCTATACATCCATCGGGCGCGAAGTCGTGGTCGAGAACGCCGAGGTCGAGAGCTCGATGCTCCTCACCGGCTCGTCGGTGTGCCACGTCGGCGTGCGCATCGAGGCCAGCATCCTCGGCTGCGGCGCTGCGGTGGCGCGCGACTTCAGGCTTCCGCGAGCGATGCGGCTGCTCGTGGGCGAGGGCGCGCGGCTGACCCTTAGTTGAGGCACAGGCTTACCGGGTAGCTTCAATCCATGAGCCTAATGACCAAGATCACCCAACTCGCGCGGTCCCCTCAGGGTCGCCAGATGACCCAGAAGGCGATGAAGTTCGCCCAGAGCCCCGAGGGCAGGCGCAAGATCGCCGACGCGCGCGGCCGCGTCGCCAAGCGCAAGCCGCGCTAGCGGGACGCACCGAGCAGACGCTCGTGCTCCGGGATGGTCTCCCTCGCCGTCACATGACGCAGGGTGACCATCCCGAGCGCTCGTGCCGGCTTGAGGTGCCCGGGCAGGTCGTCGACGAAGACGACGGAAGCGGCGGGCACGCCGAGCCTCGGCATCCTCCGGTCACAGAGCCGAGAAGTCAGGGCCCCGCCGAAGTCCACGAGCAGTCCGCGCGGCGCGAGCACGCTGCGATCCTACGAGGTAAGGCCGCAACCTGGACGGGGTTGGGCGGTTTGTGCCTGACGTGCCCAAGCTCCTCCTCCCGATCCTTGCCGTCGTCCTGCTCCTGCTCGCGTCACCGGCGTCGGCATCGCCCGACCAGGTCATGACCTTCGAGGCGCCTCGTGAGCTGCTCGACGACGCTTCGCGCGACCGCACGCTCGACGAGATCCAGGCCTTCGGCGTCAAGCGGGTCCGCGTGCTGGTGTACTGGTCGAGCGTCGCTCCGCAGCCGTCGTCGCGCACCAGGCCCAGCTTCGACGCCGCCGTTGCAGGGGCATACCCCGCCTCGGGCTGGGCGCGCTACGACAATCTTCTCCAATCCGCGCTCTCCCGCGGCCTCGAGGTGTACCTCACGATCACGGGGCCCGCTCCCAGATGGGCGACCAAGGCTCGGCGTGACGGCATCACCAACCCGCGGCCGGACGAATTCGAAGCCTTCGCCAGGGCGGTCGGCACCCGCTACGGCGGCCAGGTCAACCTCTGGTCGATCTGGAACGAGCCCAATCAGCCCCAGTTCCTGCGGCCGCAGTATCGCGGGGGCCAGGCCACGTCGCCAGGCCTCTATCGCAAGCTCTATCAGGCAGCGCACAGGGGCTTGGAGCAGTCGGGCAACGCGAACGACACGATCCTGCTCGGCGAGACCTCGCCCCGCGGCAATCAGCGTGTGGTGGCGCCGCTCGACTTCCTGCGCGGAACGCTGTGCCTGAGCGAGAGCTACCGGAAACGGAGGTCCTGCGAAGAGCTCGATACGGACGGATACGCTCACCATCCCTACACGACGAGCTCCGGGCCGACCTTTCGGCCGCCGAACCCCGACGACGTGACCATCGGGGTCCTCTCCCGCCTGACCCAGGCACTCGACCGTGCGGGCAAGGCCCGTGCTGTGCGGCGGGGGCTCGGTATCTACCTGACCGAGTTCGGCATCCAGAGCTTCCCGGATCCGTCCGCCGTCTCGCTCACCCAGCAGGCCGAGTACCTCCCGATCTCCGAGCACCTGGCCTTCCTGAACCGTCGCGTCAGGACCTTCTCGCAGTACCTGATGAGCGATGACGATCCGAGTGCCGGGGGTGAGCGCTACGGCGCCTTCGAGTCCGGGCTCCGCCGCTTCGACGGTCGCCTCAAGCCCGCCTACGCCGGATTCCGCACGCCTCTGGCGGTGACGGACTACGGGCGATCGGACGTCGGCTGGGGCTTGGTGCGCCCGGCTCAGGGCAAGACGTCGGTGGACATCGAGTACCGCAACCAGGGCGCGCGCACCTACCGCAAGCTCCAGACCGTCACGACGAACGCGCGCGGCGTGTTCGCCTTCAAGTCCGGGTCATCCTCCGGACGGCGGTATCGAGTGCGGTGGACGGCGCCCGGCGGCGAGGTCTTCGTGGGTCCGCCCATCCGCTCCTATGAGTGACAGCCGGCCGCGGCGGATGGAGCTGACCGTGAACGGCAGCTCGGCATCAGCGACGGCCGTTTGTCGAACTGCGAGTCGACCACGAGCAGCCGTCCCCGGACCGCCGCCGCGGTAGTGGGAAAGCGATCGGCGTGAAGGCCTTCGTCGGCAGATCGACCCCACCGAGCCCGTCGCTCCGCCCGCCACGTAGAGCCGGCCGCGCCGGTCGACCTTGACGCCGATCGCGGTGGTGCGGCCGTCCGCGCCTCCGGGCAGGAACACCCTGGCCCGCCGGCCGTCGATTCGCCCGCGAAGGATCGTTCGTCACTGGTCGAGGAGACGTAGTAGCGCTTGGCCTGTGGATCGACCGCTATTCCCTCTGGAAGGTCGCGGTCACCCGGCAGGACAACACCTGCAACGCACGAGAGGACCGCACGGATCGGTACGTTCTGCGCCCCATGTCCCAACAGCTCTGGTTCCTGCGTCACGGTGAAGCCGTGCCCCACGAGGCCAAATCAGATGACGAACGCGAGCTCACCGCCCGGGGTGAGCGCCAGTCCATCGCCGCCGGCGGTGCGCTCGCCCGGCTCGGCGTCGAGTTCGCGGCGGCGTACACCAGCCCGAAGGTCAGGGCCCGCGACACTGCGAGACTCGCCTGCCGCTCGCTCGACGTCGAGCCGGAGGAGGTCCGGGGGCTCGCGAACGGCTTCGACGCCGACGCAGCGCTCGAGTTGCTGCTCGGTCCCGGCGGGGACGCTCGCGTGCTGCTCGTGGGCCATGAGCCGGACTTCTCCCAGGTGGTACGCGATCTCACCGGCGCACGAGTCGACTTCAAGAAGGGCGGCGTGGCCGCCGTGCGGGTCGAGCGTGGAGGCGGGACCCTCATCGCCCTGCTGCGCCCGCGAGAGCTCGAGTCGATCGCGCTCGACGCCACCGCGGAAGCGCTCGACGGGTAGTCAGCCAGGCGGCCGCAGGGCCGCGTCTGTGACCGCCAGGGCCACCTGCGCCCGCTGGTGCAGTGCCTCGACGAGCACGAACTCCCCCGGATTGTGGGCGAGGCCCCCGCGCGGCCCCAGGCCATCGACGGTGACTGCAATAGC
>Ga0136618_10000314_pt1 | contig 15857 bp, 9 predicted proteins | sample AntDrymUQ3302106_2_FD_104805 | JGI IMG/M metagenome (GOLD analysis project Ga0136618, IMG submission 104805) | Polar desert sand microbial communities from Dry Valleys, Antarctica - metaG UQ330 (21.06) | ecosystem: Environmental > Terrestrial > Soil > Desert | place: Antarctica: Dry Valley... | reverse complement strand
GTGCTGCGCTGGCTGGCCTTTGCGATCCTCGCCTACGCCGTCGGCCACCTGGCGGGGATCCTGGTGCTCGTGCGCCGGCCCGGGCGCTTGACGGTGATCACGACGGGGGTGGTGGCGGTCTTCAACATCGTCCTGAACCTGATCGTGATCCCCGAGCACGGGGCCCAGGGCGCCGCCGCGGCCACGCTGGCCACCGAGGTCCTGCTGGCAGCGATCGTCCTCGTCTTGGCCAAGCCGGTCGTCGGCTTTCCGCGGCCCCTCGCGGTGGCCGCGGGCGCGGCGCTCGCGGGCCTGGCGATGGCCGCGGCCATGGTCCCGCTGCGCGCAGACCTGGCGCTCGCCCTCCCGGCGGGGCTGCTCGCCTACGGGGCCGCGCTGCTGGCTTTCGAGGCGCGCTCGCTCAGCGGCGACCTGGCTGCCGTGCGCGAGACGCTGAGAGGCTCACTTGCCAGCAAGGAGGGGGCTCCCGATCGGCCCGGCGGCGGCGCGGAAGGCGGCGAAGCTCGGCTTGGGGGAGAAGTCGGCGCGTAGGAGGCCGTAGCGGCAGTCCAAGCACCCTGGCGGCTCGGACTCCTGCGAGTCGCGCACCTCGTACCAGCTCATGCCCTCCACGAAGGGAAACCAGGTGAGCACGAGTGCCGCGGCCTGAGAGACGTAGGCGGCCTGGGTCCGCTCGTCCACGCAGCGCGAGGGAACTTGCCCGGGGTCGTCATAGGCGCAGGTCGACCAGCCGTACTCGGTCATCCAGAGCCGGGGCCGGGAATCGCCGTTGCGCAGCATCGTGTCCCGCATCCGCACCGTGCCGTGACTGAACTCGTAGTCCTCGGGCCAGCCCGGAGGTCGAGGCTCGGCCGGGGCGCGGCGGCCGTTGTAGGGATGGAAGGCGATTGCGTCGTAGTGGCCGGCTATGCCGCGGTCGTAGAGCAGCTGGAGGAAGTCGGAGTCGGTGCCGTTGATCGACCCGCCGAGCACGTCCAGCCGCGGAGCAGCTCGTTTGACCCCTCGGTAGGAGGCCTTGAGCATCGGCGCGTAGAGATCGGCGCGTGCGGCCTTGTCGTCGCCGCCGCGCAGGAAGAAGGGGAGGTTGGGTTCGTTCCAGACCTCGAAGGCGACGAGGCGATCGGCGTAACGGGCGGCCAGGAAGGCGGAGACCGCCTCCAGGGTGCCGAGGTCGGTCGGCGGTTGGAAGCCCGATTCCGCGCCGCAACGACGACGCCCGGCGTCCGACGCCCAGCAGGGCGTCGACTGCAGGTTGAGCACGGGTGGAAGCCCGCGAGCGACCGCGGCGTCGACGTACCGGTCGGCGCGCGCGAGAAATGTCGCGTCGTGCTCGCCGCTCCGACCGGGCTCGACCATGGACCAGGGCATGTCCATCCGTACGGTGTCGGCGCCGCTGGCCGCCAGGGCGTCGAGCTCGCGCAGGTTCTCCGCGTCCGTGCGACCCGGAAACCAGGGGTGGACCTGCGCGCCCTGGCGCGCGGTAGCCGCGGCCGAAGCCGGTAGGGCCAGCAGGCCCGTCAACACCGCCCCGAGCAGCAAGCCGCCACGGCGCCTGGTCACATCCTCACCCACCCTGTGACCGTCCAGCCCTCAGCAGGACGGACTCGCCCGTGGGTGAGAGACAAGCGGTGGCCTCATGGTCCATCCCTCAGGGGCATGGTAGGCTGGCGACCGGCCTGGACATATGTCCGAGAGATGAAACGATCTCTCACGGGCTGGGCAGGGGGCCCCGACAGCGAGGGTACAGCCCGACATAAGCCATCTCCCGAAAGGGCAAACCCGTCGCGAGGCGGGGACGTAAAGCCACGGGCCTCACGCAGGCAGCCGGGCCGCCGAAAGAGCAGCCGTAGGGGCGGTGGCACTCCCAAGGAGGCCCCCTCGTGCCCGCCACCCTCACTCGTCCCCTCGCCCTTCTCGGGCTGATCTTCGCCCTCACCGCCGTCCTGGCCGCCCGCCCCGCCCAGGCCGCGGGCGCCGGGCCTCAGCTGCGTGGCGTCCAGCTTCACTCGCTCTGGGGTGGCGAGGCCGAGATGAACCGCGAGCTCGAGCTCTCCAAGCGGGCCGGAGCCAACACCGTGAGACTCGACATCGGCTGGGCGAGCCTGGAGCAGGGCGGCAAGGGCGAGTACTCGCAGTGGTACGTGGACAAGCTGGACCGCTTCATGGCCGGCGCCCACGCGCGAGGGCTGAAGGTCATCGCCGGTCTGTGGTCCACCCCCTGCTGGGCCTCGACGGCGCCCGAGAGCAGGAAGCAGGGCTGCTCGGGCTCCTGGTGGGACCGCGGCGTGAACATGTACCCGCCCGCGAACAACGCCGACTACGGCGACGCGGCCCGCTGGGTGACCTCGCGCTACGGCACCAAGCTCGCCGCGCTGGAGGTCTGGAACGAGCCCAACCTCCCCGAGGATCGCTTCTGGATCGCCCCCGACGAGCCTGCCGCCTACGCCGGCCTGCTCAAGGCGGCCTACCCCGCCGCCAAGGCCGGCAACTCTCAGGTCCCGGTGCTGGCCGGTTCGCTGGCCGCGGCCGACCGTCCCTTCCTCGAGCAGCTCTACGCCCACGGCATCAAGGGAAGCTACGACGGACTCTCCATCCATCCTTACAACGAGTCGCGCGACCCGTCGGACCGCTGGCAGCCCCAGTGGAAGAAGTACACGTTCCTCCCGGGCATCGAGTGGGTTCAGGAGGCTCAGCGCGCCGCGGGTGACACGAAGCCACTCTGGTTGACCGAGCTTGGCTGGACCTCGTGCCAGGGCGGGGGCTCGTGTGTCAACGAGACCCAGCAGGCCGACTACATCGGGGAGGCCTTCAAGATCCTCAAGGGCATGAGGAGCATCAAGGCCGCGATCGTGTACAACCTGCGCGAGAAGGGCGACTCCGGCTCCTTCGAGGATAACTTCGGCCTCGTCAACCGGGACTTCAGCGCCAAGCCCGGCTACCGCGCGCTGCGCGAGGCTCTGGGCGGCTCCAAGCGCCTGCGGCTGAGGATCATCCGCCGCCGTAAGGCCGTCATGGCGGTTGTCAGGGGTCCCAAGCGCGCCCGCGTGGCCCTCAAGGTCACCCGCTGCCCGAAGGCCTCGCGCAGGCGCTTCAAGGTCCGTACGAGCCGCCGTGGCAGCGCGAAGGTGCGGCTGGGCTCGCGCCGCCAGCTGCGGGGCTGCCGCGTCAGGGCGCAGCTGGCGGGCATGCGGGGCGCGAAAGCCGCCGCCGCCCGGGTCCGGTAGCCGGTTGCCCTCTTGGCGGCGGCATCCCCGCCGATAGGTAGTGTGGGCCGCTCGCAGGTCGCGCGCACCGACCAATGGAAAGCTCCGCTCAGAACTCTCCCGCCGGCCTCGGGCGCTTGCCCGGTGGGGTGACGAACCCCAGCCCCACCGTCCTGCTGTGGCGCAACAAGTGGGTTCTGATCGCGACGTTCCTGACCTTCACGGTGGTCACGGCGGTGGTCTCCACGAGCGTGCTCGAAAAGGAGTACGAAGCCACCGTGACGCTGCTGGTCACCCAGCCCAAGAGCCAGGGCGGCTTCGACCAGGTCCAGGCGGGGGAGAGCCTGGCCCAGACCTATTCGGAGGTGGTGAGCAGCGACAACGTCGCGGCGCTGGTCTCCGACCGGCTGGGCGGCGGGGAGAGCACGGGCGAGATCCAGGCGCGGATCGGCATCGACCCCGTTCCGGAGACCCAGCTGCTCACGATCACCGCCACCGGCGCCTCCGCGCGGGAGGCAGAGGGGCTGGCCAACACCTACGCCGGGACGGTGGTGAGCTACGCGCTCAGCAACCTCGACCAGCCCAACCGCTCCACGATCTCGGTGGCCGACCGCGCGCCGCTGCCCGAGCAGCCGGCTCGCCCGCGACCCACCCTCTACACGCTGCTCGGTGGCCTGATCGGTCTGGTGCTGGGCTCGGCCCTGGCGATCCTGGCCGGACTGGTGGACCGCCGCGTGCGCTCCGCCGACGAGCTGTCCGAGCTGCTCGGGGTGCCCATCCTGGGCAGCGTGGCCATGGCGCGCTCGCGCCGCACGCGCAAGCTCAACGACGAGGCCTATCGGGTCCTTCGCACCAACCTCGAGTTCGTGCGGCCGGGCAAGCCGCTGCGCTCGGTGGCCGTGGTCTCACCCTCCGAGGGGGACGGTAAGAGCTCCGCCGTGCTCAACCTGGCCCGCGCGATCTCCGAGGTCGGCGACCGCGTGATCGTGATCGAAGGCGACATGCGCCGGCCCTCGCTGCAGGCCGCGCTGTGCCAGGAAATGACCACGCCGCTGCGGCCCGGCCTCTCCAACTTCCTCACCGGCGCCGCCGAGCTGCGCGAGGTGGTCTACCCGACGGATCTGCCGGAGGTTCGCCTCGTCCCGGCCGGGCCCATGCCGCCGGCCGCCTCGGCGCTCCTGGACACCGAACGGGGCCAGGGCCTGCTCACGAGCCTCAGCGAGCTCTGCGACGTGGTGGTGGTGGACACGCCGCCCCTCTCGGTCGGCGCCGACGCGTCGCTGCTGTGTGCCGGGGCCGACGAGACGATGATGGTGGTCGACCTCAAGCGCTCGAACAAGAAGTCGATCCGCTTCGCGGCTCAGCAGCTGCGGCTGGTCAAGGCCTCACTGTCGGGCGTGATCCTCAACCGCGTACGCGAGAACGAGGACACGGGCGCCTACGCCTACGGCTACGGGGACCCCGACGCCCGCAAGCGCCGTCTGCCGAAGCTGCGGGCGCGCAAGCAGACAGCCCAGTCAGAGGACGTCCCCGCCCCCGAGGTCCTGCCCAGCGAGCCGTACGTAGCCGACGAGCGCACCGACCTCGACGAGAATGGTGGCCATGATGACGTTGGTGCGGGGCGGATATTCGCCGATGCTGGTCACGAGCAGTCCGGTCATGGCCGCGACGATCGCTAGCGCCACAGGGTAGCCCGGTTGGAGGCGGTCGCGCAGCGCCGCCAGCCCCGAGCGGGCCACCGAGATCAGGAAGCCGCCGAAGAGCAGGAGGCCGATGAGGCCGGTCTCGGCGACGACAGTGAGCAGGATGTTGTGCGCGTGGTCGTAGGGCAGGCCGCCCACGTCGCGGATCCCGTAGGCGGGCGATGCCTCCCCGTAGTTGCCCTCGCCGACTCCGAACAGGGGGTGGTCGATCACGATGCCCGGCGTGGCCCGCCAGATGTCCAGCCGTGGGTTGTTCTTCACGCCCTCCGGGGTGGTGAGCGTGCTCACGCGCTTGCTCACGTTGGAGAGCGCCGAGGTGTCCTGGAGGTTGTGGAGGTTGAAGGCCGCGTAGATCGCGAAGAGCACCAGCAGCGCGAACGCGTAGCGACGAAACGGGCGCCAGGCCAGCAGCACGACGAAGGAGACGACGCCGCCCACGATCCCACCGCGCGAGAGCGAGAGCATCAGACCCGCCGTGGCGGTGGCGGCCGACGCAGCCATCAGGGCCCTCACCGCGCCGCGTTGGCGGACAGCGAAGGTGAGGGCCAGCGGAATGGCGAGGATCAGCGAGAACGAGAGCACGTTCGGGTGGGCGAATGTGGCCTCCGCCCGATTGGTGGCGAGTGCTCCGCCCGCGGAGAGCTCCTGGTCCTTGGTGGTGAGCATCGCGATGAGTCCCACGATCCCTCCGCTCAGGGCAACCGACCCGACGACGCGGTCGACCTGCTCCCGGGGAAGCGTGCTGACGTAGAGGGCGACCGTCAGGAAGGCCGTCCACATCAGCGTGATCTTGACCACCACGACCGAGTCCTCCGCAATGAAGATCCCCAGGCTCATCACCACCAGAAAGGCTCCGAACCAGAGGAAGGGGCCGGGCACCGCTCGGCTCTGCTCGAGCACGAGCAGCCGGAACGCCGCCGCGCCGGCGGTGACGATCAGGATCCCCTCGGCCGGCGAGAAGCCGGCGTCGCCTCCGAGCTTCAGGTCGAGGATCTCGAGCGGGATCGCGAGCATCCCGGCGTACACACCGACCACCGGGCGCGAGAGCACCAGCGTCAGAAAGCCGGCCGCCGCCGGCACCGCCGCGGCGATATACGGGGAGGTCTTGTAGGCGAGGAAAGCGTAGGCGCCAGCAGCGACCGCCACGGCGACGATGCCTCCAGCCCATCCGAGCGTTCCACGCGCGCTCACCGCTTGCGAGCGTAGACCGTGAAGGCCTCGGAAGGGGCGCTTCCGCGTGGCGGGTCGTCCACGTCGCCGAAGCGCGCGATCTCGCGGTAGCGGGCACGCAGGTAACGGATCAGCACCTGGTTGAAGTCCACACCGATCTCGGGCAGGCCGTACTGGTCGAAGCGGCGGGCCCCGAGCACGAACAGGGGCGGCTTCGTGCGCTCGAGCATCTGAATCGAGCGCCGCTCGTCGGTCACCGAGTCGAGCGTCCCCGGCAGGAAGGTCAGCTCGTAGAGGGCCGGAGGACGGTTCGTCATGAAGTGGATCCCCGGGTCGTCAGGCAGCGCGAGGATCTCCTCTCCGGGGCGGCTGCGGCTGCGCACCAGGTCCACCGTCCGCTGGATGGCCGGCGCGGCGTTGTCGTTGGCCAGGTAGGTGCCCCGGGCCGTGTTTACCGGCGTGCCGAGGTCGCGGTACAGGCCCACGTAGGCGTGCGCCGTGAGGCACAGGGCCGCGAACCCCAATGCGGCAAGGAGGGCTGGCCGGGCCTCGGGCCACCGGCCGGCCGCCAGCTGGTGGCCGATCGCGGCCACCAGCAGCGGCAGGGCGGCGAAATAGGTGGCGTAGATGTCGGTGGTGAAGTCGTTGTAGGCACGCAGGGCGAAGCCGGTGGCCCCGGCCACCAGGGCGAGATCGGCCACCCACGAAGCCGACAGCGGTGGACGTTCGCCGCGGCACAGTGCCACCAGCATCACGGCCAGCGCGGCGAAGGCCGCCACGGGCAGCCAGCTCATGGGAAACAGCAGGCGGATCACGTCGTCCTCCACCGCCCCTCGCGTGCCCGGGAAGGCGCCGGTGACCCGAAGGGCCAGGTCGATGGCCACCAGCACCGCCACCGCGGCCGCCAGGGGCCACAGCGCGATGAGCCGGGCGAGCCCGCGGGAACGGCGCAGCTTGATAAGCCCGGCCGCGGCGCCGGCCACGGGGAGGATCCAAATCAGGCCCCGGCCCACGGTGGCCACCAGGCTCTCGATCGTGAAGGGCGCCCAGTCGGCCTGGAAGCGGTTGCCCGACACGCGCGCGAAGTCGACGGGCACGATGTTCTCGAAGAAGAACCTCTCGCCCCCCACCTTCGCCACAAAGAAGGCCAGCACGCCGCCCCCGACCACCAGGGCGGGCACCACCAGCGCGAGAATCAGGCGCCCAGCCTCGCGCAGCCCCGCCTCGCGCAGCTGCCCCACCACGGCGCCGAGGCCGACGGCGAGCGCGAACACGGCGAACTCGGGTCGCGTGAGCAGCGCGAGGCCGGCGGCCGCTCCGGCCAGCCACGGCCGTCCGCGCACCACCAGCAACAGCTCCAACAGGACGAACAGCAGCCCGAAGGTGGCCGCGTTGGTGTGGGGCAGGACGAAGTTGAACAGCGTGCCCGAGAAGCCGATCGCCGCCAGGAAGGCCGTGGCCAGTGCCGCGGGCAGGGGCGTGAGCCAGTTGCGGGCCAGGACGTGGAAGACCACGAGGATCGCGGCGGCCTGGATCAGGCCGAAGGCGAAGGCCACGGTGAAGCTCGTGCCCAGCAGCTTGAAGGCCAGCGCGAGCGTGTAGAGGCCGGCCGGCCCGTAGAAGTAGCGCACCTCGCCGTAGGGCTCGAATCCGTTTGCCACGAGCTCGGCGGCAGTCAGGTCGGCGCCGGCGTCGAGCTCGGGGTTGCCCCACCTGCGCCACGAGATCGCGACGAGGAAGAGGAAGATGAATCCCAGCGCCGCCGCCGCTCGCCCGTCACCGGGGGCGAAGGCACTGTGTCGCCGCGCCATCAAGCTCAAGTACCATAGGCGGAGGCCGTTCCCTTCTCCGAGCGGCTGCAGGGGCATAATCGATGAGCGACGCACACGTCTCGCGTGGGCGCGGCGGCTTCTCCCGTCGCCGTTTCCTCCAGGGCGCGGCCGGGGGGCTGGCCGGCGCCGCCGGGCTGCCGCTGCTGACTGGGGCCGACGACGCGCAGGCCGCGGTCCAGTGCCCCAACGCCAACCGGATCGTCGACGAGAACCGCTGCACCACCCCGAGCAGCTGGAGCGAGAGCTTCCGGCTGAGCAACTACGCCGACGCGGTGACCGGGTTCGCCGCGCGCACCAGCTACAACCGCGGCCAGGCCGTCGAGCTGAAGCTCAACACCTACGACCCCGCGATCACGTCGTGCCGGCTCGAGGTCTACCGGCTGGGCTACTACGGCGGCAAGGGCGGGCGCCTGGTGCAGACGATCAACAACGTCGCCGTGCGCAATCAGGGTGGCCTGCCGGACTTCGACTCGCTGGGCTATCGCAGCGCCCGCTCGGCGTGGGGCGTGACGGCCACGCTTTCGACCTCATCGCTGGTCTCCGGCGTGTACCTGGTGAAGATCGTGGCCAACACGGGCGGCCAGAACCACGTGCCGTTCATCCTGCGCGACGACAGCCGCAACCGTGATCTGCTGGTCGCGATGCCCACCAACACGTGGCAGGCGTACAACAGCTGGGCGGGGAAGTCGCTCTACAACTACAACTCCTTCGACTCCCAGATAACAGTCACAGGCTCCACCCGCGCCGCAAAGGTGTCCTTCGATCGCCCGCTGAGCAACGTGCTCAGCGACTACAACTGGGTGCTGCGCACCGAGTTCCCGCTGATCTTCTGGCTGGAGCGCATGGGCTACGACCTCGCCTACACCGACGACGTCGGGCTGCATTCCCAGGCTGGCCAGCTGCGCGCGCCGCGCACCAAGACGCTCGTGATCGCCGGCCACAGCGAGTACTGGACCCGCAACGCCTTCGACAACGTGCGCAACGCGCGCAACGCGGGCACGAACATCGCCTCGTTCTCGGCCAACACCGCCTACTGGCAGGTCCGGCTCGAGGAAGACAACCGCGCGCTGGTCTGCTTCAAGACCGTCCAGGGCAACAACATCAGCTCGCACACGGGAGACTCGGGCGACCAGCGCTTGGGCTGCAACGACTTCGGGCCGGGCGCCACAGGGGCCAGTCGCGGGGGGCCCAACGACCCCCTGGGTCCCAACGGCACCGCGCCCGACTCCGACGACCAGTCCCAGTACGCCAGCACCACCTTCCGCGACCGCGGAGCCCCGCCAGGCGCGACTGCTCCGAACGACCCGTCGCTGCGCGGCGTGGGCCGGGTCGGGCCCTCGCGCTCTGAGAACAACGTCTTCGGCGTGCTGTACATCGGCGACGACGACTCCGTGTCGCACCCGCTCAAGGTCCCGGCGGGCAGCGGCAGCGGGGGTGAGTTCGGCGCTCACCCGGCCTGGCGCAACACATCCGTCGCCAACGGGGCCGGCGCGTCGATCGGGTCGAACCTTATTGGCTGGGAGTGGGACGGGGTCCCCTCGGGCACCGGCTCCCAGGCCAACGCCCCCTACGTCTCGCGCCAGCCCTCGGGGGTCAAGCGCCTGACCGAGACCAACCTCCTCGCCTCACCTCCGCCGGGGCACGAGATCGAGTACCTCCAGGACGCGGGGCACCGCTACGCGGCCACGCCTCCGGCGGGGCAGAGCCCCAACGTCCACGCCGTCACCTACCGGGCCGGCAGCGGCGCGCTGGTCTTCTCGGCGGGCACGATCCAGTGGTCCTGGGGTCTCGGGCCGCACTTCCTCGAGACCTTCATGGGCAACTATCAGCAGCCGCCCGTCTCCTCGGTGGACTCCCGCATCCAGCAGGCCACCTACAACATCCTCGCAGACGGGGGGGTGCGGCCGGCCTCGCCCGAGGGAGTCGTGCTCGACACCGCCACGCTGAGCAGCTCTCGGGCGGCCACGGCCGCTCGGGCGCCTTCGTCGGCGCGCACCGGTCGCGCGCCTTCGCCGGCGCGCGCCGCATCGCCGCCCTCACGCGACGTCGAGCCGGTGCGGCTGACCATGCCCCGCCGCGCGCGGCGCCTGCGCAGGACAGGGTCGGTGCTGGTGAGCCTGCGCTCCACCGGCGAGGAAGCCTCGGCTCAGGGAGTGCTCACCCTGTTCGCCCTGCTCCGGCGGCCCGGCCGCCGGCGCCGCAAGCGCGTGAAGCTCGGCACGGCCTTCGTCCAGGTTGCGCCCGGCGGGCGCTCGACGGTCCAGGTCGAACTGCCGCGCCGCCACCGGCGCGAGCTCAAACGCCGCGGGGCTCTGAGAGTCGAAGCCGTGCTGAGGGGGCGCGACCAGGCCGACCGCCGCTGGCGCCAACGCTCGACCTTCCGCCTGAAGCCCGCGCGGCGGCGTCGCGCGACCCGCTGAAGCGGCGCACGCCCCCGGCGCGGCAAGCCTTTCCTCAAGCCCGCGTGTTCTGGGGCCGATGGACACAGTGTGCCCATGCAGGCACCTGACACCACATGACCCACCAGGTACCTCCCACCACATGACCCACGAACGCACTCCACAGGACTGCTGGGGCGGCAGCTTCTCGCGCCGGCGCTTTCTGCAGGGCGCGGCGGGTGGGGTGGCCGGGCTCACTGCGGCCCAGTTCATCGCAGGGGCCGATCCGGCGCAGGCCGCGGTCCAGTGCCCGCACCCCAACCCGATCGTCAACGAGAACCGCTGCGTGACCGCGGGCGTCCCCGCCCAACCGTTCGCCTTCCAGTTGCAGGACCACGACGGCAACATCAGGGGGTTCGCCACCCGTACCACCTACGGAGCCGGAGAGACGGTGCAGCTGAAGCTGAGCTCGTTCGACCAGGGTTCCACCTCGGCCGAGCTGCAGGTCTACCGGCTCGGCTACTACGGCGGCAAGGGCGGGCGGCTGGTGCACTCGAACCCCTCCGTCGCACTCGTGAACCAGGGCTTCTTCGACCCTCTGGACAGCCTCGGCTACACCAGCGGACGCGAGGCATGGGACGTCTCGGCGAGCTTCTCGACCGCCGGGTTCGTGTCGGGGATGTACCTGGTCAAGGTAGTCGCGAACACCGGCGGCGAGACCCACATCCCGTTCATCCTGCGCGACGACAATCGCAATCGCGATCTGCTGGTGGCCATGCCCACGAACACCTGGCTGGCCTACAACAACTGGACCCAGAAGTCGCTCTACAACTACAACTCGTTCGGCGCCGACACCGTCACCCAGTCCCGTCGGGCCGCGAAGGTGTCCTTCAACGCCCCGCTCAGCAATGTCCTCAACGACTACAACTGGGTGCTGCGCACCGAGTTCCCGCTCATCTTCTGGCTGGAGCGGATGGGCTACGACATGGCGTACACCGACGACGTGGGGCTCCACTCGCAGCCCGCTCAGCTCAGGCCACCCAAGACCAAGACGCTCGTGATCGCGGGGCACAGCGAGTACTGGACGCGCGATGCCTTCGACAACGTCAAGGCGGCCCGGGACGCCGGCACCAACATCGCGTCGTTCAGCGCCAACACCGCCTACTGGCAGGTGCGCTACGAGGACGAGGGTCCTGAGCCCAACCGCGCAATGGCCTGCTTCAAGACCGTGCAGGGCAACAACATCACGTCCGACAACGGCGACGTGGGCGACCAGCGCTTGGGCTGCAACGACTTCGGGCCGGGCGCCACAGGGGCCAGTCGCGGGGGGCCCAACGACCCCCTGGGTCCCAACGGCACCGCGCCCAACTCCGACGACAAGCCCCAGTTCGCCACAACCACCTTCCGCGACGGCGGCTCGCCGCCCGCCAGTGCCGGTGGGAACGGTCCGAACGACCCGCAGCGGGGTGTCGGTCGTCCGAGGGTGGCCAAGTCGGAGAACGAGCTCTTCGGCGTCCTATACATAGGCGACGATGATGTCGCCTCGTATCCGCTCGGCGTGCCCGCGGGCAGCGGGAGTGTGGGCGAGTTCGGTGCCCATCCGGCCTGGCGCCACACCTCGGTGGCCAACAGGGCCGGCGCCGAGATCGGCTCGAATCTCGTGGGCTGGGAGTGGGACGCGATTCCGAAGGGCACCGGAAACCAGCCCAACGCCCCGTACGTGGCGCGCCAGCCCTCGGGGGTCAAGCGTCTGGCTCAGACCAACGTCACTGCCAATCCTCCGGGCAACGCCGAGATCGAGTACCTCAAGGACGAGGGCCACACCTACGGGGCCGCGCCGCCGGCGGGTCAAGGCCCCGAGGTCCACGCGGTGACCTACGAGGCCCAGAGCGGCGCGCTGGTCTTCGCCGCGGGGACGATCCAGTGGTCCTGGGGCCTGGGGCCCCATTTCCTCAACACCTTCCTGAACAACTACATGGAGCCGCCCACCAACTCGTCGGACTCCAGGATTCAGCAGGCGACGTTCAACCTCCTGGTCGACGGCGGGGTCAAGCCCAGCACTCCTGAGGGCGTGATCATGGACACCGCCCCCAAGCCTCCGCCCAAGCCACCGGGCATGCCGGCGACACCAAAGCCGACCGCTCCGTCCAAGGACACGAAGCCCCCGACGTTGTCCATGCCCCGCCGCTCGAGGCGGCTCGGCCGCGACGGGCGGATTCCCGTGACGATCAAGGTGCCGCGGACGGAGACCTCAGCGGTCGAGGGCTCGGTCACACTGTTCGCCCTCGTGTCACGCGGCCGGGGGAAGCGGCGGCGCCGGGTCAAGCTGGGCAGCGGCTATCTCCAGGCCTCGGCAGGTAAGACCGCGCGACTCCCCCTTAAGCTCTCGAGGAGGAGGCGCTCCGCGCTGGCCAAGCAAGGCGTTTGGCGCATCGAGGTTGTGGCCAAGGTGCGCGACCAGGCCGGCAACTTCGCGCGGCTGACCTCCAGCTTCCGTCTGCTGGCGCCCCGCCGCCGCCGTCGGACAAGAAGCTAGTACACGCATCCGAAAGTTCGCCCCGTTTCGCGGCGCCTGGACCCGCCTGACGCCCGCCGCGGGAATCGCCGATGCTCTGGCATCGACTCATCCCGCGTCTGCCGTCAGCCAGGCCCAGTCGCTCGCCGACTCCCGACTGCGCGGGGGTGTGCCCTTTACCGCCGTATTCGTGGGTGCCCTCGTGGCCGTCCTCGGCCTGCCCTGTGTGGCCGGAGCCGCCACCTACGCCGACTCGAAGTTCGACGAGCACACCGTCGCGCAGGGGCTGACCAAGCCCATCGGGGCTACCTGGGCCCCTGACGGCCGCCTGTTGGTCGTCGAGAAGCACGGGGTGCTGAAGACACTGGCACCGGGCGCGGCCGAGGGCTCCACCCCGACCACGGCGCTCGACTTGGAGAAGCGTGTCAATGACTTCTCGGACCGCGGCTTGCTCGGGGTGGCCGTTGACGGCCAGTATCCGGCGCAGCCGTTCGTCTACCTCGCCTACACGGTGGAGAGCAACCCGACGGACCCCGACCAGTCGACGCCCACCTTCTCGCGCCTCGTGCAGGTGCGCGTGAACCCGGCGACGGGGCTGCCCACCAACCCGGCGATGCCCGAGCGGGTGATCCTGGGGACAGAGGGGACCGTCGGTCCGTGCCCCGCTCCCTCCAATGACTCCGACTGCATCCCCTCCGATGGGCGCTCGCACTCGATCGGCACCGTGCGCTCGGCCCCCGATGGCACGCTCTACCTCGGCTCGGGCGACGGCTCTGCGGACAACATGGTCACGGACCTCGCGCTCCGCGCGCTCGACGAGCGCAGCATGGCCGGCAAGATCGTCCACGTGGATCGCGACGGCAAGGGCCTCCCCGGGCACTCGTTCTGCCCGCAGGAGACCGACCTGACCAAGGTCTGCACGAAGGTCCACGCCAAGGGGCTGCGCAACCCCTTCCGCTTCCATCTGCGAGCGGGCGGGGGGCTGACCGTTGGCGACGTGGGCTGGAACACCTCGGAGGAGGTGAACCTGCTCGATCAGCCCGGGGCCAACGGCGGCTGGCCCTGCCACGAGGCTGGGCAGAGGACTCCCGGGTACGGCGATCGGGCCGACTGCGCACCCGAGTACAACCCGCCCACCTACCGCCCGCCCGACTTCTCCTACGGACACCAGCCGGGGGTGGGCGGGGCCGTCCTCGGCGGCCCCGAGTACCCGGGCGGCTCCTACCCCGATGCCCTGCGCGACGGGCTCTTCTACGGGGACTACGCCCAGGGCTTCATCAAGTACCTGGCGCGCGACTCCGAGGGAGAGCTGGTCGAGCGGCCCTTCGCGACGGGATGGGGCGGCACAGACCTAGAGCTGACCCCCCGGGGCGACCTGTCCTACGTCGACGTGGGCGACTTCACCTACGGCACCGGGTCGGTCAAGCGCATCGTCTATGACTCGCCGGTGGCTCGAATCTCTGCCGACCAGACCTTCGGCCTGGCTCCGCTGCGGGTGAGGTTCGACGGTGGGGGCTCCACCGCTCCAGAGGGTCAGACGCTGAGCTACCAGTGGGACTTCCGTGATGACGGAACCGTCGACAGCGACGCGCGGGAGCCCGAGCACACCTATCCCACGGGCGACTACACCGTCCGACTGACCGTGAGAGCGTCTGGTGGCACCACCGCTACGGACACGGTCAGGATCGCCGCGGGCAACACGCCCCCCACGGCGCGCATCGACGCCCCGGCCCCCGGTGCGAAGTACCGCGGTGGGCAGCACGTCGCTCTGGGCGGCACGGCCACCGACGCCCAGGAGGGCGAGCTCACGGGCGGTGCGCTGCAGTGGCAGATCAAGACCGTTCACCGCGAGCACACCCACACGGGCTCGGCCGCCTCGGGCCAGGACGCGAGCTTCGTGGCACCAGACGACCACGATGCCGACTCGCATCTGGAGGTCACCCTCACCGCCACTGACGCGGGTGGCCTGTCGGACTCGAAGACGATCCGCATGGACCCCCAGACCGCGCCGCTTACCCTGCGCAGCTCGCCCCCCGGGGCCAGGGTCTCGTGGGCGGGATACGACTACTCAACGCCCTTCTCAGCCACCACCGCGGTTGGCTTCCGGACCGGCGTCTCGGCGCCGGAGAGCATCACGGTGGGCGGGAAGCGCTACCTGTTCTCCAGTTGGTCGGACGGTGGCGCCCGGCTCCACGGCGTCACGGTGCCCGTGGCCGGCGTCAACCTGGAGGCGCGCTACCGGCCCCCGGGCACGACTCCTCCGCTCGCGCCCACCCGGCCCGGTCCGCCGACCCCGATGCCACCGGCCGCGGCTCCCGGCAAAACGCCGGCGCCTGTCGACCGCACCGGGCCCCGTCTTAGCTTCACCGGCTTCGCCCCCTCTCGCGCTGTGATCGCCGGCAGGGCCAGCGACTCCGCCGAGGTAGCTCGCGTCAAGCTCGCGCTGCTGCGGCGTGCCGGGCGGCGCTGTCGCTTCTTCAGCTCGCGGCGCAGGGGCTTCGGTCGGCCCCGCTCCTGTCGCCGTCCGCAGCTGATGACTGCTCGGCTGAGGGGGGAGCGCTGGCGGCTGGCCCTGGGCCGCGCGCTGCCCGTGGGTGTCTACCGCCTTCAGGGAAGCGCTCGCGACCGCGGCGGCAATCTCACGCGCCGCTTCTCGGGCGGCCAGTCCTCGCTGCGCTTACGCGTGCTAAGCGGGCGAGCCCGCTAGCCAGCCGGCGCGGCGCTCGGCGAAGAAGGCGCGCAGCTCCGCCTCGTTCTCGCCGCTCAGTCCGTGGCGCACCGAATGGGTGCCCACCCAGCGACCATCGGCCAGCTGCTCCTTGGACAGGGGCAGGCCCTTGTTGGCCACCGCGAGCAGGCCGTCGTCGGGCCCGCCGAGGCTGAGCGCTTCGAAGCCCGCGGCCCGGATGAACAGGGTGAGCACCAGCTCCTCCGCCAGCAGCGAGTGCCACGGCCTGGACCAGCTCAGCCAGCCCTGCTCGCTCAGGGCCCCGGCGGCGGCGCGGGTGATGCACATGCAGCCTCCCTGCACGGCGTCGCCCCGGCGCCAGCCCGCG
>Ga0136618_10000313_pt1 | contig 15897 bp, 14 predicted proteins | sample AntDrymUQ3302106_2_FD_104805 | JGI IMG/M metagenome (GOLD analysis project Ga0136618, IMG submission 104805) | Polar desert sand microbial communities from Dry Valleys, Antarctica - metaG UQ330 (21.06) | ecosystem: Environmental > Terrestrial > Soil > Desert | place: Antarctica: Dry Valley... | reverse complement strand
GACGATCGCCTATTCGTTCATGCAGGCGGTCGGCCTCGTCGACGATCACCTACCCGGCTGCCACCTATACCGTGCTTGACGCCGCTCGCGAACGCTGACGTCTTCTGCCCCGAGACACCGACACTATCGTTGAGACCGGCATTAACAAGAGCGCTTAACGGGGTCTCGGCGCCCAAGTGGGCCCGTTCCGGCTGAAATCCACGCTTGGCCGTGCTTGGGACTCGGGTACATGAGTCGCGTCACCGGTAAATGCCATCGTCAGGGCGGGTAGCTCCGATAGTGGTGTTGTTGGGTTCGCAGCCCGCCCAGCGGACCGCCCCATTGCATACCGCGCCTGACGCGCGCAGCTACTCGTCGCGGCGCGCGCCCATCATCTCGCCGCCGTCGACGCCGATGACGTTGCCCGTCATCCAGTAGAGGCGCGGCGACGCGAGCGCGATGAGGGCTTCGCCGACGTCCTCCGGACGTGTCAGCCGGCCACCCGGGTTTCGCTCCTCGGCCGCCCGGCGCAACTCTTCGTGGCCGGGGATCCGCCGCAGGGCGGGCGTGTCAGTGACCCCGGCGCGGATCGCGTTTACGGTGATCCCGCGCGGAATAAGCTCCAGCGCCAGCTGTCGAACGTGGGCCTCGAGGGCGGCTTTGGCGGCGCTCACCGGGCCGTAGGTCGGCACCGCCTTCGTCGAACCTTCGCTCGTCATCGCGAACACACGGCTGCCATCGGAAAGGAGGCCCGCGTGGACGAGATCGCGTACCCAGTAGACGAGTGAGTGGGCCATGACATCGGCGGTCATCTCGAGCTGCTTCTGGCTGACCTGCTTGTCTTTCGGATCCTTGGTCACATAGGACAAGGTCGTTCCGAACGCGAGAGAGTGGAGCACCACCGCGATGAACGGGTCCTTGCCCTGCGCGCGTCGCTCGTCGAAGGTCTGCTTCGTTGCCTCCACGACCTGTTGGCGCTTTCCTTCGTCCGCCGCGTTGCCGTTGTGGAAAGCCACCGGCACCCCCATCGCGGCGATCTCGTCGCGGACGGAGTTGGCCAACTCGATGGTGCCGCGCAAGTCAAGGTGGACTCCTACGATTCCGTAGCCCTCCCGGCCGAGGGAGCGCCCGGCAGCGGCACCAAAGCCGCTGCTCGCGCCGAGAATCAGCGCCCAGCGTTCGCGTTGGTCGTCAGTTCGGGGTCCCGGTGCGGCCATGGGCCGAGTTTAGCCCGTCCGACCGGGCACAAGCCGCTTGCCGCTGCCCTCCAGGGGGCCTCACCTATACTTGATGACCCGCTGGCGCCTCGCGCCACGGATCACTTCGGTCGGGGCGTAGCGCAGCCAGGTAGCGCACAGCGTTCGGGACGCTGGGGTCGGAGGTTCAAATCCTCTCGCCCCGACCACTCTCATTCAGTCGGGACGCCACAGGTCGATCTGCGGCAGCCCGTGGATGCCGAGGGTCTGCGACAGCTCGCCGCAGTGGTAGGCGTCGTGGCTGAAAAGCCGCTGGAGGATGGAACCCCGGGAGTGCACCTGGGGCTTGTCGTTGTGAGCGCGACGGAACTCGTCGGCAAGCATGTCCGGCGTCCACCGGTCCAGACAGCGCTCGATCAATCGCCACGTTGAATCCATGGCCTCAACTAGCTCGGCGGCCCCGCGCGGATGGTCGAGATCGTCCTCCCAGCCGACTGCCCCGGCCTCCGAGAATGGCGTTGACTCCGCACCGGGCTCACCGATCACGCCGCAGATCCAGTACACCCGCATGCCACAGGTGTGGCCCACTGTCGCCCAGAGTGGCCAGCCTTCGGCCGAGGGACTAATGGCGAGCTGCTCGGCCGACATCGCGCCGACGACCTCGCGCATGCGGCGGTTGTACTGGGGCCACTGGTCGTAGAGGGGTCTGATCGTCGATCTCATGTCCGGCACGATACCCCGCGACCCTGATGGAAGCTGCCAGGAATGGGCCTGCTCAATTCCGACTCTTTCAGTCGAGCGCGATCTGCTCGCGCCAGCGTGGGATAGTGGTCCGCAGGCCAAGCGCCTGGATCTTCGGCTCGATGGCTGCCTGTGCTTCGGGCTCGCCGTGGACGAGGAACACGTGCGTGGGAGGGTCCTGACGGAAGTTGCCCAGCCAGACGAGAAGCTGTCGCTCATCCGCATGGGCCGAGAAGCCGGATATGGAGCGCACCTGGCAGCGCACCTGCACGACCTGGCCGTTGATCCTCGCCGTCCGAGCGCCGCCCTGGAGGCTCGCGCCCAACGTGCCGACGCCCTGGTAGCCGACAAATAGCAGCGTGGCGTCGGGGTCGGCGAGCAGCCGACCCAAATGGCCGACGACTCGACCACCGGTCAGCATTCCATTCGACGCGATGATCATGTGCGGCCGCGGAGCGTCGGCGATGGACTGCGAATCAACGAAGTCGTTGGTGATGACCTGGCTTGGATAGTCGAGCGGTGTCCCGCCCGACCGCTGGAGCTGAGCAGCTGTCTCGTCGTAGTACTCGACGTGCCTCCGGTAGATGTCGGTCGCTTTGGAGCCCATGGGCGAATCGAGATAAAGGGGCATCACGGGGATGGCCCCCTGGTCGATCAGTCGATCAAGCGCATAGATGAGCTCCTGTGTCCGGCCGATCGCAAATGCGGGCACGAGGAGAACGCCGTCGTTCTGCGCGACAAGTTGAATCGTCTCGGTGAGGACGCCCATCGCCTCCGGATGCGGCTCGTGCTCGCGTCCGCCGTAGGTTGTCTCGACCAGGACGTAATCGGCCTTGGTGACGGCCGTGTAGTCGCGCAGGATGGGTGCGCCAGGCCGCCCGAGATCGCCCGAGAACACGATGGTGCTCTCGGATTGACCGTCTGACGCTTCGACGCGCACGACGATGATGGCCGAGCCCAGGATGTGGCCGGCATCGACGAAGCGAGCGTGCACGCCGGGGGCGACCTCCGTTTCCTCGCCATATTGCACGGGACGAAAGCGAGCCAGCGCTTCGCGCGCGTCACGCTCCGTGTACAGCACCTGATCAGGGTCGAGATCAGGGTCGGGTGCGAGCGAATGGGACACATGCTCAGCTGGCTGGGTCGGTGCCACCCATGTCGGCTCGGGCTCGATCATGGTCGAGATGTGCTCGCCGGAGCGCATGTCGCCGGAAGGCGCCAGGGCAGGGCTGCCCGCGAGAGCGTCGGCGGCTGAGGCCAGATCGACCGCCGCCTCGTACTCCTCCTGCTCGGCCTGGTCGTCGGCTGCGGCGCGCTCGGGGTGCCGCTTCTCCCAGCGCATCTCGCGCTTGGTGAACTGCTCCTGCAGCCGGCCCGAGTCGAGAAGCACGAGCGCTGCGAGCTCGATCGTGCCCGCCGTGGCGTAGATCGGCCCGCGGTAGCCAGCTTTGACCACGAGCGGGATCAGGCCGCAATGATCGAGGTGCGCATGGGTAAGCAACATCGCGTCGATCGTGGCTGGGTCGTAGCCGAGCGGCACGAGGTTGCGCACGCGCACGTCCGGCAAACCCTGGAAGAGGCCGCAGTCGATCACGACCTTGGCGCGGTCAGTCTCGAGCAGGTACTGCGAACCGGTGACAGTGGCGGCGCCTCCGAGAAAGTGGATGTGGGTCGCCACGCGTTGATTGTTTCACGCCTCAGCCCGTCAGGTTGACGCTCACCCGCGTACCCAAGCCCGGCTCACTGTGTATCTCGACCGTTCCGCCATGCGCTGTCACGAGGAGCTATGAGCGGCTGAACGCGCGGCTGGGCTGGCGGGCCAGTGTCTGGAGGAGAGCGAATTCGGTCGCGGTCAGATTGATCTGCTGCCCGTAACGCGGTCGTGACGAATGTCTGGGACCCTGTGCGCAACAGCCTGATGACGGACTGCGGCGGAACTGGTGAACGCGGCGCGGGACCATGATGGATGCTCGGAGGTCATAAGCGACATGCGAGGAGGCTGGAGCAGTCACGACCGCGCCCCCATTGCCGACCGCGACCGCCCCGCCTACGCCCGCGGCGACGCCTGCGCCGACGCCTGCGCCGACGATCCTGGCCTTCCTTTATCTCAGTGAAGTCGCGCTCGCGCCGGCCGCTACGGCAGCGCCCCGCCGTTCGACGTACCGTTCACATCCGAGCTATTCGATGATGGCTGAAAGTCAGCGCACCTCCACGGAGAATTCCTTGACGTGATGAAGCTCAACGGCCCGGACCCGGTCGTCCCCACCCTCTGGAGGACGCCTGGGCCGAAGCCCAGCCGATCCTCGCCAGCATGAACCTGTGAGCACCGTCAGCAGCGCGACCCAGCGCTTCCCGATCAAGGTCGGATCGAAGTCGCGCCCCCTCCTTTTCCTGTTCGGCGTGCGCACAGGCAACGCGTACGTGGACCTCAATACGGACCTGGACGCTCATTTCGGCTTCTACCGCATGCGCACGCCGGTTGCCAATATCTATAGGTGGCGACTGGAGGGGCCCTGGAAGTGGCTGACCGCCATCGGCGTGCGCATGGGCATCCGCCACCGCGACCTGACCTTTGGTGGCAACCACCACGGCGGCGTCAGGCTGGACTTCCGTGAGCCCGTTCGGTGGGGGCCACTCACCATCCCCACGTTTTACGTCACGGTCGCTGACATGGAGGGCCTGGCGGCGGCGCTGACGGAGCGAGGCATCGCTGGCGAGGACGCGCGCAGGAACCGGTAACCGACAGCCTCAATGAATCATTTCGGCCCTGCGCTCGCCGCGCGTGTCGATCGACAGGCGCCCGTCAATCAAGGCAAAGATCGGCAGGTCGAGACCATTCGGGTCGTCCTGCGAGATCTCGTCACGAAGCCAGCCAACCAGCGAGCGGTCGGCATCAAAGGGTGCCGCGAGTAGCAGGTTGCGCATCGGCGCGATGAGCAGTCGGGGCTCCGGCCCGTAACGCCTGGCCAGATCCTCTTCGAGCAGCAGCAGGCATGAAGCCAGACCTCCTGTCGACTGGTACCACCAGAAGGGCACGCCATCGAGCGTCTCGTACTCCATCTCCACATAACGCTCGGACGCGACCGAAGCGCGCAGGTTGTCCATCGCGCGCTCGAAAGCCTCGTCGAAGGTGACCGACCAGGAGTCGACCATTCCGCGTCCGACGTACATGAAGGCGGGCCCGATATCGACGCCAAGTGCGACGTCGACGCCCGGTGGACGCCTGGTGGTCAGCGGCCGCTCGACGCCGGGCGGCAACGGCCGGCGGCGGATGAAGACAGGCCGCAGGCCATCAGCGAGCTCGTCCCAGGAAAAATCGGGCGACAGTGCGTCCACTGCCGAGCGGACCTGCTCACGCGATGGCCCGACGATCCCGTTCCCGTAGCTGACGGATAGACCCCGGTCACTCCCAGCGCTGCGTCGCTTCATGGCGCCATATTGGGAACGGGGCCTTATCGGCCGGTCGCTTGCGGCTTATCCGGCTATGGCCTCCGAATTCGCGCCGGCGGTGGCCTCCGGATCACCGAGCGCGAATGCGATGGCCTCCTCGGTCGACAGCTGCCTGCCTTCCATCCACACAGCGAGCGCCGCGGAGTCGGTTGGCCTTTCCGGCAACGAGTAGTCGACGAAATCGACCGGTACGTCGACGAGGCCCGCGCCGCTCTGCTCCCGGAGGCGCTCGACCGCGCCGCCCAACCTGTTGAACCGCTTTGTCTGTCCCGAGCGGCCGGCGAGGATGGCGTAGGCGGCCAGCAGCAGCAGGATGCCCGACTTGTCGGCTGCCCGGGCGAACAACGAAAGACCTTCGCGAAAATACCTCTCGACCACCTCGGCCGGTTCGTCGCGCGACCGGAGCGAGCCGATCATGTAGGAGGCCCAACCCGTCCCGAACGGATCGTTGAGTTGACGGTAGAGGATCAGCGCCTCCTCGCCGTGACGGATCGCCTCGGCGACGTCGCCACCCGACGCGGCGACGCCGATCGACAGGGCCCAGTTGGTGTCGGCGATGCCCTTCGCGTCGCCGATCTCGCGATACAGCGAGAGGCTCTCCTCCACCAACGCCTGGCCTGCGGCGAAGCCCTCCTGGGACGGGTGGTCCGTGTCGAGTGGCGCGAAGCCGAGGTTGTAGAGCGACTCGGCGATCAGGCGCAGGTCGCCAGTTTCCCTGGCCGCCGCGAGCGCGCGCAGGTAGTAGTCGTGGGTGGCGCTGGTGTCGCCCTGCCAGTACGTAACTCCACCGGCCGCTGCGAGCGCACGCGAGACGAGCTCCTCCGGCTGGTCGGCGACGCCGGGAAGGGTGAGGATCGTGTCGACCCGTTGGCGCGCCTCCACGAGGTGGCCGCGTGTCTGCCAGAAGCGCCAGACCGCGATCACGAAGCGCAGCGCGAGCTCGACTTCTGCCTTCTCCACCGCCCAATCGAGCGCCGCACGAAGGTTGTCGTGGTCCGTCTCCAATCGATCGGCGACCTCGCGTGCTCGACCGCCGATGAGCTCCGGCGAAAGGCTCTCGACCAACGCCAGGTAGGCGAAGGCGTGGCGTCGCGCGAGCTCGTCATAGTCCTCCCCGGCGGCGAGGCGTTCGCTCGCGTAGTCGCGAATCGTCACCAGCATGGCGAAGCGCGGATCCTCGTGGCCATTGAGGCCTGCCTTGACGAGGCTCGCCTCGGCCAGCGACGAGAGGCCGTCGAGGACGTCTTCGCCGAGCTCGCTCGACGGGCCGCACACCGAATCTGCCTCGGTCAGATAGGCGCCGCCGCGATGGATCGAGAAGCGCTCGAAGAGCCGCCGATCTGCGTCCTCGAGCAGCTCGTAGCTCCAGTCGATCGCGCCGCGCAACGTCTGCTGGCGTGCCGGGAGGTCGCGAGCGCCGCCGGTGAGCAGCGAGAGGTGCTGATCGAGTCGGGCGCGAATCGCGGACACGGCCAAGACCCGTGTTCGCGCCGCGGCAAGCTCGATGGCCAACGGCAGGCCATCCAGACGCTGCACGATCTCGACTACCAGCGGCGCGTTCTCGTCGGTCAGGACGAAGGACGGCTGGACTGTTATCGCTCGCTCCGCGAACAGCCGCACCGCCTCGTAGCGCGCTGCCTGCTCGGCGTCAAGGCCGGATGACCCGGCGGGTGGCAGTCCCAGCGGTGGCACGGGGAACTCCTGTTCGCCCGAGATGCGCAGCACGATCCGGGTCGTGACGATGACCTTGATCTGAGGAGCCTCGCGCAGCAGGCGCGAGACATTCCCTGCCGCCTCCACCACCTGCTCGAAATTGTCGAGAACGAGCAGGACGCGCCTATCCCTCAGGTGGTCGACCAGGGCGTCGAGGGGTGGCACGGATCCGCTCATCGCCAGGCCGAGGGTCGTTGCGATAACCGACGCGACCAGGTTGGGGTCGCGGACCGAATCGAGGGCCACGAACCAGACACCGTCGGGGAAATCGTCGCTCGCCTCGGCCGCGAGCTGGAGGGCGAGACGCGTCTTGCCGGTTCCTCCGGGCCCAATGAGCGTGAGCAGCCGGGTCCCGCTGAGCGCGACGCGCGCGGAGGCTAACTCGTCCCGGCCGACGAAGCTGGTCACCTGCACGGGCAGGTTGTTGGCCTTGGTGTCGAGCGTGCGCAGCGGGGAGAACTTGTCGACCAGTCCTTCGCCCACAAGCTGGTAGATGCGTTCGGGCGAGGCGAGGTCCTTCAGGCGCCGCTCACCGAGATCACGAAGCTCGAGCCCTTCGGGCAGATTCGCGGCAAGCCGGCGGGTGGGATCCGAGATGAGCACCTGGCCGCCATGTCCCGCCGCAGTGATGCGTGCTGCCAGGTGCAGGGCCAGGCCCACGTAGTCGCCGCCGACCAGGACGGCCTCGCCGGTGTGGACGCCCATTCGCACGCGTATCTCGGCTCCCAATGGCCAACGGTGCCGCGCGAGGCTTCGCTGGGCGTCAGCTGCGGCACCAATTGCGGCCGTGGCCGTGGAGAACGCCGCAAAGAGTGCGTCGCCCTCCGACCCGAACACGCGACCGCCGTGGGCCTCGACCGCCTCGGTCACGAGGCGTCGATGGTCCTCGAGCAAGGCGGGATAGGCGTTGCCGTGCTCCTGGATCAGGCGGGTGGAGCCTTCGATGTCGGTGAACAGGAAGGTCGATATTGCCGCCCTGGACTGCGCCTGGCGGGCGTCTCGCGTCGGTGCGGGGGGCGGGTCAGCGCTCGTCATCGGGGTGGGGCGCGGCGTCTCCGCTCACGATTGCTCGAGCACAAGCGGCTGTCCCTCGCAGACGATTCCAAGATCGGCAAGCTCGGCCAGTGCCTCGTTGGCGGCGGGCGTGCCATCGAGCATCTCGCGGCGCAGGTTGCGGGCACGGCGCAGTGCGCGCGCGTCGTCGGCGAAGTAGGCGCCGTACTCGGTGCCGGCGCGCCCGCCCAGATCGATCAGCGTCGCGATCTCGAGCGTCGCCTGCGCGGCCGGCTCCCACTCGGGCAGATCGGCGAGCAGGGCCGTCGCGTCAGCGGTGATGTCGCGCAGGTCACGGGCGAGCCCGCGTGCGTCGCGGAAGTTCTCCTCCTCGAGCGCACGCTCCACGTCAATGACCAGTTCCTGAGCGACGACCGCGTCGGCGAAGACCGAGCAGAAGGCGTTGTCCCAGCCAACGGGAAGGCTCACGAAAGTCGGCGCCTCCGTTGGCTCCTCGCTCGATTCGCTTGTCCGGGTGGGCTGTGGCGTGAACTCGACGTCGAGCAGCGAGGCGCTCGGCCTGAGGCTTGAGCGCGGTGAGTCGCACGCTCCAGCCACGATCGAGACCAGCAGCACGAGCACCCCTGCGAGGGCCAGGCGCGGTCGGTAGTGCGGGTCAAGCGTCATCGGCTGGTGACCTCCATGAAGCCTTCAGATAGGACATCTTCGCCCAGTAGATAGCGGACCACGTAGACGCCCGGGCCGTCGAGTGCGGCCTGCGGCCGGATTCCGCTCTCGAAGATCTGGGCATCACGAACGAGGGGGGTCAGTTCCGTCTCCATTATCAGGCGCTCGCCGCCGATGACCGTGGCGTCCATCTTCAGGATCCGGATCCTGAGGTCGGGTGAATCGGCGCGTTGGGTCAGGAAGGCGCTCCATACGATCCGTTCGTCCAAACCGAAGGTGGAACGCGGATCGACGATGTGGAGTTGGTCGTCGCTGCGCGTGCCAAACGTCACGAAGCCCTCACCGATCTGCACCAGTGGCGGAACGGACGTGGGAGCGACGGTCGGCGTGGTCGAGCCGGACGGGACGAAAGTCGGCTGTGCCGTTCGGTTGATGGTGGGCTGGTTTGTGGGCAGCGAGGCCGTAGCCACCGCCACGGGTGCGCTACGGGTGGGGGAGGACGACGGAATCTCTCCACGATCACCCATGAATGCCATCGCTCCGGCCGCCAGGACGCCGAGCGTCAGGAGCAGGATTCCAAGTCCCAGGAAGCGCCCGATGAGAACGCCGTTGTCGCTGTAGCGACCTTTTTCGCGCGGAGGCCCGTAGACGATCCCCTGACGGCGTTGTTGGCGTCGATTGTAGGCCACGGGCGGATTGTCACACCTCGGGCGTGCATGGCCGGAGGGTGCGCCCGGTGCACGTTTGAATGGTCTTCATCGGCTCGTTTGCATGCTGTACAGTCCGCGCGCAGTGACCAGCGACCAGACGCCGCCAGCCGCCACTCCGACTCCCGCCGCGCCGCCGCCACCACCTCCGTCCCCGCCGGCTGCGCCCATGGCTGCCGCGCCGCCCGATCCGTCGTTCGACGCTATGGCAGGTGCGCGGCAGGCGTTCTCGATGCTCGATCCGACCGGCCTGCGGCCAACGGCGATCGTCGCCGGGGTCATCCTCGCGCTATTTTTCGGCGCCCAGATACTCAATGCGGCGATACCGGCGCCACGGCCCGGCACGGGGCCCGGCACCGGTCCGGGCACAGGTCCGATCAGCGGCCCCGGGCAGCCCGGCCAGACTTTGCCGCCGATCGCCGTCCCGAGCAACGGGCCCGGCACCACCCCTGATTCCGGCCAGCCTCTACCGCCCGGCTCCGTGCTCGAGGTTGGTCCTCTGCGCATCCCGCTCGAATCGGGCTGGCAGCCGGAGAACGGACCCAGTGAGAGCATCCTCGTGAGGCTGGTCAAGGGCAGCGCGGCGATCGACGTCGTCAGCCTCAACGTCACGAGCGGAACCCCGAATCCGACCAACGTCTACAACGCCTACATGGACCTGATCGGCGCGGGCGTCACCGGATTTACCAGCACCCCGCCCGGCAACATTCAGATCGGCCAGGGATTGCCGGCCGCACGGGGCAGCTACACGGGTGTGTTCGGTTCCAGCCAGATCGAGGGCGAGGTGACCACGTTCGTTACGGGCGCCTCCTCGGTGTGGGCATGGGACGCCTTTGCGAGTAGCGGCACGCTGCGCTCGCTCCTGCCCGAGGCCCAGCGGATGATCGACAACATCCAGGTGGTGCCGGAATGAGCGACCCTCATGCGCAGCCCGCTCCGCCACCGGCCGCACCGGTGATGGCGACCGCGTCGGGACCCCAGTTGGCGACCACCGCGCCGTACCTCCCGCGTTGGGGAGTCCAGACAGGCCTTCTCCAGCGCCGCCAGCCGGCGTTCTGGCTGTTCGTCATCCTCCTCGCACTGACAACGCTGACGGTCATCGGCGAGCAACTGCTCTACTTGCAGTACTTCCCGCAGGGCTGGATCATCAGCGTCGTCCTGCTGGCGCTCTACGTCGTGCCGGTAGTGCTCGCGATCTACATTCTCGACCTCTTCGAGCGCGAACCGCTGTCGCTCATCATCGGCGCCTTCCTATGGGGCGGGGTGATTGCGATAGGCCTCGCGGTCGTGATCAACACGTCGCTCATCGAGGTGCTGGCCAAGCTTTTCGGCGCGAGCTTCGCGCAGCAGTGGGGCGCCGCGCTGGTCGCTCCGCCGGTCGAGGAGACGGTCAAGTACCTCGGCGTGGTGACGATCTTCCTGATCGCCCGTTCGGAGATCGACGACCTGTTCGATGGCTTCGTGTACGGCGCGATCATCGGCCTGGGCTTCGCCGCGGTCGAGAACGTCCAGTACTTCATCCAGTCCATCGGCCGACCCGGTGCCGGCGACGAGATCGGTCCGGTGCTCCAGATGTTCACCTTCCGGGCCATCCTCATCGGCGCTTACATGCACGTGCTGTGGACCGGCCTCAGCGGCCTTGGGCTCGCCTATTACGTGACCCAACGCGATCAGCCGCGTCAGAAGCGGCTCATGTACGCGGTCGGGCTCTTCCTGCTCGCGATCCTGGCCCACTTCATCTGGAACTCGCCTCTGCTCACGGAGTTGTTGACGGGCTTCGGCGGAGTCTTCGTCTTCGGCCTGATCAAGGGCCTGCCCTTCCTGATCTTCCTGGTGCTGCTGGTGTTGCTTGCCCAGCGGCGCGAGCAGCGCTGGTTCCGCACTTTCACTGCGCGCGACCTGGGCACCGACGTGCTGTCGCAGGCCGAGATGGCCGAGTTGGGAGGTCTGCGCAGTCGCTGGAGCGCGCGGCGTGCGATGGCTGCGCGAAAGGGATCACAGGGCGGCAAGCTACACGCGCAGCTCCAGCGTGAGCAGATCAACCTGGCCATGATTCGCTCTCGAGCCGGCAGCGACGATGACCCGAGCGTCGTCGCCCAGCGCGACCGCATCCGCGGCATTCGGGGGCAGATCAATGCCCTGCCTGATGTGCCACAGCCGGTCGCAGTGCCATATACCCCGCCCGCCGCGCCCGCCGCGCCCGCATTCCCGACAGCGTCTGTTGCCCCGGCCGCGGCTCCGGCCGTTCCCGTCGTGGCTGCCACTCCACCGGCACCGCCACCCGCGCCCCTTGCCCCAGCCTGGACGCCAACCCACCTCGTGCCTGCGGCCGGCATGGCGGCCTGGGTCGCGCCGGATGGGACGCAGCCCGCAGTCGCCCAGCTCGCGCCGGGCGTACAGCTGATGATCGTCGAGGAGCAAGGTGCCTGGGCGAAGGTCGTCGGCTCGAATTCGTGGGTCGGCTGGGTCGACGGACGGCTGCTGATCAAAGCATGGTGAGCGGCCGGGGCGAGGCAGCGGCGCGCTCAGCACGGTCGTCACGCCCAGGCAGGGACGTCGACCGGTCATCGCTCATGGAGCAGCACGCAGCTGCGAGGGCTCGCCGTGAAGCGTCGCCACTCGGGAGTGACGAGTTTCGTGCCGCGGCAGAGGAGCTCGCTCGTATCGAGATAGCGATCGCGCGCCTTGAGGAACCGCCACCGAGCGCGCTGCCAAGGTCGGATGACCGGTGACGTCGATGATCCCGATGCTCACGGTCCGCGACGCTGCCGCGGCAATTGACTTTTACACGGCTGCTTTGGGTGCCCGCGAAGTCTCGCGCCAAACGACGCCGAGCGGCCAGATCGTGGCCGAGATGTCGATCGGAGAGGCCCGCTTTGGCATAGTCGACGAGAACCCACCCGCGCTCAACCACAGCCCTCAAGCGCTCGGCGGAACAACCGTCCGGCTGAGCCTGATCGTCGAAGACCCTGACGCGTGGGCCGCACGCGCGATGGCCGCGGGCGCCACGGAGATATTTCCGGTAGAGGATCAGCCGTATGGCATGCGCCAAGGTCGGGTTGAAGATCCATTCGGCCACCACTGGTTGCTCGGTCGGCACCTCTAGGCGCCGCTCCTAGATCGCGGCGATCGACCGGATCGCCATGCGCGGCGCGCGTCGCTGTTGGTGCGTGCTGCCGTGCTCGATCAAGAGCGCCACCCGCGCCCGCTGCCCGCGATACGGCTCCAGCAGCTCGAGCATGCGCTTGTCGGTGCCGTTCGTCTCGTTGGCGAGGGCGCCACAGATCAGTCGCGGCAGGTGAAAATCGCCGACGCTGACGGCGTCGGGATCGCCGAGTGCGAGGCGCATCGTCTCGGCCGCCGTCCACTCACCGACACCCGACAGGGACAGCAAGCGGCGTCTGCCCTCTTCAGATGTAAGCCGCGAGATTGCCTCGAGCTGCGGGGCGACGGCCGCCGCCGCCCGGATCGTGTCCGCCCGGCGACGCTCGACACCAAGGGGGTGGAATGCCCAGTACGGCAGACCAGCCAGTTTCTCGGGCGGCGGCGGCAAGCGCAGGCCGAGAGGTCCCGGTGCGACCTCGCCGTAACGAATCACGAGGGCGCGGAACGCACGGTGAGCCTCGATCGTGGTCACCTTCTGGCCCAGGATCGAAACCACGAGCGCATCCATCACAGAGCGTGAGCGCGTCATTCGCAGGCCGGGTAGCGCCCGAACAAGCTCGGCCACCCGGGCGTGCTGCGGTTTGAGCAACGTTGGGTCATCCTGCGCGCCGATCAATCCGGGCACCGTCTCCAGGGCGGCGTCCGCCCCGGGGCCCCAGGCGCGAGCCAGCACGCCGCCCGCGCGTCGGCTGATCGACACGCTCGCCGCGCCTTTGGGCGTGCGCATCGCGCGCGAAGCAGAGTCCGACTCGAGACGCATCTGAGGATCGGACGGGCCCTGCCACAGCGCCGCCATGGTGAGCAGCGGATCCATGCCGCTGGTGAGCATGTAAAACCGCTCGATCGGCTCGTCGTGGGTCATCGGGCGCGCCTCAGCTCGCGGCCGGGATGAGCACTGCCTGGCCCAGAGACCAGAGCGTCAGCGAGGTGAGGGCGATCATCAGCGCCGCCAGCGGCAGCTGCGCCAGCTGCAGAGTTCGGCTCGTCTCGTCCGGCTGGCCATCCCGATCAGCCAGGGCGGCGTGCCCCGCCCACGCGCCAACCACGTGACCGCCAACGACGGCCGCAAGCTGGATGCTCCACAGGACGGCGGGCGGAAGGAACGGCACCGGCTCATGGAACGCCAGGTTTATTGGCAGCAGGTTGTCGCCCCGCAACAGCGGGTCGTTGATCGCCGAGATGATTCGCTGGCCGTCAACGAGGAGGTAGGCCAGGTAGTGCGCGATCAGGTAGCCGACGGCAACCGGGAGGAGGCCCGCGCACAGCGCCACGACGTTCAGTCGCCGCGCCACCAGCAGAACCACCAGCACCAGCGCGCCCATGAACGCAACCGCGATCAACGTGTCGCGCAGGATCGGCAGGCCCAAGAGATCGACGCCGCCGAAGAGGTCGAAGTAGATCTGGGTCTGCGACAGGCCGTCGTAGATGATCGAGCCGGTGGCGAGCGCGATGATCACCAGCTGACGGACCGACCAGCCGCCCTTCAACAGGCCCGATCCGAAAGATCGGCGCCGGAGGCGGCCGTCCTCAGGCTCGCCGACGAGCGCAAAGGGTGCCAGCCGGCCAAGGATCCCGAACCAGACGCTGAAGATCTCCGCGTTGCGGCGCCACGCTTCGCGGCCGAAGTAGGACATCCCGGCGAGGGTTACGAAGGTGTAGGCGATGAGCAACAGGCCGAGCGTTCGTCCGCCCGAGACGCGCGCTACCAGCTCGATCCAGACCACGATCGCAAATCCGATCACAGCCGGCCAACGCCCGAGACGAGCGGGATAGTCCGCTGGCTCACCACCCGACAGACCGAGCCTGCCGCTTATCCAGCCGAGGCCCCGATGAAGCGTGGTGAAGGGGTCTATCCACGCCCAGGCAGGCCCGATCAGCGCGCAGATCAGCGCGACGCCAACCCAGCCGTAGACCCACAGGAATAGCGATGCCACGTCGCCGTCGCCGGCGCCGCCGCCCAGTGTCTGGGCGAGTATCCAGACCCACGCCACGATGCCAAGCGCCATCAGGAGGCCGCGCAGCCAGGTTGGCACAGGGCGCGGCGGTGCCTCGACCGCTTCCGCTGCTGCAGGGCGGGAGTTGCGCAGCATCACGAAGAGGAAGGACATCGCCACTGCGAGGGCCGCGCCGATGATGTAGGCGACAAGCGGCAGTGGTGCCTGGTATCTATCGGTCAGTGAGTGCCCGAGCACGGCCGACGGCAGCGCCAGCGCGACGGCCGCCGCCGCCGGCAGTCCGAGCGCCAGTCGAAGCCCATGACCCCGTCGCGCAAGCAGTCGCATCAGGAACCGAGTGCGGTGCTTGGCTCGAGCTCGGCCCCGGCGGCCCGTGCATCGTCGGCCCAGTGGGCCAATGCGTCGTCGCTGTCGACCGACTCGCGGATCAGCCCGATGACGCGCGAAATGCCCTGCGTCGCGTAACCCCCGAGCATGTCGATCCGCTGCGGGCCAGGAGCTGACAGCGACTCCCACCAGACATGGACGGAGACCGAGAGGGAAGCCGGATCGCGACCGATCTCTTCACATCGAGAGCGAATGACTGGCATCGCTTCGGCGACCTCGTCCGGCGTCAAGCCGTCGAGATTTAGCTCGTCTGCGTAGCGCGCAGCCAGACGCCAGGTCACGTTCTGTCCGTTGCCACCGACCATGATCGGCACCCGCGGTCGTTGCACTGGCAGCGGCCGATTTATCGCGCCGTCGACGTGGTGGTGCGTGCCGTGATGGGTGGCCTTGTCCTCGCTCATCATCGCGGTGATGACCTCGAGCTGGTCCTTGAGGATGGCCAGGCGCTCGGGCGCGTCCGGAAAGCCGTATCCGTAGGCGAGCCACTCGTCGCGCTTCCAGCCTGCGCCGATGCCCAGCTCCATGCGGCCGTCAGTGATCACATCGAGCGTCGAAACCATCTTTGCTGTCAGGGCCGGATTTCTGTAGCCGGCGCATAGGACGACGTGGCCCAGGCGGACGCGACGAGTCTCGGAAGCCAGCGCGGCAAGCGTCATGAAGGACTCGAACGTGATTTCCAGCGTTGGTCGGGGCACCGTATGGAAATGATCAAATACCCAAACCGACTCAAATCCGAGTGCCTCAACCTGCCCTGCAAGATCGCGAGTTCGCGCCCATGCGTCAACAGGTGACCAGCCTTCGTATTCGCGCGTCCAACCCTGCGGGACAATTACGCCGATTTTCACTACAAGTCCTGCTCCTTTGCAGGTGAAGATGATGTGTGTCAGTCTTTACGCAACTAAGCGGTGAAATTCGGGCACGAGG
>Ga0136618_10000312_pt1 | contig 15935 bp, 15 predicted proteins | sample AntDrymUQ3302106_2_FD_104805 | JGI IMG/M metagenome (GOLD analysis project Ga0136618, IMG submission 104805) | Polar desert sand microbial communities from Dry Valleys, Antarctica - metaG UQ330 (21.06) | ecosystem: Environmental > Terrestrial > Soil > Desert | place: Antarctica: Dry Valley... | reverse complement strand
TAGCGAGCGTCCACACGTCGTTTCGGATGACGCGAGAGAACATGACGAAGCGCATGGTCGCCGCGGTCGAGCACCCGCTGGTCGACTGCCTGGGCCACCCGTCAGGGCGCATGTTGCTTCGCCGCGAGGGCTACGACTTCGACATCGAGGCAGTCGTCGAAGCGGCCGCCACCGCCGGCACGATGATCGAGATCAACGGCAACCCGAACCGCCGCGACCTCTCCGAGCAGAATGCCCGTCTAGCGGCGGACGCCGGGGTAAAGATCTGCCTTAACACTGATGCGCACCGCATCTCGACGCTTCAGAACATGCGCTACGGCCTCGCCAACGCGCGCCGCGCCTGGTTGACGAAGGCAGACGTGGCGAACACGCGCTCCTGGGGCGAGTTCAAGAAGTTGCTCAAACGTTCGCTGTAGGAAGGTAGTTTGCTAAGCTAATTAGCAGTGGTAACTACTTCTGAAACCGATCGTGACGAGCGGGTTGCCGAGTCGGCGGCTCGACTCAGGCTCGCGATCGTGCGTACGGCTCGACGGATGCGGCAGGAGTCTGGTGCCGAGCTTTCCCCCACGCTGGTCGCGGCGCTCGCCTCGATCGACCGCCTCGGTCCGCTGACCCCGTCGGAGCTCGCCGACGTCGAGCGGGTCAAGCGGCCTACCGCCACGCGCATCGCTGCGGCGCTCGAGCGCGACGGCCTCATCGTCCGCGCCGCGGACCCCTCGGACGGACGCGCGTGCCTACTCAGCGCAAGCCCCAAGGGCCGGACACTGATGAAGCGAGTCCGCTCTCGCAAGAACGCTTACCTGTCACGCCGCATCTTAAAGCTCGACGACGCCGACGTCGAGTCGCTGGAGCGCGCGGCGGAGGTGCTCGAGCAGATGCTCGAGGATCCCTCTTGACGGCCGCTCTCAGGCGAACAGTCGGCTCGTTCGAGGTTCCCAACTACCGCCGGTGGTTCGCGGGGCAACTCGTGTCGATCTCGGGCAATTGGATGCAGATCGTCGCGGAGATGTGGCTCGTCCTCACACTGACGGGCAGCGCGCTCGCTGTGGGCGTCACGTCAGCGCTCCAGTTCCTGCCGATCCTGCTCTTCGGCGCCTGGGGTGGTCTGATCGCCGACTCCGTGCCGAAGCGGCGCCTGCTCCTTCTGACTCAGGCGCTGATGGCGATTCCGCCGCTGATCCTCTTTGGCCTCTCGGCGACCGACAACGCAGCGGCGTGGATGGTGATGGCGCTGGTCTTCGCGCGAGGATTGGTGATGGCGATTGACATGCCCGCGCGCCACTCGTTCGTGATCGAGATCGTCGGCACCGACCGGGTCGTGAGTGCGGTCGGCCTCCAGAGCGTCCTCATCCACACATCCCGCATCACGGGTCCTGCGATCGCAGGCCTGTTGATCGCCGGAGGTTCGATCGAGTTGTGCTTCCTTTTGAACGCACTTTCGTTCGGCGGCATGATCCTGGCGCTCCGCTCGCTCGACCGGAGCGTGATGAAGCCACCGAAGCTGGCGACGCGCGAGCCGGGCGCCGTCCGCTCGGGCCTCGAGTACGTGCGCCGCACTCCCGAGTTAGCGGTGCCCCTGGGAATGATGGCCGTGATCGGGACGCTCGGGCTGAACTTCCACGTACTCCTTCCTCTGCTCGCGCGCCAGACCTTCGGCGGGGGGCCCGAGAGCTACTCAGGTCTCGTGATCGCGATGGGCGCTGGCGCAGTCATCGGTGCGATCGCAATCGGCGCGCGGGAGCGAATCGGCGAGCGCTGGCTGGTCGGCTCTGCGGTGGCCTTCGGGTTCTTCGCGCTGATCGCGGCCGCGGCGCCAACTCTGACACTGGCCGGCGCCGCTCTCGTGCCGGTTGGCGCTGCCAGTGTGACCTTCGCAGCGGGCGTCAACTCCACCCTTCAGCTCACCGCTGCGCCCGCGATGCGCGGGCGGGTGATGGCGCTCTACGGCGTGGTCTTCCTTGGCTCGACCCCAATCGGCGGTCCGATCGTCGGCTGGATTTCCGGCGCATGGGACGCGCGAGCGGCCCTCGCCCTAGCGGGAGTTTCGGCGATCGCAACGGGCGCGGGCGCGGCGGTTGCTTTCAAGCGCCTCTCCGAACGTGAGGTCAGCCCGGAACCGGAGGCGGGGGCGGCGGCTTCGACTGAGGGCTCCGGTCGCGATAGAGACCCGGGGTGCGGACGAGCTTCACCGGCTCGAAGGCCGAAGACGGCTCGACATGAAAGCGGACGCCGTCGCGATCCTCGATCGCCTGCACCGCAGCCTCTCGCCGGCGCCAGCCAAGAGCGATGAGGATCGCGTACCCCGCGCCGATCGCCGCCACCTGCGGATAGAAGACGCCGGCGATCACGCAGATCAGCGCGAAGGCGCCGATCGGCCACAGGCGCATGAAGGCGATCCTCCCCTCCGTTTCCGCGGGCAGGACGGTTTGCGTCCGCGCCGCTCGCAGGGCCGGGCTCAGCGCTTCCGCCGCCCTCGCACTAGTGCCCATGACGAACCCCGCAGCGGCGGCGAGGACCCACCAGCCGCCGAGCACGGCGAGGGCCAGGATCGTCGGATCCTCCCGCTGGGCGAGAAGTACAGAAATCGCGCCGAGCGCCGTGGCGACGCCCGCGACGAGGAGGACCGTGATGCGCAGGAGCTCGGAGAAGAGCATGGATCAGGGTTCCAGAGCTTTCAGGACCGCGAGTACGCCATCCGTTCCAGAGACCACCATGTCCGCTTCATCTCGGATCTCGGCTGGGCTCTCCTCGGTGGCGACGCCCAGACGGATCGCTGTGCCAAGCCGAGGGGTTTCGGCCATTCGCGCCAGCGCGCGAAAGGCGTCGAGATCCGTTCGGTCATCGCCGGCGAAGATCGCCGCATCAAGCGGAGCGTGCTCGTCGAGGAGCCGGTGGACGGCCGAACCTTTGTCGATGCCCGCAACGGGTCGTAGATCGAGGACCTTGCGCCCCCACAGGGGGATCAGACCGGCCTGATCCGCGAGCTTGGCGATCGCCGCAACCGCGGTTTCGGCCTTCGACTCGTCCGGCGCCCCGCGCCAGTGGAGTACCTGGATCGGTCCTTTGTCCTCCCTGCGTACACCAAGCCCCTCGAGTTCCCCGGAGTCGAGGCCCACGAGGAACTTCCGGGCTTTGTCGCCGCTCTGGCCCGCCGACGGTTCGAGCTGAGGCTCATCCTCGCCTGGCATCAAGAGCTCGAAGCCCTGATTGCCCACGTAGACAAGATCCGGGACGCCCACCATCCGGCGCGCCTCGAGCGCCCGGCGCCCGGTGACGCAGCCCACGAGTCCATAGCGCTCAGCCAGCTCGGCCAGAATCTCGGTGGTCTCGGCGGGAACGGCTGCAACCTCGGGACGATCGACGATCGGCGCCAGGGTCCCGTCGACGTCCATCAAGACCGCGCAGCGCTCGGGAGCCGCGAGGAATGGCGCGAGCAGGGCTCGCTTGTCTTCGGGAACTTCGCTCAAGGCGCAACTAGTATCGCCTCGGCGTGTTCGACGACCCCCAACGCCTCCTCAAGCTGGCTGTCGTCGGTACGGCGGCGGGCGTCTTCAGCGGGCTCTTCGGGGTCGGAGGCGGCACGATCATCGTGCCGCTCCTCATCGTCTGGTTCGGCTACGGGGAGCGCGAAGCCACCGGCACGAGCCTCGCCGCGATCGTGATCGTCGCCGCGCTAGCCGCCGGCGGCCAGGGTGCGTACGGGAACGTCGACGTCGTCAAGGGTCTGGCCATCGGCGTCCCGGCCGTAGGCGGGGTCATCGCTGGGACCGCGCTTCAGCAACGTATCCCGCAGCGAGCGGTCTCTTATCTCTTCGCGGCCCTCCTCGTGGCGGTCGCTCTGGAGCTCCTGATTTGATGGACATCGTCCTGGTGATCCTCTTCGGCGTCGCGGGCGGCTTCGTCGGCGGCATGGTCGGCGTCGGCGGCGGCATCCTCTTCGTCCCGGCGCTGGCGATCGTCCTCGACGAGTCCCAGGTCGAGGCGGAGGCGACCTCCCTACTCGCGATCGTGATCGTCGCGATCGCCGGCACGATCCGCCAGCGCCGCTACGGCAACGTCCGCCTCGAAGACGCCGGCGTGATCGGCGTCATGTCGGTTGCAGGGGTGGCGCTCGGGGTGGTTGTGTCGAACGAGGTGTCACAGCGAACGCTCGAGGTCGGCTTTGCGATCGTGGCGCTGGGCATCGCGGCGCAGCTTGTGCACAGGGCGTCGCGGCGGGTGGATCAGGCGGAGGCGTAGGGGGCTCGGCGCTCGGTTCTTCTGGCGTGGTCGCGCCAGGTTCGGGCGCGGGTGATCAACCGCTAGTCGCGCCCGCCCAGCCCCGACTCGAGCGCGCCCTTCACCCCCGCGTCGAGCTGGTTCACGCGGTAGAGCGCCAGCGCTTCGGGCGTAGCGAAACGCCCGCCGTCCGGCGGGCCGTGGTGGCTCAGGACGCAATTGACGAGCGCCAGGCGCAGTTCGGGCTCGAGGCTCTGCGCTGCGGCGTCCACCATCGCGCCGCTCATCTGGAGGTGGCCCAGCATCCGGCCCTCCTCCGAGGTGCCGAACTCCGCGGCGTAGGTGAACTCGCGCACCTTGCCGACGTCGTGGACGAGCGCGGCGGCCAGGAGGATGTCCGGGTTGAGGCGCGGGTGGAGCTGGCACGTCTCGAGGATGAGGGTGCCCACGGCGACGGTGTGCTCGATCAAGCCGCCGAGATACGCATGGTGGCCCCAGCGCGTGCAGGGTGCTCGACGGAACTCGACGGCGTGCGGACCCTCGATTACGAGCGAGGCGGCCATCTGGCGCAGGCCGTCGTGGTGGATCTCGCCGGCCAGGTGTTCGAGAAAGCCCTCCAGCTCTTCGACCGAGCGATACGCGGCGGGAAGAAACTCCGCCGGGTCATAAGAACCCGGCTCGATCTTTAACAAGTCGTCGAGCTCGGCGACGGGTTCGCCGCGGAAGCGCTCTATCCGACCCTGGACCTCGACGGCATCGCCCGCCTGAAAGCGGAGCCCGATGCGGTCCGCCTCGCGGAAGACACGGGCGGACAACTTGCCCGTGCGGTCGCGAAGCTCGAGCGCCAGGTAAGTCGAGCCACTGCGCGCCGTGAGGCGATCCTTGCGAACACACGCGAAGGCACCCGAGAAGCGCTGGCCGGGGCGCAGATCGGCGATGCGCGGCGTGTCGGCACCCTCGACAGGCGCATGCTGGGCAACGGAGGTCACGCTCCGATTGTGCGAAACGCCGCGGACGGTCTCGGCTTAGGCGATCACAGACGCCGAGCACTCAACGGCACCTGCTTCGTCGCCGCCATTCGATGACGCATTAGTCTGACTGCGTGGACAACGTGATCTGGGAAGGCGACCGGCCCGAGCTTCGCTCCCCCACGCTCATCTGCGCCTTCGCCGGATGGAACGACGCCGCGGGTGCGGCCTCAACCGCGTTGGAGACGATCGCGGCCAGCTTCGAATCGCAGGTCGTAGCCCGTCTCGACCCCGAGGAGTTCTACGACTTTCAGGTGAACCGGCCGACGATCCGCCTCGAAGATGGGCGTACCAGGCACGTCGACTGGCCGAGCAACACGTTCGTGTCGGCACCGATCCCGGGAGCGGACAGGGACTTCATCCTCATGACCGGAGTCGAGCCCAACCTGCGCTGGCGCACGTACTCGACCGCCATCCTGGACGTCGCCGAAGCAATGGGCGCGAACATGCTGATCAGCCTCGGCGCGCTCATCGCCGATGTCGCACACACACTGCCGGTGCCGATCACGGGCCTCGCAAGCGACGAGGCGCTCGTCGAGGAGCTCGGCCTCAGCCGCTCCAACTACGAGGGGCCGACCGGCATCGTCGGAGTGCTCCACGACCAGGCGCGCCAGCGCGAGATTCCCTCGGCCAGCCTGTGGGCTGCGGTGCCCCACTACGTCGCGGCGGTCCCGAACCCGAAGGCGGCGCTTGCGCTACTCCGCCGCCTCGAAGGCCTGACTGGCGTGGCCCTCGAGGCCTCAGAGCTGGAGGACGCGATGGAGCGCTTCGAGAGCCAGGTCAACCGCGCCGTTTCCGCGAACCCCGAGATCGAAGAGCTCGTCCGCCGCCTCGAGTCAGAGCAGGACGACGAGATCGAGCTCCCCGAGGTCCCGTCGGGCGACGCACTGGCCCAAGACTTCCAGCGTTTCCTCAGGCAAACGACAGACGGCGACGAAGAGGACGACGGTCCTCCGCGCTAGTCAGCGCGGAATCAGAGGCTACGCCTCTGATGCAGGACAAATAAGCCGGTAGTCGCACCAGGAGCAGATCTCGAACGACGGGCGTGGCTCGAAGTCCTGCGCCTCGATTCCGCCGGCGACTTCGAGGACGGTGCGCTCGACCCTCTCGGCGTCGTCCGGCGCGGGCTCGACCTCGACCCGTTGGTCCGAGAGCACGTACCAGTACGCGCCCTGAGTCGCCTCGAGCTCCCAAGCCTCCCTGGCGGCGACTCGGTACAGCGCGAGCTGGAGGTCCTCGGAGAGCTTCGAGGCCGACGACTGCTCGCCTGTTTTGTAGTCGATCAGCTCATAAGCGCCGTCCGGTCGCTTGTCGACGCGGTCAATCCGGCCGCGCAGGTGATGGTCGCCAATCGCGAACGAGAAGCTCCGCTCGAGCCACACCGGCTCCGGCGTCTCGCGCTGGTGGCGCTCGTGGTAGCGAGCGAGCGCGGCCACGGCACGGTCGCGATACTGAAGCTCGTCGTCGGATGCGCCGAAGCCGGTCCGCCTCCATCCCGCCTCGAGGAGGCCTAGGAGGCGGTCGAGGCTGCCCGGCCTTTCTGAGCCCTCGAAGCCGCCGCCGCGCGAGCGCATCTCTTCCGAATGGAAGCGCTCCAGCACGTTGTGGATGAGGATCCCGAAGCGCTGGTTGATCGTGGGCTCCTGCGGGATCGCGAAGACCCGCGCGAACTTGTACTTCAGCGGGCAAGTCCGATACAGGCCGATGTCGGACGCCGAGAGCGCGAGGCCGTCGCCCCGGCGAGGGATGAACTGCTCGAGCGAAGGCTCGCGTCGCGCGGCAATGGCCTTCTTGCGGTCCTCGCGGGCCTTCTCCTCGCCCATCACGAAGTCGTCGAGCGTGGATGTCTCGAGGACGGCCCGCTGCTCGGGCGACGCCACGCGGGCGATCAATTCGTTCACCGCCCCGAGCGCTTCTCGCGCCGCCTCTTGCCCCGGACGCTGAAGGAGCGACGCGAGCTTGATCAGCTCGAGGTAGCGGGCGACCGCGGCGTTCAGGTCCTCAGCCGTGTCGAGCCGCATCTCCGAAACCGCGGAGCCGGCGTTCCAGGACGACTCGAGTACTTCGTCACGAATCATCCGGTAGATGGCATGGAGGCCCTCGGCGGGCCCGAACACCTCTTCGGCCTGGACTTCCTCGTCGGCGCCGAGCGCGGCGCGTGCTGCTTCGTAGAACGGCGCGGGGCTCACGGCCTCACGGTCGGCCTCCTCGGGCCAGCTCATGACTACGGAGCGCGTCGCGCGGCTGACGGCAAGATAGGCGAGACGCGCCTGGCGGGCGGCGACGAGGTCATCCCCCGCCTCGGGCAGCGAGCCCGAGGCAAGGTCTTCGGGCACCCAGCGGTCTTCCCACGGCGCGAGGCGCATCGAGCCGGCGTGGAGGCCCAGCAGGTACACCGCGTCGAACTCGAGTCCCTTCACTTGAGTCGGCTCGGCCAGCATCACCGCGCCTGGCGCGGGCGGATCAGCGTCCTCTGCCCCGACCTCGCCCGCCTCGGCGACCGCCGCGATGTGACGGACAAAGTCCCTCGCCGAACCGCGCGGGACGCGCCGCGACCAGTCGGTGGCTAGCTCTGCCAGGCGCGAGAGATTGACCAGGCGCTCGGCCGTCTCCGGCGTCGCCGCGAAGAGGCGGTGGCGGCGCATGCCCACCCGCTCGATCAACCGGCGCACGAACACGTCGGGGCGCATCGCCTCCATCGCGGACGCAGCCGAGCGCTGGAGCTTCAGGAAGGCCTGGATCCGGTCGCGAGCCTCCGGCCGGAGCTGAGGGCTCTCAAGCGCGGCGTCGAGCGCCGAGACCATGTCGAGCTTTCGCCGGCGCGCGATCGTCGTCACCCGAGCGAGGTCTGCCGAGCGCAGCTCGACTGGCGGCCGGGTCAGCGCGCGGACGACCGCTGCCGCGTCGAACGGATCGGCCAGCATCCGCAGCCACGCGAGAAGGTCGCGAACTTCGGCGCGGGCGAAGAACGACGCGTCGCCGGCGAGGCGGAATGGGACGCTTCGCTCCTCGAGCGCCGCGGCAACGAGGCGGCCCTGCCTCCACCCCGAGCCGACCACCACGCAGATCCGCTCGGGCAGCGTCTCGCCCGCGGAGAGAAGCGCCTCGACCTCACGGGCGGCCGCCTGGGCCTGCGCGCGCTCTCCGTCACAGCGCCAGAAGCGGACCGACCCGTCTGCCGGGCCGCTCGGCTCGCTCGGCTCGCCGAGGATGGCGGAGACCGCCGTGCCCACCTGAGGGCCGAAACGGTGCTGCCTTTGAAGCTCGACCACATCAGCCTGAGGCCAAGTGTCATGGAGCCACTCGAGCGAGGCGCGCCCCGCACCGCGAAAGCGCCTGATCGAGCCCTCGGAGTCGTGGGAGGCGACGATGTTCGGACGCTCCTCGGTCACAAGCTCCTCCACGAGCCGCAAGTGGGCGGGTGCCGCGTCCTCCAGCTCATCGGCCATGACGTGCTCGAAGCGGGTGATCATCTCGTCCTGGATGTCGGCGCGGTCGCCCAAGAGCCGCGCGGCCTCCAGCACGAGATCGCCCTCGTCGAGGCTCCCTGCCTCGGAGACCATGCGGTCGTGGCGTGCGTAGAGCTCAGCGAACTCGGCCTCGCGGCGCGCCCGCTCGCGCTGCGCCGGCCGGATTGCCTCGCGGTCACGAGCCGAAGCCCAGTCGCGTAGGCGATCCGGCGTCACGCACTCGAGCTTCAGCAGATCGATGCGTCGCAGAAGGCGGGCGAGGAGACCGGCCGGATTGCCGCGGATCTCGTGGCGGCGAAGCGGGAGGTCGTCGACGCGGTCGAGCAGAATCGCGAGGCGGTCGGCCGCGGTTACGGTGGTGAAGAAGGGATCGAGCCCAGCTTCAGTGGGATGCTCGCGCAGGATCCGCTCAGCGATCTCCGCGTGGGTGCCGATCCAAAGCTCCTCGTGCGGATGAGCGAGGAGCGCCTCGACGCGCTCGCGCAGCCTGGCGGCGCCCGCACGGGTGCGGCACGAAAGCACGATGTGCTCAGCACGGACGCCGTCTGACACCAGCGACGTGAATCGCCGAACGAGCGCCTCAGAGCGGCCCGAACCCGCGATGCCCGTGACCAAGAGAGGGCCTGCGCGGTGGCCGATCACGCGGTTTTGAGCCGCGTCCGCGCCATCTTGCCCAAGCCTCTCCATCGAGGCTCAAAGCTATCGTGGACTCGGCCCGATCGCCTATGTTCAACCGATGGGTCCGATGAGCGCTTTGCGTGTAAGAAGCATGAGTTCCGCCGGAGGCAGTTGAGTGCTTGATCTCGACTGGTTCGGTGCGATGCGGAGAGCCGTCGAGGCTCATCGGGCGCTGTTCGACGCCGAGCCCACGATCGCCGGTAGGACGGCTTACGAGGGAGTCGGCGAGGGTGGTGACCATGCTCTCGTCCTCGACCGGCGCACAGAGGACGTCGTGTTCACAGAGCTCGAGCGCCTCCACTCCGAATCGGGCGCGGACTTCGTTGCCGTCTCCGAGGAGCGCGGCGAGGTGGCATTCGGCGATCCGGCCTCGAAGTGGCGGGTCGTCATCGATCCGATCGACGGCTCGCTCAACGTCAGGCGCACGCTTCCGTCTCATTCCCTGAGCGTCGCGATCGCATCGGGTGACTCGATGGCGGACGTCGAGCTCGCTTTTGTACACGAGTTCGGCGCGGACGAGGAGTTCACCGCCAAGCGCGGCGAGGGCGCCTGGCTTGGCGAGACAAAGCTCGAGCTGGAGGGTCCCGGCTACGGCCTCGAAGTGGTCGGGCTCGAGTCCGCCGAGCCTGCCCGGATCGCCCCGGTGATCTCGGAGCTGGCGGGGAACGCGTACCGGGTGCGGGTGATCGGGTCAATCGCGATCACCCTGGCGTACGTCGCCGCCGGTCGCCTGGACGGCATGCTGTCGGCCCGTCCCTGTCGCTCGGTCGATGCAGCCGCCGCCCAGCTCCTGGTTTCCGAGGCCGGAGGTGCCGTGGAGTTCGCGGGCTTTGCGCTTGACGATGCGGAACTGGGCCTTGACGCGCGCTACGCGGTTCTCGGCGCCCGGAACCCGGAGCTTCTCGGCAAGGTCCGCTCGGCTCTCGAGCGGTCGCCCGATGTCTGATTTGGAAGCGCGTAGCCCCGGCATCATCGACTGGAGCATCGCGTTCCGCTTGGGACGGAGGATCGCCGGGGATGACCGTTCGCCGCTCGACGAAGCCGCGGTGCGCGCGACGTGCGAAGACGCGCTTGCCAAGGCACTTGCCTACACGACTCTGAAGCCCGACGCGCCCGTGCCCGACGTCGAGGTCGTCGAGCGCGAGGAGTGGATCACCGCGAACATCGCCGAGCTCTCGGCACTCGTCGTGCCGATGGAGGAGCGGTTCGCGGGAGAGCTGGATCTACCCGGCCCGTTCGGGCCGATCGCTCGTAAAGGCCTTGGCGCGACCGCGGGCGCCGAGGCGGGCGCCGTCGTCGGCTACGCGGCAAAGCGCGTACTCGGCCAGTACGTCGTCTCGCTTCGCCCCGACCCGGCGGAGCCGAGGATGCTGCTCGTGGGCGCCAACCTCGAAGAAGCTGCCGGAAAGCTCGGTGTCGATCCCGAGGCCTTTCTCCTCTGGGTGTCGATCCACGAGCAGACGCATTCGATCCAGTTCGGGTCCGTTCCGTGGCTCCGCGACCACATCGCTGGGCTGGTCTCGCAACTCCTCGAGGCAGCATCGAGCGGGATCAACATCCGCGAGGTACTCGCCCGAGCCAAGGAGATGGTGACGCCCGACCCCCGCGCCGGCCTGAGGCGCATCATGGGCGGGGAGCTCTCCCGGATCTTCGCGAGCCCGGAGCAAGCCGAAGTCATGGACCGCGTCCAAGCCGTGATGGCGGTCGTGGAGGGCTACGCCGAGCACGTGATGGACGAAGCGTCCGCAGGCGAGCCGGAGCTCGAACTCATGCGCGAGCGAATGGACGCGCGCCGCGCTCAGCGCACCGGCCTCGCCGACATGATCGCCCGATTCCTTGGCCTGGGCCAGAAGCTCCGCCAGTACGAGCTGGGCAAGCGCTGGTGCGACGCGGTCGTCGCCGAGGCCGGCATCGAGGGGCTGGACCGGGTCTGGGAAAGCGCGGAAGCCCTGCCCTCACTTGAAGAGCTCGAAGACGCTGAGGCCTGGATCAGGCGCGTCCTCACCCCAACCCCCGCCTAGCAGGGGGACAGGCCTCATGCGTGGGGTCAGGCCCCGTGCTTGGGGTCAGACCCCAGGCGTGGGCTATGACCCCGTCGCCGTAACTCGTACGGCTTCTCAGGGTAAGAACACCTGTTCGCATAGTTTGCTAACATGCTTAGAAGTAAGCAACTTAGAAACGACACCCAAAGGGAGTGAAGTCACGAATGGCAACCACCGCTAAGAACAGCACCACTAAGACTCAACGCAGCACCGCTGCCAAGAAGGCCGCGGAGACGCGCGCAAAGAACGAGCGCGCTGCGAAGGCCAAGCTCAGCGCTGCCGCCAAGAAGGCTGCGCAGACCCGTGCGGAGAACGAGCGCAATGTCGCTGAAGTCGCTGCCGCCTACGTGCGACAGACGGCTGAGCGTGCGGTCGACGTCCCCGTCGGCGCTGCCCTGACCGTCGCCGAGACGGTCAAGCCGCTCACGGATACCACGAGCCGCGAGCGTGAGATCAACCGTCTCCGGACTCAGGTCACGCGCGAGATCCGAAAGCTCGAGCGTCGCGGCGGTCAGGCCCGCCGCAACGCCCAGACCCGTGCACGCGGTACCCGCAATCGGGTCGAGCGCGACCTCAAGCGTCGTCGCAACTCGATCGAGCGCCAGGTCAAGCAGAATCGGACCAAGGCCGAGCGCACGGTGCAGCAGAACCGCACGAAGCTCGAGAAGGCCGTCAAGGACGCGCAGACCGCAGTTACGGAGCGTGTCGGCGCGTAACCGCACCCCTTAGCCCGGAGGCGCCCGGAGAGGTGCGCCACCGGAGAGACCTGCTCGCAGCACACACACACCGCGAGCAGGAGTAGTACCTCTCCTCCCCGAGAAGCGGGCCCTTTCGAGGGCCCGCTTCTCTTTTGCATGGAGCCGGTTGCCGGCGGCTTGGCTCAGTCCGGGCGCGAGTAGACGGAGACAACGGTCCCGCCGGGAAGCGCCAGCGTGTTCGTCAGCTCAAGCTGCACCGGTCCCGAGACCTCTCGGAACATCGGAACACCGGCGCCGATTGCGACCGGATAGCTCTTGACGACAAGCTCGTCGATCTCGCTCACGAGCTGACCAGCGACGCTGCCCCCTCCGGCCAGCCACACACCCAGCCCATCACCCCGCTTCAGATCTTTCACCGCGCCGAGCGGATCGTTTGCGATCACCGTGACCGCCGGATCGGGACTCGTGCCGAGGCTCGATGAGACCACGTACTGATCGAGGTGAGCGAACGGGCTCGTGATCCCCTCGTCGAGGCCCATTCCGTAGGTCGCGCGACCTTGGACGACGCAGTCGAAGCGCGAGTTAGGCGCGTCGATTCCAAGCGCCTGGCGCGCGTGCGTCGGGAGGGTTTCGGGGTACTCCGCGGCAATCCACTCGACCACGTCCTGCTCGATCGGGAAGAAATCGATCTCGCCTTGGGAACCGGCGATGAATCCGTCGAGGGTCGCGCCGACGTAATAGGTGAGCTTGCGGGGCAAGGAGCGCCTAGACCTCGCCTTCGTAGTAGTCCACGCCTGACGAACGGAGAGCCATCAGGTTGTCTGTTCGTTCCCGGTCGGTCCAGACGCCGATCTTGTCCGAGTCGGGGTAAACGGTTGCCGCGGGCCAGCGCAGGTCGGAGAACATGAGGACGCGGACGGTCTCCGCCGTGTCGTTTTGGACCCGGTGGGCGCCTCCCGGACCCGTGGTGAAGAAGACGAGGTCCATGGGATCGAGCCGGTGTTCGCCTTCCGGATCGCGAACCGTCGGGGTGCCTTCGATCACCAGCAGCCACTCCTCCTCGGCCCACTCGTAGTGGTAGGGGCAGAGCGCCTCGCCGGGCGGCAGCTCATACAGGGTTGAGCCGGTGGCCTTCGCCCCGAAGTCCGGCCCGGGACGGACCATGCCCGCCTTGAAGCCTTCCGGGTCGGTCGGGTCGAACTCGAGCTGGGGATCGGAGACGTTGATTCGATTCATAAAGTCAGTATCCCGCCTGTCAAAATGGGGGCAATGAGCTTTCCCACCGAAGACCAGGTCACGGACAAGCTTCGCGCCGTCATCGACCCCGAGCTCCGCAAGAACATCGTCGAGCTCGGAATGGTGCGCGCGATCGACATCGCCGATGACGGCAGGGTCGGCGTGATCGTTTCGCTGACAACTCCCGGCTGCCCGATCCGCTCCCACTTCGTCGACGCGGTCCAAAAGAACGTCGCCGAGCTCGAGGGCGTGACCGCGGTTGCGGTCGAGTTCGACGTCCTCTCCGACGACGAGAAGGCGAACCTCCAGCAGTCGCTCGGTCGCAACCGTCTCCCCCAGGGTGCGCTCGCGGCCGTCAAGAACGTGATCTGCATCGCTTCGGGCAAGGGCGGGGTCGGCAAGTCGACGATGACCGCCAACCTCGCGGCGGCCCTCGCCTCCGAGGGCCACTCGGCCGGCGCGCTCGATTGCGACGTCTACGGCTACTCGATCCCGCGCATGCTCGGCGTCGATGGACGACCCGACGTGAACGCCGAGCGCAAGATCATCCCGCTCGAAGGACCCGCCGGCGTCAAGGTCATGTCGATCGGCTTCTTCGTCGAGGACAACGCCGCGGTCGTGTGGCGCGGACCCATGCTCCACAAGGCGATCCAGCAGTTCTTGGAAGACGTCGATTGGGGCGACCTCGACTATCTCCTTCTCGACCTTCCTCCGGGTACCGGCGACGTCTCGATGACGCTCGCGCAACTCCTGCCGCAGGCCAAGATCACGGTGGTCACGACCCCGCAGCCCGCGGCGCAGTCGGTCGCACGCCGCGCGGCCGAGATGGCCGCGAAGGTTGATCTCGAGGTCCTCGGCGTGATCGAGAACATGTCCGCCTTCGTCACCCCCGACGGCCAGCGCTATTCGATCTTCGGTGAGGGTGGCGGCCAGCTCCTCTCAGACGAGCTCGACGTGCCGCTGCTCGGCAAAGTGCCGTTGTCAGAAGACCTCCGCGCCCATGCCGACGCAGGCGCGCCGCTGGTACTCGAGCAGCCGAATGATCCTGCCTCGATCGCGATTCGCCAAATCGCTCGCGGCATCATCTCCGCGACGCCTCAGGAGCTCGCTGTGCTTCAGTCCGAGCCGCCCGCGATGGCGGCCGCCGGGCCCGTCTCGGGCACCGAGCTCAAGGTCATCCAGAGCTAGTCGCGTTCGCGGCGCAGGAACTTCCCGATCGGGTCGGGAATACGCGAGCGAAGGTCGAGCCACCCCGAGCCGGCCACCCGCGCGGTGTGCGCGGCGAGGCGAACGATCTGCGCTCGGTCGCGAAGCGAGAGGTCGCCCGCCTCGGCCTCGCCCTTGTGTCCGTCTTGGCCCGGCGGCTCCGCGTCGCGCACCGCGTTCAGCGTGGCTTCGGCGGTGCCGTCAGGCAGGTCACATTCCGGCAGACCACGCTCGAGCCACTTCGCCGCTGCCTCGTAGCCGAGTGTGAAGTCGCTCGCGCGCAGCTCCTCCGATAGGAAGCCGCCGAAGTCACCCATGAACTCGCCGGCCAAGAGGCTCTTCGGGTCGCCGTCGTCGGCCAGGAGCAAGGGTGAGACCACATCGAGCGAGAGCGCTTGCTTGCCCGTGAGTCCAGAAGTCTCCAGGAGCGCCAGCCGCAGCAAGTCCTCCGAGCTCATGTCCCCAAGCTCTCCCTCGTCCTTACCGAGCCCGGGCTCGTCCGAGCGAACGTCGGCGAGGTCGGAGCGCACGCCTTCGACGAACTTCCTGAGCTTCAAGTCGGAGCCGCGTTTGAGCTGGGGCAAGAGCACTGCCACCAGGTCGTCGATCCAGCCGAGGCGCGAGTTGTCCTTTTCGATCCTGCGCAGGTCCTCGAAGAGGTCCTGCTGCGAGAGGATCGCGAGCGCACGGGAGGTGCCCGTCTGCCAGCTCAACTTCGACTCGGGGTCGCTCCAGGGCTCGCCGCCCGCAGAAACCTCCGAGCGGGGGTCGATCAAGAGGTTGAGGTGCTGCGCGCCGGTCTCCTGCCCGTGGAGGAGGCGCCCGGCGGCGAAGGTGCGTCCGATCGGCTGCGAGGCGACCAGGCCGCCGTCGGTGTACCAGAGGCGACCGTCGTCGGGGAAGTCCTCGATGCCACGGTTCTCGTATGCATCTGCGTCGTCCGAGCGGTCGACCAGCGCCGGAGCGAAGCCGCCGGGGCTGGAAGCGGATGCGAGTACGAAGTCGAGCGCGGAAGCCCCCTTCGGCTTCAAGAGCTGGTCCGTATCGCCTCCCGGCTGGAGCTCGAACCGGCCCCAGTCCGCGTAGGTGACGCCGCGAATAGGCTCGGAGCGGGTACGTCCGGCGATCGGGTAGGCGAGGCCGCGCAGGCCGGTCAGAGAGATCTGCAGCGCAAGCGGCCGGTCCTGTGCCTGATCGGGTTGGGCCGGATGGTCGTCGAAGATCTTGGGCAGGTCATCGCGAAGCTCGCCGAACGAGAGCGGTGCGTCAGCGGTGCGGCCACGCAGGAGGCTGAGCGTGACCTTCTCGACCCAGGCCTTACGGAGAAGCGCGACCGGATCGGCGCCGCTCAGAACGCAG
>Ga0136618_10000311_pt1 | contig 15979 bp, 14 predicted proteins | sample AntDrymUQ3302106_2_FD_104805 | JGI IMG/M metagenome (GOLD analysis project Ga0136618, IMG submission 104805) | Polar desert sand microbial communities from Dry Valleys, Antarctica - metaG UQ330 (21.06) | ecosystem: Environmental > Terrestrial > Soil > Desert | place: Antarctica: Dry Valley... | reverse complement strand
GAGCCGGGATCGCGCTTGCCGGCGATGAAGCGGCCCTCTTCGACGGCGTCAGCGATGACCCGTGAAAGCAAGGAGTTGGCGCGTATGGCGTCGTCGTTGCCTGGGATCGGGTACTGCACGAGTTCGGGGTCGACATTGGTGTCGACGACGGCGACCACGGGGATGCCGAGCTTGTTGGCCTCGGTGACCGCGATGCTCTCCTTCTTCGTGTCGAGCACGAAGACCGCGTCGGGGCGCTTGGCCATGCCACGCAGGCCACCGAGGTTGCGCTGGAGCTTCTCGAGTTCACGGGTGAGCAGCAGCGCCTCCTTCTTGGGCATCGCCTCGAACTCGCCCGAGTCGCGCATGCGCTCATACTCGAGCATCTTGGCGACGCGCTTGGAAATCGTGTCGAAGTTGGTGAGCATGCCGCCGAGCCAACGCTCGTTGACGAAGGGCATGCCACACTTCTCGGCGAAGCTGCGCACGGGGTCCTGGGCCTGCTTCTTGGTGCCGACGAACATGATGACGCCGCCGCCGGCGACGAGGTCGCGAACGAACGTGTACGCCCGATCAACGCGGGTGAGCGTCTGCTCGAGGTCGATGATGTAGATGCCGTTGCGCTCACCGAAGATGAAGCGCTTCATCTTCGGGTTCCAACGCCGGGTCTGGTGTCCGAAGTGGACCCCTGCTTCCAGCATTTGCCGCATGGTGATGACAGCCATCGAAATTCTCCTTGGTGCGGTTGGGACCATCCACCAGGCGACCATGACGCCGGCTGGGCCGACTGGCACGGGCGACCGCGATGCGGTGGACGGGTCAGTGAGGTTCCGACCCATCGGTTGATGGGCCGACATTCGAGTCTAGCGGCGGGAAGGTACGTCGCACCCGGGCGCCCGACGCGGCCACATCCCCTCGACATTCACGGTGGCATTCCGCAGCGCAGCACCGGTGCTGGCGGTGGGCGAGGTGGGGAGCCATCGGTGGGCACGAGGTACGGCGGGACGACCAGCTCGCCGATCAAGGGCTCGGGGTCGACATAGGCGTCGGGGCCCGTGCGCAGGCCGAAGTACAGCTCGGTGCCAGACCGCCCGACCGTCGAGCCGGCGGCAACCAATTGACCCTCGCGCAGCGCGGAAGATTCGAGGCCGCCATAGGTGGCGAGCAGGCCGTCGGCGTGACGCACCACGACGTAGCGCACGTCGACCACGACACCGCTGAACGTGACCGTCCCGGCCGCTGCGGCGCGCACCGGCGTGCCCGACGCGACCGAGTAGCTGAGACCTCGGTGGCCCGCGCACCACTTGCACGGCGGCGCGTCGAACGGTCGCGTGATCGGCGCGTCGATCGGCGGCCGCAGGCACGTGGCCGCTGCGGCGACGTTGGCCCCGGTCGGCCCGAGCACGAGCGCGATCAGGGCGATGCAGACGCGCGCCAGAAACATGGACATGAACTTGCCTCCGAAGGTCAGGTTTCATGGCGGGTGAACCCGCGAGTGGCCTGGGTGAGTCAGGCGACGCCGGCGGCGGTCAGCCGCGAACGCAAATGCAGCACCGACTTGGAATGCAGCTGCGGCACCCTGCTTTCGCTCACGCCGAGCACGCGGGCGATCTGGGCAAGGGTAAGGCCCTCGTCGTAGTACAGCGAGAGCACCAGCTTCTCCCGGTCGGGAAGCTTGCTGATCTCACTCCGCATGAGGTCGCGTAGTTCCTGATGTTCGACAACCGCGGAGGGCAGCGCGGGCACGTCGCCCGACAACGCCACCGGCTCGGCCCCGGCGTCGAGCGCCCGTTCCAGCGGCCCGACGGTGGCGCCGGCGATCGACGACAGCCATCGGTCAAGCTGTTCGCGCGCGATGCCGAGCTGCCCGGCCAGTTCATCGTCGGTCGGCGATCGGCCGTTGCCGCCCTCGAAGTCGCTGATCGCGCGTTGCACGTCGCGTGCCTTGGTGCGAACCGAACGTGGCACCCAGTCGAGTTGGCGCAGTCCGTCATAGATGGCACCGCGGATCCGCGGCGTGGCGAACGTCTCGAACTTGGCCCCCTGGGCCGGGTCGAACCGCTCCAGCGCTTCGATGAGCCCAAACACACCCCAACTGACCAGATCGCCCGGATCGACACTCGCCGGCAGCCCGGCACCGACACGCCCGGCGACGAATTTCACCAAGGGCGAGTACGACACGATCAGGTGATCACGAGCCGCCCCGCTGCCCCGCTTCAGCCACCGCTCCCATTGCATCGCGAGGTGCGGATCGACGTCGACGATGCTCACCACTCACCTCGTTCCCAGCCTGCGGGCAGGCTCATGCTCGGGGGTGGGTGATGTTGTAGGCGTTGCGCAAGCGTTCCTTGCTCACGTGTGTGTAGCGCTGCGTGGTGGCCACGTCGGTGTGGCCGAGCAACTCCTGCACCGCCCGCAGGTCGGCACCGCCGTCGAGCAGATGGGTGGCAAAGCTGTGGCGCAGGGCATGCGGATGGGTGGGCTGGGGCGATCGCCGATCGACGATGCGGCGCACGTCGCGCGGCGTGAGGCGGTGCCCGCGCTCGTTGGCGAACAGCGCGACCGCGCTCTCGCCCTCGGCCGGTACCACCTCGTGACGCACTCTCAGCCACGCGTGCAAGGCCTGCACGGAAGGCTGGGAGAGCGGGACCCTTCGTTCCTTGCCGCCCTTGCCCCACACGACAACAGCCATCGCGATGAGGTCGACCGACGTGGCGTCGAGCCCGCACAGTTCGCTGACCCGCAAGCCCGATCCGTACAGGACCTCGAGGACGGCGTCGTCCATCGCCCGCCGCCACATCGGCTCGCCTTCGGGCCGTGGGCCTTCGAGCAACTCCCCGAGGTCCTTCGCGTCGAGCACTCGCGGCAGGCGCCCCTCGCCGGCCGGCGTGTGCACTCCGACGGTCGGGTCGCTCGGCAGCGCTCCCGTTCGCACCATCCATCGGAAGTAACGACGCAGCGACGCCGTCTTGCGAGCGATGCTGCGCCTCGCGAATTCGCGGGTGGTGAGATACGCCAGATACCGACGCACGACCGTGCGCTTCACGGCCGCCGGGCTGGTGACGCCGCTGCGCGATGCCCACTCGGCGAAGCCACGAACGTCGGCGCAGTACGCAGTGACGCTGTGCGCGGACAGTGACGTGAGCGACATGCCAAAGGAGTCGACGCGCCAGGCCGCAGGATCGGGGCCGGCGTCGGGGGGGACGTCGTGTGGTGGGAGCACCACTTCGAGGGTATTCGCTGGGAGCGATCCGCAGGAGGACGGTCAGCGAGACGCTGGACACGACGACACCTCCTCGAACCATCCGCCCGACTCGCGGACCCAGCCAGAACGCTCGAGCCGGGCCAATGTCATCGCGGCATCGGTGATGGTGAGGCCGAGCTCTGACACGATGGTGTCGAGCGTGCAGGGGTCGACGCGGCACCGATCGAGGACGATCGCTTCGGCACCCCGCGGCAGCGGCCGTGGATCGAAACCGCTCGATGCTGCGTGGCGGTGGTCGAGTCCGAGCGCCAGCATAATGTCGCCCACGTCGGTGACGGGTACGGCGCCGTCACGAATGAGCTGGTTCGTGCCCGCCGCGGCCCGGTTGTTGACCGATCCGGGCACGGCCATCACGTCGACACCTCGTTCAAGCGCTTCGCGAACCGTGGTGAGCGAACCACCCCGTTCGCGGCTTTCGACCACGACCAGCACCTCGCTGAGCGCGGCGATGATGCGGTTGCGCTGCGGAAACCGGAACTTCTCCGGCTCGGTGCCTGGGGGCCACTCCGAGAGCAGCAAACCGGTGTCGGCGACTGCGTTCCACAGGTCACGATGTTGCCGGGGGTATGGCGAATCGAGCCCGTTGGCGACGACGCCGACCGCTCGGCGCGGATCCGCGCGCAACACGCCCCGATGGGCGGCGCCGTCGATGCCCTTGGCCAACCCGGACACCACGGCGACGCCTTCCGCAGCGAGCTGTGCTCCCAGTGTTGCAGCGAACGTGCAACCGGGACCGGTGGCGTTGCGCGTACCCACAACCCCGACGCGTCGTGCTTCGAGCGCCGCCCACTGACCACGGAAGAACAGCACAGCCGGCGGTTGCGGATCGTGGCGCAGAACGTCGGGATAGTCGGCGTCGGCGTTCGTGACTGCACCGACACCGATCCGAGAGCAGCGAACCGCCCACTCGGTGGCGTCGCGCCGTTCGACCGACGCCGACCATGCCGACTTGAGGTCGGGCGTGAGCATGCGCTTGACCGCGGGGTGGGGGCGACACCGACCGGCGGCGACTGCGAGCGCCTCGACCGGTTCGTGATAATTGAGCAGGACACGCAGACGCCCGGCGGTGGCCAGGTCGAGTCCGGCCAACGCTGCCAGCGAACCTGTCCGCAGATCGGCAATCATGCGATCCACCTCGAATCGGCCATGGCCGGTCCGCGCAACGAGGCGCGCATCGAGAGCGCCAATTCGACATGATCGAGCGTCACGACTGGTTGGCCGGGCTCGCTGAGGTCGGCGATAGTCCTGGCGACTCGTCTGATGCGATGGTACCCCCGCCCGGTGAGCCGTTCCCGTTCGATTTCTTCGCGCAGCACGCTGCGGGCATCGACGGCCAGTGGCGCCACCTCGTCGAGTTCGTCTGGCGTAAGTGCTGCATTGAGCTTGCCAGCCCGGTCGAGCGCGACCGCTCGTGCGGCAACCACCCGCTCGCGAACGACCGCCGAGGATTCGCCGGGTTCGGCGCCGAGCAGATCGTCGACATTGGGACGATGCACGACGACGCGCAGGTCGAATCGATCGGCGAGCGGACCCGAGAGTCGGCGCAGGTACCGGCTCCGGGCGTGGTCGTCGCATTGGCACGACCCGGGTGGTCCACCGCCGCACGGGCAGGGATTCGTGGCCGCGACGAGGAGGAACCGGGCCGGCATCACCGCCCGACCGATCGACCTGCTCACCCGAACGACTCCCTCTTCGAGTGGCTCCCGCAGCCCGTCCAACGCGGGCCGGGCGAACTCGCCCAGTTCGTCCATGAACAACACGCCGTTGGTTGCGAGGCTGACTTCGCCTGGCCTGAGCTGCTGCGACCCGCCACCGACCATCGCAATGGCCGACGTGGTGTGATGAGGAGCCCGGAACGGGGGATACCGCAGCAAACCGCCCGCCGGCAGCTTCATTCCGGCCGCCGAGTGAACCATGGTGGTTTCGAGCGAGTGGTCTCGTTCGAGCGGAGGGAGCAGGCCTGGCAAACGCTGGGCGAGCATGGTCTTGCCACTCCCCGGCGACCCGATGAGCAGCATGTGGTGCGCACCGGCCGCGGCGATCTCGAGGGCATGACGGGCGACCGGCTGACCACGAACGTCGCTGAGGTCGGGCAGCGCCTCTCGCATGGCGAGATCGAGGTGCACCGGGAAGGTGTGCCATTCTCTCGACCCGATGAGGCACGCGACGACGGCTGCGAGATCGGTGGCCACGCGAGGCGTGCCGCGCGCCGCGACATGTGCCTCGAGTGCATTCTCGACGGGCACCACCACGTCGACCGCGTCGAGTGCGTCCACCATCGGGGCGACTCCGGAGACCTTTCGCAAGGTGCCGTCGAGACCGAGTTCGCCGATGAACGCATGCCCAGCAACCGCTGCCGCCGGCAGCTGCTCGGTGGCGACGAGCAAACCGATGGCAATGGCGAGATCGAGACCGGCGCCTGATTTCCGCGTGCTGGTGGGGGCCAGATTGATGGTGATGTTGCGCGACGGCCACGCAAACTGGCAACTCGCCAACGCCGCGCGGACCCGCTCGCGCGATTCCCGGCACGGCGCATCGGGCATCCCGACCATGGTGTAGCCAGGCAGGCCGTTGCCGACGAACACCTCGACGGTGACTGGGCAACCGCGCACGCCGAGCACGGTCGCCGATGGAATGGATGCGAGCACGATGGTCTCCTCCGCAGGCTCGCCATGTGGGCGAGCGGGTTGATGTGCGGAGGGCGGAGGCCGGCCCACAACGGCTGCGAACGAGACTAGCGAAAGGGTGTCGCACTCCAACCGGGCGCGCCGATCAGGGCCCGTTGCCGGTCAAATCGCTCCACGAGATGCCAGAATCGAGCGCTGTGCGCCGACCTCCCTTTTCGATTCGCCGCGCCGCCGTGATCGCCGTGGCGGCAGCGGTCGCGCTGCCCGTGGCGCTGAGCGCCTGCGGTGACGACGGCAGGACCGGCGACACGGCCCGCTTCTGCGAACTGGTCCAGGACAACCTTGCTGCACTCCGCGCTGACCCGACGACGGCTGACGAGATCGACGGCCTCATCGACTTGTGGACGGACGTCGGACAGCGGGCCCCGCTGGCGATCGAGCCCGACTGGTCGGCGCACATCCTGTTGTTCGAGACCGCACGCGACTCTGACGATCAGGAGGAGATCCTGGCCCGGATGTACGCCACCGAACAATCGTCGGTCGCCGTTGCCGCCTGGCTGCAGGACAACTGCGCGGTCGATTTTGGGCCCGTCGCAACCGTCGTCGAACAGGTCACGACCACGATCGCCTCATCGACGAGTGCGCCGGCCTGATTGCCCGACTGGCGAGCGACTACTCCGTGATCTCGTTCGTGATCTCGCCGCGGCGGACGATGACTTCGTCGCAGAGGCCGTAGTCCCTGGCATCCTCAGCGGAGAACCAGCGGTCGCGATCGCTGTCGATCTGGATCTGCTCGAACGACTTGCCTGAGTGCTGGGCGGTGAGCTCGGCCATCCGCCGCTTCACGTACGCGTGCTCCTGAGCCTGAATGGCGATATCGGCGGCCTGGCCGCGCAGGCCGGCGAGCGGCTGGTGCATCATGATCCTGGCATTGGGCAGCGAAAAGCGCTTGCCTGGGGCGCCGGCGGTGAGCAGGAACTGCCCCATCGACGCGGCCAACCCGAAGCACACCGTGGCCACGTCGCAGCCGACGAACTGCATCGTGTCGTAGATCGCCATGCCGGCCGTGACCGAACCGCCCGGGCTGTTGATGTACAGCCAAATATCCTTCACCTTGTCCTCGCCCTCGAGGTAGAGGAGTTGGGCGCAGATCTGGTTGGCGATGTCGTCGTCGACCGGGGCGCCGAGCAGCACGACGCGATCCTTCAGCAGCCGGTTGAACACGTCGGAGCGCGGGTCGATCCCGGCGTCGAGCATGCGGGGGTTCAGCGAAGCGGACGTCATGTGGCCAGGCTACCGATGCCCGCGCTCGTGCGGTCCGATGGAGGCTGCGCGGCAGCACAGATGGATGTTCGGCGCATCCGATGGTGGGCAGCGTCGCCAACTCGCTGGAACGTTGCCCCGGACGTGGGCCATCATCAGTGTCGTGACCGATGATCCGACCGTGCAGCCAGATCCGGTGTGGCCGAATCCGATGTGGGAGCCGTGGGCGGCGGCGCGGCCCGTTCCCGGTTTCATCCATCTCGACAGCGCAGCCGCCGGCCGCTCGTCACGGGCGGTCCTGGACGCAACGAGCAGGCACGCCATGCGGGAGGCGACCGAGGGCGCCTACGTTGCCGCCGCGGCGGCCGCGCCCGTGATCGCCTCGCTGAGGGCGAACGTCGCGGCGCTCACTGGTGTCGACCCCGAGGGCGTCGCGTTCGTCGAGAGCGCGGAGTCGGCGCTCAACGCCGTGCTGCAGGTGTGGCCACTCACCGATGGCGACGCCGTCGCAGTCGCGCCAAGTGAATGGGGCCCGAACCTCCACGCGTTTCGAGTCTCAGGCTTGGACACGACGTGGCTCGACGTCGACGCTGCCGGGTTGATCGACCTCGCTGCGCTGGACCGTCGCTTGCGCACCGCTCCCCCGGCATTTGTCCACGTGACGCAGCAGGCCTCGCACCGTGCCCTTCGGCAGCCCGTCGCCGAAATGGCCACGATGTGCACGGTGGCGGGCGTGCCGCTGTGGGTCGACGCCGCCCAGGCCGCCGGACACTGCGCAATCGACGTCGGGGCGGACGTGGTGTATGCGACGAGTCGAAAGTGGCTGGCGGGTCCGCGCGGTGTTGGCCTGCTCGCAGTAAAGAAAGCGTGGCGAGATGTGTTGCGCGTCGATCCCAGCCCGATGGCAACGGCTGACGATCCGCTGCTGTCCTCGGTTGAGTCGCACGAAGCTCACATCGCCGGCCGCGTGGGCCTCGCCACGGCGGTGGACGAGTTCATCGCCATCGGGCCCGAGGCAGTCAGCGAACGACTCGACGCGGTCGGTCGGATGACGCGAGCGCATCTGTCCGAGCTGCCCAACTGGAGTGTCGTCGATCCAATCGCTTCGCCCGGTGCCATTACCGCCATCGCGCCGGCCACGGGGCAGGACGTGTTCGAGGTTCGTGAGCGACTTCTGCGCAGTCACTCGGTCGTCACGACCGCGTGCCAGGTCGCGCGGGCGCCGCTCGACATGCCGGTCCCTTGGTTGAGGATCAGCCCGCACGTCGACGCCACGCCCGAGCAGATCGTGACGCTCTGCGACGCGCTCGCCACCCTCTGACCTGGCGCGACGTGCTGCACGGCCTCCGTATTGTGGACTGGTGTGCGGTGCGCGCACGAACGTCACTGCTGCTTTCCTCCGTTCTGTCGCTCAGCGGTCTGCCGTGGTCGCGAGCGGGTTCGCCGACGCCGTTACGCCACCAATCGATTCCACCGCTTCGACGACAACCGACGAGCCGATTCCTGATCCGGCTGAACCCGAGTGCGAGCCGAACTGATCGATGGCCGCGATGGACCAAGCCGTGCGCACTGGTGTCGCGCCGTTGGGTGATGACCGCACGGCCGACGAGTTGTTCGCGTTGTGGGATCAGGTCGACGCGGCCAACTCCAGCCGCATGGAGGAGGTCCTCGACGAGTACGGCTGGCCCGGATTCCGACTCGTCGGGCGCGACGGGGCCAGTGCCGCGTGGCTGCCGATCCAGCACGCTGACCTCAGACCTGAACTGCAGGCCCGCGGCCTCGTGTTGATGCCAACGGCGGTGGAGGCAGGCGACGCCGACAGCAGCGAATGGGCGTATCTCGTCGACCGGGTACGCGTGGGCAACGACGAACCGCAGTTGTACGGAACGCAATGGCGTCTCGATGAGAACGGCGCGTGGACGCCCGCAACTCCGATCGAGAACGAGGACGGGGTGGACCAACGGCGCTCCGATGTGGGCCTTGGCACCTTGGACGAGTACCGGCTCGAGTTGGAGGCGGCGTACGAGATGCCCGACGAGTCGGCACCGGCGTCGACCCAGTGAGCGGCACCGATCAGCGGGTCACCCCGGAGAAGACCACGGCAACCTGCTCGCCGGACGCCGGCTTGCCCTCCCGAACGAGCAGTCCGGCGAGCGCAGCGGCGCCGGTCGCGCTCACGGGAATGCCGCTCGAGGCCCCGATCTCGGCCGCCCGCACGATTGCCTCCTCCGGCGCGACGAGCGGTTGGCCGCCACTGGCCGTCATCACCTCGAACGCGCCGAGCCAGTCGTAGGTCTCGTCGTCGAGGATCCCGTCGGCAAGCGACTCCGGCCGTTCCCACGCGGTCATCAGGTGCGACCAGCGGTGCGGGATCTCGGCCGCGGCCATGCCGGCATCTTTGGCCCGCCACCATGCCCGAGCGAGCGGTGCACATCCGTCGGCCTGCACCGTGTCGAGGCGGACTGACGGGCCGACGGCCCACCCGACACAGGTGGCGAGGGCGCCGCCGCCAACCTGCACGACCATCCGGTCGAGCCGCGCCGGCCCGCCGGCCGTGCCGACCGCGTCGGCAAGTTCCCATCCGAGCGTGCGGCCGCCGTCGAGGCACATCCCGTTCTCGGGGCCCTGGACACTGAACGGCAGCGCACCGGCGTCGACGGCGTCGCGAAAACGAAGTACCGCGGGATCGCCAGGCGGGTCGCCCTCCCGACGCTCGCACACCTTGATCGATGCGCCGAGCGACTCGAGCAAGGCCATCACCGCCGGCGACGCCCAGTCGGGGACATAGACCTCCAGCGGCCAGTCGACCCGCTGGGCGAGCGTTGCGGCCGCGATTGCCGCGTTCCCGCACGACGCGATGGCGAGCGGTGCTCGCCCCGATCGTTCCGGAGCCACCCCGAGCGCCTCGGCGGCGCGGAGGTGGAGCAGGATGCCGGCCAGATGCCGGGACTTGTGGCTGCCCCCGACGTTGCCCGTCTCGTCCTTCACCCACACCGGGGTGGCGGGGCTGTCACCATTCATCGCGAGGTCGAGCTCGTGGCGACCGAGCGGCGTCACCGCAAAGCCGGCGGCGACCTCCGACGCGAGGGCCACCCGGGCCGGTTCGGTCATCCCGTTCGCAGCGGCGAATGCCCACCACGCCATGCGTGGCCCGTAGGCGATGAATGGGTTCGGGTCGTCGACCGGCGCCGGCACGGAATCCGTCGCTATCGGGTGGAGCACATGATGGCGGTCGCCGGGCGTCGCCCGCGGACACGTGAACGCATGAGCGGCCGCGATGTCGACCGTCGTTCCGCACACCGCGCAGCGCCAGGCCAGCACGCCCGACATCAGCGAACCATGTCGATGATGCGAGCGACCGAGCGCCAGCGAGGGAGTGGCGAGGAGCGGCCTGCGTGGCCGGGGAACGCAGTCATACGGCAGCGACCCGTTCGTTGAACTCGCCGATCATGCCGTCCCACGCGCCGAGGAAGCGGCGCAAACCGGTCCAGAACGACTGTGACCGGCGGGCGTCGAACAGCTCGATCGGCGTGCCCTGCTGCTCGACCCACGTGTAGTAGCCGAGGTTGAAGATGCGGTTGCGTACCGGCTCCGTGCACTCGATGGCGTGAGCCGTCGCCACATTGGCGAGGTGCTCGCCCCACACCGCGGCGGCGTCGAGGTTCGTGAACCCGCCACCGAAGTCTCTCGCCGTGATCTTGTCCCGCTCGCTCGGGTACATCGCGGCACCGTCGGTGGCGACCGTGATGATGGCGTCGTCCGGGCCGAGTCCGAGCAGCTTGGCGGTGCTGATGGCGGCGAGAACGTTGCAGATCGACGAGAGACCGAAGTGTTGGAGCGTCGCCAGCACCGACCGGGGCACGAGGCGGCGGTCGGCGAGGTAGCCCAGCCCGTCATCGGTGTTGAACATCACCTGGAGCTGGTCGGTGGCGCGGTCGCTGACGGCGACTACAACGTCGGTGTTCATCACGTTGTGAATGAGCGGAACGTGCTTGTCGCCGATGCCTTGGATGTTGTGCTCGCCGTAGCCGTTCTCGAGCAGCGTGGGGCATTCCAACGCCTCGACGGCAACGATCTTGGTGCCGTAGGTGTCCTTCAGGCGGTCACCGGCGGCGATCGTGCCGGCCGATCCGGTGGCTGACGTGAATGCCGCCAAACGCAGCCCGGGCCGATCGGCGGCGACCGTGTCGAACACGTGGCTCAGCGCTCGGCCGGTGACCTCGTAGTGAGCGAGGTGATTACCGAATTCGCAGAACTGGTTGAGGATCACGTTGGTGGGATCCTTGGCCAGCTCGTTGCAGGCGTCGTAGATCTCCTTCACGTTCGATTCGGTGCCGACGGTGCGGATGACGTCGTCGGCCGGGTTCTCGCACCACTCGTTGAGCCAATCGAACCGTTCCTGGCTCATCCCCTCCGGCAGGATGGCCACGCCCCGGCTGGCCATGATGCGACTGATGGCGATGCCGCCCCTGGCGTAGTTGCCGGTGGAAGGCCAGATTGCCCGATGCGCTGTTGGGTCGAACTGCCCACACACGATGCGCGGTGCGAGGCACGCGTACGCGGCGAGCACCTTGTGGGCGGTGATCATCGGGAAGCGGTCGCCGAACACGACGATGATGGGACTGTCGACTCCTGTGAGTTCCTTCGGCAGCACGATGTGGTCCGGGACGTCGACGCGAGCGCCCTTGACGTCGTTGTACCAGTGGTTGCGCCAGAGGTTGCGGGCGTCGGGCCCCTGCGGATCGGCGTCGCCGACGCGGGCAGCGTCGATGGTGGTGGGATCGGCCAGTTCGGCGAACGTAGGCAACGTGATATTGCGCTCGGCGAAACGGGCGACGCTGTTGGCCAGCGCGTGGTCGTCGACGACTCGGTCGGCCAGGCCGAACTGGCCTTCGAGATAACTGGCCTGATCGGGGAGGCTGCGAGGGGTCACGGTTGACATTGTGTCAACCGTGACCCCTCCGGTCTGCCTCCGCCAGGAACTGTCAGAGTGTGAGCCGCTCGATCAGGAACTCAGCGATACCGCCGATCGCCTTGATCTCGTTGCTCCGCTTGGTGAACCCATGCCCCTCGTCGGGGTAGACGTCGTAGCGAACATCGACGCCGCGACGGCGCAGCGCCTCGACGATCTGGTCGCTCTCTGCTTTGGCGACTCGCGGGTCGTTGGCGCCCTGGATCACCATCAGGGGCGCAGTGATTTGGTCGACGTAGGTGATGGGCGACCGTTCCATCAACATGTCGAAGTCATCCTCAGGGTCGCCCACCCACGACGCCATCAACGGGCGCCAGGTCGGGGGGACTGATTTGACGAACGTCACGAGGTTCGACGGCCCGACCAGCGACACCCCGGCGGCGAACAAGAGCGGCAACCGTGACACGCATGACAAGGTGGCAAACCCGCCGAACGACCCGCCGAACACGGCGATGCGGTCGGCGTCGACCCAGTCGAGGGAGCGGAGGTAGCTGATCGCATGCTCGAAGTCGCCCAGCTCGGCCCCACCCCAATCGCGGTGGATCAGCTTCTGGTAGCTCACGCCGTAGCCCGTCGACCCGCGCGCGTTCGGGGCGAACACGCCGATGCCGTTGGCCAGGAGGAACTGGTAGAGCCCTGAGTACATGTACTCAGCTCGCTCTTGGGCTTCTGGGCCGCCGTGGATCGACAACACCATCGGATGCTTCCCGGGGCCCGCGGGCCTGTAGAGCCACGCTGGAGTCCGCCGGTCATCGTGGGTGAGGTAGTCGACGGCCTCCGGGGCGATGGGTGAGATCTCGGTGAGGGCCGGCGGGAGGCTCTCCGTGAGATAGCTGACCGCGCCCGAGACGATGTCGATGGCGACGAGCTCGTTGGGGCGGGCGCCGGTTCCGAAGAGTCCGACGATCGTGCCGCCGTCGGGCGTGATTGCGCACGCCCCGAGCACCCCTTCAGGGATGTCGACCAGGGCGCCAGCCCCCCACACCGGACTGGCCGGGTCGAGCCGCAGCACGTACGGGATCGACGTTCCTGCCTCGTTGATCACCCACGCCACGGTGGAGCCGTCGGGGGTCTGCACGAGCCGCTCAACATCCCAGTCGGGGAAAACCAGTGTGCTCACCCGACCGCCGAGTGAGCACATGGCGAGCGATTGAAACTCAGCATTGTCGTCGCTCAGGAGGTAGAAGCCCGACGAGTCGGGGAGCCAGCCGACCGGCACGAACAGCGCTTCACCGTCGTGTGCCGTCATGTTGCGAAGCTCGCTGTCGGGATCGGAGAGGTCGAGGATCGCGCTGTCGGCGTCAGTGTTGGTGCGGGTGATGTCGGCGAGCAACCAACGTCCGTCGGGCGACACCCCAACCGCCTCCGCGAACTCGCCAGGAATCGACTCCACCCGCCGGATCGAGTCGATGGTGAGGTCGTGGATGAGGATGTCCTGCACCGACTCGTCACGGTCGTTCGCCGCGTACACGAGTGTCTTACCGTCCGGACTGAACGGCGTACCCGTGAGCTCATACTGACGGTCGTCGGCGCTGCTCAGGCGACGCTGCTCGCCTCCAGCCGCATCGACGAGATAGATCTGGTATTGCTCGTCGCCGTCCTGATCGGCCGCGAACGCCAACGTTTCGCCAGTCGGCGACCACGCAAGGGCGCGCACCGAACGGTCGGTGAACCAGGTGATCTGGGTGTGATCGCCTCCGCTGACCGGACGCAGCCAGATGTTGTATTGGCCACCATCGTTCGTCGAGTACGCCACGGTGGCGCCATCGGGACTCACCGCTACCGTCTGCTGGAATCGTCGCTGCGGCACAAACCGCTCGAACGAACGCGCCAGCTGAGTGTGGTCGGTCATCACGTGCTCCTCGGTGTCCGAAGCAAGTCTGCGTCGGATGAGGTCGGTTGGCTGAGTGGCACCGCTGACAGAAGCCAGGCGATCGGCACGGTGTCCGGCCCGTCGTCGGCGGGCGTACGTTCGAGATACGGCTCGATGAGCGACGCGATCGAGTCGCGGATGTGGGCGAGCTCGTCGACGGTGAGTCGCAGGACACGATGGGCGTCGCCGGACGCGGACCGCCACGCCTTCGAATAACTGTCGCGGGTGCTGTGCCAATTCAGCACGTTCGTGCGGTAGCGCTCGGCGGCAGCACAGATCAGCATCGGCAACGCCTCCCTACCGGCCTGGTCGAGCTCGTCGACGGGGACCGTGACGTGGGGATCGACCCGGCGCCACGGCCGGTTCCGGCCCGCCCGCGCCTCGGCTTCAGTGACGTAACCGTACTTGGCGAGCTGGCGCAGATGGAACGAGCAGTTGGACGGCGACGAGCCGACGTGCGCGGCCGCCTCGGTGGCGGTGAGCGGGCCGGCTTGCTGCAACAACTCGATCAGCCGGAGCCGCAGTGGGTGGCTCAGTGCACGCAGGGCCGACGGTTCGGAAACCCGTCGCCCCTCGAAAGACATGTTTCAAAACTACTCGCTCGAACTGGGGGCTCGCCCAATTTCGCACGGCTCTGTCGCTGAGCTACAGAACGACGACGGTGGTGCCCACCTCGGCGAACGCCCACAAGAACCGCGCGTCGGCATTCGCTTGGCGCTGGCATCCACCCGAGAGCCGGGCGCCGAGTTCGTCTTCGGTCTGATAGACGCCGCCATCCGACACACGGATCGGAATCGCGTGGAATCCGAGTGCCCCGATCTCGGTCCGGTACCACCGGACCATCAGCGGGAGGATCGCTTTGCCGTTCCATGCCGTGGATTGCTCGGAACGGCTGTACACCTGATGGGTGCCGGGCACCTCGTTGTTGTACTGGCTGCCCGACACCAGCCACGATCGAATGGTCTCGCCGTCGGCGCTCACGGCCCAGACCCGCTGGCTGATGCGTTCATAGACCACGCGCCGACCCGATCCAGAGTTTTCTGGCAAGGGCGGGGCGTCGTCGCCGCTGGACGCCACCGACGAAAGCGGGAAGCCCATGCTGTCTTCGGCCCCTGGTGCCGGTGCCGGCGTGCGCACGACCTCAAGCACCTCCTCCGGCCAGATGCCGAGCTCCAGCCCGCTCTCGCGTCCGGCGACGCCGTCGACGAACAGTCCCCGTTCCACCTGGAGACTTTCGACGGCGGCGCTCGTCGGGTAGTCGAACTCGCCAGTGAGTTCGCCGTTGTAGAAACCCTCACGTTGCAACGCCTGCTGGAGACACTGCACCTGGAGCGTGTCGGTTTGAATCGAGATCGTCTTGGGATCAATCGTGCAGTCCGCGGTGAGCTCGGCGGCCGGCTCGGGAATGGCCAGGTCGGGAACCGCTTGTGTATCCGCCGCGACGGTGGTCGCGTTCTGATCGACCACAGGCGTAATGACGGCGCCTGGCACGGTTGCGTTCGGGTCGGGCTCGGCAGTTTGCCCATCCCTGGCCGATGAGATCAAAGCGATTCCGGCCACCGCCGCGGCCACAGACGCGACGACAACAGTACGCATCAGTCGTTCATGTTGCCGTTTTGGGGCCGCAAGCTCGCGCCTCGCCCTGGGATTCGGCCGGTTCACGCCGCCTCCAACGTGTCGGTCTGCCTGGATATGTTCAGTGCGCGCTGCCTCACCGATTGCCCGACGAGCGCGACGCTTCCCGTCGATGATAGGCAGTCGCGACCCCCTCGGCGACGGCAATCGCGACAAACCCGGTGCGGCGGCGCGAAAACTCGCCAGCGCGACGTTCGCGCGCGACACCGAACGCGTCTACCTTGACTCGCCATGGCAGAGCTCTACGTCGGCGGACTCCTCGACACGACCACGTCTCCTGATGGCGAGCACAAACGCACCGGCGAGGACGTCAAGCTCAAGACCGAGGACTTCACGACTCATGGCGTCATTGTCGGTATGACCGG
>Ga0136618_10000310_pt1 | contig 15993 bp, 15 predicted proteins | sample AntDrymUQ3302106_2_FD_104805 | JGI IMG/M metagenome (GOLD analysis project Ga0136618, IMG submission 104805) | Polar desert sand microbial communities from Dry Valleys, Antarctica - metaG UQ330 (21.06) | ecosystem: Environmental > Terrestrial > Soil > Desert | place: Antarctica: Dry Valley... | reverse complement strand
CTCGGCTACCTGCCGATGCCCGGCGAAGCCGCCGCGCATCTCTTCCAGGTCATCACGCGCCGCTACGAGCACGGCTCGATCATCCTGACAACCAACAGGGGCATCGCCAGCTGGGGCGAGGTCTTCGAAGACACCACCGTCGCCGCCGCGATCCTCGACCGCCTCCTACACCACGCCACCGTCCTGCAGATCGACGGCGACAGCTACCGCATGCGCACCCACCGCGCCCGCCTCGCCACCCTCCGCGCCGGCCTCAACGCGCCCGACCAAGGTGGGGAAATCTCACGATCGCACCTGGGGAATTCTCGCGATCGTTGACAGCAGCTCGTCGCGTACGTTGACGTCGAGACGCTGTACGCGGCGCCGTCCCATCGCCGGCGCCAGGCGCGCGAGCTCGAGGTCGGCGGCATCAGAGGTGGCGCGCCAGTGGGCGGGCAGCGCGTACGGGCCGGGCAGCGCGCGCCGCTGGCCGAGTTGGTCGTCGCCGCGGTCGTCGACGTGCGCCATCGCCGACCGTCCGTCGGCGTCGATCGGCGGCCACAGCCCGCGCAGCAGGTAGATGTCGCGCAGCACGTCGCGGTACTCATCAGAGGAGCGCTTCGGCGCGACGCACGGCTGACGCTCGTAACCGGGGCGGCGCTTGAACGCGTCGCGCACGACGAGCTCGCCGCCAGACGTCAGCCGCGGGGCGCCGGCGGCGTCGAGGTCGACCCACGGCGGCCACGGGTTGTGCACGGCCTACGGGATGCGGTAGCGCAAGCGCAGCTCATGCACCGGAGGCGCCCCTGGGCGCTGGGACCCCGGACCCAGGGTGGCGCAAACCCCGGACCCAGGGTGGCGCAAACCCCGGACCCAGGGTGGCGACCCCGGACCCAGGGTGGCGGCGCCGACCCCGGACCCAGGGTTGCGGCACGGTCGTTCGCACTTGTGCCGTCCTAGCGGCGTGTGACTGCGCGCGCCGTTCGCGAGGCCTCCGCCGCAACATCGAGGATGATCTCGCCGTCAGCTGCGGCGGCCAGCGCCGCAGCGCACCACTCTGCCCCCTGCAACAGCTCTCGCTGGGGGATGTCGTAGGAGCTGTCATGGTCATAGCTGCCCGCGATGCGGGCCGCCTTCTGTGCGGCTAACAACACCTTGCGCGCGTCCTCGTCGGCTTGGTCGGCGGCCTCCTTGTCGTCGTCCTCGACGTACTGGGATGCCGGGTCGCTTTCGATGCCCAGCCGGTACTCGCCGAGCATCGCGCCGTTGTACGAGGCGCTTGCCGCATCGAAGATCTGCCCGACGCTCAGCAGCCCCTCGTGCATCACCTCGCGGCCGGTGGCGTGTACAGCCTCGGCACACCAAACGCGGTACGCACGGTTCAGCAGAGCGTAGAACTGCGCGCACTGCTGCGTGCTTGAGCGGCCGGTCTCTTGAAACGTCGTGGCAGCAACTCGGGTCGCCTCGGCCTGCTCGGGCGGTAGTCTCATCAGGAGCGCTTCGATAAAGTGCCCCAGTACCGTCGGCACTTCGTCGGCCAGTGTGCCGCCGCGCGACGTGATCGGAGTGGTGTGGGCAGTCTTCTGCTCCATGAAGCGCCTCCTTGCCACTGTGTACTTCTCGCCGGTCTGCGCCATGCGCGCGCGAACGGCTTTCTTGAACCCCTTGTTCTCGGGCATCGTCGTACCTCATCTGGCTGGATCCCACGCATCACAGCCGGTCGGGCCAATGACTGCCCGATGCATCTCGCACCTTGCTCGTCGGCGTCGCTCGCGCGCGTAGGGCGATGAGCGGCTCAGAGGAAGCGCCTAGGCGTGGCGCAGCCGCATCGTACCGCGCGCGCTTCAGTTCGCCAAGCGCGTTCGAGGTCTCCTCGGGCCATGGACCTCAGACTGGATGTCCTCGGCCGCCTGGCGATCGTCGTCGGCGAGTCGCGCGCCGGCGTCGAGGGCTACGCACCGGAGGCAGTGAGACGACTCGCGGCGTCGATGGTCGCCGACCCGCCCGCCGTCTGGCCGCCGCCCTTCATCGGCACCGTGACACGCGACGGCGATCGCGTTGCGATCTGCGCCGCAGGCTCGGCGCTCGGCGAGCTCGCCTGCCCGCGCGACTGGCGGACAACCGCCGCCGAGACCGGCGTCGCCGTCTTCGTCCTACGCTGCGGCGACGGAGGACGCGGTATGGCACCCTCAGGCCGGTAACTACCGCTTGAGCGGTATCAGACACTGAGATCGGCGAGCTGCCCGGCAAGCACCTCAAGGTGCGGCCTAAGCGCCAACAGATTCGTCGCCGCGAACTGCCGGTAGGCGTTGCGGCGGACGGGCGCATCCGTCTCGCTGAGCCACGGCGCGCGCCACGGATCGCCGCATGTCGCCGTCTGCCAGACGAACACCGCGGCGCAGCGGTTCTTGACGCCGTTGCGCCCGGTGCGCTGCCCCGCGCGCTCACAGACCCGCTGCCACCAGCAGTCGTCGATCCGCGCCAAGCGCCCGCCCATCCGGCGGCGTGCTGCAAAGTCGACGGCCGTGGTCGTGCTGTAGTACTCAGCGATCGCTCGCAGCCGGTCGATCGTCACGTCCAGGCTGTCGGTCGCTCGCGCTGCGTCGTACCAGTTGCTGACGGTCACGCCGTCGGCGAGCGGCGACAACCCCAGGTCGGTGGCGGCCTGTGTCCAGTCGCGACCCGTGGCCATGGCGGCCATGATGATCGGTACGACGCGACGGGTGACCCGTTCATCGCGCGGCGTGATGTCGGCAAAGAAGCGCCGGTAGAGCTCCGCCGGCAGGCGCTGCGGGATCTGCTCGGCCGCAAAGGCGCATGGGGTGCCGGCGAGCATGCGCTGCCGGCTCGCCCCAGGGCGATGGTTCAGCGCGATCGCGGCCGTCGCGGCGAGCTGCTTTGAGTTCGCGCCCGCCCGTAGCTGCCACAGCGACGCGGCGTGATCGCGATACAGACGACGCAACGCGTGCCCGTCGTCGAGTGCCCGATCGGCCAGCACGAGCGCCGCTGCCGCGACCCAGCCCGCCGCCACGGACCGATCGGCTCCGTCGCTCTCCGGGGAGGCCCGCCAGGCGTCCCAGCAGGCCATGACGGTGTCCGGTGTGTCCGTCGGAAGCGCGGGCGCGACTCGCCGCGCTGCGGCGGTCAGCGTCCACAGGTCGCCGTCGACGCGATCGCGATCGCGCGACGGCCAGCGCGCCCTGCTGCGGTCATGGACAGCAGTCAGCTCCGGCCAATCCATCGATCCGACCTGAGGATCGTCGGTGATCAGAGACTCCTCACAAGCCGCGCAGATGACCGGGGCCTGCGGCCCCGGGTAATCCAGGCGCCCATGGCCGAGCGTCAGCGCGTCGCAATTCGGACAACGGTCCCGAAGCAGACACGCGTGCCTGACGCACACGACATTGAGCCTCGAGCGCCAAGCGTGCAGCCAGACGCCGTCGGCGGCAAGACAGTGCGGGCAATAGCGAGATGTTGTCAGAGGCCGCCAGCGCGGGGCAGCGACGAAAAACCGCGCCGGCGGATACGCCCACAGCGACTCCAGGTCGCCCACCGCGCCGCCGGTCAGCAGGCGAAGGCGGCTCAGAAGCTCCGGTGTGGGCTGATGGCCGGTACGAGCTACTCGGACGCCGTCGGCGGCGGTGCCCCACATGGCGGTGAGCTGAGATGCGGTAAGGCCGTTGGTGACCGCGAGCCGATGAACGAAGCTGCCCGCGTGCTCATCATCGATCGGCTCGACCCCCAGCGGCAGGCGGACCGTCGGTCGCGGATCGAAGCGTCGGGCCATCGCAGGGATCAGCTAGACCGACGCGGGCGGAAACGCGAGCCCGATCGCAGCGTCAACGACGGCGTCAGCACGCGGAAGCCCTTGGTACCACGGCTCCCCGGGAAACGGCCTTGGAATGACCGCGCGGATGTCCGCGGCGAGTCGCGCGGCGTCACCGGTCAGGTAGCCGGGCGCGAGGGCCGACATGACCAGCGCGACGCAGGTGCGCGGGCGCCGCCCGATGCAGAACATCGCGTCCGCGGCGCCCCGGGTCCGCCAGTTCGCGCAGATCAGCTCGTGCAGATGCCCCGGCACGCCCGTCAACCGCACGTCAACGCTCGGATGCAGCAGCCAGCGCGCGAGAGCCGCGAGCACCGGGATCGACGCCGGCGCCGCGTTCCTCGCGGCCGAAGGAACCGCGCAAACAGCGTCGATGATGCTCTGCGCCTCAAGCGCCGCCGGCCACTCCGTCAGGTCGATCCGCGGCAGGTCCGCCAGCGGCTGACCGCAGATCTCTCGCCCAACGGAGTGCTCGCAGCAGCCAGGGCGGGGAACACGACTCCCGCCGACCCGACCACCGCGGGTCGACGCAAGGCGCACCGAGTTGCCGCACCGAACGCAGTGATCCACATGCAGCAGCCGATGTTCCGCGCAGGCAAATCCGATCCCGTTGATCGTCCGAAGCGGATAGACGCCGGGCGACTCGGCGTGGCATGCGGGACATTGCGCGGCGGCGTCGGGCCACAACTCCAGCAGCGGGTGCCCGCCGCGCGAGCGGACGCTCGCCACATCGACCGGCGGGAATGCGCGATAGCCCGCCAGAGTCATGCCGCGCAGCTCGCTGCGCGAAAGGCCCAGGACGGAGGTCAGACCGTGAACCTCGCTGCTGTGAAGGGCGTAGCTCGCGGCCAGCACGGGCGCAACGCGCGCGCGGTCGTAGAGCTGCTCACGCGTCTGTCCGTTGGCGGCAGCAACCCGATCGAGGTAGCCGGTCAGCGCCTCGCCTGGCACCGGCTCCGGCACCAACGGGACGCGACCCCGGGGTAGCGCGTGGCGCTCAGGCCCGACCTCGCCGGCCGGCCGTTCGCGGCGCGCATCGACAGCCGTCACGAGACGATCACTTCCGCGGCTTCTTGTTCCTGCGGCGCGCGAGTTCGTCAAGCGCGGCGCGCTCCTCCGGCTCGAGGATCCCCCGCCGCGCATAGATCGACGCGCGGCCCGCCGCCCGCGACTGCGTCTCGCCGTCCTTGTCGACCTCGATGCCGTCAAGGTCGGCCTCCGCGAGGCGTTCGCGGCCGCTGCGGATCGCCTTGTCGCAGCCCCGTTCCAGCAGGCCGGTCAAAGACCGCAGGTTGCCCCCCGTACGGTCATGCAGATAGGGGCCGAGGTCTCGAAGCATCCGAGGCTCCGCGTTCACGAGAACCATCGCCGCCTCGAAGGCCTCAAGCAGCAGGCTCCACGGCTCGCGGTCCCGGCCGAGGGGCTTCTTGAAATCGCCGAATGGCTCGAACTGAAAGCGTTTGCGCGTCTGCGCATGCACTCCCGATCGGCGCGCCTCGCCGGTTCCCAGGCCAGCGTTCTCCTCTGTCTCGATGCCAGCGTACACGTGCGTGGCCGGCACGTTGGTGATGAGCGCCTTCAGAAGCGCGTTGAGATGCAGTCCGCGCTGCGGGGTGTTCACCATCCGGTCGATGTCGTCGACGAGCAGCAGAACCGTGCCGCAGGCGATCAGCAGCCGCTCCACGAACCGGGCCAAATCGTGCTTGCGCAGCTTTGTCTCCAAGCCGAAGAATGCGCAGATCGCCCGAAGAAACTCCTCCCACCCCGTTTCGGCGCTCAGCTTGATGTACACGACCGGGACCCACTCGTCCCGCGGGCACACCGGCGGCCGTCCCCGGTAGCGATCCTGCAGATGACGCTCAAGCCGCTTGCCGTAGCGCGCCAGCAGCCACGACTTGCCCGTTCCGGCCGGCCCGTCCAGCACCAGGCCTCCGCGAGCGGTCGGCTCCCAACGCGTGTTGCTCTGCAGCAGTCCGTCGATCAGCTCGAAGACGCGGTGCACGCCGTGGTGGTCGATGAACGGCAGGTTCGCATGCCACTCGCGCCGGGCCTTGTTGTACGCGCGGCGTCGCCGCCAGCTGAGCGCGCGGAGGTCGTCGAGCGTGATGCGCTCCGGGCAGCCCGGCGGATCAAAGGCCACGTAGGCGCGCCAGTCCTCGAGCGTGTTGATGGTGAAGCTCGGCGTCTCGTACAGAGCTAGGTCCGCGAGCGCCATCACATCCACCTGTATGTGGGGCCGTCGTCCTGCGGCTCAAGCCACGTCGCCGCATCGTCCTCCGCAGCCAGTTCCGCGGCTGGGCCGTCATCGCGCATGTCGACATCGGTCACGTCATCCTCGCTTTCCGCCGCCTCGGACGGCGACTCGTCTTGTTCCGATGACACGGACTCGGCTTCCGGCGCGCCGTCATCCGACGCCGGCGAGCTGTTGTCCGCGGCCTCGGGCTCGGGCTCGGCCTCCGACCCGGCTCGGGTCGCGTCGCGCTGCGCGGCGCGGCCCTCCGCGAGCGCCTTTTTCATGACTCGCTCCGCGCCCGCCAGCGTGATGTCGCCGGCGCGGACCATCCGCACGAACTCGATCATGACCTCGTCGAGCTCGTGCTCCTTGCCGTGGCGAACGAGGGCGGTCGAACGCTGGTCAGTCAATCGCCGCTTGAGATAGTGCAGCGCCCTGTCGCCGAACAGCGGATCGCCGGCCCTGAGGTGCCTCCATGGAACGCGAATGAACTTGTCGTTCTCGTGGTCCTCAAGCCAGACGTGCAGCAGATCGCGGCGGTCGACGCGGACGCGCCAGTCGCCGCCCGCGCCGGGCAGGTCGCTGTCGCGGCGGTACGGGTCAAGCTTCTCTGAGTCGAACGTCAGTTCCTCGTGCCGGATGCCCGATCGCTCGACCTTGAGGAGCTTCGCGGGAAGCAGCCTAAGCCACAGCTTCGGGTCGGCGGGCAGGTGATGGAAGCCGGCACGCGCGATCCCCATCTCGTAGCGCTCCTCGGGCGTGAGCCTGCGCTGCATGAACGCCGGGTCGCGCAGGCCCGGATGCGGACGCTTCTGCCAGGCGAGCTCGACCCAGTGCCACCAGGCGTCCTCGTGCTCCTCCGGGGTGAGCAGCGCGTCGGCCTGCGGGGCGCGGCCTCGATCGGTGACGCTGGAGGCCTTGTAGCCCGGGAAATGCTGGAGGTACATCGTCCCCATCGACCCGAAGTTGCGCTCCAGCGCAGCCTTGTCAGAGCCCGTGCGGGGATGCGCCTCCATGATGTCGCAGCCAAGCGGCTCAGCCGCCTTCCTGACCAGCTTGCCGAGCGCGGCCTTGGCCCCATCGACGAGGATGGCTTGCGGGATCAGCATCGGCGCATATGCCGCGGGCCCCACGCCCCAGTCCTCGCCGATACGTACGATCAGCTGATCGGGAACGCCCCAGAACCGGCAGCGGCCCGCTGCGCCCTGCGGACGCGGCCGCACGATATCCGAGAGCAGCAGCGCGAGGTCGACATCAGTCGGGTCGCCCGCGGTGATCCGCAGCGCCAGCGGCCACGCCGAATAGAGATCCCACGCCAGGGTCCACACCATGATGAGCACCGTGCCCGTGACGGGATCGACCCCGAGCACGTCCAGGCGGTTGGAGTCGATGATGACCACCTCGCCGGGCCGCGTCGCGACGAGGCCGCCGAGATGACGATCCGCATCGGCGGCATCGGCGGTGTTGCGCCGCGTCGTCGCCTTGCCGAAATGGTGCGCCGACTTCGGCTTGCGCCCAAGCCATGTCCGGAATCTCTCCAGCGACGGCTCGGGGACGGGATCGCCGCCGTCGTGCACGTTGCGGACCTCCGCGCAGACATCGATCCAGAAGCTGTGGCTCTTGATCGTTGAGCGGTCGCGGTTCTCGGTCAGCATCCTCTCGGCGATCGCGAGAAATTGCGCGTCAAAGCCCGGGTCCGCCTCCGGACCGCGCTCGCGGCGGCGGTCGAGCACAGTCCCGGGCCCCTGCGTCTCGAGCTCGCGAAATTTGCGATACATCGTGCCGACGGCCACGCGGCGCTCGGCCGCGATCAGCTCGACCCGGCGTTTGGGGTTGGGGGCCCGCGGCTCGCCCGCCGCGGCAGCAAGGACGCTACCGGACCGATACCCCGTCTTCCACTCGTTGCGATCAGCGCGCAGGCGCTCGAACGCGGCCTGCTGCGCCCGGTCGAGCTGGACGAACTCGACCTCGCGAAGGCTGCTCCTAAGGGAACGCCCATCGATCACGATGTCGTCGCGTTCAGCAAGAGCACTGACGTCGACGCATCGATGACGACCGTCGCCCGACAACGTCAAGCGCACGCCCTGCAACTCGATGACCTTCCACGTCACGGCGTCCATCACCACCCGCGACCCCACACCAACTCGCACTCGCGCTTCGGACATCAGTCGAGCCCGGCGCCTGGACGACGAGCCGCGGCCGCGGCGACAACGCGGTACGCCTGCGCAGCGCGGCGGCGACGGTCCGACCGTTGGCGCTCTCGTCGCGCGCCATTGTCGCCTCGCGCTGCCGCGGCCGCCGTCGCGGCCTCGCCGAGGTTCCCAACCGCGAGCCCCCAACCTGCCACAACGGGGAACGCCCTCACGCGGCGAACCTCAGCTCCGTGTCGTCGCTCAGCCTCGCCGCCAGCACATCGCACCGCAGCACCCCCGTCCACAGCAGATGAAAGACCGCCGGGCGCACGAGCGCCGGCCACTCGCAGCGCTCGTCGACATCGCGCAACGAGAACGCGTCGCCGAACCGGCGCAGCTCCGCCTCGACCTCACGGCAGTTCGCGGGCTCGACCCGATAGCCGGCGAGCCACCCGACGTTCTCCGCGAGGATCGGGGCGGGCTCGCTCAGCACCTCATGGCGCCAACTCAGCGCATCGCACGCCAGCGCCATCAGCGCATGTCCGTCCGCGCGGCGCTTCTTGTCGACGAACGCGAGCGGGCAGACATCGACGATCGTGAGCGGGCTGCCGCCCTGCCGCACCGCGATGTCCGGGATGCGATGCGCCCGCCCGCCCGCCCACAGATGCAGCGGCTGCGTAGCCATGCTGGCCACCGCCGGGTTGAAGTCCAGGCACCGCAGGACCGCTCGCTCAAGGAGGCTCTCGTAGCGCAGGTGCCGCCCAACCGTCGACGAGAAGTACCAGCCGGTGTAGTTCCGCTGTCGCTGAAACGACTTGAAGGTCCGTACCGGGCTGGCAGCGGAAAAGTCGATAGCCCGGACATCGCCCAGCAGCTCCACATGCGCGCGCCCCGCCGCGTCGACCCACTCGACCCTCCAGGTCCACGGGTCATCGATCAGGGGTGCCGGAAGCGTCGACCGCGCATCCAGCACCTGACGCTTCGATCCGGCCATCACGCCCCGCCCGCAGCTTCAACGGCGCGCAACAACTCGTGGCGTCGCTCGCCACCTACCCCGACCCAAGGAGAGATCAACCGTGTGATGGTTCGAGACAAACAAACACTTCAGGTCGAGTCCATCTCTGGTCGCGATCTTGCAGACTTGACGGCCTCGCAACGTCGAACACGCGATGGTAAATGCACCGCCACGAGCGCGCCGCCACACGTGTTGCGCGCGGAGCAGCACCGGCTGCGACTCCAGATTCGGAGTGCAGGGTCTCGGCACGGCCGCCGCAAACCGCTACTACTACCAGTGCTCCACGACGACTCCTGGGAGCACTCCCCCACACTGCCGGACCACACCACAAACCACGAAGGATCAACGTGCCGATCAAGACCACGACCGACCTGCCGTTCGGCGAGGCCGTGCGGCAGCTGATGCGCGAGCACGACCTCACGTTCGGCGAACTCTCCGAGCGTCTCGGCCAAGAAGACACGCACGGCCGCGGACGCGGCCTAAGCCGCCCGCATCTCGCCAACCTCGCACACGGGCGAGAACAGCCCAGCGCGCGAGCTATAGACCTCATCGCAGCGCACTTTGGCTTGCAGGCAAACTACTTCGCCGAGAACCGCCTCGCGGCCGCCCGCGCACGGCTGGACCCCGCCACCAACGGCTTCGATGCCGCGCAGGAAGAGGCCCGCGCCATCCAGCAGGCGCACCCGTGCTACCCGGCCTGCCCGCCGGCGAGCACCACCCACGCCGAGCCAGGCGAACGGTGCGAGCTCTGCAAACTGGATCCCGTGAAGCGCTACTACAACGATCCACAAGCGGCAAACCTGCTGGAAACGCACGTCGACGACGACCGCCGCACCATGCTTGTGTGCCCCACGTGCCATCAAGCACTCCACAGCGGATTCGAGACCACCGACCTCACCCGCCGCATCCCCGCTGCCATAGATGATCCTGGTCTCTTCAGGACACGACAGCTCGGCGGCGCCGATGACCCGGCGCATACGCGGACCTGAGGGCCGGCCGCGCCGCCGCCTCCCGCCCCTCTGGACCACCGCGAACCCTGATCGCTGCAGGCTGCGCATCATTATTGCTCGCTCCCTCTCCGCGTCGCCGGGGAGCCGGCCTGAGTACCGCTCGCGCGGTTCATACGTGGAAGCTCGCTGAACCTCAGCCGTGAGAGCGACGGCTTCGCTTGGCCCAGCGCGACCGTCGTTCCTAAGCCGGGAGCCGACCCGCGGAGCACCCAGAACTTCACCTTCAGGATGCCACTATTGCCTGACGAGACGGCGACCACCGCGACGCGAAGCCGACGACTGCGCCGACGATCGTGATGCGGGTCCGCGTCATCGCATCCACGCTTCGATCGCGGCCGCTGGCCGCACCCACCCACCGCCCACGGAACCTGAGCGCTCATCGTCGCCGCGCGCCGCCGACGGACGAGTCGGCGCGGCCGCCGCTGCGCACCGACGATCACCGCCGCAGAAGGGCAAGACGGAAAGAACGCGATTACCTTCACTCATCGCCTATGGTGGCACTGTCGGCGGCTCGACACGGTTGGCGGCAGTGGGCGACCCAGACCCAGTCCAGATCCTCGTCGGCCGCGCGCTTCGAAGCGTGCGCCTACAGCGCGGGATGACACAAGAAAAGCTCGCCGCCGCCTGCGAGATGCACCCCACCTACGTCTCCGACATCGAACGCGGAGCACGCAACCCCAGCTGGAAGGCGATCGTACGTCTCGCCCACGGACTCGGCGTGCCGGTCGCAACGATCGCCGCCGCGTTCGACGAACTCGAACGATAGGCCCAGACGTAGGGCCGCGCGCGCAGGCTCGCCCGGCATCGGCTCGCTGTTATCGGCGACGGGGCCCCAAAGCGTGAGTAGCGATGACACAGCCGACGCGCGGGGCCGACACGACGCTCGCTCTTCACTCATCGCCTATGGTGGCGTCGTCGCCGACGCGACACCGTTGTGGCGTGGCCACGTCCGATCCCGTGCAGATCAGCCTAGGCCGCGCGGCGAACCATCCGCCTTGGCCGCGGGATGACCCAGAGGAAGCTCGCAGCCGCCTGCGAGATGTACCCCACCCACGTCTCCGGCATCGAATGCGGCGCACGCAACCCAGCTGCACGGCAGTCGTCCGCCTCGCCGATGGACTCGGCGATCCCGTTAGGACGATCGCAGCGACCTACGACTCGAGTAGCGCGATCGGTCGTGACACCCGGCTCGACCAGCGCCGGGCCGCCTGCGACGAGACCGGTCGTGCGGCCACGATCACTCTCATGCGTCGCGGCGCAACCGCACCTGCAGCGGGTCCGAACCGAGTTCGCGCAACCGCGGTCCCGCCGGCCGCGAGCGCAACCCGAACCGGGCCGCGGGGACTTCAGTCATGAGGGGGGGCGCGCCGCTTGCCTGCGCGCGTCCACTCCGTCGGCCGAGCCCGCGTCCGAGCATCGCGTGACGCGGAGGTTCATCTCGGAGGAAACCTCCCTGCCGCAGCCCATGTGGGACGCCGTCTGCGAAGTCGCGCCGGACGGCACAGCGTCCAAGCTCATTTCGCTGCTCGTTCACCTGCATGCGCCGCGAACCACAGACGACGCCGCAGAAATGATCGAGGAATTTCTCGACGCCGCCGTGCGCGACCTTCCGCCGCGGCTGCTCCGCGTGCGAATGGGTGCAGAGCTCGTCGCGATGCTCGATGCGCAAGTCGTCGAGCTGCGCGACCGCGGCTACCTCCCCACCGAGGCATCGATACCGATGCTCATTCGAGCGGTCGTGTTCCTCCATACACCCGACACACGGCAGGCCGCCTTCGATCTCCTGTGCCGCACGCGCGCCGACATCCCGCTACCGAGCGCGGAAGAGCCACGGATGCTCGCGATGGAGGCCGCCTCAGTCCTGACCGTCCTTGTGCCTCGCGACTTGGCGCGAATGCTCGACCTCGTGCGGTTCGAGCTATCAGCCGCACGACCGCGGCTGCAGCTCGACAGATTGCTTCTCGGCGCCCTGCTCTGGGCGCACGCAAACCCCGCCGAACGAGATGAACTCGACGCGCTCATGGCATGCCTATACGAGTACGAAGGTGCCGTGGCCACCATGAAAGTCGACGTCAGCGTGGCATTCCGCGTACCGGCCAGCCTCGTGCTCCGGCTCGATCTGATCGCGGACGCAATCCGATGGAGGCCCGTTCCCCGCGGGCGACTCGCGGCAACGCTTCTATGGACTCACGCCACCACGCGCGGCGAGGATCCTGACCGCTTCGAGCGCATGGTGAAGACGGTCCTGAACTACGCCGTGGCAGGCGGGTTTGCCGGCGACGAGAGCGTGTCCCGGTAGCGGCCTACCGCGGCGGTGCGCCGGAGCCTGACGCAAGGAGCTGCTCAAGCGTGACTCCGAGCGCGTCTGCGATGCGCCACAGGACGAGTGCCGAGGGGTTGCGCTGCCCCCTTTCGGTCTGCCCGAGGTAGGTGACCGAGAGCTTGGCCGGCGCGGCGAGATCCTCAAGGGTCAGACCCCTGGCGACGCGCTGCGCGCGGATGCCCGCGCCGAGCGCTCGCAACCGCTGGGTCTCGGAATGCTCGGGTGACGGCGCCACCCCGCCAACCTCGCCGCCAACACAACCGCGCACCAGTAACGATCGTTACTGTCTCGCTGGTGGAGCTGACGCTGGGTGCCGCCGGTCAACTCGCGATGGTCATCGTGCACGCGTCGCTCTCGAGCGACGGCGACGTTCCCAACGAGCTGCGCTGGCTCGTCGCGCTGATGGTCGAGGACCCGCCGGCCGTGTGGCCGCCAGCCGTCATAGGATCGGTGGAAGGCGACCAGCAGGTCACGATCCGCGTCGGCGGAAGGTCGATCGGAAACGTTGCGTGCCCCCCGCGATGGCGTGCGCTTGCGACCAGGGGGGATCGGGTCGTGCTCGCATTGCGCAGCAGCGACAAGGCGTGCGGACGATGCTGGTTTGGTGCGCTGGAGCTTCTTGATTGACGCGATGGGCTTCAGCCAAGTCACGGCCGTGATCTTCGGCGAGCTGCTGATCATCGCGATCATCGCGGTGCTCCGCTGGGCCAACAGGTCGAGCGCGCTCGGCAACGCCCGCGCGCGGCAGCCGGCGAGCGCGGCCGGCGAGCATCCGCATGCCCGCGAACAGCGCCCACAATCCACCGCTTCAGCACAACGCACGACCGTTTCCGGAGCGCCGCCGCCAGCGCCACGTAGGCCAGCGAGCAACGCGTCCCCGCATGACGCCCTCGGATTTCGGCGCCAGGAGGCCGTGCCATACGTCATTCAGCGGGCTGTGAAGGCGACCGCCGATGCCTATCGCGATCGACTGCAGGCGATCCTCGAACGCCAGGACGGACCCGGCTGGCTCGATGCGCTCAACGAACGCCGCCGTTCCGACATGCTCGCCAACGGGCGCCGAGCACCCCAGCCCTACGCATCCCTCGAGCCACGCGCAGTCCTCAACTGCCTCGCCTACGACCCCGCCGCCCGGCAGCTGATCGCCACGACAGCCATCGCGAAAGCCAAGCAGCTATCAGGACTCGCGCTCGCCGCGCATCACCCCGACCCCAACGCCCCGCTCACCGAGGCCGACGGTTACCGGGCATGGGATCTATACACAGACATCACCGGCCACCCCCCGCCCCCTGGGGTATTCGCCCCATGAACAACGATTCGAGAGCCCGCCATTCCCGCCACGAGTATTTGGTTTAACCGGACGCACGACCGGTCCGATGATTGTCACGACGTGCTCGCTACGCGGCACGACGAGCGGTGCTGCCGCTCACGAGGAATGCGGCGCCCGCCTAGGCCAGTCCGCACCGAGCTCAGCAGCCGCGACGTCACGGACCAGATCGAGGCAGCCGTCGGCGATCGCCTCGCCCCGCCTTCGGCGGTCGTACCAACCGACTCGCTTTTCAATCCAGGGCACCCTCCGACCTAACTCGCGCGCCGCGAGTCGCAGGAGCGGTCGCTTACGACGAGTCCGCGGTAGCTCGCGCACGCGGCTGCGTGATCATCCGTATGCTCGAGAACGCCGATTATCTGACCTGAGTTTGCCTTCAACGGAGCCGGGGCCAGATGACCCCGGGGACCGTTCGGCGTCAGCATCGCGGAGCCGACGGCCAGGCGCTTCAACGGAGCCGGGGCCAGATGACCCCGGGGATCTCAGGCCAGTCGTCAGCCAGTCGCACGTTCGTCGCGACGCTTCAACGGAGCCGGGGCCAGATGACCCCGGGGACGCAGCGCGACGCCGACTTCGACAGGTCACTGGCTGCGGGGGAGCTTCAACGGAGCCGGGGCCAGATGACCCCGGGGACTGTGCCCGCCGCGCGTGATGTCGTCCACGACGCTGACGCTTCAACGGAGCCGGGGCCAGATGACCCCGGGGACGGCCGCCTGCGCAACGGTGGCGTCTACATCGTTGACGAGCTTCAACGGAGCCGGGGCCAGATGACCCCGGGGACACCACGACGACGCGGCGACCCTCATCCCACGACCAGCCGCTTCAACGGAGCCGGGGCCAGATGACCCCGGGGACCGCGTTCCCCGCCGGCTACCTGCTGCAGCTTCTCTCGCTTCAACGGAGCCGGGGCCAGATGACCCCGGGGACACGATGTAGTTGCAGGTGCCTTCCGCGTCGATGACGCTTCAACGGAGCCGGGGCCAGATGACCCCGGGGACCGTCGCTGAGGGGCCGCGCTCGGCGAACCCGACCATGCTTCAACGGAGCCGGGGCCAGATGACCCCGGGGACAGCCAGCGCACCATGTCCATGAGCCCGACGAACCCGATGCTTCAACGGAGCCGGGGCCAGATGACCCCGGGGACGTCTCGCGGCGTTCGGTGACGCTGCCCTCCGCGCGCATGCTTCAACGGAGCCGGGGCCAGATGACCCCGGGGACAGGCGCAGCGGGACCGTGGTTGCGCTCGGCCCGGGGGGCTTCAACGGAGCCGGGGCCAGATGACCCCGGGGACATGTCGGTCTCGCTGCTCGACGGCCCGCAGTGGCTGGAGCTTCAACGGAGCCGGGGCCAGATGACCCCGGGGACGAACAGCTCACCGAGCTTGAGGCCCATGTCGCCCTGGACGCTTCAACGGAGCCGGGGCCAGATGACCCCGGGGACCGTTACGCGCGTGATCCCGCTGCCCTGTCGCTGCGAGCGCTTCAACGGAGCCGGGGCCAGATGACCCCGGGGACGCGACACCGCCTACTCGTCGATCGAGGACGTCTACATGCTTCAACGGAGCCGGGGCCAGATGACCCCGGGGACCCCACAACGTGCCCCAGGGCATGCCGCTCACCTTGACGCTTCAACGGAGCCGGGGCCAGATGACCCCGGGGACCCTCCCGATGACGTGGACCTGCCAACCCTCGAGGACGACGCTTCAACGGAGCCGGGGCCAGATGACCCCGGGGACGGCTCGCACAAAATACGGCGGAATTGCAGGGCGTTTCGCCCCCATTGCGAGCGCTGTCCGGCGAGTTCCGACGAGCGGGTGGACGGAGCGCACGAACATCGCACCAAACAACGGTTTGCAGGCACATCGTGTAGGCGAGGACGGGCGGGGGATCGAGCAGCGCGCGAGCACTCGCGGCCATCACCAGATCTCCGCCTCGGGCTTCTTCGGTAGGTGCTGGGGCAAACCAAGCTGGCGGACACATTCGACGCCGCGGCCACTGGGCGCTCCGAGATCGAAGATGCTGATCCGGTCTTCGCGGTGATGTATCTCGCCGCTGAGATCGCGTTCCAGCGCGACAAGTTGCACGTCATCCAGATCGCAGACGAAGATCGAATATTGCAACGCGTACCCATACTTGGTCGCCACTTGAT
>Ga0136618_10000307_pt1 | contig 16026 bp, 15 predicted proteins | sample AntDrymUQ3302106_2_FD_104805 | JGI IMG/M metagenome (GOLD analysis project Ga0136618, IMG submission 104805) | Polar desert sand microbial communities from Dry Valleys, Antarctica - metaG UQ330 (21.06) | ecosystem: Environmental > Terrestrial > Soil > Desert | place: Antarctica: Dry Valley... | reverse complement strand
CGCGTGGCAGCGACCGGGATACACGCGGAGGGCCAGGTGCTGCCCCATCTGCTGGCCCACGCCGCGGCCGCCGGGGAGGTCGTGCTCGGCCCCGTGCGCGACGGCGCGCAGTGCTTCGTGCTCGCGCGCGACTGGCTTGACGCTGCCGAGCGGCCGCCCGGCCGTGACGCTGCACTCGCCGAGCTTGCGCGCCGCTACCTGCGCGGTCACGGTCCGGCGACGGAAGCCGATCTTGCCACGTGGTCCGGGCTCCCGCTGCGCGACGCCCGTGCCGGCCTGGCGGCGATCACAGCAGAGCTCGAGCACGAGGGGGCATTGCTCGACCTCATCCGGCGCCCGCCGGTGCCGAAGCGATTGCCGCCGCGACTGCTGGGCGCGTTCGACCCGTACCTGCTCGGCTGGTGCGACCGCGGATTCGCCGTCGCCCCTGAGCACGCGCGGCGAGTTCACCCCGGCGGTGGGATCCTGCGCGCGACGGCGCTCGCCAACGGCCGCGCGGTCGGCACGTGGGCGCGCCGGCGCGGCAAGGTCGTCCTCGAGCCGTTCGAGCCGCTGCCGGACCGCGTCGCCGCGGCGTTCCAGCGCGAGGCACGGGACATAGCGCGCTTCGAGGCGTGAGCCATCGGTCCGCAGCGGCGCGCCGCACCTGCGAGGGGGACAGTCCCTCTCTATGTTCGCGCCCGACCGAGCGCAGCGCGAAGCCCGCTCCACCGGGCCCACCGGCGCCCGATAGCGTCCGCCGGTATGACCGCGCGCGATCGAGCCGCCGCCTCGCAGCCGCTCTGGGCGCTGATCGCCCCCGCGTACCGGGCGCGCTACCTGCGCCAGGCCGCCATGGCCGTGCTCGACGAGCTCGACGCGCTCGCCGACCTGCTCGCCGCCGAGGCCGGGCAACCGCGCAGCGAGGCGCTGCTCGCCGAGCTGCTGCCGTCCGTCGGCGGGTTGCACGGGCTCGCCAACGACGGCCCGGCCGCGCTCGCCGACCGGCGTCTCGGGCCCGTGCCGGCGCTGCGGGCGGGGCGCCGATCGACGCTGGTCCAGGCACCGATCGGCGTCGTGGGAGTGCACGTGCGCGACGGCTCGCCATGGGCCGGCCCGCTGCTCGAGGTCGCGGCCGCACTGCTCGCCGGCAACGCGGTCCTGCTCCTTCCCGCCGCTCCACTCGCTGCCGCACGGATGCAGAGCGCTTTCGTCAGGGCGGGCCTGCCGGAGGAGCTCTTCCAGCTCGCGACGGAGGACGACCTGGCGCGTGCGGGGCACGTCGTCGCCCTCGACCCGCCGCCGGCGAAGGGCACGATGCTGGTGCTCCAGGGCGCGCCACTTGACCGCGCGGTGACAGGCGCGGTCTGGGCCGCGTTCGCCGGCGGCGGCAGGCGCCACGCGGCGCTCGGGCGCGTGATCACGGTGCGCACGCACGCGCCGGCGCTCGCCGCCGCGATCGAGCGCGCGGCCGGCAGGCTGCGCGTCGGTGACCCCGCGCGCCCCGACACCGAGGTCGGCCCGCTGCCCAGCGTCGGCACCCGCGATCGCGTCGAGGCGCTGGTCGCGCAGGCCGAGGCCGCCGGAGCGGTGCGCTTATGCGGCGGTCCCGTCGAGGTGCCAGGCGTCGCGGGCGCCTTCTACTCACCGGCCGTGCTGAACGGCGTGCCGCCGGGCGCCGGGCTGCTGCACGAGCCGGTGCCCGGTCCCGTGCTCGCGCTGCAGGAGGCCGACGGCGAGGAGGAGGCGATCGAGCTCGCCCGCGACGCAGCGGACGGCACCCTGTCGGTCTGGACGGCTGACCCTGCCCACGGCGAGCGGATCGCGCGCGCGCTGGGAGCCGAGATCGCCTGGATCAACGAGCACGGCGTCGCCTCACCGGCCACGCCGGTCCGGCTGGCCAGGCACGTCGTGACGCGCCAGGTCGCCTCGCAGCCGACGCGCCTGCGCTCGGCCCGGTGGCTGCCGTACGACCCGGCGCTGCTCGGCGCCTCGGTGGCATCCGCCCGGCTTCGGCACGGCCGCGAGTCCGAGCGCTGGGCGGCGCTGCGCAGTGGAGCGCTGCCACTCGCCCGGACCGCGGTGCGACTAGGCCGTGAGGCGCTCGGGCATCGCTGACGGCGCTTGATGGCTGACGGGCGCGACCAGCACCCGCACCGCAAAGCCGGCGACCGTGTTGATCGCGACCACGACGGCGGCCGCCCCGGCGTCGTCGATCCTGAGCACGCCGAGCAGCACCAGCACGGGCAGGATGGAGGCGACGAGCGACCCGAGGGCGGCCGGCTCGCGCTGAAGCAACAGCTTGAGGTTGTGCATGTGCGCGAGCGTCCTGGACTTCCACGCCGGGTTCCATCACCCAGAGGGGTGAGCGCAATCGCCGTAGTACCGTGGAGAACGTCATGCCGGCCGCAGCCTACGAGGGCAAGGAGTGCGTCTGCCAGTTCCGGCGCGGGATCTGTGACCAGACCTGCGTCCGGGGGATGCTGGAGACGCCCTTCTACATCGCCTGCCTGAAGCTGACCGGCCGGCGCTGCCTCGTCGTGGGGGGCGGTGAGATCGGGCTCGAGAAGGTCGAGGGCCTGCTCGCCTGCGACGGCCGCGTCGTGCTCGTGGCGCCCGAGGCGGTCCCGGAGTTGCAGCAGCTCGCCGCCGAGGGCTCGATCGAATGGCTGCGGCGCGACTTCGAGCCCGGCGACCTGGCACGCACGTTCATCGCAATCGCCGCGACCGACGACACCGACACGAACATCAGCGTCTACGAGCACGCCGAGCAGCGCGCGATGCTCGTCAACATCGTCGACGTCCCGCCGCTCTGCAACTTCATCTTGCCGGCGATCGTGCGCACCGGCCCGCTCGCGATCGCGATCTCCACTGCGGGCGCATCACCGGCGCTCGCAAAGCGGATCAAACGCCAGATCGCCGAGGAGTTCGGCGCGGAGTACGCCCGCCTGGCGATCATGCTCAACGAGGTGCGCGGCTGGGCCAAAGGGACCCTGCCGACGTACCAGGACCGCAAGGCGTTCTTCGAGGCGATCGTCAACGGCGATCCGGACCCGGTCGAGCTGCTGCGCGCCGGGGACGAGGACGCCGTGCGCGCGTTGATCAGGGCCGCCCAGCAGTCGCACGCGCACGCCGTCGCGTGATCGACCTCGACGACGTGGGGCGTGCCGCCGCGCGGCTCGACGGGATCGCGCACCGCACGCCGCTGATCACCTCCCGCACGCTGGACGAGCGCACGGGTGCGCGGGTGCGCCTCAAACCGGAGAGCCTGCAGCGCATCGGCGCGTTCAAGTTCCGCGGCGCCTACAACACGGTCGCCTCACTGACCCGCGAGGAGCGCGCCCCCGGCGTCGTGACCGCCTCCTCCGGCAATCACGCGCAGGCGCTTGCGCTCTCGGCCGCGCTGCACGAGATCCCCGCGACGATCCTGATGCCGGAGGACGCCCCGGCGTCCAAGGCGGCTGCCACGGAGGGCTACGGCGCGCGAATCGTGCGCTTCGACCGCTACTCCGCCGATCGCGAGGCGCTGATCGCCGAGTGGGCCGAGCGCGACGGCCTCGCCGTCGTGCACCCCTACGACGACGAGCGGGTAATGGCCGGCCAGGGCACCGCGACGCTCGAGCTGATCGAGGACGGCGGGGCGCTCGACCTGCTGCTCGTCCCGGTCGGCGGCGGCGGCCTGATCGCCGGCGCCGCCACCGCCGCGGCCGGGCTGTGCGCCGACTGCCGCGTCGTCGGCGTCGAGCCCGAGAGCGGCGACGACACCGCCCGCTCGCTGGCGGCCGGCGAGCGCGTCGTGGTGCCGGTCGGCAGGACGATCGCCGACGGCCAGCAGGTCGAAACGCCGGGTGAGCGGACCTTCGCGGTGATCCGGGAGCGCGTGGCCGCCGTCGTGACGGTCTCGGACGCCGAGATCGTGGCTGCGATGCGCTTCGCGTTCGAGCGCCTCAAGCTCGTGCTCGAGCCCAGCGGCGCGTCCGCGCTGGCGGCGCTGCTGCACGGCAAGGTCGAGTGCGCCGGCTTGCGCACCGGCGTGATCCTCTCCGGTGGCAACGTGGACGTGACGCGCTTCCGCGAGCTGACGGGGGACTAGGCTCAGCGCCGTGCGCACCGCGATCCTCACGGTCTCGACCTCTGTCGCCAGCCGCGACAGCGAGGATCGCTCCGGGCCCGTGCTCGCGGGGCTGGCGGAGGATGCCGGCTGCGAGATCGTCGGCATGGAGGTCGTGCCCGACGACTTCGCGCTGATCGAGGACCGCCTGCACCACTTCGTCGACCAGCGCTGCGACCTGATCTTCACGACCGGCGGAACGGGGATGACGCCTGACGACATCACGCCCGAGGCAACGCGCGGCGTGATTCATCGCGAGGCCCCCGGACTTGCTGAGGCGATGCGCGCGGAGGGTGCACGGCACACCCCGCTCGGGATCCTCTCGCGCGGGGTCGCCGGCATCGCCGACGCGACGCTGATCGTCAACTTCCCCGGGAACCCCAAGGCGGTCGAGCAGCTCTTCGGGGTGCTCGCGCCGGTGCTCGAGCACGCGGTGCGGACCCTGCGGGGCGACTCCAGCCATGGCAACCGCCACAGCGGGGGATAGCCTCCCGGCGGTCGCGCTGGACGGGGTGGGACGCGCGTACGGCGAGCGCGTCGCGCTGCGCGAGGTCTCGTTCACGCTGGCGCGGGGAGCCACCGTCGCGGTCTTCGGCGCCAACGGCGCCGGCAAGACAACGCTGCTCCGGATCCTCGCGGGTCTGCTGCGGCCACATGCGGGCAGCGCCCGCGTGCTCGGCGCGGAGCTGCCGCGCGAGGCATACCGCGCGCGCGGGAGGATCGGGCTGCTCGGGCACGACCCGATGCTCTACCGCGACCTGACGGTGCGCGAGAACCTGCGCTTCCACGGCCGCCTGCACGGGGTCGACGAGACCCGTGCGGAGACGCTCGTCGCGCAGGTCGGCCTGGCCGCGCGCGCCGATGACCCGGTGCGCACGCTCTCGCGCGGCATGACCCAGCGAGCGGCGATCTGCCGCGCGGTGCTGCATGCCCCCGAGCTGCTGCTGCTCGACGAGCCGCTCGCCAATCTCGATCCCGGCGGGGCGGCAGCCGTGGCGCCGTTGATCGGGCGCGCCGCCGGCCCGGCGCGGGTGCTGATCTCGCACGCCGCCGAGCAGGGCCTCGCCGAGGCCGACGACGTGCTCGGGCTGCGCGAGGGGCGGGTGGCGCTCTGGGCGCCCGCCGCGCAGGTGGGACTTAGCGACGTACGGGGCCTGTACGCGTGAGGACGACCGTCGCGGCGCTGATTCGCAAGGACCTGCGGCTCGAGCTGCGCTCGTTCGAGTCCGTCCCGGCGATGCTGATGTTCAGCGTCTCGACGTTCGTGCTGTTCCACTTCGGCCTCGACCGTGGCGCGCTCGACGGCGATCTCGCGGCCGGCGTGCTCTGGGTGACGCTGCTGCTGGCCGCCGTGCTGGGCATGAACCGCCTGTTCGTCGCCGAGCAGGAGCAGGGCGGCTTCGACGGCTTCCTGATGGCGCCCGTGGACCGCACCGCGCTGTTCGTGGCCAAGGCGCTGGTGCTGTTCGGCTACCTCGCTGCCGTGGAGCTCGTCGCTGTGCCGGCGTTCGTCGTGCTGCTGCTCGCGCCCGGCGCGGGCCAGGCGCTCCCCGAGCTGCTCGCCGTGCTGGTGCTCGCCGACGCGGGGATCGCCGTCGTCGGCACCCTCATCGGAGCGCTCGGCGTGCAGACCCGAGCGCGCGACCTGATCGTCCCGCTGATCGCGCTGCCGCTGCTCGTACCCGTCGTGATCGCCGCCGCGGAGGCGAGCGCGCCACTCTTCGCGGTGGCTGGCGCGGACCCGTTCCCCGGGCGCTGGCTGCTGGTCCTGGCCCTCTATGATGCGGTCTTCGGGCTCCTCGCCTACGCCGTCTTCGACTACCTGCTGGAGGAGTAGCGCCGACAGACATGACCTTCGGTCGCGGGCTGCGCGCCCTCTCAATCGCCTCAGCCATGTTGATCATCGGCGCCTTCGCGCTCGTCTTCTTCTACGCGCCCAACGACGCCGACCAGGGCTTCATCCAGAAGATCTTCTACGTGCACGTGCCGATGGCGATCGTCGCGTTGTGCGGGTTCGTCGCCGGCGGGATCTACGCGATCCGGCACCTGCGCTCGGGCGACCGCGCCGACGACCTGCGCTCCTACGTGGCGATCCACATCTCGCTCGTGCTGGCGGTCGGCGTGCTGATCACGGGCAGCATCTGGGCGCGCGCCGCGTGGGGTCACTGGTGGGTCTGGGACGAGCCGACGCTGGTGTCGTTCCTGATCGTGTTCCTGCTCTACGCCTGCTACCAGCCGCTGCGCTTCTCGATCGAGGATCCCGAGCGCCAGGCGCGCTACGCGTCGGTCTTCGCGATCGTCGCGGGCGCGTTCGTGCCGCTCAACTTCATGGCAGTGCGGATGGCCGAGTCGCTTGCGCACCCTCGCGTTCTGAGCACGACCGGCGGCGCGATGCCTGGCGACATGCGGCTGACGTTCTTCGTCGCGCTGGTGGGAATGGCTTGCCTGTTCGTGACGCTCTGGAAGTACGAGCTCGCATCGAAGTCCGCATCGATCCAGCTGCGCTCGCTCAAGCGCCGGCTCGCCGGTGACCACGCCCTGGCCCCGCTCAGCCGCAGCGCCGCGCCGCAAGAGCTCTGATGCCGGCGCTGCCGCTCGACGACGCCGGTCCGTACGTCGCCGCCGCCTACCTGGTCTTCTTCGCCCTGATCCTCGTCTACGTCTCGATCATGGCGACCAAGCTCGGGCGGATAGAGCGCGAGATCGGCGAGCTGTCCGAGCTGGTCGAGGAGCGCCAGTCCGAGCATGCGCCCGAGGAGGAGCGGGTGTGAGCGAGCTGCTGCTGCTCGGCACGTCGCACAAGACCGCGCCGCTGGCCCTGCGCGAGCGGGTCGCGCTGACCGACGGGCGCGCGGAGCGCTTCCTGCGCGAGCTGGCCGAGCACCCCGAGATCCGCGAGGCGGTCGTGCTCTCGACCTGCAACCGCACCGAGCTCTACGTGGTCGGGAGCGACCCGGTGGAGGCCGAGACGATCGTGCTCTGGATGCTCGCCCGCCACGCGGGCCTGCGCCCTACGGAGCTGATCGGCGGGGTCTACGCCCACCGCAACTGCGACGCCGCGCGACACCTCTACCGCGTGGCAGGTGGCCTCGAGTCGATGATCGTCGGCGAGGCCGAGGTGCAGGGTCAGGTCAAGCGCGCCTACGAGGCTGCGCTCGCCGCCCGCACGACCGGCCCGCTCACGAACAAGCTCTTCCGCGCCGCGCTGGCGACCGGCAAGCGGGTGCGCAGCGAGACCGCGATCGGCGCAGGCGGGGCGAGCGTCGCCTCCGTCGCCGTCGAGGCCGCGCGCGCCGCGCTGGGCGAGCTGGCCAGCCGCCACGTGCTGATCATCGGCGCAGGCGAGACCGCGGAGCTGACCGCGCGGGCGCTGGCCGAGCAGGGCGTCGCGACGATGTTCGTCGCCAACCGCCGGCGCGAGCGCGCGATCGAGCTGGCGCGGCGCTTCGGCGGCTCGACGATCGCCTTCGACGCGCTGCCCGGCGAGCTCGAGCGAGCGGACATCGTCGTCGCGTCGACGGCCTCCCCGCACGCGATCGTCGGCGCCGAGGAGCTCGCGCTCGTGATGGCTGCGCGCGCCGGCCGGCCGCTCCTGCTGCTCGATCTCGCGGTGCCGCGCGATGTCGACCCCGGCTGCGCCGCGCTGCCCGGCGTGACGCTGGTCGACATCGACGGGCTGCAGGCGCAGGTCGCACGCACGCACTCCGAGCGCCGCATCGAGGCGCGCCGTGCCGAGGGGATCGTCGAGGAGGAGATCCAGGGCTTCGCCGGCTGGCTCGGGACGCTCGAGGTGCTGCCGACGATCGCAGCGCTGCGCGCGCAGGCCGACCAGCTCGTCGCGGAGTTGCTGGCCGAGAACGAGCACCGTTGGGAGAGCCTGGGCGCGCGCGACCGGGCGCGCGTCGAGGCGATGCTGCGTGCCGCGGTCAAGCGGTTGCTGCACGAGCCGACGCAGCGCGTGAAGGCGCTCGACGGCGATCGCCGGCACGCTCGCCTCTCGTTGCTGCGCGAGCTGTTCGGGCTCGACGAGCCGGCAGCCGAAGAGCGGGCGGCGGCCGAGGTGCGCGAGCTGCGCCCGCCCGCCGGCTAGTGCGGCTGGGTACGCGCGGCAGCGCGCTCGCGCTCGCGCAGGCCCGCTGGGTCGCGGAGCGGCTGACGGGTGATGTCGAGCTCGTGGAGATCACGACGGCAGGGGACCTGGGCCGTGCCGAGAACGCTCCGCCGGCGGCGGCTGGGCCGGCACCGCCGAGCGGCACGGGCACCGGCGCGCGGCCGGGCTCCCCGGTGGCCGCGGGCGACAAATCGCGCTGGACAGGCGCGCTCGAGCGCGCGCTCGTCGAAGGTGAGATCGATCTCGCGGTGCACAGCGCCAAGGATGTTCCCGGCCGGCTCGCCGACGGCACCGAGATCGTCGCGGTGCCGGCTCGCGCCGATCCGCGCGATGTGCTCGTCGGCGTCGCGTCGCTTGCCGCGCTGCCGCAGGGCGCACGGGTCGGCACGAGCTCCGTGCGCCGCCGCGCCCAGCTGCTCGCGGTGCGCCCCGACCTCCTCGTGGTGGAGCTGCACGGCAACGTCGACACCCGCCTGCGCAAGCTGGCGGCGGGAGCGGTGGACGCGCTGGTGCTGGCCGCCGCCGGGCTGGCGCGGCTGGGCCGCTCCGAGGTGCAGGCGGCCCCGCTTGAGGGCCACGTCTTCGTCCCCGCCCCCGGCCAGGGCTGCCTCGCCCTGCAGGGGCGGGCGGGCGACCGCTTCGACACGGTCGACGACGTCGTCGCGCATGCTGCGCTGTCGGCGGAGCGCGCAGCCGTCGCGCGCTTCGACGCCTCCTGCAACACGCCCGTCGGGGTCCACCAGAGTCCCGGCGGGATGCTCGGTTTCGTCGGCCTGCCCGACGGTTCGGAATGGCTGATCGACGCGGCGCCGGACGCGAAGAGCCTGGCCGACCGGATGCTCGCGGCCGGCGCGGCCGACCTGCTCGCGCGCGCCGAGGCGATGGCGTGACCCCGGGCACCGTCTACCTCGTGGGCGCCGGCCCGGGCGATCCCGGGTTGCTGACGCTGCGCGCCGCCCAGCTGATCGCGCGCGCCGACGTGATCCTGTACGACCGCCTGGCACCGGCCGAGGCGCTCGCCGGCGCGCGGCCGGACGCCGAGCTGCTCTACGTCGGCAAGCAGGGCGGCGGTGAGCAGGTTGCGCAGGAGAGCACGAACCGGGTGCTGCTCGAGCATGCGCGCGCGGGGCGGACCGTCGTGCGGCTCAAGGGCGGCGACCCGTTCGTGTTCGGCCGCGGCGGTGAGGAGGCGCTACTCTGCGCCGAGGCCGGAATCCCGTTCGAGGTCGTGCCGGGGGTGACCGCGGGCATCGCCGCACCTGCCTACGCCGGCATCCCCGTCACCCATCGGGAGCTGGCGTCCGGTGTCGCGTTCGTAACGGGCCACGAGGACCCGGCCAAGCCGGGATCAGCGCTCGACTGGCCTGCGCTCGCCACATTCCCGGGGACGCTGGTCTTCTACATGGGCGTGCGCGCGCTGCCGCAGATCGCCGAGCAGCTCGTGCGCGGCGGCCGCGCCCCGGACGAGCCGGTCGCCGTCGTGGAGCGTGGCACGCTGCCCGGCCAGCGCACGCTGCTCGCAACGCTTGCCGATGTCGCCGAGCGTGCGGTGACTGCGCGCATCCGGGCGCCCGCGGTGACACTGGTCGGACCTGTCGCGGCGCTGGGGGAGCAGCTCGCGTGGCTGGAGCGCCGGCCGTTGCACGGGCGCACGATCGCGGTCACCCGCGCGCGGCCCCAGGCGAGCGCGCTCGCCGCGCGGCTGCGCGAGCTCGGCGCGGAGGTCGTCGAGGCGCCCGCGATCAGGACCGAGCCGATCGCGGCGAAGCTGCCCGAGCTCGCGCGCTACGACCTGATCTGCGTGACTTCGCCGAACGGCGCGCACGCGCTGTTCGAGCTCCTCGGCGGCGCGGGGCTGGACGCCCGTGAATTGGCGGGTCGCATGGTCGCCGCGATCGGGCCCGGGACCGCGCGGGCGCTGGCGTCGCATGGCATCCGGGCGGATCTGGTGCCCGAGCGCGCGGTCGCCGAGGGGTTGGTCGACGCCCTCGCGGACGTGCGCGTGGAGCGCGCGCTCGTCGTGCGCGCGCGCGAGGGCCGCGAGCTGCTACCCGAGGCGCTGCGGGCGCGTGGTGCCGAGGTCGATGTGCTGGCGCTGTATGAGACCGTCGCCGAGCCGCTCGACGAGCAGACCGCCCGGGCGGCGGCGGGAGCCGACTACGTCACGTTCACCTCAGCCTCGACGGTTCGCTTCTTCCTCGCCGCCGCTGGGGCGCTCGACGGCCCGCGGATCGTCTCGATCGGCCCGGCGACCAGCGCCGCACTGCGCGATGCCGGGCTGGAGCCTGATCTCGAGGCCGACCCGCACACGCCGGAGGGATTGGTGGCCGCGCTGCTCGCGGACGCCGCGTGAGCCACCTGGTTCGACGCTCACGCGGCGCCGCGTGAGCGTGCTTGGGCGCCCGCGCCTGCATCTGCGCGCGACGACCTCGACCAACGATCGCGCGCGCGCGCTGGCCGCCGCCGGCGCGCCGCACGGTGCGCTCGTCACGGCGGGGGAGCAGAGCGCCGGTCGCGGGCGGCAGGGCAGGACGTGGGCTGCGCCGCCCGGTCGCGCGCTGCTGCTCTCGCTGCTCCTGCGCTCCTACGATCCGCTGCTGCCGCTGCGCGCGGGACTTGCGGTCGCCGATCTCGCCGGTGCCGCCGCACTCGTGAAGTGGCCGAATGACGTGCTCGTCGACGGCCGCAAGCTGGCGGGGGTGCTGGTCGAGGCGCGTCCCCAGAGCGGCTGGGCGGTACTCGGTGTCGGGGTCAACGTCGCCGTCGACCTCGCCGAGCTGCCGCCGGACGTGCGCGTGGGAGCCGCGACCCTCGGCCGCCGGCCGGAGGCGCTCGAGGAGACGCTGGACGAGCTGCTCGCGCTGCTGGAGCGGCGGTTGGCGGAGCCGGCCGCGGCCTGCCTCTCGTCGTTGCGCGCGCGCGACGCGCTGCTCGGCCGGCCGGTCAGCTGGGCGGGGGATTCCGGCACGGGGGCAGGGATCGACGACACCGGCGCACTGGTCGTCCGCTCAGCCGACGGGGGACTGCACACGCTCGAGGCCGGCGAGGTCCACCTCGGCGACGGGTTGAGCCTTGGCGTGCTCTGAATCAATCCCAGCAGCAAGGAGAGCGGGCTCCGACGTGGCGGCGGTCCCGGGTCCGCGGCCACCGGTCAACGCCGGTCGGTGACGCGCGCAGCCGAGGCGACCGGCGTTCACGGCGACAGTCGCCGGCAACGCCGGTCGGTGACGCAAGAGACGGAGGCGACCGGCGTTCACGCGCCGGTCGGTTCGGGACACGCCCCGCGGCGCGACGCACACCTCTGACCCTCCCCTCAATGCGGCCGTAGACGGTCGTCCACGCCATTACGAGAACAACGTCGGCGCACCCGCGCCTTCGATCGCGAGCATGCGCCGCTTGGTCGCGACACCACCGCGGGCGGAGAAGCCTCCGAGTCCGCCCCCTGCCGCGAGCACGCGGTGACATGGCACGACGATCGGGAACGGGTTGCGTCCCAGCGCCTGACCGACCGCCTGCGCTGCACCGCGCTCGCCGATCCGCTCGGCGATCTCACCGTAGGTGATCGTCACGCCGGGCGGGACGGCACGTGCGACGGCATAGACGCGACGGTTGAACTCGGGCACGCGCTCCATGTCGAGGACGACCTCCGCGAGGTCGCGCGGCTCGCCGTCCAAGAGCGCGGCGATCGCGTCGATCGCGCGGCGTACCTCCGGCGGCGGCGGCGCCTCGCGGGCATCAGGGACGGCGCGGGCGATGCGCGTGCGCAGTACCCGAACGTCTGCCTCAGGAAGCTGCACGACGACGATGCCGCGCGCTCCCCATGCGATTCCACAGCGGCCGATCGCGGTGTCGAAGAGCGTGAAGTCCATGCCCTTCGAACGTATCAGCGCCGCCGGGTGTGATTCAGAGGTCTTCGACGGAGAACGAGTCGCAGTCGGCCGGCTCGCCGCGCTTGCGGCCACGATCGAACCAGGCGCGGCGCTGCGCGGAGGAGCCGTGCGTGAATGTGTCGGGGTTCACGCGCCGCCCCGCCTGCTGTTGCAGCCGGTCGTCGCCGACGGCCTCCGACGCGCGGATCGCCTCGTCGATGTCGCCCGGCTCGAGCTCGCCCGCCTCGAACACAGTGTTGGCCCAGACGCCGGCGTAGCAGTCGGCCTGCAACTCGAGCCGTACCGAGGCCTCGTTGGCGCGATCGGGGTCCTCGCGGCGGACGCGGTTGACCTCGTCGCTCGTCCCGAGCTGCTGCTGGACGTGGTGGCCGACCTCGTGCGCGATCACGTAGGCCCATGCGAAGTCGCCGCTGGCCTGGAGCTGGCTCTCCATGTCGCGGTAGAACGAGAGGTCGAGGTAGACGTACTTGTCGCCCGGGCAATAGAACGGACCGACGGCCGAGCTGGCGGAGCCGCACGCGGTGTCGACGCCCTGGCGGTAGAGCACGAGCTTCGCGCGCTCGTAGTCGTCGCCCTGCTTCGAGAACGTGCGCACCCAGGTCTCCTGGGCGCTGTTGAAGACGTAGACCGAGAAGTCCTTCAGGTCGTTCTCGGGATCCTGGCTCGCCGGGATCGGGTCCCCGCTCGGCGCGCGGGTGGCGGTGTCGAAGCCCGCCGGGACGTTGAACCCGCCCGCACCGCCGCCGAGCAGCTGGAGCGCGATGAAGACGATCACGCCCATCACCCCCAGCCCCCCGCCGACGGGTAGCGCCGCGCCGCCGCGCCGGCGGCTTCCGCCGCCGCGCACGTCGATCACGTCAGCAGTCGATGCTCCTCGTCGCCAGCGCATGTCCGGGCCGCACTACCCCGAGGGCGCCCTGCGCAAGTATCACGATCAGCCGGCGTCGCTCGGCACCGGTGTCTTGACGGCGCGCCGGCGCGGAGCGGGTTTCTTCTCGTCGTCGGAAGAATCGCTCTTGGCCGTCGCGGTCGGACCCCGCGCGGGCTTGGGGACCTCGGGGGGCGCGGCCACCTCGACGGCGGCGTCGACCGCCTTCCTCGGACTGGCCCGCCGGCGAGCGGCCGGCTTTGCGGGCTGATCAGCGGAGTCCTGCACGGCCTCCTCGACCACCTTGGACGTAGCGCGCCGCCGGACCGTGGCGGGCTTCGCCACCTCGCCGTCATCCGCCGGCTTCGCCGCAGCGCGACGCCGGACCGTCGTGGGCTTCTCCGCCGCATCCTCACTGGGCTCCGCGGCGCGACGCCGGACTGTGGCGGATTTCGCCGCCTCATCCTCACTGGGCTTTTCGACCGCAGCGCGACGCCGGACCGTTGCCGGCTTCGCCACCTCGCCGTCATCCGCCGGCTTCGCCGCAGCGCGACGCCGCACCGTTGTGGGCTTCTCCACCTCATCCTCACTGGTCTTCTTGACCGCCGCGCGACGCCGCACGGCTTTGGGCGTCGCGGCCTCGCCGTCACCCGCCGGCTTTGCCGCAGCACGACGCCGCACCACGGTCGGCTTCGCTTCGGGCTCGGCCCGATTCGAATCGCCGGTGATGCCGTTCGGCGGCCCCTCCGCGTTGCCTGGAGACCCAGGCTGATCCTCGACCGGCTTGGGCGCCTCTGCTCCGGTGGCGGCCGCCTCGACCGCGGCGGCCGCTGCGAGCAGCGGCGACGGGGGTCCTTGTGGCGCGACCGGCCTGCGTCGCCGGCGACCCGCCGGGGATCTCGGAGGCTCCCGGTCAGAGTCGGCTTCGACCCTGCGCCGCCGCGTCGACGCGCGCGCCTCCCCGTCCGAATCAGCGTCAATCCGGCGCCGGCGGGTGCGCGTCGGCGCAGGCTCTGCGACCTCGACGGCAGCATCGGCGTCGGCGACGCCGACCGCATCCTCGTCCAGCGCAGGGTCGACCGTCGACAGCAGCACGGCCTCCGGCGCCAGGCCGTCGGCCGCGCCCTTCTTCTTGCGCCGCCGCGTGCCGCGGCTCTTGGGCTTCGGGAAGTTGCGCAGCAGCTCGCGGGCGAGCGCCGCCGGCTTGCGCGACATGCGGGTGCGCGCGCCGTTGATGACCTCGCCGGCCTCGGCCGTGTGCGGCGTCGCGGCGGCGAGCAGGGCAGCCGACAGGCGGCGATCCTGCTGGCGCGAGGCATGGACGAGCCGGCGCGCGTTGCGTGCATGCGCCCCGCCGCTGGAGTTCACGAGCAGCCCGAGCAGCCGCTTCGTCTCGGGCCAGCGCTGCACGGCGTACTCCTCGTGCACCTCGCGCGTCATGTTCGCGCAGCGCCAGATCCAGTTGTTGGCCTGGTCGCGGCGACCGATCTTCTTCTCCGCCAGCGCCAGTAACACGACCTTGACGCCCTCGCGCTTGTCCTCGCGCGGCCAGGACTCCACGAAGTCGAGCGCGCGGTCGAACGCCTCGGCGTCGCGCAGCGCTGCGATCTCCTGCAGCGCGCGCAGGCGCAGCGCCGCGTTCTTGTTGCGGTCGACGGCCGTGATGAGGAACGCGCGCTTGAGCTCGCCGCCCTGGTCGAAGTGCAGCATCGCCCGCGCCCGGCGCCAGCCCGCCGGAGCCACCCGCGCCCCCGCGAGCGCCGCCCACTGCACCTGCTCGCCGTAGTCGAGATGCTCGACGGCGATACGCCAGAGCTCGCGCTCGAAGACCTCGATCCGCCGGTTCTCGTCCGCCGTCACCGGCAGCACCCGGCGCTCGACGCGCAGCCGCCGGCCGCGGCCCCGGCGCACTGGCCCGACCACGATCGCGCCGCCGCGGTAGACCTCGCGGTCGAGCAGCGAGTGCAACGTGACGACCGGATCGTCGTGCTTGGTCGCGGGATGGACGAAGTCGACGACGATCCCGGCCTCCTTGCCCGGGTGCCGGCGCGTGACGCGCCCGACGCGCTGTTGATAGATCCGCCGGGACGCGGTCGGCGCCAGGTGCATGCAGACGGTCGCGCGCGGCGAGTTCCAGCCCTCGGCGAGCAGCTGGGCGTTCACCAGCACGTCGATCTCGCCCTGCTCGTAGTGCGCGAGGATCTCGGCCAGCTCGCGCTTCGGGGTCTCGCCCGACACACCCTGCGCCTTCATGCCCATGTCGCGGAACGCCGCGGCGACGTTGTACGCATGCCGCACGCCCGCTGCGTAGACGACGCCCGGCACGCCGTTGAAACGCGTCTTGTAGAGGTCGGCGACCGCGAAGTTGAACGGCGTCTGGTCGAGCAGCTCGGCGAGCATCTCCTGATCGAACTCGGTGTCGACCTCGCCGCGGCGCAGCGGCACCTTGGCGATCGTGCGCACGCCCGGCCCGGGCGGGATCCGGACGCAGCGCAGCGGCGAGATCACGCCCCGGCGAGCCGCCTGGGCGAGGTCGAAGCGCGACGTCTGGGTCGGGAAGAGGTCGGTTACGTGGCGGGCGATCAGCGCGCCCGTCGCGGTCATGCCTACGAACACCGGCTCGTGCCAGTTGCGGATCGAGGCCGACGTCTTCTCGCCGAGCGCCGTGTGCGCCTCGTCGCAGATCACGATCGTGTACGCGTCCGAGACGTTGCCCGAGTTGCGCACGAACCACTGGTAGGTCTCGACCGTCACGGGCCCGTCGGCGCGATCCTCGCCGCGTACCAGCGCGGGCGAGATGCGCTTGGCGTAACCGCGGTCGCGCAGCTCGCCGAGGAACTGGTCGACCAGGTTGCGGCGGTGCGTGAGGATCAGCGTGCCGCCGGTGCTCGAGCCTTCGACGAAGCCGAGTGCGGCGACCGTCTTGCCGGCGCCGGTCGCGTGCTCGAACCAGAAGCGCTTGGCAGCGTTGGGATCCTCGGGCGCCTCGGGGAGCTGGCCGTCGGTCGCGGAATCCGCGACCGAGTCCTCCCAGTCCTGCGGCTCCTCGGGCTCGTCGTCGTCGTCG
>Ga0136618_10000306_pt1 | contig 16030 bp, 13 predicted proteins | sample AntDrymUQ3302106_2_FD_104805 | JGI IMG/M metagenome (GOLD analysis project Ga0136618, IMG submission 104805) | Polar desert sand microbial communities from Dry Valleys, Antarctica - metaG UQ330 (21.06) | ecosystem: Environmental > Terrestrial > Soil > Desert | place: Antarctica: Dry Valley... | reverse complement strand
GTGACGGCATGAGGCCGCGCCGGTCATGAACGAGTCGATCGTCCAGGCCATCCTGCTGGCCTTCGCCCTGGTGGTCATCCTGATGCCCACCTTCCTGCGCATCCTGCGCCGCCTGGGATTCGGCAAGCGCATCCGCCTGGACGGGCCGCAGAGCCACCTGGTGAAGGAGGGCACGCCGACCATGGGCGGGCTGCTCATGATCATCGTGGTGGGCGGTTCGGCGCTCATCCTGGAGCTGCTCTCGGGAGACTTCCTGGACGGCTCGACCATCGCGCCGCTGGCCACGCTGGGCTTGGTCGGCGCGCTGGGCGCCGCCGACGACTATCTCAACGCGCGCACGGGCGGCGGCATCCGCGTCCGTCAGAAGCTGCTTTGGCAGGCCGCCGTGGCGGGCTACGTGGCGTTCCAGATCCAGCAGACCTACGCCATCGATGTCCTGCTGGTGCCCTTCCTGGGGCCGGTCGAGATCGCCCCCGTGGTGTACGTCGCTTTCGCCGCCTTCGCCATCATCGCCACCAGCAACGGCGTCAACTTGACCGATGGCCTGGACGGCCTGGCCGGCGGCACGCTCATCTTCGCCTTCGTGGGCTTCATGATCATCGCCGCCGTGAACTCGCCCTCTCAGCCCAATCTGGCCGTGTTGTGCGCACTCATCATCGGCGCCCTGCTCGGCTTCCTGTGGTTCAACGCCCACCCGGCCCAGGTCATCATGGGCGACACTGGATCGCTTTCGCTGGGCGCCACGCTGGCCGTGGTGAGTCTGATCACGGGGCAGATCCTCCTGCTGCCGTTGATCGGGCTGATCTTCGTGCTAGAGACCGGTTCGGTGCTGGCGCAAGTGGCCAGCGTGAAGATGACCGGCCGGCGGATCCTGCGCATGAGCCCGCTCCATCACCACTTCGAGTTGAGCGGCTGGGACGAAGAGAAGATCACCCTCCGCTTCTGGATCGTGGGCGTCTTGGCCGCGATGTTGGGCGTGGTCGTGTTCCTGGCCGGCCGCGGGCCGATCACGTGAGTGCTGCGCTGGATGGCCGCAGGGTCAGCGCCGCGGTAGCGCCCCTCGACCTGGCGCGGTTGGACCTGGACGGCTTCGACGGGCGTCCGGTGGCGGTCCTGGGTCTCGCCCGAAGCGGCATCGCACTGGCCCGCTTCCTGGTCGACCGCGGTGCGCGAGTGACGGCCTACGATGCCCGGCGCGCGGGGGATCTGGGTCAGGCCATGGCCGCCCTCGAGGGACGGCCCGTCCGGCTGCTCCTGGGACCCGAGATCGAGCCCGGTGAGGCTCTCACCGGGCAGTCCCTCATCTGCACTTCGCCCTCGATCAGCAGCCGCTATCCGACGACCGAGGCGCGACTACGCGAGGCGCTGGGCCGGCTCGAGGCGGAAGGGCACGTGCCGGTCATCAGCGAGATCGACCTCTTCCTGCGCCTCTGCCCAGCCCTCACCGTTGGTGTCACCGGGACGAAGGGCAAGACGACCACGAGTTCGTTGATCGCCGCGGTCCTGGCCGAGGGACCCGATGCGGTGCTGTTGGGTGGCAATATCGGCACGCCACTAGTGGAGCGTCTGCCGGAGCTCGGCCCGACTCATCGCGTGGTCGTGGAGCTCTCCGAACTGCAGCTGCCCACGCTCTCCCGTGGCACCGACGTGGCGGTCTACACCCACGTCACCAGCGACCACCTCGACCGACACGGATCGCTGGAGGCGTATCGCGCCGTGAAGCGTCGCCTGGCCGAGTTGCTGTCCGGCAGCGGCGCGCTGGTACTCAACGCGGAGGATCCCGTCTCGGCCGAGTACGCCACGGCTGCGCCCCCTGAAGCGAGCGTGGTGCGCTATCGCCGCGCGGAGCCGGGGCCGGGCGAACTCGGCCTGCGTGATGGCTGGATCGTGGCCCGAGATGTGGCGGCACTGCGTGGACGGCCGGCCGTGGGGCGTCTGATGCCGGTCGCGGAGCTGGCCATCCCCGGCCAGCACAACATCAGCAACGCGCTGGCGGCGGCAGCGGTGGGCGTGCTGCTGGGCATCCCCGCCGGCGGTCTGCGTGCCGCCATGCGTGCCTTCACCGGCGTGGAGCATCGCCTTGAGTCGGTGGGCACCATCGACGGCGTGCGCTGGGTCAATGACTCCCAGGGTACCCAACCGGACGCGGTCATCGCCGCTCTGCGCAGCTTCCCGCGCCCGCTCGTGCTCATCGCGGGCGGCCGCTCCAAGGGGCTGCCCATGGAGGAACTGGCGGCGGTCGCCGCGGAGCGCGCCGACGCGGCCGTCTTGATGGGCGAGAGCGGCCCAGAGCTGGCCTCCCTGCTCGAGTCGGCCGGTCTTCGCCATGTGACCGCTGCAGGCGACCTGGCGGAGGCCGTCTCGACAGCTGACGCCATCGCCCGGACGCTGCTGGTCGATGATGGTTCGGTGCCGGTCACGGTGCTGCTCAGCCCGGCGGCCACCAGCTTCGACATGTTCGAGGACTACGCCGCCCGCGGGATGGCCTTCAAGGCCGCTATCGCGGAGCTGGCCGAGACACGACGGCGAGGGACCCCATGACCGCCCAGGGGTCGAAGCGCCGCCTCGTCGTGCACCAGCGGCCGGGAAGCGCGGCGGTGGTACCGGGGGCGGCGGCGGCCTCGCGGCGCGAGGCACGGCCGGCGGGCGCCACGCGTGTCGTGCGTGGTCCTCAGCGCGAGCGGCACGAGCCCGACTATCTGGTGCTGGTCTCGGTCGTTGCCCTGACTGCCATCGGTCTCCTGATGATCTACTCCAGCGGGGGCGTGGCCACGGCCGTGCGCACCGGTGGCGACCCCTTCGGCGCGGTCGCCACGCAGTTGGGCTGGGGTCTGGCGGGACTGGCGGGCATGGCCGTCCTGGCGCGCGTGGACTACCGCTATCTGCGACTTGCCTCGGTGCCGCTCTATCTCTTCACGCTGGTCCTGCTTCTCCTCGTGCTCCTGCCGGCCTTGGGACCCATCGAGCCGGTGACGAAGTACGGCTCCACGCGCTGGCTGCAGATCGGGCCGTTGCCGACCATCCATCCGGCGGAGTTCGCCAAGCTGGCCATGGTGGTCTACCTGGCACACTGGCTGGCGAAGCAGGGCAGCCAGGTCCGTAGCCTGATCCACGGCCTGTTCCCGTTCCTGCTCATCGCTGGACTGTGCATCGGGCTGGTGGCCCTCGAGCCCGACCTGGGCACTAGCGGTGTGCTGGCCATGACGGCGCTGACCATCGTGTTCGTGGCCGGCGCTCGCCTCTGGCACCTGGCCCTGCTGATACCCATGGCCGTCCTGGGGGTGGCGACCTACGTGTCCCTCCACGACTACCAGATGCGCCGCTGGACGACCTTCCTCGATCCGTGGGCGGACCCGCTGAACGCGGGGTTCCAGACCGTGCAGGGGCTGCTGTCGCTGGCGCTGGGAGGCTTCCTCGGCACGGGGCTGGGTCAGAGTGCGCAGCCCGGCGCGCTGAGTCTGCCCAACGCTCACAACGACTTCATCTTCGCGCTCATCGGCCAGGAGTTGGGACTGCTGGGCGGTCTCGGGGTGATCGCGCTCTTCCTGCTCCTGGCCTACCGTGGGGTGCGCATCGCCCTGGCTGCGCCCGATACCTTCGGCGCCCTGCTTGCCACCGGGGTCACCGCCTGGCTCGCCTTCCAGGGCCTCATCAACATCGCCGTCGTCCTCAATCTGCTGCCCATCACGGGCATCACGCTGCCCTTCGTAAGCGACGGCGGTTCCTCTCTGGTGGTGAGTTTCGCGGCGGTCGGTATCCTCCTGTCGATCTCGCGAGAGACCATCACCAGAGGCACATGGAACGATGCGGATCCTGATCGCGGCCGGAGGTACGGGCGGCCACATCTACCCCGCCCTGGCCGTCCTACGCTCCCTGTCCGAGCGGGTCGACGACCTTGAGGTCCGCTGGCTGGGCGGCCATCGCGGGCTGGAAGCCACCATCGTGCCGGCCGCTGGCTACCGGCTCGACCGCCTGTGGTTGCGCTCACTGCGCAGCGTCGAGCTCTCGGTGAACAGCGTGGCCGACCCGCTCAGGCTTGGTGCCTCCGTGCCCCAGACGATGGCGCTCCTTGCGCGCTGGCGGCCGCGAGTCATCCTGACGACCGGCGGGTATGTCTCGATCCCCGTGCTGGCCGCGGCGCGGGCGGCGGGCGTCCCTAGCCTGGTGTGGGCGGGCGATCGCATGCCGGGCAAGAGCATCCGCGCCACGGCACGGCTCGCGTCGGCCATCGCGGTGGCCTTCGAGGGCAGCTGCGAAGCCTTGCCCGGGAAGTGCTTCGTGACCGGCACGCCCATCCGCTCGCTGGCCGGTATCGAGCGGACGGCAGCACGCGAGCGCCTGGACCTGCCGGCCACCATGCCGCTGCTGCTCGTGTTCGGGGGCTCACAAGCGGTGCGGCGTCTGAACGAGGCCGTGGCAGGAGCCCTACCCCACCTGCTGTCACGTGCCGCCGTGCTGCACATCACCGGCGAGCCGGCCTACGCGGAGGCGCTGCGACGTCGGGAGGAGCTGCCGGAGAAGCAGCGCGCGCGCTACCGCCCCTATCCCTCGCTGCATGCCGAGATGGCCGATGCCCTGATGGCCGCCGATCTCTTGATCGGTCGCGCCGGGTCGTCCACGCTGGCCGAGGCAGCCGCCGTGGGGTTGCCGCTGGTGGTGGTCCCATATCCCCACGCGGCGGCGCACCAGGTGGCCAACGCGCGGCGACTGGTGGATGCCGGGGGGGCGTTGGTGATCGCTGACGAGGACTTCGACACTGCCGCCTTGCTCGAGGCAAGCAGCATCCTGGACCAGCCGGAGCGCCTGGCGCGGATGTCAGCCGCCTGCCGCGCAGAGGCTCGTCCTGCCGCCGCAAGAGCTGTCGCGGAGCTGCTGTTGAGCCTCTCCGAACGTAGGTCTCTGCCGCCAGCCGACCATATCGAGCGCATCTCACGGGACGCTGCGTGACGGCCGCCTCGGACGGGCGGGAGGGTGCCGTGTCATCGGCGACGCTTGATGCGGGCCCCGTCCCTCGCCGCCTCGACGAGAGCGAGGCACTCCGCCTGGGCACGGACATCCAGCGACGCATCGGCGTCAAGACGTCTCGCCAGGAGCCGCTCGCCCGCTTCACCACGATGCGCGTCGGCGGTCCGGCCGATCTCTTCGCCGAGGTGCGCAACCTATTCGAACTGCGCGCCATCGCGCGCTTCCTGCGGGCGCGCGGCGTGCCCCTCTTCATCTTGGGTCGTGGCTCCGACCTGGTCATCAGTGACGCCGGCATCGGTGGCCTGGTGGTAATGAATCGGGCCCAGCAGGCGCGCTTGGAGGGCGACCGCTTCATCACCGATTCCGGCCTGGCCATGGCCAAGGCGGCCACGCTGACCAAGGAGGCCGGTCTCTCGGGCCTCGAGTTCGGACTGGCCATCCCGGGTACCGTGGGCGGCGCCGTGTGGGCCAACGCCGGCGCGCATGAGTCGGAGGTGGCCTCCGTGCTGGTGGAAGCGTCCGTGCTGCGTTCGGGTGGCGCGGAAGAGCGGCTCGACCCGGCGGGCCTCGGCCTGGCCTACCGCGAGAGCATCCTGAAGCATGCCCACGAGGGTGCCCCGGACATCGTGACGCAGGCCATCTTCCGGCTCGCGCCGGCTGAGCCGGCCCTCATCACGCAGCGTCTCGACGACATCCGCCGCTGGCGCCAGACGCACCAGCCGTTGGGCATCCCCTCGGCCGGCAGCGTGTTCCGCAATCCTTCGCCGGAGCTGTCCGCCGGGCGGCTCATCGATGAGCTCGGTCTCAAGGGACACCGCATGGGCGGCGCGTCGGTCTCCGAGAAGCACGCCAACTTCATCGTCAATGACCAGAAGGGCAGCGCCGCCGACGTACGGCGACTGGCCGAGCATGTGCAGGCCACCGTCTTGCGCGAACGCGGCATCGAGCTGCGCCTCGAGATCGTCTTCGCCGGCGACTGGAGCGGGTGGACGCCAGCCGCCGTGACAGCCACGTGACGGCGCGTGACGTGACGGCGCGTGACGTAGCGGTCCTGCTGGGCGGGCCGTCGGCCGAGCATGATGTGTCTCTCGTATCGGGGCGAGCCATCGCCGGGGCGCTGTCGGAGCGCGGTCACCGCGTAGAGGGCTGGTTGCTCGACATGGCGGGTGCCTGGTGGAAGCTGCCAGCGACGGCCATGGACCCCGCTCTTCCGTTCACGGCCTACGACTCGCCCGGCCGACTCGGCGCAGATGGTCCCTTCTCTGCGGGTACGGCGCTGGACGCGTTGCGAGCGCGCCCTCGACCGCCCGTCTGCTGGATCGCCCTGCATGGTCCATTCGGAGAGGACGGTGCGGTCCAGGCGCTCTGCGAGTCGGCCGGCCTGGCCTACACGGGCTCGGGCGTGGCGGCTTCGGCAGTGGGCATGGACAAGGCGCTCTTCAAGCGGCTGGTGGGCGCGTTGGGCATGCCCATCGTGCCCTGGCTGGAGGTGCGCGCTGACGGATTCGCGCGCGACCCTGCGGGCGTGCTCGCGCGCCTTGAAGCGTTCGCCGCGAGCGTCCCGGAGCGGAGGCTGATCGTCAAGCCGACTGGCCTCGGGTCGAGTGTCGGCGTGGCCATCGTCCATCGGCCCGACGAGCCGCCGGAGCTCGAGCACGCGCTGGTCGACGCCTTCCGCTATGACGACACGCTGGTGGTCGAGGCCTGCCTGGCCGGCCCGCGGGAGCTGGAGGCCAGCGTGGTCGGCAATGACCCGCAGCACCTCGAGGTCTTCGGGCCCGGCGAGGTCTTCCCCGGTCACGAGTTCTACGACTACGTGGCGAAGTACCAGCAGGGCGTGTCACGGACGACCGATCGCCCTGAGCTGACGGCTGGCCTCCGCGAGCGTGTCCGCAGTCTGGCCGCCCAGTCATTCGCAGCCATCGGCGCCGAGGGGTTCGCGCGCGTTGACTTCCTGCTGGCGGGAGAGCACCTCTATCTCTCGGAGATAAATACCATCCCGGGCTTCACGCCCATCAGCCTCTTCCCCGCACTGTGCGCGGCGGGTGGCTACGACTTCGGGACCGTCGCCGAGCGCATCATGGAGCTGGCGTTGGAGCGTGAGGCGCATCGGCCCAGTCGCACGCTGTCTCGGGCGGATCTGCCCTGAGACCGTGACGCTACCCGTCAGGCAGCCTCGCAGCGCGCGCCGCGGACGCTCCATCAGCCGTGCCTCCTCGCGTTTCACACGGATCCGTCTTGGCGCTGCCTTCGTGCTGCTGCTCTCGGGCGCAGCGCTCTACGGGCTGACCACGTCGCCCGCCTTTGCCCTGGATCCCGGCTCGGTCGAGGTGGCGGGGCTGCGCTACACCGATCCGGCCGCCGCCCGCGTTGCCCTCGGCCTGGAGGAGGGAGCGCACCCCAACCTCTTTCACCTGCCCACGGCCCGCCTGGAGGCAGCGCTCATGACGTTGCCCACGGTGCGTACCGCCCGCGTCGCGGCGCGCTTGCCCGCTGAGCTGCACGTGGCCGTGGAAGAGCGCGTGCCCATCCTCCAGTGGGGCAAGGCAGGCGCACGATGGCTGGTCGATGTGGAGGGGGTGGTGCTCGCCCCGGCACCCCTGGCCGAGGAGTCCCCGCTCATCGACGACCAGCGCAGCGGGACGCTGGCGACCGGCGGCCAGGCTGAGGCGGTGATGGCTCCCGGCGAGCTCATCCCGCCACTCGACCTCGAGGTCGCGCGCCTGCTGGGTGCGGTGACGCCGGGACATCTGGGCAGCGATGGTGCGACGTTGGCGCTCTCCGTGGTCGACGAGGATGGCTGGGTCCTGACGTCCGATGCTGGCTGGCGAGCGGTGTTCGGCTACTACACGCTCGGATCGCGGCCGCCCGCTTCCATCCAGGAGCAGCTGACGTGCCTGCAGGCGCTGCTCGCTTCGGAGGAGCAGACGTTCGCCGAGATCACCTTGTCGCTCGCCGACGACGCCTGCGGTACCTTCCGGCCACGAGCTTCGCCGTCCCCCGCGCCTGCTCCGTCGGGACGCCGCGGCGATGCCACGCCGTCCGGGCGGCCGTGATGCGCGGGCATGCCCGGCATCTGCCACGATTGGGCCGCCGCGCCGGGAGGGTGTGACGGCCGCCATGCAGGGAAGGGGAGCAGTGGAGCGAGAAGCGGTGCTGGTGGCCATCGACGTGGGCACCAGCAAGGTGGTGGCGCTGATCGGAGAGGTCACCCGCGACGGCGCGTTGACCATCATCGGCAAGGGCGCGCCCACGGCGTCAGGCCTCAAGAAGGGCGTCGTCATCAACATCGACCAGACGGTCTCGTCGATCCGCGGCGCCATCGAGAGTGCGGAGCGGCTATCCGGCTACAAGCTCGAGTCGGCCTTCGTGAGCGTCGGCGGTGCGCATGTGGAGAGCCAGAACTCGCGCGGTGCGGTGGCCGTCAGCGGGCCGCGTCGGGAGGTGAGTCGAGAGGACGTCGATCGGGCCACGGAGGTCGCCCGGGCGGTGACCATCCCCTCCAATCGTGAGGTCCTCCACGTGCTGCCGCGCGGCTTCGTGGTCGACGGCCAGGAGGGCGTCAAGGATCCCCTGGGCATGAGTGCCATCCGGCTGGAGGTCGAGACGCACATCGTGCATGCCTCGGCCACCGCCGTGCAGAACCTGACCAAGTGCGTGGGCATGGCCAGCGTGCGCATCGATGAGCTGGTGGCTTCCTCGCTGGCGGCCGGCGAAGCCGTGCTCTCTGACACGGAGCGGGAGCTGGGTGTGGCCGTGGCCGACATCGGCGCCGGCACGACCGACCTGGCCCTCTTCATGGACGGCTCGCCGCTGCACACGGCGGTCCTGCCCATCGGCGGCAACAACGTCACCAACGACGTGGCCATCGGGCTCAAGACCAACCTCATCGCCGCCGAGGACATGAAGATCCGCCACGGTACGGCCGATCCCAGCGGCGTGGGTGAGGACGAAGAGGTCACCGTGGAGCTCATCGGGGAGGGGGAGGACCGCACGGCGCCGCGCAGCGAGCTGGCCGACATCATCGAGGCGCGCATGCGCGAGCTCTTCGAGAAGATGGGCCAGGAGATCGAGCGAGCCGGACACGCCGGGCGGCTGCCCGCCGGGCTGGTGCTGACGGGTGGCGCCTCACAGCTGGCGGGTGCGGCCGGGCTGGGCCGCGAGGTGCTCAAGATGCCCGTCCGCGTGGCCTCGCCCGGCGGCGTCGGCGGCCTGACGGACCACCTCCTGGAGCCTGCCTACAGCACCTCCATCGGCCTGCTGCTGTGGGGCGCCCGAGTGGTCACCGAGACGGAGCCGGGCCGCTACGAGTCGGCCCCCGCGGGCGGCTCGCTGGGGCGGTTCCGCGATTGGATGCGCGGCCTCTTCCCGTAGGTCGACCGCGTGGCATGCAGACACGAGAGATCTCGGTACGGACGGGCGACTCGCGCGGCCTGACCGACATCACGGAGGCCTGCGCTCGGTTCGTGGCGGGCTCCGGGGACGGGCTGCTCAACGTCTTCCTGCCGCATGCCACGGCCGGGCTGGTCATCGTGGAACTCGGAGCGGGCTCGGACGACGACCTCATGGCGGCGCTTGATGGGCTGCTGCCGCGCGACGATCGCTGGCGCCACCGACATGGATCGCCAGGCCATGGCGCCGACCACGTCCTGCCCCTTCTGGCACCGCCTTCCTTGGTCGTTCCGGTCATGGAGGGCAGGCTCGGGCTGGGCACGTGGCAGTCTATCGCCCTGCTCGATCCCAACTCCGACAACGCCACCCGTACCGTGCGCCTCAGCTTCCTGACGGACCCCGACACCAGGCCTAGCGGGTCGTAGCGGGCGACCGGAGAGGCGCGTACGCGCCTCTCGGGGGGCAGCATCCAGGGGACACCGGCCCGAGGTTGGGGGCTATACTCCGGGCCAACACATGATCGGCTGGACCATCGCCCCAGCGCTCGGCCGGCCTGTCAGACACTCTCGAAGTAGCTCGGAACAAGTGGAGGGACGTCGGATGCCGTTGCGGTCGGATTCGGAGAATTTCGCGCTGATCCGCGTCATCGGCGTCGGTGGCGGGGGCAGTAACGCCGTCAACCGCATGATCCGCGCTGAGCTCATGGGCGTGGAGTTCATCGCCGTCAACACGGACGCCCAGGCGCTGCTCCAGTCCGATGCCTCGCACAAGATCCGCATCGGCGACAAGCTCACCCGTGGCCTGGGCGCCGGCGGTGACCCGGGCATCGGCCAGCGGGCCGCCGAGGAGGACTCCGAGAAGATCGCCGAGGCGCTGCGCGACTCGGACATGGTCTTCATCACGGCGGGCATGGGCGGTGGCACGGGCTCGGGCGCGGCGCCGGTCATCGCTGAGGTCGCCCGGGATCTGGGCGCCCTGACCATCGGCGTGGTGACCAAGCCGTTCAGCTTCGAGGGCGCGCGGCGCCGGCTCAATGCGGAGAAGGCCAGCGAACAGCTGCGTGACAAGGTCGACACGCTCATCACCATCCCCAACGACCGGCTCAAGGACGTCGTCTCCAAGGACACCTCCATCGTGGACGCCTTCCGTGTCGTGGACGACGTGCTGCGCCAGGGCGTGCAGGGCATCAGCGACCTGATCACCGTGCCCGGCTTGATCAACCTGGACTTCGCCGACGTGCGCACGATCATGAAGGACGCCGGCTCGGCATTGATGGGCATCGGCCGCGGCAGCGGGGAAAACCGTGCCACGGATGCCGCCCGCATGGCCATCGCCAGCCCGCTGCTGGAGACCAATATCGCGGGCGCGCAGGGCGTGCTCTTCAACATCACCGGCGGCGCCAGCCTGGGCCTCTTCGAGGTGGATGAGGCCGCCGAGATCATCAAGGAGACGACCGATCCGGAGGCCAACATCATCTTCGGCACGGTCATCGACGAGCGCATGGGCGACGATGTCATGATCACCGTCATCGCGACCGGTTTCGACTCCGCGCGCAAGCGTGAGACACAGCGGCCGGCCGTGGTGACCACCCGGGATGACTCGACAGCCGTCCGCGTGGGGCGGGACAATCGCGACTTCATGCGCGAGCTCGAGCAGCAGCGCGCCGCTGCCGGCGTGCCAGCCAACGGAGAAGCCGCACCGGTCCTCGAGACGGCCTCGGACGAGCCATCCGAGGCGGGCACGTCGGGCAACCTGGGCAAGGCGGACACGGTCCCGGCGACCTCACGGTGGACGGCCTCCGGCCGCGATCAGGCCACCAACGTCCGCGGGCAGAGCAACGACCAGTCTCGTCGCACGGCCGCTCAGCAGGAGGTCGAGGACCTCGATATCCCGGCATTCCTGCGCCGCAACCGCTGACCGACCCGCACGAGTCGCTGACCGGCGTTCGCACTTCCCTGGCCGCCGCCAGGGAAGATGTTCTCGCGCGCATCACGGACGCTTGTCAGCGCTCCGGACGTGACCCTGCCGAGGTCACGCTCCTGGCCGTCTCAAAGGGGGTGCCAGCGACGCGGCTGTCTGCCGCCGTAGAGGCGGGCCTGGGGTCGCTCGGTGAGAGCCGCGTCCAGGAGGCCGCCCAGAAGATCCTCGCGGTGCCTGGTGCCGCCTGGCATATGGTGGGTCGTCTGCAGGGCAACAAGGTGGCCCGCGCCGTCGACCTCTTCGCCGCCATCCACTCCGTGGACTCCATCGATCTGGCACGACGCCTGGACCGCGCAGCTACCGACTCGGGCCGCGCCATGCGGTACCCCATCTACCTCCAGGTCAACATCGATGAGGAGCGCTCCAAGGCTGGCTTCAGCCCTGAGTCACTCGCTGCGGCGGTGCACGAGCTGGTGGCGCTACCCAACCTGGAAGTGGTCGGCCTGATGACCATCGGACGGCTGGGCGACCGACCTGAGGCCGCGCGGCCGACGTTCGCGCGCCTGCGCCGGCTCTCCGAGCGCTTGCGCGCCAGGGATGGACGGCTGGGGGAGGGGCTGTCGATGGGCATGAGCGAGGACTTCGAGGTGGCCGTTGAGGAAGGCGCCACGCTCGTGCGCATCGGTCGCGCGCTGTTCGGGGACCGGCCCCTGGCCTGAGCGGGACCGTCAGCGCCAGAGCCTCGGCCGCGGCCAGGCGGATCGCGGCTGCGGCCCGAGCCCGCAGCCGCGGCCCGATACACTCGCGCCCATGCCCGAATTCCTGGCCGTCTTTTTCCGTTTCTTCGTCATCGCGCTCTGGCTGGTGGTCCTCGGCCGGGTGCTGGTGAGCTGGGTCGACCCGCAGTTCGGCAACCCCGTCTCGCGCTTCCTCTTCGAGACCACGGAGCCGCTCTTGGCGCCGGTGCGCAAGGTCATGCCGCAGACCGGCATGTTCGACTTCGCGCCACTGGTCCTGCTCCTCGTGCTGGGCGTGCTGATGCGCGTGGTTTGAGCGCTCTGAGGTCTGCCTTTGATCCGAGCGGTCGTGCTACCCGGGTCGACCCACCCGCGCGCTGGCAGGGCATCACGCTGAGCGCACCGCGACTCTCGCCGACGGCTCGTTGACGCTCCCGGCCGTCAGCACGGATAATGAGCACGATGCCCGCCGCGCCGGGTGTCGCTCGGGGCGATTGGCTCAGTCGGTTAGAGCGCACGGTTCACATCCGTGAGGTCACTGGTTCGAATCCAGTATCGCCCACCACTCCCGGCACCCAGCCGCACGACGGAGCACGCCTCATGACCGATGACAACGGACGCTCGCCCAAGAGCGATAGCGATGGCCGCGGAGAGCAGGACGCCGCCCCTCGTCACCTGACCACCCGCCAGGGCCATCCGGTATACGACAATCAGAATCAGCGCACGGTCGGTGACCGGGGTCCCGCCACGCTGGAGAATTACCACTTCCTGGAGAAGATCAGCCACTTTGACCGGGAGCGCATCCCGGAACGCGTGGTGCACGCGCGCGGCTTCGTGGCGCACGGCTACCTGGAGGCCTACGGCACCATCGGCGACGAGCCGGCCTCCACCTACACGCGCGCCAAGCTGCTCCAGGGGAAGGGCAAGCGCACGCCGGTGGTGATCCGCTTCTCGACGGTCATCGGCGGGCGCGACTCATCCGAAGCGGCACGCGATCCGCGTGGCTTCGCCGTCAAATTCAAGACCGAGGATGGCAACTGGGATCTGGTGGGCAACGACCTGATGGTCTTCTTCATCCGGGACGCCATCAAGTTCCCCGACGTCATCCACTCCCTCAAGCCCGATCCGATCACCTTCCGCCAGGACCCCAACCGCATCTTCGACTTCATGAGCCAGACGCCCGAGTCGATGCACATGCTGACCTGGCTCTTCTCGCCGCGCGGCATCCCCAAGGACTACCGCCACATGGACGGCGCCGCCGTCAACACCTACAAGCTGGTCAACGCAGGGGGCGAGGCGGTCCTGTGCAAGTTCCACTGGAAGACCAAGCAGGGTATCGAGTCGCTGACGGCCGCACAGGCGGCGGAGATCCAGGCCACGGACCTGGGCCACGCTTCCAAGGACCTCTATGAGGCCATCGAGCGCGGCGAATACCCCGAGTGGGAGTTCTGCGTGCAGATCATGTCGGACGGCGAGCATCCCGAGCTCGACTTCGATCCCCTCGACGACACCAAGATCTGGCCCGAGGACCAGTTCCCCCTGCTGCCCGTGGGCCGCATGGTCCTGGACCGCAACGTGAGCGATCACCACAACGAGAACGAGCAGGCTGCCTTCGGCACCGGCGTATTGGTCGATGGCGTCGACTTCTCGGACGACAAGATGCTCGTCGGGCGCACCTTCTCTTATTCCGACACCCAGCGCTACCGCGTCGGCCCGAACTACCTCCAGCTGCCCATCAACGCTCCGGTCACGGCGCCGAGCACCAACCAGCGCGGCGGCCAGATGAGCTACCACGTGGACGGCACGGGCACGAACCCGCACGTCAACTACGAGCCCTCCATCACCGGTGGGCTGCCCGAGGCGGAGGACATCGGTCCCGAGCATCAGCCCTGGGTCGAGGGCAAGGTCGGTCGGCAGCACTTGCAGCGCCGCAACGATTACGGCCAGGCGGGCGATCGCTACCGCACCATGCCCGACTGGGAGCGCGAGGATCTCATCCTCAACCTCACCGATGCGCTCTCCCAGTGTGTCCGGCCGGTGCAGGAGGCGATGGTCACGCACTTCCACCGCTGCGATCCGGACTTCGGGCGTCGCGTCGCGGAGGGTATCGGCCTGCCGGCACCAGAGGAACAAGGGGACCAGGTCGCCTCCCAGGGCGAGCCACAGCGCGAGCCTGCCGGCGCCGTCAGCTCCTAGGCCTGGCGTCGCGCGCCGAGCGGGGACGCCCGCCGGTGGAGTCGCCGGTTCGATCGACTCCATGACATATGTTCCCGCCACGCACTTCGGCTAGATGGCGTCCTGGACACTGGGCACTGCCGCGCCAACCAGGCTGCGACAACGTCATGCTTCTAGTCAGATGTGCAAACGCGAGCACATCTGACGCAAAGATCCGCGGCTGACACGGCCTCACGTCACGCGGGTGGCACATCTGGCAGGGAAGACCAGGGTCAGACAGGACGAGGGCGGCAAGCGAGCCGGGCGACGAGCCCGTCCACGCCGATGCTGGCGCGTCAGGGTCGGGCGACCGGATCCCCGCGCACGTCCGTCTTCGTGGAAAGGGCATCTCGATGAGGATGAGCGATGCCGTGGTCCTCTGGTGCGGCGTCGTCGATGACCGTCTCGATCTCATCGTGTGAAGCAGCCCGACGGGAGCGCCTGACCAGACGCGCGATCGTTGAGCGGCCACCGCCCGACCGGGGCCGCCGGTCGATGTGGGGCTCACCGGAACCCCGGCGTCGCAAGCCCTGCGCGATGGCCTCGGCCTCCGTGGCACTCACGCCGAAGCGCCGCAGCGTATAGCGGGTCATCTGCACCGCGAGCTCCCGGCCGCCGTGGACCGCCTGGACGTTGCCCGAGACCGTCTGGAGGTGCGATACCTCCGCATCGCTGTGCGTGCGGACCACCAGGGAGATGCGCTCGTTGGCGGCGCGAGCGCGCTCCACGACGAGCCGCGTGGCATGAGGGTCGCTGATGGCCACGATGATGGTCCGCGCCTCGTGGATGCCTGCCTGCTCCAGGAGCTCCGGGTTGGAGGCATCGCCATAGAGCGCCGCGAGGCCATCGTCGCGCAGCGACTCGACCTCGCGCCGATCTTGGGTGATGACCACGTAGGGGAACCCGCGCCGCTCCAGCGCCGAGGCGATCATCCGGCCGACCCTTCCGTAGCCGCACAGGATGGCGTGGCCCCGCAGGGGCTCCTTTCCAGCGCCGCCTTCCAGTGTGGCCAGGGCACCCGCCCGGCGCTCGAGCAGTCGCGCCAGCCGCGGACGGCGGCGCAGAAGTGCTTCGATGGGCGTGATGGCTCCGAAGAGCAGCGGGTTGATGGTGATCGACAGGAGCGCTCCGGCGACCAGCAGCTGGAATCCCTCCATCGGGAGCAGGCCCAGAGTAAGGCCCAGCGAGGCCAGGATGAACGAGAACTCGCCGATCTGGGCGAGTCCGGCGGCCACCGTCAGGCCCGTTCGCAGCGGATACCCGAAGGCGGCCACGATGAAGAACTTCGTCGACCACTTCACGCCCACGATGAGGAGCAGGACCGCCAGGATGGCCAACGGCTGTGCCAGCAGGAACGCCGGATCGAGAAGCATCCCCACTGACACGAAGAAGAGCACCGCGAAGGCGTCACGCAACGGCAGCGCGTCGGCCGCCGCCTGGTGGCTCATGTCCGACTCGGAGACGACCGCGCCGGCCAGGAACGCGCCCAGGGCGAAGGACACTCCGAAGACGGCCGACGAGGCGAAGGCGATGCCCAGCGCAAGCGCCAGTACCGCCAGCGTGAACAACTCGCGGGAACCCTCTCGTGCCACGACGCCCAGCAGCCAGGGCACGACCCGGATGCCGAAGATGCCCATCAGCAGGGCGAAGACGGTTGCCTTCGCTACCGCCAGCAGCATCTCCCCCAGCGGCCCGAACTCGCCGGGTGGACCCGCCGCCGCATGCCCTCCCAGGAGGGGCGCGATAGTCGGCAGGAGGATGAGCATGACGACCGTGAAGATGTCTTCCACGATGAGCCAGCC
>Ga0136618_10000304_pt1 | contig 16032 bp, 16 predicted proteins | sample AntDrymUQ3302106_2_FD_104805 | JGI IMG/M metagenome (GOLD analysis project Ga0136618, IMG submission 104805) | Polar desert sand microbial communities from Dry Valleys, Antarctica - metaG UQ330 (21.06) | ecosystem: Environmental > Terrestrial > Soil > Desert | place: Antarctica: Dry Valley... | reverse complement strand
CTTCATGCTCGAGCTGATCGCGGAGCTCACCCACCTGGCGCGACGATCGCCAGAGGTCAGTCAACGCTCCGGAGTGAGCGTGCGCGTCAGCATCGCCAACCTCGAGACGCTGAGCGCCAGCGCGGTTAAGCGGGCGGTCAGGCTTGGAGAGGCCGACGCGGCGGCGCGCATCAGCGACCTCCCTGCGCTGGTCGCATCGACCGCTGGCAAGGTGGAGCTCGAGACGCTCAGCGACGAGACGCCCGAGGAGCGAGTCGTGGATCGGCTGCTCACTCGCGCCATTCACAACGCCTTCGGTCGGCTGGTTGACATGGACGACCTCGATGAGCTGGTCGAAGCATTCGACGAGGGCCTCGTACTGGAGACCACGGATATGAGCCCGGCAGCCGACTTCGTGCGCTGGATGGTGGACGCGCCGGGCCTCGAGTCGGTCGTCCGATCGCTGGGCGCGATCGAGTCGCCGGCCGCGATTGCCTCGGCGATCGAGTTCGTGCTCGAGGGCCTTCACCTCAACCGCCGGCTCAACAAGGACCGCACGGGCGGTGGCGCCAGGTATCGGCGCTAGCCCTGGCCAACGACACGTGATCGGCCCCCGCCCCACAGATAGCCAACCGCCACCTGGCCGCATCCAGCGTGGGCCATTTCGCTACGCGCGGTGGGACGGCAGCCAGAGTCTGGACGACCTGTCTGCCGACGATGTGCTCGACGAGCTGGCGGACGACGTGCTTGCCGAGTCGGATCTCAACGCCGCCCTCGCCCGGCTGCTCAACCGCGGCATGCGTGGCCAGCAGGGTCGTTTCGGAAACATTCGTGGCCTGACCGACATGGTCCGCCGTCTTGGCGCCGCCCGCCAGGATGTGCTGTCGCGCTACCAGCTCGGCGACGTGCTGTCGGACATTCGCGACGAGCTGGACGAAATAGTTGCCGCGGAACGGCGCGCCGTCGAGCGCCGTCTGGCCGGTTCACCACCCAGCGACGGCAGCGACGATCAGGCCGAGCTGCGCGATCTGGCCGAGCTGCGCGATCTGGCCGCAGGTCTCGCCGCGCGTCGACAGAAGCAGCTCGAGTCGCTGCCGGAGGATGTCGGCGGCATAATCCGGGAGCTGAGCGATTACGACTTCATGGATCCCGAGGCGCGCGAACGCTTCGAGACCCTGTTGGATGGGCTGCGCAGGCAGGTGCTCGACGCTCATTTCGCGGGTCTGTCCGATGCGATCAAAGGGACGACCTCGGAAAGCCTCGCCGCCAACCGCGAGATGGTCCGCGAGCTGAACTCGCTTCTGCAGGCCCGGCTGGCCGGCAATGAGCCGGACGTCTCGGGCTTCCTGTCGCGCTACGGCCAGATCTTCCCCGGCGCACAGACGCTCGATGACATCATCGAACAGCTGGCGGCACGGATGGCGCAGATGCAGTCGCTGGTGGCATCGCTCAGCCCCGACCAGCGCCAGGAGCTCCAGGACATGATGGATGCCCTGCTGCGCGACGATCGACTGCGCTGGGATCTTGCCCAGCTCGCCGCCACCCTCGACCAGCTGGTGCCCAGCGGCATGGGCCAGCATTTCGACTTCCAGGGCACCGAGGAGCTGACGCTCGAGGGCGCGCTCGCCCAGCTCGGCCGTCTGCGCCGGCTCGATGAGCTCACCGAGCAGCTTGGGAAGATCCAGTCACCTGCCGCGCTCGACGAGATCGATGCCGATGAGCTGGGGGAATTCCTTGACCGCGACGCGGCCGAGGAGCTGCGTGCTCTGCAGGCACTCGGGCGCAAGCTCGAAGAGGCCGGCTATGCACAACGCACGGGCAAACGGCTCCAGCTCACCCCGCGGGGCGCCCGGCGCGTCGGTCAACGGGTACTGGACGAGCTGTTCGCAAGGATGCGACGCGACGACTTCGGCGGCCACGCGCGCCGGGCGGCGGGCGCCATCGGCGAGCGCGGTGACAGCAGCGGGCCCTACGAGTTCGGCCGGCCCTTCGACCTGCATCTGGGACGGACGATGGCCAATGCTTTGGCGCGCGGAGAGAGGGCGCCTGGTGTGAAGCTGTCGCCGCGGGACTTCGAGATCCACGACGTCGAGGACACCAATCGAGCGGCGACTGTGCTCCTTGTCGACATGAGCCGATCGATGCTCCTGCGCGGCTGCTTCCTCGCCGCCAAGAAGGTGGCCATGGCGCTCGACATGCTCATCCGTACGCGATATCCGCACGATGAGCTGCACGTCGTCGGCTTCGCCTACTACGCGCGCGAGATCGCACCGTCGGCGCTCGCGACGCTGTCATGGCACGGCTACGAGTACGGCACGAACCTTCAACACGGATTGATGCTTGCTCGTCAGCTCCTGGGCCAGACCCATGCAGCGAACCGATCGGTCGTCGTCATCACCGACGGCGAGCCAACTGCGCATTTCGAGAACGGACAGGTCGAGTTCAGCTATCCACCGACACGCCAGACGGTGCGCGAGACCCTGCGCGAGGTGGCCCGCTGCACACGCGAGGGCATCACCATCAACACGTTCATGCTGGAGCGTTCGCGGGCGCTCGCCCAGTTCGTCGAGCGCATGACCAGGCTCAACCGCGGCCGAGCCTTCTACGCCACGCCGGAGCGGCTGGGAGAGTACGTGCTGGTCGACTACGTCGGGCGGCGCAGCAGGAGCTAGCCGCCCGCTACGGCGGGAATGATGTGAACCACTGCCTCTGGGGCCATTGGCGCGCCAAGGTCGCGCACACGCTCGCCGTCGACGAAGACGTTGATGTGCTCGCGGATCTGCGGTCCGGGCTCGCACAGTCGGTCGCGCATACCGGGCCAGCCTTCGTCGAGGCGGGCCACAAGCTCAGTCAGCGTTGCCGCGGGCATGTCCAGGCGGCGCGGAGGTGGATCGCTGAAGAGAGTGACCAGCGAGCGCGGCAGGTGGATCGTCGCCATCGTCAGCGACCCGTGCGCCTAGGAGCCGGAGGCCGACGTCTCGACCGACCAGACGGGAGGCAGACAATCGGCGATCAGCTGCCAGCTGTCGCCCTCGTTTGAGCTGCCGAAAACCTGGCCGGTGGAAGTGCCGAAATAGACGCCGGCCGGCCGCAGACGGTCCATGGACATCGCCTCGCGAAGCACGCCGAGGTAGGCGTCGCTCGTTGGCAGCCCACCGTCGAGCATCTGCCAGCTGTCGCCACCGTCGCGCGTCCGCCAGACCTGCGTGTGGCCATCGATCATGTGGCGACCCTTGTCGGCGCCGTTGAGCGGGATGACGTAGATGGTCGACGGGTCGTGCGGGTGGATGGCCATCGGGAAGCCGAACTCGGACGGCAGGCCAGGCGTGATCTCGGTCCATTGGCGACCACCGTCTTCGGATCGGTACACGCCGCAGTGATTCTGCTGGTACAGGACTTCCGGTTTGTCGGGATGCAGCCCCATCTTGTGGACGCACTGGCCGAACTCGGGCGGATCGCCAGGCACGAAGTCCGCACGCACGCCGCGATTGCGCGTTTCCCAGGTCTTGCCGCCATCGGTCGTCTCGAACGCCCCAACGGCTGAGATGCCGACCCACATCCGATCGGCATCGGTGGGATGGGGCACGATGGAGTGCAGGCACAGGCCGCCGTTGCCCGGCTGCCATTCCGGCGTCGAGGGGTGCTCGCGAAGCCCGGCGACATGGCTCCACGTCTGGCCGCGGTCGTCGCTGCGGAACAGCCCAGCCGGCTCAACCCCCGCGTAGAGCGTGCCGTTGGAAGGCGTCAGGTTCCAGATCGTCGTGATCCTGGGCCCGTCGTCGCCGTACGTGAGCCCGTCACTCGACTGCGACCAGGTGGCGCCGTCGTCCTCGCTACGCCAGACTGACGGGCCGTACCAGGCGTTGCCGCCGGCCGCGTACAGGGTGCCGTCCGAAGCGCGCACCAGGTGATGGATGGGCCATGTTTCGCAGAACGGGCCGCGGACGCGCCAATCGCGCCTCGCCGCGTCACTCTCGAGGATGAACGCGCCCTTCTTGGTGCCGACGAGTAGCTCGACGCGATCGCTCACGGCACAACTTTAGCGCGCCTCGCGGTGCGCCACTGGCGACGGACAAAGGAACGCGGCCGCCCCGAACGGGGCGGCCGCGCGCTACTCGAGCTATGTCAGTCGCCAGTCGTCAGACGCGAGGCCTCCGAGCAAACGGGAACCGCCTTCGGACGTCCTCGTGCGCCGCGAGGGTCGCCCCGAGGATCGTGCTGGCAGCCGCGATCACCAAGGCAAAGACACTGGCCCAGGCGGCATCTGACAGCGCGTTCTCGGTGTCACCCGGCGTGAAAGCGCCGCTGAAGACGTTGCCTGCGGAGCCGAGCGCCGTGCCCACTCCGGCTGCCACCAGCAGGAGCAGCAGCACGACGAACAATGCCCAGACAAGAAAGCCGTGCATGATCGCCGACTCCGGCTCATCCACGTCCGCAGTCCAGGCAGCGATGAATCCGCCAACCAGGAAAGCGAGAACCAGGAAGACTCCGCTGATGATCAGTCCGACTTCGCGTCCGAACCTCGGCGAATCCGCCTCCAGTCCGGCCGCAAGCGCAACGCCACTCAGCAGCACGAACAGGCCGAACGCACTAAGCACGCCCGCGACGATCGAGCTCCACGAGATCAGGTCGCTACGCGCGATATCGACGCTGCCGCGCCGAGCGTCTCGTTCCATCTCCATCTTCTCCTCCTGGCTACGCGATCAGGCGCAGCAGCAGGATGATCACCACGATCGTGATCAGCAGTCCGATGATTCCCATTTCTTCCTCCTTCGGTGCCTCAGAGACCGCGGGATTGCCCAGCGCGGCCGGAGAGGCGTCACCCAAGAGTGAAGCGGCGGGCATTGCAGCGGCGCGTACAGGCGGGGCAATAGCTTTTCAGAGATGCGTGGCGCCGTTATGGCCTCCATCGCATCGGACCGCGCCTCCAGCGCCAGTTGCGCATACGATCGTCACGTTCCGCGCTAAGGAGATTCTGCTTAATGTCCTACCCCCAGCCTGCCGAATCGATTGCTGAGTTGATGCGGTCACTGGACCGCTTCGCGCATGCCTCGGACGAAGGACTGGTTATCGACGACGAGGCCGGATTCCGCGCTGAAGGCGTTCGGACTGCGGTCTGGTCGGCCACCTTCAGCTCCGACCCCGGCGTGGTCGAGGTCGCCCGCTGGGTGATCTGGGAGGCTTCCCAGCTCCTCGGCTCTCCCTCATCGAGCATTCACGACCTCTACATGGCCCGTGCCCGGGGCGAGGTCGGCGGCTTCACGGTCCCGGCGGTCAACCTGCGGACGCAGGTTTTCGACATGGCAGCGGCCATGTGCCGAGCGGCGCAGTCCATCGACGCCGGCACGGTCATCTTCGAGCTTGCGCGGAGCGAGCAGGAGTACACGTTCCAGCGGCCGGGCGAATACATCACCAGTGTCCTCGCCGGTTGCGTGCATGCCGGCTGGCGCGGCCCCGTCTTCGTGCAGGGTGACCACTACCAGTTCAACGCCGCCAAGTACGCGGCTGACTCCGAGACAACCACCGAAGCCATCAGGAAGGCGACCCGTGATGCAGTCGGGGTCGGCTACGGCAACATCGATATCGACTCGTCGACGCTGGTCGACCTTGCGCTGCCGACGGTGGAGGAGCAGCAGCGGGTCAATTACGAGCGGGCGGGGGAGATCTCGGCCCTGATCCGTGAGGTCGAGCCCGAGGGTATGACGGCCAGCATCGGCGGCGAGATCGGCGAGGTTGGCAAGCAGAATTCAACTGAGGAAGAGCTGCGCGTCTACCTGGGCGGCTACCGCACCACGCTGGATCGGCTGGCGGGGTCATCGACGCCCGGCCTGTCCAAGGTCAGCGTCCAGACGGGCACGAGCCACGGCGGCGTGCCTTTGCCGGGCGGTGGCGTCGCGCAGGTTGCCCTCGACTTCGACACGCTCGAGCGGCTGTCCACCGTAGCCCGCGAGCATGGCCTGGCCGGCGCCGTCCAACACGGAGCATCCACGCTGCCGGACGAGCTCTTCCATCGCTTCCCGCAGGTCGAGACGGCCGAGATCCACCTCGCGACGGGCTTCCAGAACCTCCTCTTCGACCACCCCTCGTTCCCGAGGGATCTGCTCGACGAGATCTACGAGTGGTGCAAGGCCAACCTTGGCGATGAGCGCAAGGCCGGCGAAGCCGACGACGTCTTCCTCTACAAGACCCGCAAGAAGGCCCTGGGCCCATTCAAGCGCCAGCTATGGGAGCTGCCCACCAAGGACGAGATCCTGGCCTCGCAAGAGGAGAAGCTGATGTTCCTGTTCGAGCAGCTGAAGGTCGGCGGAAACCGCGCGATGGTCGACCGCTATATCCAGCCGTCGCGAAGGTCGCGCCCGTCGCCGGAGGCTCTTTCCGGGGTGAACGCGCGCAGCGCCTGACGTCTGCCCAGTCGGGACGTCCGGAGGGCCGAATCAGAGGCTGCCCTACACTGGCTGTGAAGGTCGCCTGATCCACCCGACCCACTCAATCAACGAGGTGTCTCCCGCGTGTCATCCAGCCGTTCAGGTGCGGCGCCAGGCCAGCTTGGGCTGGTCCAGTCCTTCCTCAACACGCTCGACCAGGAGGCCGGCCGGGACGATCTATCCGACGTCCATGCCGCGCAGGCCTGGCTGGCCTCGAACAGGCTCGTGTCGCCCGGTACGGAGCATGACGACGCGGATCGGCGCAGGCTGGTCGAGGTCCGTGGCGCAATCCTGGGCCTCGTCGCCGCGAACGGCGGAGCCGGGCTCCAGCGACGTGCCGTCACGACGCTGAACGAGGCCGCCCGGCGCGTCCGACTCGGCGTACGCATCCACCCGGATGACGGCTATCGGCTGATGGCGGAGGGAGTCGGCATCGACCGACCGATCGGCGAGCTGCTGATCTCGGTGACTGCTTCGATGGCCGCCGGAACGTGGAACCGGCTCAAGGTCTGCTCCAACGATGCTTGCCAGGAAGCGTACTACGACACGTCGCGCAACCGATCCGGTCGGTGGTGTTCGATGGCCAAGTGCGGCAACCGCATGAAGGGCCGCGCATACCGGCATCGCCACGGCGCCGCGTCCGCAGGCAGTGGCCGCGGCCGCAGCCGTGAACGCGCCGAAGCGGCCAGTTGAGAGCGAGTCGATGATCAACGAAACGCAGATCTTCGATGCGCTGAAGAACGTCCAGGAGCCGGAGCTCGGGCGGGACATCGTGACCCTGAATATGGTCAAGGACGTCGCGATCAGCGCATCGGATGACGTCTCGCTGAAGATCGAGCTGACAACTCCTGCGTGCCCGCTCAAGGATGAGATCGAGCGCAACGTCCACGCCGCGCTCAGCGAGATCGGCGCGAACGAGGTGACGATCACCTGGGGCGCGATGGTTCGCCGGGCGCAACCGGCGCAGGCCCAGCAGCTGCTCCCGGGGGTCAAGAACATCATTGCCGTCGCGTCGGGCAAGGGCGGCGTTGGCAAGACCACCGTCAGTGCCAACCTGGCCGTCGCACTCGCCCTCGAGGGCGCCAGCGTCGGCCTGCTGGATGCCGACATCACCGGGCCCAACGTCCCGCTCATGCTTGGTATCGAGGGTGCGCCGACGGCCAGTGCCGACGGCAAGATCTCGCCGCTCGAGCGCTACGGCGTCAAAGTCATCAGCATCCAGTTCTTCGTGCCCGAAGGACAGCCCATCGTGTGGCGCGGCCCGCTCGTCGGCGGCGCAATCCAGCAGTTCCTGCGCGATGTCGATTGGGGTGAGCTCGACTACCTCGTGATCGACCTGCCGCCGGGCACGTCCGACGCCCAACTGACCCTCGCCCAGGCAGTCCCTATCAGCGGCGCGCTGCTGGTCACGACTCCCCAGGACGTCGCCGTGCTCGACGTCTCGAAGGCGCTGGCGATGTTCCGCCGCCTGTCCGTGCCGGTCATGGGCGTGGTCGAGAACATGAGCACTTTCGTCTGCCCTCACTGCGGTGATGTGACCGAGATCTTCGGCCGCGGCGGCGGGCAGAAATTCGCCGAGCGCAATGAGCTCGAGTACTTCGGCGGCGTGCCGATCGACGTCAAGGTGCGCCAGGGCGGCGATGCCGGCGTCCCGGCGGTTGCTCAGCGCGAGCCCGGCCCGGGGGCCGAGGTTCTGCGCGCGCTGGCGCGCACCGTTGCGGCGCGGATGAGCGTGCGCGCGGCGCAGTCGGCGCCGGCCATCACGATCAGCTAGGAGCATCCCCTGTCGCGCGCCGGAATGCCGCGAGATCGAGCCACTCCGAGCCGCACGCCAGGCAGCCGATCCCCGGTGCCGTGTCCGCAGCCCTGTCGCCCATGCCGTAGAGCTCGTCGTATGGCCTGACCCCGGTCACGCTCGTCTCGGGAAAGTAGAGCAACGTCAGCCGGTGCTCCCCGCAGACAGGGCACGCTTCCTCGGATCGCGCCGAGTCGGCCGAGTCGCTCATGCTTCCGATGCCTCCTCCCCGAGCAGCCCCCACAGCACCGCGCACGCGGCAAGCGCCGCCCGCCGCCGGCCATCCTCACCGCCCAGGAACACGACGCGCTGGTGCTCGGTCACTGTGTCTGCCGTGGCGATCGCGACGCGGACGTGCGTGTCGCCGCGCGCCTCTCGCGCATGGAGGGCGAGGCCTATGTCTGCGCCGCCAACCTCGCGCACGCGCTGGGCGAAGTGGCCGAGGTCCGTGGCCGCGTGGGTGACGTCCTCCGCAGCCCGAACCAGCTCTCCGAAGCGCAGGTACTCGGCATCTCCCAGCAGGGTCACAAGCTGGCCGGCCGTCCCCGTCTCGACCGTGGCCAGGGTGCGCCCGGCGAGCCTGGAGCCGAGCGCGTCGGCCCAGGTTTGGTCGCCTTCAGCGAAGACGTACTGGCCGATTCGAGTTCGGAGCAGGCTGACCATCTCGTCGACCATCCGCGCGGCCTCGCATCGGTCGGCCGACTCGGCCGTGACGACTACATCGACCGCGTCCGCACGCGCATATGTCGCAACCTGCGGCGAGGGCGCGCGCAGGACCTCTTCGCCGATCAGATCGACCAGCGCCGACTCGCCAACCCCGGTCAAGCGCAAGGTCTGTGCCACGCGAGCCAGACCCAGCCGCCGTTCGTTCAGGCGGGGGAGGGCCTCGTCGCGCCACATCGGCTGCATCTCACGCGGGGGGCCGGGCAGGGCCACGATGACGCGACCATCCGGCCGCACGACGAACCAGCCGGGTGCCGAGCCACGCTTGTTGGCCAATGCCGACGCCCCATCGATGAGCCACGCCTGCTTTCGGTTCGCGTCCGGCATGGTCATTCCGCGCCGCTCGAACAGCCCGCGCAGCCAGGCTTCGAGGTCACTGTCGATGCGTGGCTCGAGCCCGCAGGCGGCGGCGATGGCCTCGCGGGTGAGGTCGTCCGGGGTCGGGCCGAGGCCGCCCGTGGAGACGACCAGCTCGGCGCGCTGCAATGCCTCCTCGAAGGCGCGGGAGACGGCACCGAGGTCGTCAGGCAGGGCCACCGTTTGGAGAACCCTTACGCCGAGGGCGGTGAGCTCTGAGGCCAGCTCGCCTGAGTTCGTGTCGCGCGTCGAGCCCGTGGTCAGCTCGGTCCCTACGGCAAGGATCACGGCGTTGTGGATCTCGCTCGTCACCAGGTTGACGGTACGACATTTGCGCTGTAGGCAGTTGACGACGAGTGGTCTATTCTGTTGGCAATCTACTGACGAGAGTGCTAACCGCGATCGGCGGCTCCGCCACCTTTAACGTGGCTGCCGCGACGCGAGGGCTAGCAAAGCTACGACGACGAGAGAGGATGCCGACCCACCATGGCCAAACTGATCACGTATGACGAGGATGCCCGCGCGGCGATGAAGCGCGGCATTGATGCTCTCGCTGAGGCAGTCAAGACCACGCTCGGTCCAAAGGGCCGCAACGTCGCCATCGACAAGAAGTACGGCGCACCAACCGTCACCCATGACGGCGTCACCGTGGCCAGGGACATCGAGCTCGACGATCCGTTCGAGAACATGGGCGCGCAGCTGCTCAAGGAAGCTGCCACTAAGACAGAGGACGTTGCCGGCGACGGCACCACTACTGCAACCGTGCTCGCCCAGGCCATCGTCCACGAGGGCCTGAAAAACGTCGCGTCGGGCGCCAACCCGATGCAGATGAAGGTCGGCATCGATCGTGCCGCGGAGCTGGTGGCTGATGCGATCCGCAAGTCCGCGACCCCGGTCAAGGGCCACGACGACATTGCCCAGGTGGCGACCGTCAGCGCCGCCGATCCTGAGATCGGCAACCTGATCGCCGAGGTCATGGACAAGGTCGGCAAGGATGGCGTGATCACGGTGGAAGAGTCCAAGACGATGGCCTTCGAGACCGAATACGTCGAGGGCATGCAGTTCGACCGCGGCTACACCAGCGCCTACTTCGTGACCGACACGAACCGGATGGAGGCGGCCCTCGAGGACCCCCTCATCCTGATCACCGACAAGAAGATCTCCGCCATCGCGGACATCCTGCCGACGCTGGAGAAGATGCTCCAGACAGGCAAGAAGGACCTGCTGATCATCGCCGAGGACGTCGACGGCGAGGCCCTCTCGACTCTCGTCGTCAACAAGCTTCGCGGCGTGATCAACGTCCTTGCCGTCAAGGCACCGGGCTTCGGTGATCGACGCAAGGAGATGCTGCGCGACATCGCGATCCTGACCGGCGGTACGGTCATCAGCGAGGAGCTCGGCCGCAAGCTCGATTCGGTAACCCTCGAAGACCTCGGCCGCGCGCGCCGAGTCGTTTCGAGCAAGGACACCACGACGGTCATCGAAGGTCGTGGGTCGCAGTCCGAGATCGCCGCCCGGATCAAGCAGATCAAGGCCCAGATCGAGGACACGACGTCCGACTACGACAAGGAGAAGCTCCAGGAGCGGATGGCGAAGCTGTCCGGAGGTGTCGCGATCATCAAGGTCGGCGCCGGCACCGAGACCGAGCTCAAGGAGAAGAAGCACCGCGTCGAGGACGCGCTGTCGGCCACTCGCTCGGCGGTCGAGGAGGGCATCGTCCCCGGGGGCGGCGTGGCGCTGATCAACGCTCAGAGCGCACTCGACAAGGTCGACCTGGAGGGCGACGCCGCGGTCGGCGTGCGCATCCTGCGCAAGGCGCTCGAGGAGCCCCTTCGCCAGCTGGCCGAGAACGCCGGTCTCGACGGATCGGTCGTCCTCGAGAACGTCCGCCGCTATTCAACCGAGAAGAAGAGCAAGACACTCGGCTATGACGTTATGACGGACGAGTACACGGACATGCTCAAGCGCGGCATCGTGGATCCGGCCAAGGTCACCCGCTCGGCCGTCGAGAATGCCGCTTCGATCGGCGGCATGGTGCTCACCACCGAGGTGATGATTACCGACCGGCCCGAGCCGAAGTCCGCAATGCCACAGATGCCACCGGGCGGCATGGGCGGGATGGGCGACTTCTAGTCCCTACCGACGACCCAAGCGAAGCGAAGCTGCAACGGAGTCGGTACCCCTCGGCGCTTGACGGTACGGCGTCGCGGCCCTGAGCATGGTTGGCCATGCAAGGCTTTCAGGCGTCCGGTTTCGCCGAGTTCGATCGCATGGCCATGCTCTTTCGCAGAACCCGCGAGCTGCTCGACACGCTGACCGCGACGGGGGACCTGCCAGAGGGCGCGATGGAGATGCTCGCTCATGAGACGCTGCCCCACGTCGAGGACATCGAACAGGGCTTCCGTGTCTCGCTGCGAGCCAGCGCCGCCGGGCTCGCCGAGTTGCGGGCCCTCGTCGCGCGCTCTGGCGTGAGCGTCGGTGATCCCGCATCAACCGCCGAGGCAAGAGCGGCACTGATCGAGACGATGCACGATCTGGCTCACACCGGTGCGGCTCAACCGGAGATCCTGCCCGCGCCGGCCCGATGTTTGGCGGCGCTCGCCCACGCCCGCCTAGTCTTCGCCCTCCTGCCGCAAACACCTGCCGAGGACGTCCGCTACCCGATCGGCCGGCGCAGCTACGCCGACATCCATGCGCCTCGCGGCGCCGGCCAGCTTGCGGAGCGCATCGAGGAACTCGAGCGCAACATCTGGGCAGTCGCCACCCATCGCGCGAGGCTCGGTGATGGCAGCTACCGGCGCACGTACGGCTTCTTCGACACCGCCGCCCGGATAAGCGGCAAGCGGTTCCTGGCCGCCTAGCCCGGTGGCCGATCATATGCGCGGCAAGCCTGACGACGTGCGCGGCAGCGTCCGCGATGGCGCGCCGGCGACCGTGATCGAGCAGTTCGGGCGCACGAAAGCGTCGTTCTTCAAGCTCCTGCACGCCCACATCGGCCTGCTCAAGGCCGAGATCGGCGAGATCGTCGCTCAGATCAAGATCATCGGCACGCTGGCCGGCATTGCGCTCATAATGCTGCTGTTCGTTGGCAACCTGCTCTTTATCGGCGGCTTCCTGTTCACCGGGGAGTGGCTCTTCGGATCGATGGGCTGGGGTCTCGCCCACGGCGTCCTGTTCGGCGTCGCGATCGTGGTCGTCCTGATGCTGGGCGTTCTCGGCGCGGGTCGCGGAAGCGCCATCGTCGCCTTCCTGCTCGCCGTTGCCGTGATGATTGGCCTGTCGCTGCTGACGGGGTCGAACGTCGCCTACAACGCGGCGTCGAACGTCGCGCCGACCCTTCCGTCGCCAATCAACAGCGCCGGGGCTGTGGCCCTCATCGCGGGAGCGGTGATCGGCGCGCTCATATTTGCCGTGCTGCTCTCGCGCGTGGCCGGTGTCCGGGGCGCCATCGGCGGGCTCGTTCTCGGCGCGATCCTGGGGATGCCAATCGGTTGGCTCATCGGAGGCGCGCCCTGGACCTGGCCACCCGCTGTCGGTTTTTCGATCACGATCGGCCTCATCGCCTGGCCGATTCTCGCCGCCGTGCTGGCGATCCCGGGTCTCGATGTCGGCGAACGCTTCGGTCGGCTTTACCCGCGCCAGTCGATAGAGGCGGCTAACGAGACAAAGGCGTGGTTGGAGGAGCAATGGCGCAGTCGGCAGCCGAAGCTCGGCAGGAAGTAGAGCAGGCGCGGCGGGGTGTCGAGCAGGAGCTCGACAACTTCGGTACCGCGGCGCGCGCAGCTGTGGACATTCCGGCCAAGGTCCGGCGCAACCCGGTGCGCACAGTCGGGCTGGCCGGTGGCGCGGCGTTCCTGCTGCTCGGCGGGCCAAAGCGACTTGCCAAGGCGGCCGAGGCGCGTTTCTTTCCCAAGCGCGCCGAGCGCGTGCCAACCGTGCTGCCCAGGGATGTCGAGGCCACCATCAACCGGCTCGAGCCCGAGGAGCGCCGCAAGGTCCACGCCCATCTGGAGCGGGATTTCGCCGCCTACTTGCGCAAGGAGCACCCCGAGGAGCCGGCGAACGCCCGCCGATCACTGTGGCGCACGTACGACATCCTGGTCGGCATCGTCGGCGTCGCCGCGGGTCGTGAGCTCGTCAGGAAGCTGTTCGAGATCCCCAAGGAAGTGCGCATCGATGAGATCGAGGACGAAACAGAGGCAGTCGCCAAGGCATCATCGAAGGTCGCCGAGGCCAAGTCCGGCAAGTAGCCCTAACCAGGGTCGGCTGAGCACGGCCTGTCAGTCAGGTCAGGCCGCTTTCTTTATCCAGGAGCTGCAGCAAGTCGTGTGCGGCCAGCTCGATCTGCTTGTGGCGCCACTCCGCGGCGCGGTATTCGCAGGCATCGCCACCGAACGACTAATCCTTGGAGTGGGCGAGGTCGGATTCGAACCGACACGCCGCTTACGCGGCACTGGGTCCTAAGCCCAGCGCGGCTGCCATTACGCCACTCGCCCGAGCCGAGTCTACGAGCGTGGCGCGGATGAGTCCGCGGAGTCAGCTCGTGACCTGGTCGGCCAGGCGGGTGGTGTCGACAACGCCGCGCACGTTGAGTCCGCCGTCGCTGATCCAAGCCTCTTCCAGCTGCCATGCCTCCGACGGCGCAGGCTGGAGCAGCGGAACGCCACCATCGCGTGTGCCGGGAAAGAGCACCAGCGCGCCACCGCGGACCTCCAGTCGCGCCTGCGCCTCAAGCCCGCCGATGGTTACCCGTACGCCGTCATTGCCGAACTGGACCCTGTCCAGCAGCAGGCCCTCGCGCTTCGCCGCGAAGTGGATGAGCGCCTCGCTCTCGGCCGCGGTCATGTGGGCCGTGGCGTTGGCGGCGTTCGCTTCGCCGGTCACGCGCACCGAGCCGACGCTGATCGTGTCCCCGCCGCTCGTCACCGCGATGTTGGTGATCTCACCGTCCACCGTGCGCCACGTGCGGTCGAACAACGACACGTCGCCGAGGGTCAGCTCGAGAGTGCCGATCATGGCCGGACTGAGATCGACGCCCGCGGCTGAGACGTGCAGGCTCCTTGAGCGGCCCAACATCAGCGTCGGATCGAAGAGCGCAACGCTGACGCGCAGGGTGTCTGACTTGAGGCCCATGTCGCGCACCATCTGAGTCAGGATCGGCGTTGCCGCAAGGGGCAGGACGACAAGCCCCAGGAATGCGACGAGCACGACGAACAGCGCGAGGAACCTGAGAATGCCGGCCACGGCCCTATAATCGGTGCTTCCAATGATCGATGCCGAGACCAGGCAGATGAAGGTGACCACGCGCCCCGCGGAGCGCAGCTCTGTGGTGCTCGAGGTGGAGTTTCCACCCGAGCGGGTGCGTCGCTCGGTGGAGGAATCTGTCCGCCACCTGGCGAGGCGGACCAAGGTGCCCGGATTCCGACCGGGCAAGATGCCGCGGCCGGTGCTGGAGCTCGCGCTCGGGATTCGCCGCGGCGACCCAGAGGGGCCAAACCCCCTCTACGACGACGCCAAGGAGCACCTCTTCGAGCACTCCGTCATCGACGCCGTGCGCGACAGCGAGCTCGACGTCCTCTCGATTCCGTCGCCCGAATGGCTCACGTTCGCTGAGGATGCCGGCGCCTCGTATCGGGTGACGCTGCCTCTTCGCCCTGAGATCAAGCTCGGCGCCTACACCGACTATCCCTTCACCATCGCTATCGACAGGATCGATGACTTCTCGGTCGACAAGGTCATCGAGCAGCTGCGCGACCAGCAGGCTTCGCTGGTGCCTGTCGAGGACCGCGGTGCCGCGACGGATGACTACGCCGTGATCAGGTTCATCGGCCGCCGGGATGGCGAGCCGATCGAGGGCGCCCAGAGCGAGCGGATGCCGCTGATCATCGGCCGCGAGCGCTTCGTGCCCGGTTTCGAGGAGCAGCTCATCGGCCTGCGCGAAGGCGGCACGAAGACGTTCACCGTCACCTTCCCGGAGGACTATCCGGAGCAGGAGCTGGCCAGCAAGGCCGTCGAATTCGAGGCGACGGTGCTCGAGCTGCGCGAGAAGCGCATGCCAGAGGCGGACGACGAGTTGGCCCACAGCCTCGGCTCGTACCAGGACCTCGCTGAGCTCCGAACCGAGATCTCGCGCCGCCTCGAGCGCAACGCGCTCGACCGCGCGCGGCACGTCTTCGCCGATCGCATAATCGAGTTTGCCGTAGCCAACTCGACGCTCGAGCTGCCCGACCTGCTGATCGAGCGCGAACTCGAGGTGATGCTCGATGAGCTCGGCGTGCGCCTGAACGAACAGGGCATTGGCATGGAGGATTACCTGCGCGCCACGGAGCGTGATCCGGAAAAGCTCATGACGGAGTTCCGGCCCGATGCGGAGCGGCGCGTCAAGACGCTGCTGGTGCTGTCGGAGATCGCGGAGCGCGAGAACGTCGAGGTGACCGACGAGGAGCTCGATGTTGACCTTGTGCGATCGCGCGAGCGCTACGCGGGCAACCAGCGTCTCGTCTCATACCTGGAATCGGCCCGCGGCCGGGCCTACACTCGCTCGCTCCTGCGCCGGTCGAAGACGGTGGAGACGCTGATCGATCGCTGGATCGACCAGAATCCGGAGTTCAAGAACGTGCAGCATCTGCACGAAGACGAGGGGACGGGAGCTGGCGCAGGCAATTTGGCCGTAGCGAAGGCCACCGGCGGCAAGTCGGGGGCCTCCTCAAGTCGCCGTTCGAAAAAGAGGAGTCGCTGATGCTCGTCCCGATG
>Ga0136618_10000303_pt1 | contig 16036 bp, 11 predicted proteins | sample AntDrymUQ3302106_2_FD_104805 | JGI IMG/M metagenome (GOLD analysis project Ga0136618, IMG submission 104805) | Polar desert sand microbial communities from Dry Valleys, Antarctica - metaG UQ330 (21.06) | ecosystem: Environmental > Terrestrial > Soil > Desert | place: Antarctica: Dry Valley... | reverse complement strand
TTTTGAAAATGCAAATCAAAAATCAAACCAAATGCTTGAGCAGCAAAATTTCGAGCTTCCGGTTTCCTCAACCGATTTTGAAGAATCAGCACAGCGAAAGAGTCCTGAGTCCAGAGTCCTGAGTCCTGAGTCGGAAATTGAAAGTGTAAAAACCAGCGAACGATTCACAGAAACAGAAGAACAATTCAGCACTCAGCACTCAGCACTCAGCACTTCCTTGCTTGTAGATTCGGGGGCGAAAATCCCGAAATCAATTGAAGTTGAAAATCTTTCGTCCGGTAAAATTCGTCCAATCGGGCAACTGCGCGAAAGTTTTATCATTGCGACCGACGACGAAGGAATGCTTCTGATTGACCAGCACGTCGCGCACGAACGAATTTTGTTTGATAAGTTTCGGCGCAAGGAGAACGAACGCAAAATCGAATCGCAAAATCTGCTGCTTCCCGAAACGATTGATTTAACGCCCGCGCAATCGGTTGCGTTTGATTTAGTCGAAGAAGAACTCGAAAATTGCGGTTTCGGTTTGATGAAACTTTCGGGACGAACCGTCGCCGTCAAATCCGTGCCGACCGATTTGCCCGCGTCGGAAGTGCGAAATTTGTTTGCGGAGATTTTAGACTCGATAGCCAGCGACAAACGCGGCAATGCGCGTGAAACCTTGCGCGACCATATCGCCGCGACTTTAGCCTGCAAAGCCGCCGTTAAAATTAATATGAAACTCACGCCGGAAAAAATGCAATGGATGATTGACAAATTATTGACGACTTCCTCGCCGACGACTTGCCCGCACGGTCGCCCCGTGATTTTGCGTTTGACGATGAAGGACATCGAGCGCGGTTTTCATCGAACTTAAAAATAATTCTTGACAAGCGTTCTTAGTTAGGTTAGATTGTTAAAACTTTTGAGGTATCTCGGAAGCAAACTTTTTTATAATGCAGAACTTCAACACAAACTTTAACTTTTTCTTTAGCAGCTTTTATTTTAGAAGCACGGCTGAAGCTGAAGTTTTGCCAGAAATTACTTAAAAAAATTAAAGCAAAATTTTCTAAACGAAGCCGTGAACCTGAAAAAAGTTCACGGCTTTTTGTTTTTGGAGAAAAGACTATGACACTCGAAAATTGTCGAAACAAAATCAATGAAATTGACGCTCAAATCGTCAAGCTCCTAAACCAACGCGCCGAAACCGTCACGGAAATCGGGCGATTAAAAATAAAAGCCGGTCTGCCGATTGTTGATTTGGATCGAGAAAACCAAATTCTGCGTTCCGTCTGCCGGAAAAATTACGGCGCGTTTGAAGACGATTCAATCATAAAAATTTATCGCTTGATAATTCAGGAATCGCGGCAGTTGCAAGTTAAAACGATGGGAAAAATGCTCGAAAACGAAGCGACAATTTACTGATGCAAAATCTCGTAGCAATTCAAGGCATAAAAGGTTCTTACAGCGAGGAAGCGGCGCGAAAACTTTTTCCCGGCAAAAAGGCACAGGTTTTGGAATGTCTGAATTTTGAACAAACCTTCGATGCGGTGGTGTCGAAACGGGCGAATTACGCGGTCGTTCCGTTCAAAAACAAAATTGTCGGCGAAATCGAAACCACGCATATTTTACTCGAACAAACCGATTTGCGGATTTTGGAAGAATTGCCTCTGGAGATTCGGCACGTTCTGGTTAGCACGAAAAATGCGAGTTTTGAAAACTTAAAATCGGTTCGCTCGCACGTCGAAGCATTAAAGCAGTGCCGCAATTTTTTATCAAAACATCAAAAGTTTCGACAGGTTATCGGCGCAGATACGGCTTCGAGCATTCGCCGAATTGTCGAAGAAAATAATGTGGAAAGTGCGGCAATCGGAAGTCGTCGAGCGGCGGAAATCTACGGCGCGAAAATCCTGCGGGAAAATATCGCCGACAGTTTGGAAAATTGGACGACCTTTTATTTATTGGGAAATTGAGGAGTTTTAAAAACTGAAAAATTGCAGAATAAAACAGGAAAGGATGGAAAAATTATGACGATGAAAATTGAGATAAAAAAGATTTCGCGGTCTGAAAAGCCTTATTTGCTAGCCAGCCGCGAAGCAAAACGGGAGCGAACTGCGGTTGATGTTTGCGGTATAAAAATCGGCGGCGGCGGCGAAGCTGTCGTGATTGCCGGACCGTGTTCGGTCGAATCCTACGAACAAGTTTTGCAAACCGCCGTCGCCGTCAAAAAGTACGGCGCGGTGATGTTTCGCGGCGGTGCTTACAAACCGCGCACATCGCCTTATGAATTTCAGGGCTTGGGCGTTGAAGGACTCAAAATTTTGCGTGAAGTCGGCGACCGCATCGGTTTACCGATTGTCACCGAAGTAATGAGCGAAACCGACATTGAAACAATTTGCGAATATGCCGATATGCTTCAGGTCGGCGCACGAAACATGCAAAATTTTGCGCTTTTGCGAAAGCTGGCGAAAACGAAAAAACCGATTTTATTAAAACGCGGCGCGTCGGCAACCGTCAAAGAATGGCTGCTCGCGGCGGAATATATCTTATCCGGCGGAAACGAAAACGTCGTTTTGTGCGAACGCGGCATAAAAACCTTCGACGATTCGCTGCGAAACACGCTCGATTTGGCGGCGGTTGCACTCGTCAAAGAATTGTCGCATCTTCCCGTCATAGTTGATCCTTCGCACGCCACCGGCAGGCGAAGCATCATCCCGATTTTGTCGAAAGCCGCGCTCGCCGCCGGCGCAGACGGCGTGATTGTCGAAGTTCATCCCGAACCCGAAAAGGCTCTCTCGGACGGCGCACAATCGCTGACTTTTGAAAACTTTGCCGAGATGATGCACGGTTTAACCGAGCCTGTGCGAAAAATCGTTGGAAAAGAAACGGAATTGGCGGTGTGCATTTAGAAAGTTATAAGTTCTCTAAAATTTGCAGAACCTTTTGCGTGTCAGCCAGATTTTCCAGGATGATGTCAGGTTTAAAACTTAAAAGCTCTTCTGCGGGATGATTTCTGCCTGTCGCCACCGAAATCATCTTCGCGCCCAAAGCGCGGGCGCAGTGGATGTCGTTCGGCGTGTCGCCGATAACGATGAATTGTTCGTGATTTAATTCTATCTGCAAAAACTTTTTGATGTTTTTGGCGGCGGTTTTGGCAAGCTCGCGGCGGTCGTGCGAGAGTTCGCCAAAGGTGTTCGGCTGATTTTCAAAGTATTTCCACAAGTCAAAATGTTTTAACTTAATCTCTGCGCCGACGGTAAAATTTCCCGTCAAAATCGCGTTGATGAAACGCGGATTTTTGCTCGTCAGTTCAAGAATTTCTCGCGCCCCGTCCAAAAGCCTGTAAGGTTCTTTTTGCTCGCTGACAAACCGCGCCATTCTTTTTCCGAGTCCTGCCATAAACCCATCAATTTTTGAGAAAACTTTTTCGGTCGAAAACCCTTCGTCTTTCAACGCCTCGTAGGCGATTTGGCTGTCGGTCATTCCCGAAACGCTCATTTCGGCAAGCGTTCCCGAACTTCCGTAAACTTCTTCCATCGCTGGCGCAAAATATTCCTTAAAAGCACCGCCGCGAGTTGACTGCATCAGCGTTCCGTCAATATCCCACAATAAAATGCGAAGCGTTTGATTTTGAATTTCGGGTTTTGGATTTTGGATTGTTGCGACGTTTGAATTTTGAATTTTTGACATTGAATCTTGAATCTTGAATCTTATTCGATAATGGCTAAGACATCGCCCGCGTTGACGGTTGCGCCTTCGGCAAAACGAATCTCTTTGATAATACCGTCCTTCGGCGATTTCATTTCGTTCTGCATTTTCATTGCTTCGACGACGATGATGCCGTCGCCCGTCTGAACTTCCGCGCCTTGTTCAACCAAAACGCGTACGACTTTGCCGGGCATCGCGGTTTTGATTTCGGCGATTCCTTCGATTTCACCCGTTTCCGCGCTTGTTCCGCGCAGTCGTTTCGGGTCGGAAATTTTTATTTCAAAGTGATGATTGGCGACATTTACCCGAAAAGGTTCGTTCGATTTTTCATTTGGAGACACGAAAACTTCAAAAATTTTGCCGTTGTGTTTCAGCAAAAAAACATTCGGCTCAGGCTCGGACACTTCGAGTTCGTAAGTTCTACCGTCAATTCCGGCAAAAACTTTTTCGCCTGTTTGTTCAAGCGTGATTTCGTGTTTCTCGTTGTTTAGTCCGGCGAACAATTTCATAGTTTTCTGAAAGTTCAAAGTTTAAGGTTCAAAGTTAGAAAACAAAATTGTTCTGAAACTTTGAACCTTCAACCTTAAATCTTGAACTGATTTATGCTCGCCGTTTCGATAATTGCTGAAATTAAGTTATCCGGTTCGACGGGTTTGCCAAGATGTTTGTGAAAACCGGCATCGAGCGCGGCTTGGCGATCTTCGGGACGGTTAAACGCCGTCAGCGCAATGGCGGGAATTTGTCCGCCGTTTTCCTGCGGCAGAGCGCGGATTTTCTCAAGCAGCGCATAGCCGCTTTCGTTCGGCATACTAATATCGGACAGCAAAATATCAGGCAGTCCGTTGTCGGAATTTCTCAAAATTTCCAACGCTTCGACCGCTGATCTGGCAGAAGTTACCTTCGCGCCGTTGATTTGCAGCATAAAGGAAACCATCTCGCGGGCATCTGCTTCATCGTCAACCGCCAACACCCAAACTCCGCTTAATTTTCCTTGATTATCCATATTTTCCATCCCGTTGTTATTTGGATTAACTTTTATCGGGGCAACCGTCCGCAATGGCAAATAAGTAGTAAAAGTCGCTCCTGTTCCTTCGCCCGCGCTGTGCGCCGAAATTCTCCCGCCGTGTAATTCTACCAAATGACGCGCCAACGACAAACCGATGCCCAAACCTCCGTGACGACGGGTGTCCGACGGGTCGGCTTGTTTAAAACGCCGGAAAATCTGCGGCAAAAAATCTTCACTGATGCCCTGTCCCGAATCGGTAATAATAATTTTCGCTTCATTATTATCTCTTTCGAGTCGAACTTCGACATTTCCGCCCGCCGGTGTAAATTTTATCGCGTTTGATAGCAAATTGTCGAGAATTTGATTGATCCGGTCGGCGTCGCCGGTGATGAAATTTGCCGCCGTTTCCAAACCTTCGGTAATGAAAATCTCTTTGGCTTCGGCGGCAGGTGCGGCAAGTTCGATTGCCGATTTGATAATCGGCACGAGTTCGAGCGGCTGCATATCGAGGCGCAACTCACCGCGGCTGATGCGTGATGAATCAAGCAAATCTTCGATTAACTTTGACTGGGAACGCGCATTTCTGACAATTACGTTGAGAGCGTGTTCGGTCGTCTGCGCGTCGCCCGGTGTGTTTTGCAATATGCGCGTCCAGCCGAGCATCGCATTGAGCGGAGAACGAAGCTCGTGTGAAACGATAGCGATAAATTCGTCCTTTGCGTGGTTGGCGATTTCTGCTTCGCGGCGCAACGCTTTTTCGTTTTCAAGCAGTCTTTCGCGTTCGGCTTCCGTTTGTTTGCGCTCGATGCCCAGCGCGATGGTGTTCGATACTGCGGCTAAGGCTTCGAGCGTCTGCGTGGTGAGCGGTTTGCGCGCAAACATCGCCACAACACCGACAAGGTGTTTTTCGACAACCAGCGGATAACCGGCAAAGGCAGCCATTCCCTCGCGCATCGCCCATTCTTGCTCGCTGACGTGGGCATCGCCGATGACTGAATTCGTCAAATGCGGTTTGCGCTCCCTGGCAATTAATCCGATTTTGAATTTACCGATTGGGATGCGCGAGTGCTGCCCGTCAAGGTGCGTATACATTCCCGAACTTGCCTGCAATTCCAATACATTTTCCTCTTTATTGAGCGTCCAAACGCGAGCGAAGGCGGCATCGAGATGCTTGACGACCGCTTCGGTGCAGTGGCGTAAAATATCCTGCAAGGAATTATTTTGGATTAGTGCGTGACTGACATCGGAATTCAGCAAAGCTAAACGCTCGCGTTCGAGTAATGCTTGTTCTGTCTGTTTGCGTAGCGTGATGTCTTGAATAACCGTCAAAGCGAATGATTCGCCTCCGATTTCAATACGTTCGGCTGATACCAATCCGACTAATTCTTCACCGCTTCGAATGCGAAAACTGTATTCGACGTTACGCAATTGTCCAACCCGCTCAACGATTTCCAATTCTAATTTACGCTCTGTCGTTTTCATCCACAAACCGAGTTCCAGCGTGGTTCGCCCGATAGTTTCTTCCCGCGTATAGCCGCTGACTTCGACGAAAGTGTCGTTGACCTCGATTATCCTGCCGTCTTTGAGTGATGAGATAGTTAAAATAAGCGGGCTGGCATTAAAGGCTTTTGCGAATCGCTCTTCGCTTTCGCTCAAAATTGTTTCGGCTTTTTTGCGTTCGGTAATGTCACGGGCGATGCCGATAAAAACGCGCTTGCCGTTTTGGTTCGATTCGCCGAAGGAAAGTTCGAGCGGAAATTCGTGACCCTCGGCGTGGAGACCGGAAACTTCGATGTGTTCCCAGTTCAGATGTCGTCTTCCGGTTTCAAGATAGCGGGCGATTCCGACTCGATGAACCTCACGCAGATATTCCGGCATCAACATCGTCAGCTTTTGTCCGATTACTTCTTCTACTTTGTGACCGAAAATTCTTTCAGTCGCCGGATTCGCAAACAAAACGGTGCTGTCTTCATCAATACTCAAAAGCCCGTCCGAAGCGGTTTCGGCGACGATTCGGTATCGCGTTTCCGATTCACGAAACTTTTCCTCGGCATTTTCACGTTTTAAAAATTGACCGATAAGATTGCCGACCGCGGCAAGCATATTCAATAATTCTTCGTCCGGCTCACGAACCTCCCGGCTGAAAAAACTGAAAACGCCTGAAAGTTTTTCGCCCGGCAAAACCGGAAAAGCAAACGCGCTGTGTAGACCGGCTTTGACAGCAGCGTCTTTTCGCGGAGAATTCAAATCTTCGGCGATATTTTCAACCCAAATCGGCGCAGCTATTCCCCAAACTTGTCCGAGCAAACCCATGCCTCTGACAAATTCAAGTTTTCGACTTTCTTCTAAAAAGTTTTCCGTCTCCGGCAAAGACGAATGCCAGACGTTTTTGAGGTGCAGGATTTTTTCTTCCTTTTCTAAACTCCAAAATTCGCCAATATCAAATCGAACAGCCAGGCAAATCGCTTCGAGAATTTGCGGCGCGGCTTTGTCTATCGTCTCCGCCGAAGCCAAGATACTGCCGATGCCGAAAAGCATATTTAGCCGCGCGTCGTTTTCCGTCTGCGCGGCTAAAATCGTTGGAATGGAGTTTTTTGAATCGTCGTGCATCTGTTCGGATTATACACTTTTGAATTCTTATCTTCGCGTAGATTTTTCGTATTCCTTTTTGAGCAATTCCATAAACTCTTCGCGCCGCTCGTACAATCTCCGCGGCTCGCGCGGCTCGTGTCTTGCCAATGCATACGCCGTAATTATCGGCAAGGCGACGGTCGAATCAACGTATGCGACAACCGCGTCAGGCAATTTGTCAGGGTCAACTTTTCCCCAGCTAACTGCCTCGCCCGGAGTTGCGCCGGAAAGTCCGCCCGTGTCGGAACGCGCGTCCGTAACCTGCAAAAAATAATCGTGTCCTTTTTCGTCAATGCCGAGAACTTCCTGGATTTGCGGTTCGGTTTGCAGCGCGAAGTTTTTCGGACTTCCGCCGCCGAGAATAAAGATTGCCGATTTGCCCGCTTTTTTCGATTTTTTGCCCGAATGAATAACGCCGCGTTTTGCCGCGAGAACGATTGAAGCAGTTTCATTGACATCCAAATTCGGATTCAAAACGAGTTTGCTTCCCTGCAATTCTTTGGCAGCGATGTTCATTCCGATTGATGAATCGCCGGGCGAGGAAGTATAAATCGGCACGCCGTATTCGTAAGCGACGGCGAGCAGCGATTTGTTTTCGAGTCCGAGTTTGCGGCTGCGTTCTAAAACGTATTTTCCGCAAAGATAGTGAAACTCGGCGGACGACATCGAGCGTTGAAATTCTTCGGCTTCGATGACGCGGCGAAAAAATTCGTCCGTGTCGAGAAGGACGCTGTAATCAAAAAAGATGTCATAAATCCTGACGACTTCTTCATCGCGCAAAATCCTATCGTCCATTTTCGCGTCGCCTTGATGCAAACTTAAACCGATACCGAAATGCGTGTCGTGATAAAGATTCGCGCCGGTCGAGATAATCCAATCAATAAAACCGGCTTTGATAAGCGGAATAATCGCCGAAATCCCCAAACCCGCCGGAGTCAACGCGCCCGTCAAAGTTATGCCGACGGTTACATCGTCGTCGAGCATTTTATTGGTAAAAAGACGACACGCTTCACGAATCCGCGCCGCGTTGTACGCCATAAAAGATTCGTCAACCAAATCCGCGAGCGTCGTGTTTGAATCAATCGGTGTCGGGTCAATGCGCTTGCCGCTCAAAAATTTACTTTTCTTTTTTGCCATAAAAAGATTTTGCCACGAATTACACGAATCTCACGAATTATAAAACAATTTTATTCGTGCTATTAGTGTAATTCGTGGCTAATTTTCCTAAACAGTTTTCACACAAACATTTCTTAAAATCTTCGCGTAATTCCGCCAAAGTTTCCGCTTTCAATTCAACGTCAAAACACCAACATTTCCCGATGTTCACGCCGCAGGAAAATTCTTCGCCGCAAGATTCGCAAATTATTTTATCGCCCAATTGTTTCATTTGCAGTTTCATCGCCGGAAATTTCTTCAGTTGCTGTTCGCAAACGCAAAAGATGAATACGCTTTTCGTCCGATTGCAAAATTTCGATGTGCAGCCCGCGAAATTGCAATGCCGCGCCGATTTTCGGAACGTAGCCGACTTCGCTCGTTACTAATCCGGCAATGGTCGTAAAATCGTCGTCCTCGATTTCCAAATCGAAAAGACGCTCGATTTTACCGATTTCGGTCGAGCCGATAACGTCGTAATAACTTTTGTCGTCGCCTTCTATTATTTCAACAATTTCCTCTTCGGTGTCTTCGTCTTCGATTTCGCCGACGATTTCTTCCAAAATGTCTTCAACCGTGATAAGTCCTGCAACGCCGCCGTATTCATCAATGACCACCGCAATCTGCACGCGGTTGAGCTGCATATTTTTTAATAATTCCGAAGCAAATTTCGTTTCGGGAACAAAATAGGCGGGACGAAGAATTTTGGCAATCGGCATATCTTCTCTGCCGTCGGACCAGGCGTTAAGAAGGTCGCGGACATAAATCACGCCTTCGATATTGTCAATCGTTTCACGATAAACCGGCAGGCGCGAAAATTTTTCTTCGATTATCAAATCGCGGGCGGCTTTGACGGTCGCTTCAATCGGCAGGGCGACGATTTCCGTGCGCGGTGTCATAATCTCGCCCGCCTTCGTTTCCCCGAACTCGAACATCGTTTCGATCAGCAGACGGTCTTTTTCTTCGATAATGCCTTCGGCTTCGCCGACTTGAATCAACGCTTCGATGTCGTCGGCAAAATCTTCTTTTTCCTCTTCGGTTTGCTGGTTTGAAATGACTATCGGCTCAATCGGCGAGTTGTCTTTTGTAAAAAAATGAAACGGGTCGGCTAAAGTTGTCAGCAAACCGTAAAACGGACGCACGAGCGGAATCAAACTCAGAAGTTTATTTTCAGGATTCTTCCAGGTGAGCAGACGCGGAATAAACTGCCTGAAAATAACCGACGCAACCAGACTGACAATCAAAGAAACAATCAGAAACTGTGCGTTTGTTCGATCAAAAGTGAAAGTATAAAACGTGATTAAAACAGTGAAGGTAATCAGCAGAATCTGAATCGCCGTCGAAAGTGCAAAGCGAAAGCGCGGACGATTTTCCAAAATCTCGCGTAAAAAAATAAAGGAACGGGCTTGTGAATTTTCCTCCGCCTCGCCCGAGAGCCGCCTGAGAGAAACGTCGCTCAACTGTGAAAACGCCATATCAATCGTGGCGAGAAAAGACAGCAGAACGAGTATCAAGATGGCGATGACCAATACAATCTCCATATTTTTACAATGGTAATTGGTAATTGGTAATTGGTAAATGGCGAATTGAATTTTTATTCGAGAAGCTGCGCCGCTTCCTTATCAATCAGCCAAAATAAATTTCCGTTTGTCGGTTTAATCGTTTGCGCCGGAAATTTATTCGGTTGGATTTCTTGCTGCAAAACTTCGCGCAGAGTTTCGGCTTTGTCCGCGCCTTTGACGAGAAAAATTATATTCCGGGCATTGTTGATAACGGGAAAAGTCAGCGTCAACCGCTTGGCGTTTAATTTTTCCACCGGATTGGCAACGGCAATTTTCAGCCGTTCGTTTAATGCTTCGGTGAACGGAAAAAGTGAAGCGGTGTGTCCGTCATCACCCATTCCGAGCAAAATTAAATCAAGGCGCGGCAAACGGTCAGAACCGCCTGCGTAAGCGGGCGGATTTTCGTCCAAATCAAAAAATTCTTTTATCGTTTCCTCGTAATCCGTTGCGATTTTGTCCGCAGCTTCGAGTTCCGTTTTCCAACGGAAAACGTTCTCGGGCTGGATTTGTAAAGGCTTGAGAAGATTTTCATTCGCCATCCGAAAATTGCTTTCCTCATCGTTCAGCGAAACATTTCGTTCATCGCCGAAAAAGAAAAAGACTTTTCGCCAATCAATCTGTGAACAAAATTCATCAGTCGTTAAAAGTTGATAAAGCGATTTCGGAGTTGAACCGCCCGCCAGCGCGACGGTAAATTTGCCCAGTTCTTCGATTGCTTCCGTGCCGATTTCAATAAATTTTTCGGCGGCAAATTGATTTAAATAATTAAGATTCGGAAAGACTTTTATCATTAGACAATTTCTTAGCCCATCGTGTTTTTCCACTTGCGCCCGTCGTTTGCCAGAAGTTCGTCAGCCTCCGCCGGTCCCCAGGTTTCCGATTCGTAATTCGGAAAATCCCGCGCCGGAATCGCCTGCCAAACGTCCAGAATCGGCGAGACGATGCGCCAGCTTTCTTCGACCATATCGGCGCGTTGAAAAAGCGTCGCGTCGCCCGTCATACAATCATACAAAAGCCGCTCGTAGCCGGTGCTGACGATGTTGCCGAAGTGGTCGAAGTAGTTAAAATCCATTTCAACCGCGCCCATATTGACAATCGGACCCGGAACCTTCGCGCCGAAGTGAAGCGTAATTCCCTCGTCCGGCTGAATGTGAATCTCGATGCGGTTGGTCGTCAGTTTTTCAATCGGCGTATCACGAAACAGCACGAACGGTGCTTTTTTAAATTGAATCACGATGGTCGTGTGTCTTTCGGGCAGACGTTTTCCCGTGCGGATATAAAACGGCACGTCCGCCCAACGCCAATTATCAATCGAAAGTTTCAAAGCCGCGTAAGTTTCCGTGTTCGATGCGGGCGGAACACTTTGCTCGCTTCGATACGCCATAACTTTTTTATCATCAACTTCGCCCGCGCCGTATTGCCCGCGCACGGTTTCTTGGAGAACGCCTTCGGGCGAAAAAGTCTGAATCGCGTGCAGAATCTTTGCCTGCTCGTCTCTGACGGCATCGGCTTCAAACGAGACGGGCGGCTCCATCGCCGTCAAAGTTATCAGTTGAAAAATGTGATTCGGAATCATATCGCGCAGCGCGCCCGCCGTGTCGTAATAACCGCCGCGCTGCTCGACACCGAGTTTTTCCGCCACCGTAATCTGCACGTGGTCAATAAAATTTCTATTCCAAATCGGCTCGAAAATACTGTTGCCGAAACGGAAAACCAGGATATTTTGAACGGTTTCTTTTCCGAGATAATGGTCAATCCGGTAGATCTGATTTTCTTTGAGAATTTTTAATAGCTCGTGGTTGAGTTTTTTGGCTGATTCGAGGTCGCGCCCGAAAGGTTTTTCAAAAATAAAGCGTCGCCAATGTTTTTCGTCCTCAACTCCCAAACCGTTTTTGCAGACCTTTTCCGCGACATTTGCAAACAGCGACGGCGGAGTGGCGAGATAATAAAAATAATTTGCGGGAATCGAGTGAGCCTTTCCGACTTCGCCAAGCAGTTTTTTCAAATCCTTGAACAGTTTCTTGTCGTCGTCAAAATCGCCGCCCGTATAATAAATTCTTTCTTCAAACCATTTTATCAAATTTTTATCAACCGGATTTAGGATATATTCTTTTAATTCACTAATAATTTTACGTCGGAAATCGGCAGTCTCCATCTCCTGTCGCCCGACACCGACAACTGCAAAATTTTCCGGCAAAAACTTCTCTTTTGCCAGATTATAAAGCGCGGGGAAAAGTTTGCGTTTGGTCAAATCACCGGTTGCGCCGAAAATCACCATCACGCACGGGTCGGCGGTTCGCTGTGTATTATTCATTTTTATATTTTGCCACAAATAATATTTAGCCACGAACAGACAAGAAAGAACACGAAAATTATATTAAAAATTCTTTCGGGTTGGTTCGTGTCTGTTCGCGGCTATTTTGTTTTCTGCTAAATTCCCAGCTTTTCACGAAGTTTGAGTTCCAGCCGGTTCATTTCGCCCGCGTCGGTTTCGTGGTCAAATCCGCACAGATGCAAAATGCCGTGTAAAATCAGTTGTCTGATTTCCCTTTCAAAAGTGAGATTATTTTCCTCTGCCTGTCTTTTGGCTTGTTCGAGGCTGATGAAAATGTCGCCCAGATTATTATCGCCCGCTTCAAATTCTTCGGCTTCAAAAGGAAAGGAAAGAACATCGGTCGTTGTATCTTTGCCGCGAAAAGTTTTATTGAACAATCGCATTTTTTTATCGGAAACAAATGCGATTGTCAGGAATCTGCCGCTTGTCTGTGATATTTTTTCGACAACTTTTCCTGCAAATTCTTCAAATGCTTTTGCATCAATTTTAACTTTGCGCTGATTGTTGATGATTTCGAGCATTTGAAAAATTCTTTTCGGTTTAATGAGCTACTTTCAATTCTAAAAAATAAAGTAAGAAGAAATTGCTATGGATTTATTAAAACACGTTTTAATAATATTTTTGACTTGTTTCAAGTTTTTACCTATATTGTTAGTTTGAAGGAATAAATAATGACATATCTTTCAAGTCCAACCTGCCATAAACTACAGCAGTCTATTGACTAAAGTCTATCAAGCATAAATTTGAATCCGAATCTCTTGTTGTTTACGAATATAAAAATGATTTCTACGGATACTTTGGCTAAACGGTTGCAGATAGTAATCTTGCTCTGCATATAAGGTCTTTATATAAGCTGTAATTCAATTACACATTTTAAGTTTCAGGAGTGACAACGATGTCCAACAATAAAAGAATTTCAACAATTTTATCGGTGATATTTAGTTTTGTAATTGGCTTTACGGCATTACCCGATTATTCCATTGCACAAAATAAACCTTCGGTCGGAAGAATAGTGACCAGAGCAAAATCTTCGCTCAAAGCCAAAGTCTCCAAAAGCACGAGCAGAAAACAAAAGAACGGAGATTTGAAAGACGACGAAGGGCAAGATGGAAAATCCAGAGTGGTTAAGCTAAATCCTCGAGCCGACAAAACCCCGCGAGGTCCGGTTTCGGTAAAGGCTAGCGAGTTTGGCATCACACCGGCAATCAGAGACTTGCCTGAAGTGCGAGACGGGCTTCCGCGCTTCAAGGGAAAAGTCAGAATAAAGGACAATGAAGAAAACGAAGTTATAGTCAGTCGGAGCGTTCCCGGTGCGGGCGACTATCCTGATGAAGATTTGCTGGCAAAGAAAAGTCGGGAACGCAGTTTATTTCTACAGCCGCAAACAACGATGCCGAGTCCGGCGTTATCTTTTAACGGTATTGTCGCTGCCGACGTAATTACTGCTTTCAGCGGTAGAATTGGAATGCCGCCGGATACGGTTGGCGATGTCGGACCCAATCATTACGTGCAAGCCACGAACCTCGGTGCTTTCCGTATTTTCAGCAAAACCGGCACGGCTTTGACCGCGACCGCGAAAATCAGCACTCTTTTCTCCAGTTTACCGGCAGACAGTATCTGCCGCGTACAGGACAACGGCGACCCGGTTGTCAACTACGATCCGCTGGCAGACCGCTGGCTCATCAGCCAATTTGCAGTCAGCGGGACTCCTGACGGTCAATGTATGGCTGTTTCGCAAACCGGCGACCCGACCGGTGCCTGGTATGCGTATTTTTTCCAAGCCCCAAATGCGTTTTTCCCTGATTATCCGCATTGGAGCGTATGGACGGACGGTTATTACCTTGCCACGCACGAATTCAATGGCTCCGCATACGCCCAAGGCGGCTTTTTCGCTTTTGACCGTGAAAAAATGCTTGTCGGCGACCCGACCGCCAATTACATTTATTTTGCGCGGGCGGCTTCATATGGACATTTGCCTGCCGATATCGACGGTTATATGCCGCCTGCGGCGGGAACGCCGGCAATGTTCTTCGAGGTTACCGCAACTGAATACGGACAGCCCATCGACGGTCTTTTGAGCTTTGAATTCGTGCCGAACTTTGCGACTCCCGCAAATTCGACTTTTACCGTCAAGCCGACTTTGCCTATAGCCGCTTTCGATCCGCTGGATCAAAGCGATTTTCCCCCTCACACCCGCAACAGCCTTGAACAACCCGCTCCGGCACTTGCAACGCACAGCCTTGATGTTGTCGGAGGCAGAGCAATGTTCCGTGTCGGCTATCGAAATCTCGGAACAATCGCCAGCCCGATAAATTCTTATGTCACGAGTTGGACGGTTAACGTCAGCGGTTTTAACCCGACAACCGCTGCCCTTCATCAAGCCGCAGTTCGCTGGGAAGAGTTACGACGCAGTACCGCAGGTACAATGAGCGTCTTTGACCAGGGAACTCACGCTCCCGACCCGGCAAGCGGAGTGGGACTCAACCGTTGGATGGGTAGCATCGCCCAAGACTATCTCGGCAATATCGCACTCGGATTTTCACGTTCCGGTCCGGGTGCCGGTCAAAATCCGGACATTGTTTGGGCGGGACGCACGGGCGGACAAACTGCCGCCGGAACTATGAATGAAGGTGAAGCGACAATGCATGCCAGCACTGGCGTACAAGAATCAACAAACGGACGCTGGGGCGATTACAGCGCAATGACGGTTGATCCAGCCGACGACTGTACTTTTTGGTTCACGACCGAATACCGTGATTCGGCTTTCAATGGAACAGGCACAGGCAATCCTTTCAGATGGAGTACACGCATCGGAAATTTTAAATTTCCCGGCTGCACGGCTCAACCGAAAGGGGCGATTGCTGCTCAAATCACCGCCTGTTCATCCGGTTTGCCGATTAGCGATGCAAAGGTGACGGCAAACGTAGGAAATTTTTCTCGCTTAACTAACGGAGCCGGTGAGCTGGTTTCTAATATCATTGCCGCGCCTAATATTTACACTGTTTTTGTTAGTAAAACCGGACTAAATCCGATATCAACCGGCGCGAATGTTGTTGATGGCGGTACGACAACCGCTATTCTGTGTATGAACCCGGCTATTGAAGGGGATGTGACGCCGCGCTCGTACAGCGACGGTAGAGTTGATGCCACCGACTCGCAGCAAATCGAGCGTTTCGCTGTCGGTCTCGACCGACCCTATCGCCTGAACGAGGGTCAACGCGCCGACTGCGCTCCGAAGGCGACCTTCGGCGACGGTAAAGTTGATGCGACCGATGCCCAGCAAGCAGAACTTTATTCAGTCGGTATTGGCGGCAACCCACCGGCAACCGGACCGTTGCCGATGATGCCGACCAGTGCGCTCAATAGCGAGAGTAAAACGCAGGGTGGCATCAAGCAGTCGCCGGCTGCACCGAGGACTTTGACGGTCGAAAGTACCAGCGGCTCTGTCGGCAATACGGTCACGGTTGACATCTCGGTCGAGGCTTTCGGCGACGAGTTCGGCTATACCTTCAGCATCGACTACGATTCGACCAAGCTGATGCTGACGGGCGTGGCGACCGGCGGCATCCCGGGCGAGACCATCGTCACTAACATCGACGCGATGAACCCGAACCCCGACCCGCTCGGCTTGTCGGTGCGTTTCGGCGGCGGCGCGATACCTGCCAA
>Ga0136618_10000302_pt1 | contig 16037 bp, 14 predicted proteins | sample AntDrymUQ3302106_2_FD_104805 | JGI IMG/M metagenome (GOLD analysis project Ga0136618, IMG submission 104805) | Polar desert sand microbial communities from Dry Valleys, Antarctica - metaG UQ330 (21.06) | ecosystem: Environmental > Terrestrial > Soil > Desert | place: Antarctica: Dry Valley... | reverse complement strand
GCCGTCGCGCCGCCCATAATCAAAAGAGGTACCAGAAACGCATATTTGCGCACGACAATACCGCCCATGCGCCCCAAAAACAGCGCGCCGAACGGACGGACGATAAAGCCGACGGCGAACGTCGCCAGATAAGCGATATACGCGAAAGTATCGTCGCCCGGCGGATAAAAAAGGGGCGCAATAACCGGGGCGAGCGAGCCGAAAATATAAAAGTCATACCATTCAATCATTGTCCCGACCGACGACGCGCCGATGACCTGCCAGATTTTGCCGGTGCTGACGCTGTCCGCGTATAATCCGCCCAAATCCTGTGCCGATGTTGCCATTTTTGTTTTCTCCTCAAAGAGTGTTTGTATAATTATTATAAAAATTTTCAGTTTATCAAGCCGATTTGTCAGTAAATCGCTTTGATAAACTTGAGTCAGGCTGGAATAAAAAAATCGCGGCTAACCCGGAATGATTGTCGTGCGTTTTGCGGCTCGGAATGCCTCTGAACAAAGGCGGCAACGCGAAATTGCCCGCCGCTTTTGCAAAACCGATGACTTATCTTTTTCCATTGACTTTGTTTTACCCAGAGTGTTAACTCTTCATAAAACATATCGTTAAAAGTCATTCTAAAACCCGAGAGCCGCAGTAAAAGTTTGATGAAGACACAGGTAAATTTTACGAAAAAGACAGTTCGTCGAGTAAAATCCGGCGGCGAAGTCTCGGTTGAACAAGACGCGCTTGCCGTCGAAGAGCCGTTGGAGATCCGGCTTGGTTTCATCAAAAACGGTAAGAGAACTCACAAGAGCATTTCCATCACGATGCGAACGCCGGGCGACGATTTCGAGCTTGCCGCCGGTTTTCTTTTCACTGAAGGCATTATCAAATCAGCCGACCAAATCACCAAAATCAAGCATTGCGGCGTTCCGGCAAAAGACAGCATTTTTAATAACACGGTGCGCGTTGATTTGCGCTCTGATGTCAAGATTGATTTCAAACGACTTGAACGGCATTTTTATACGAGTTCGAGCTGCGGCGTGTGCGGGAAAACTTCGATTGAAGCTCTGCAAACCGGAGTTTGTTCGTTAGCCGAAAATACGAGTCCGATTTTTGCCGCCGAAACGATTCACCGCTTGCCTGAAATCTTGCGAACTTCTCAAAATGTTTTCGACCGCACAGGCGGACTCCACGCCGCCGCGCTTTTTAATCAGGCGGGCGAAATGGAAAGTTTGCGCGAGGATGTCGGGCGGCACAACGCTGTCGATAAAATTATCGGAACGAAATTTTTGGCGGGCAAAACGCCGGTTTCCGACAAACTGCTGCTGGTCAGCGGACGCGCCAGTTTTGAACTTGTGCAAAAGGCTTTAATGGCGGGAATCCCGATTCTGGCGGCAGTCGGCGCGCCCTCGAGTCTGGCAGTCGAACTCGCCCGCGAATACGGAATGACACTGCTCGGTTTTGTCCGCGACAATCGTTTTAACATTTACTGCGGCGCGGAACGAATCGAAAGTCAAGACGATTTCGATTTGGAAAAAAAGGAAAAAGTTAAATCCGGCAAATTTGAAAAAGCGAAAGCCTCGATAATGACGGCGCAGTAAAATTTTATTTTTGATTTATGAAACTTCGTATCAGGGGAAATTCGCTTCGTTTGCGCCTTTTGCGCGGCGAAGTTAAACAGTTCGGCGAAACCGGGCGCGTCACGGAAACAATTCGATTCGGCGCGTCGCCTCCCGCGCAGTTGAGCTATATTCTCGAAGCCGACGGTGAAGCGCAGCATATCACCACGCACTTTGCCGACAATCAAATTACGGTCACGGTTCCCGACAAAGTAGCCAAAAATTGGGTCGAATCCGAGCAGGTTAGTTTAACGAGTGAGCAGCCGATTGAGAGCGGTAAACAAAACGGCGCGGGGAAAAACGGCACGTCGGAAAATGTTTTGAAAATTTTGATTGAGAAAGATTTTCTCTGTTTGGATAGAAAAAACGACCCGGATAACTCTGACGCATTTCCGCATCCGACGGGAAAATGCGCTTGAAAGATTAAATGGCAGACAACGAGCAAGAGAGATTCAATAATGGCAAACGAAGAGCTTAACCAAACAATTGACCCGCGCGAGGGAACGCAAATCGAAGGCGCACACGAAGCGGCAAACCAAAACGACAACACGCAGGCGAGCCACTGGACGGCGGGCAAAGAAGATTTGCGCTCGGAAAACGACATTATTCGGGAAGCCGTCGAAGAATCGCACGGCGCAAACAGCGCGGGCGAACAGATGACGCAGGCGGAAGCGGCGGAACGGCGCAATTCACACGAAGATATGGCAGCGGCGAAAAACGGAAACGGATTGAACGGAAACGGATTGATTAGCGCGGGAACGCCGGAAGAATTTACCGGCTTGCGCGTTACTGAACCGGAACATTTCGCCGCCGGTTTGCCCGCCATTTTCTCGACGATGAAACACGCGCTTGGCGAGATGGGCGTGATTCGAACTTTGCGAACGCTCAAGACGATGAATCAGAAAGACGGTTTCGATTGCCAATCCTGCGCGTGGGCTGACCCGGACGGCGACCGGCATCTTTTTGAATTCTGCGAAAACGGGGCGAAAGCCGTCGCCGACGAAGCGACGACCAAACAGGTTACGCCCGATTTTTTCAAAAAACACAGCGTCGCCGAACTTTCGCAAAAGTCTGACTTCTGGCTCGGCAAACAAGGTCGCATCACCAATCCGATGGTTTTGCGAAAAGGCGCGACGCACTACGAACCGATTTCCTGGGAAAACGCTTTTGCGATGTTAGGCAAAGAATTAAACGCGCTCGACACGCCCGACGAAGCGATTTTTTACACTTCCGGTCGGGCATCAAACGAAGCCGCGTATCTTTATCAACTTTTTATCCGGCAATACGGAACAAATAATTTGCCCGACTGCTCGAATATGTGTCACGAATCGAGCGGGACGGCGTTGACCGAAGCCATCGGTATCGGCAAAGGAACGGTCACGCTCGAAGATTTTAACAAGTGCGATTTGATAATTATTCTCGGACAAAATCCGGGAACGAATCACCCGCGAATGCTCACTTCGCTCGAACAGGCGAAACACAACGGCGCGAAAATTCTGACGATGAATCCGCTGCCCGAAGCCGGACTGCTGAGCGTCGTCAACCCGAATCCGGGCGAATATAAAAATCCGCTGAAATTTCCGATTGCCGTTCTTGGCAACAAAGGAACCGCGCTTTCCGACCTTCATCTGCCGGTTCGCATCAACGGCGATATGGCGGTTTTGAAGGGAATGATGAAATTTATGTTCGAGGCGGAAGCGGCAAATCCGGGAACGGTTTTGGACAAAAATTTTATCGAAAAAGATACCGCCGGTTTCGATGAATTTCGCGCAAATCTGGAAAACGCCAATTGGGACGACATCGTTGAGCAAAGCGGTGTCAGCCGCGAGATTATCGAACAAGCCGCCGCGCTTTATATGAAATCGGAGCGCGTGATTACTTGCTGGGCGATGGGTTTGACGCAGCATAAAAACGCCGTCGGCACGATTCAGGAAATCGCCAACCTGCACTTTTTGCGCGGAAATATCGGTCGGACGGGCGCGGGTTTATGTCCGGTGCGCGGGCATTCCAACGTGCAGGGCGACCGCACCGTCGGCATTTGGGAACGACCGCGCGAAGAGTTTTTGAAAGCACTTGATAAGGAATTTAATTTCACCGCGCCGCGCCGACACGGTTACGATACGGTCGAAGCGATCAAGGCGATGTATGTCGGGCGCGGCAAGATTTTCTTTGCGCTCGGCGGCAATTTCCTGTCCGCGACGCCCGATACGGAATACACGGCAAAGGCTTTGCAGCGCACCAAATTAACCGCGCAGGTCATTACGAAACTTAATCGCACGGCTTTAATTACCGGCGAAGAATCTTTAATCTTACCGTGTCTCGGACGCTCGGAGAAAGATGAACAAACGGGCGGCTATCAATTCGTCTCGTGCGAAAACTCGATGGGCGTGGTGCAGCAATCGAAAGGTATTTTAGAGCCGACGAGCGAACATCTGCGGAGCGAACCGTGGATTGTCGCAAATTTGGCGAAGGCGGTTTTGGGCGGTAAGTCAACGGTTGACTGGGACGCGATGGTTTCGGATTATGACAACATCCGCGAGAAAATCGAGCGCACGATTCCGGGTTTTGATAATTACAACGAGCGCATCCGGCACGGCGGCGGTTTTTACCTGCCGAACAAACCGCGCGAAGGCGTTTTTCCGACGGCGACGAATAAAGCTAATTTCACGGTTCACGAATTGCCAATTCATACGTTTTCGCCGGACGAATTGATTATGATGACGATTCGGACGCACGACCAGTTTAACACGACGGTTTACGGACTCGAAGACCGTTATCGCGGCATTCATAACGAGCGGCGCGTGATTTTGATGAACCCGGATGATATGCGCGAGCGCGATTTGAAAACCGGACAAGTTGTTGATTTGACCAGTTATTTCGACGACGGGATGCGATACGCCCGCCACTTTATCGTCGTGCCGTATGACATTCCGCCGCGCTGCGCGGCGACTTATTTTCCCGAAACAAATGTGCTTATCCCGGTTGATTCGACTGCCGACCGCAGCAACACGCCGGTTTCCAAATTCGTCCGCATCACGGTCGCGCCGCACGAATCGAAAACGGGCGAAGCCGGAATCGTCGGCAAATTCGACTACGATTACGTCGAAGGCTACGCGCGAACTCCAGCTGACAGAAGTCTAAGCCATCGCGCAAAATCGAGTTTCCTGAGCAAAATAAATTTTGAAAATGTAGTCAATGCGGCGGTTTGCGTGTCGTTCATCGGTGCCGTAGCAAAGAAAATTTATAACCTGCAATCGAAAAAATAATTATTTTTCGTGTGGCATTTCATCGAGAATTTACGATTTTGACAATCCTTCAACCTCCGATGTTTGACGGCTACGTTTTAACAGGCGGCAAATCGAGCCGTATGAAAACCGACAAAGCCGCGCTCCGATTAGGCGACGCGACTTTTGCCGAACGCGCCGTCGCCGCTCTCCAAAAAATTGCGGCGGGGCGCGTTTCTTTCGTCGTCGGCGCAAATCAAGAAGACGAAACTGTGAAGCTTTTACCGCTCGATATTCCGCGCATCACCGACGTTTTTCCGCACAAAGCCGCGCTCGGTGGGATTTACACGGCTCTGACGCATTCTAAAAGCGAGTGGGCGGTAATTTTAGCTTGCGATTATCCATTCGTGACCGCAGATTTGTTTTTACGGTTGGCGGAAATTGCAAAATCGGCGGATGAAAAAGTTGCGGTAGTCGTTCCCGTTCAACCCGATGGTCAAGTGCAGCCGCTCTGCACACTCTACCGTGTCGAGTATTGCCTGATTGCGGCAGAACGATTGCTGAAAAACGATAAAATACCGCCGGTCCGCCGGTTGCTTGAAAATGTCGAAACGCGACGGGTTGAGTTTAGAGAGTTGACGGATTTGCGCGGTGCGAAAAATTTCTTTACCAATGTCAACACACCGGAAGATTATCTTCGTGTTTTGAGCATTTATCAAAAAACCCGATCCAATTCATAAGGTGGACTTGCCGGCAACAATAATTTTAACGTTGAATGATTTTGAAGTTGGAGATGTACTTTGTGACGTATCTTTTAGCTTAAAATTTGGCATAAATTATGTTAAATACAATCTGGCTTTTTGCAACGCCATTTCAACTTGCTCCGGTGCCGTGCCGCCGATTACGTTTTTTGTTTTTAAGGTTTGCTCCAGAGATAAAACATCGAATACATCCGATTGAATTTTCGGTGAGTATTTCTGCATATCCTTCAAATTCAACTCCACTAATTCGACTTTTTTCTCGATTGCCGTCAAAACTATTCGCCCGGCAATCTCGTGCGCGTCGCGAAACGGAATGTTTTTTTTCGATAAATAATCGGCGAGTTCGGTCGCGTTCAAATATCCTTTGGCGGCAGCGTTCCACATCGCTTCTTCGAGAATGCTGACGTTTTGCAAAACCGTCGCCGTAATCTTCAGACAATCGCTCGTCGTATCAAACGCATCGAAAATCGCTTCCTTGTCTTCCTGCATATCCTTGTTGTAAGCCATCGGCAAGCCTTTGAGCATTGTCAGCAAAGTCATTAAATCGCCGAAAACTCTCGCTGATTTTCCGCGCACTAATTCCATCGAATCGGGATTTTTCTTTTGCGGCATCAAACTCGACCCCGTAGCGATGGCGTCGCTCAACTCGAAAAAGCCGAATTCGTGGGTTGCATAAAGAATAATATCTTCGGCAAGTCGCGAAAGGTGCGTCATAATCAAGGACGCGGCGGACGCAAATTCGACGGCGAAATCGCGGTCGCTCACCGCATCGAGACTGTTTTCCGCAACCGTGTCAAAACCCAAATCACGCGCCACGCTTTCGCGGTCAATCGGATACGCGGTTCCGGCAAGCGCCGCCGCGCCGAGCGGCAAAATATTGACGCGCCCGCGCACTTCAGCGAGACGTGCCGCGTCGCGCTTTAACATTTCAAAATATGCGAGACACCAATGCGCCAGCAAAATCGGCTGCGCCCGCTGAAGATGGGTGTAACCGGGTAAAATCGCCGTCTTATATTTCTCCGCCAAATCAATCAGCGATTTCTGCGCGTTTTGAACGTCAATTGCCAGCTCGTCAATCTTCTCCCGCAGCCAAATCCGCAATGCCGTCGCCACCTGGTCGTTGCGGCTGCGTCCCGTGTGCAGTTTTCGCCCCACATCGCCGACGACTTTGACCAGACCGGATTCGATAAAAGAATGAACGTCTTCTGCCGCTGAATCAGCGAAAAAATGTTTGTCGCCCGCTGATTGCTCAAGAATTTTTCGTAAACCTTTCTGAATCTGCTTTGCTTCCTTTTCGGTTAAAACTCCGGCTTTCCGCAAACCTTCGCAATGCGCCGCGCTGCCGCGCACGTCCGCCGCAAACAGCCGCCAGTCGAAACCGAACGAGCGATTAAACTCGACGAATTTCTTGTCCGCTTTTCCCGTAAATCTTCCGCCCCACAATTTATGTTCTTTTTTCATTTGACAAACGACCACCTAAATTCTAATTTTATTCATCTATGCAGTATATATGCAAATATATTGCATAAAATCGATTTGTAATGCAAATATGCTGAAAGAAAAAAGACAACAGACGATTTTAGATTTAATTCGCGCCAAAAACATCGAGACGCAGGACGAGCTGACGAGCAGCCTTGCAAGAAAAGGATTTTCGGCAGCGCAGTCGAGCGTTTCACGCGATTTGGACGAACTCGGAATCGTCAAAATAAGCGGTTATTATTCGTTGCCGCAAGCGGAAAAGAAACAGGAATTCGGATTGTTCGACTTAGAAGCAGTTGGGGGAAATTTAATCGTTGCCAAATGCGGCAGCGGTTTGGCATCGGCAGTCTGCGTTCGCCTCGACCGGGCGAAAATCGCCGGAATCGTCGGCACAATCGCGGGCGACGACACGATTTTTATTGCGGTCAAAGACGCGAAATTGCAAAAAGCGGCGATTAAAAAAATCTGGGAGTTATTTGGGGATTGACCTTTGAGTTTTAGTTGAAATGACCGGCAACAATCATTGGAAGCGAAAATTCAAAGGTCAGTATTTTAATGGAAAAGAACATAAAAAAAGTAGTTCTCGCATATTCGGGCGGACTCGATACATCGGCGATGCTGTTATGGATAAAGGAAACTTACGGCGCGGAAGTCATCTGTTTTTGCGCCGATGTCGGGCAGGGCGAAGAGCTTTCGGGTTTAGAGGAAAAAACCTTGAAAACCGGCGCGTCGAAACTTTATGTCGAGGATTTGCGCGAGGAATTTGTCCGTGATTATGTTTGGACGGCGGTTAAAGCTAACGCGCTTTATGAAGGTGTTTATTTGCTCGGTACGAGCTTGGCGCGTCCGGTGATTGCGAAAAAGCAGATTGAAATCGCCGTCGAAGAAGGCGCGGACGCGGTGGCGCACGGCGCGACGGGCAAAGGAAATGACCAGGTGCGTTTTGAGTTGACTTACTACGCGCTGAAGCCGGACGTAAAAGTGATTGCGCCGTGGCGCGAGTGGGAATTTAAAGGACGCGCCGATTTGATTGCGTATTGCGCGAAACACAATATAAATGTCACTGCGACTGCCGAAAAACCATATTCGACGGACAGAAATCTGATGCACATTTCCTATGAAGGCGGAATTTTGGAAGACCCTTGGGCTGCGCCGCCGGAAGATATTTTTCTGCTGACGAAATCGCTCGAAACGGCAAAAGACAAAGCCGAAGAAATCGTTTTGACGTTTGAAAAAGGCGAGCCTGTCGCCATCAACGGCGAAACTTTCGGCGCGGTTGATTTGCTTTCGACCTTGAATTTCATCGGCGGCGAACACGGCATCGGGCGTGTTGATTTGGTGGAAAATCGTTTTGTCGGGATGAAATCGCGCGGAATTTATGAAACGCCGGGCGTAACGATTTTGCAGGCGGCGCACCGCGCCCTCGAATCAATCACGCTCGACCGCGAAGTCGGTCGGCTGCGCGATTCTTTGAGCGTCAAATTTGCCGAATCAATTTATTACGGCTTCTGGTTCGCGCCGGAGTTTGAGATTCTACGCTCGATGATTGACCAGACGCAAAAAACGGTTTCGGGCGACGTGCGCCTCAAATTGTATAAAGGCAACGTCACGATAACCGGCAGACGCTCGCCGTATTCGCTCTACAAAGAGCGCGTCGTGACCTTTGAAGACGACGCGGGCGCGTATGACCAGCACGACGCGGAAGGATTTATTAAATTACAGGCGTTGCGTTTGCGTTTGCGACAAATGGATTAACCGCAAAGGATGCCGAAAGAGGAAAAAATAACAAATCAAAAGAGCGTTGGAAACTATGAAACAGAGCATCGCGCACATCGCCTTAGTCGTTGCGGATTACGACGAAGCCATTAAATTTTATACTGAAAAGCTGGATTTCGTTCTGCTCGAAGACACGCCGCAGTCCGAAACGAAACGCTGGGTGTTGGTTGCGCCGCGCGGGGCGGAAGAATGTTCTCTGCTGCTGTCAAAAGCCGTGGGCGACGAACAAATAAGTCGCGTCGGCAATCAAACAGGCGGGCGAGTTTTTCTGTTTCTGCAAACCGACGATTTCCGGCGCGATTACGAAAACATACGGGCGAAAGGCGTAAATTTCGTCAGAGAACCGAAAACGGAAGATTACGGAACAGTCGCCGTTTTTGAAGATTTATACGGCAATCTTTGGGATTTGGTCGAGTTCAAAAACAAATAATTAGTAGGTTAAGGAAAGACACGGCAGTATTGTTTGAGTTGATAAACTTTGCGAAGAGAAAAGAATTAGCTTTTGCTTAAAACTATGTCTGATTTAAGTCAAGATTTTCCGCCAATAATTATCAAAAAATTAACCGGCGAGGAACATTTTTATAATAAAACTGAGCAAACGGAAAAAACTATCGGTGAGTTTTGGCAATGGTTTGCTTCTGATTTGACCAACAATGTAATTCGCGGAGCGTTGGCGGAATTCATTGTAGCTTCTGCGCTGAATGTTGCCGACGGGGTTCGTGAGGTTTGGAGTCCTTTTGATTTGTTGACAAAGGAAAATATCAAAATCGAAGTAAAATCGGCGGCGTATTTGCAAACTTGGTTTCAAAAGGCATACTCGGCAATTTCATTCGACATTGGACAATCGAGAGCTTACGATTCTGTTACTAACCAATCTGAAACGGAAGTTAAAAGACAAGCCGATATTTATGTTTTTTGTCTTTTGCATTTCAAGGACAAAACAAATCTAAACCCGATGGATTTAGACCAATGGGAATTTTATATTCTCTCGACATCCGTTTTGAATGAAAAGCATTTGAATCAAAGCAGAATAGGTCTTTCAAGTTTATTGAAACTGAATCCGCTAAAAGCGAAATATGAAGAAATTGCCGATTGTGTCAAGAATTTAAGTGGGCTGAAATTATAATGGAAAATTCAAATCAAAAACTCCGCGTCGCAATCTTCGGCGGCTCGGGTTACGGCGGAAGCGAGCTTTTGCGGATTCTGCTGTTTCACCCCAATGCGGAAATTGTGCTGGTTACGGCAAACGAACACGCGGGCAAAGCCGTCGGCGAAGTTCATAAAAATCTGTTTGGTCTAACTGATTTGAGATTCGAGAAATCGCCCGAAGATTTGTCCGTGCTTGAAAATATTGATGTCGCGTTTTTCGCTCTGCCGCACGGACAGGCGTTGAAACTCGTGCCGCAGTTGCCGGATAGCGTCAAAGTCGTTGACCTTTCGGGTGATTTTAGAATTGATGACGCGGAAGTTTTTCAGAAATTTTACAAGCTCGAACGAGATGCGGACGATTTGCAGACGAAATTTGTCTATGGCTTGACCGAAACGAATCGTGAAGCGATAAAGGCGGCAAATCGCATCGCCAATCCGGGTTGTTTTGCGACGGCGACTTTGCTCGCGCTCGCACCGCTTGTTGCAAACGATTTGATGAACGGCAAAATTATCGTTGACGCAAAAACAGGTTCGAGCGGTTCGGGCGCGAAAGCGGCGGCGAACACGCATCACCCGCAGCGCGTGAATTCTTTTTACGCTTATAAACCTTTCGAGCATCAGCACGTTCCCGAAATCGAGCAGCATTTGCGCTCTGTCGGCGACTTTGCGGGCGAGTTTGTTTTTATGACGCATTCGCTTCCTGTTTCGCGCGGCATTTTCGCGTCGTGTTATCTGGAAACGGCAAATCTTTTGACAAACGCCGATGTGAAAAACCTTTACGAGTTTTTTTACAAAGATTCATTTTTTATCCGTATTGTCGAAGGCTCGCCCGACATAAATTGGGTGAAAACAACGAACTTTTGCGACATCGCCGTGCATTCAAGCGGAAGACAAATCGTAGTTTTTTCGGCGATTGATAATTTAGTCAAAGGCGCGGCGGGTCAAGCCGTACAGAATATGAATCTGATGTTTGGCTTGGACGAGAAAACGGGATTGATTTTTAGCGGGAGCAATCCGTAAAGAAAATATGAATTTTCCTGACATAGAAAAAATTGAGGAAACATTTCAGCTTGCGACCTACGCGAAAATGAAAATTGCCGTCGAGCGCGGCGAAGGCGCGTGGATCTGGACGAGTGAGGGCGAAAAGTATCTGGATTTATACGGCGGACACGCGGTTTGCGCGACCGGACATTGCCATCCGCACGTTGTCGCGGCGTTAAAAGCGCAAGCCGAAAAGGTCTTGTTTTACTCAAATTTGGTTTATTCGGACGTTCGCGCACGAGCCGCAGAAAAACTCGTTTCGATTGCGCCGGAAAATTTGACGAAAGCGTTTTTCTGCAATTCGGGAACGGAAGCAAACGAGAATGCGATGCGAATGGCGCGTTTTGCGACTAAGCGCGAAAAAATCATTACGTTTTCCGGCGGTTTTCACGGCAGAACGGCGGACGCGATTTCGGCGACATTTTTGGGGAAATATCGAGAATTGGGAAGACCGAATGTGCCGCATCACGTTTGCGCCGAGTTCGGCGACATCGAAAGCGTCCGAGAATTTGCTGACGGCGAAACGGCGGCGATTATGCTCGAACCGATTCAGTCGATGGCGGGCGTTGTCGAAGCGAAGCCCGAATATTTTCGGCACCTGCGCGAAGTCTGCGACGAACACGGAATTATTTTGATTTTCGATGAAGTGCAGACCGGCATCGGGCGCACGGGCAGCTGGTTTTTCAGCAGAAGCGATTCAGCCGGCGCGGTTGAAGCCGACATTATCACGCTGGCGAAATCTCTGGGAAGCGGCGTTCCGGTCGGTGCGTGCCTGGTCAATGAGAGTGTTTCCGAAACAATCAAAACAAATGATTTAGGAACGACTTTCGGCGGCGGAATGCTGGCAATGGCGGCGGTTTTAGCGACGCTTGAAGCAATTGAAACCGACAGAATGCGCGAAAATATCACGGAAATTGAAAATTATTTGCGCGAACGATTAGAGGAAATCGAAGAAGTCGTTACAGTGCGCGGCAAAGGCGGACTTCTCGGTATTGAGTTTGCCGAAAGCTGCAAGCCATTTCACACAAAATTATTGGAAAATAAAATTATCACCGGAACTTCGAGCCATCCGAATGTTCTGCGTTTGCTGCCGCCGTTGTGCGTCAAAAAGGAAGAAATTGATTTGTTGATTGAGGTTTTAAGTTGAGTAATTTTTTAAGGACATCAGACTTCTCACGCGCCGAACTCGAAGAAATAATCGAATCGGCTTTTGAGTTCAAACGCGGCGAAATCAAAGAAAAGTGTCTCGATGGGAAAAGCGTCGCGCTCGTTTTCTTTAACCCAAGTTTGCGGACACGCGCTTCGATGCAAATCGGCGTTTACGAACTCGGCGGAAATGCGGTGATTTTAGAACCCGGAAATACTAGTTGGACGCTTGAACATCGGGAAAATGTCGTGATGGACGCGGACAAAACCGAACATTTGAAAGAGTTTGTCAGAGTTTTGGAAAGATACGTCGCGGCAATCGGCGTGCGGACGTTTGCCGGTTTGCAGGACTGGGAAGCGGAAAGAGCAGACCCGATTTTGTCGGCTTTTGAAAAATATGCGTCGAAGCCAATCATTAATCTCGAATCGGCGATGCAGCATCCGTGTCAAGCAATGGCGGATATGTTGACGATTCGCGGAAAGTTCGGCAGACAAAAGAAGAAAATCCTTTTAACGTGGGCGTGGCATCCGAAACCTTTGCCGATGGCTGTGCCGAACAGTTTTGCGTTGGCGGCGGCACAAATGGGACACGATTTAACAATCGCACATCCAAAGGATTTTGAGTTAGACGAAGAGTTGATAAAGGAAATTCAATCGCAAGCCGAAGAAAACGGCGGCAGCGTCGAAATTTCAAACGATATTGATTCTTCTTTTGAAAACGCCGAAGTCGTTTACGCGAAAAGTTGGGGAAGCAAAAATTTTTACGGCGCGGCGGAAAAGGACATTGAGTATCGCAAACAATTTCGCGCCGATTGGATTGTTGACCGGGTGAAAATGGCGCGAACGAACGCGGCGATTTTTATGCACTGTCTGCCTGTGCGCCGCAACGTGATTGTAACCGACGCGGTGATTGACTCGGCGAATTCCGTTGTCATTGACGAAGCGGAAAATCGTCTGCACGTGCAGAAAGCAATAATGGCGAAACTAATTAAATGACCGACGAAAAACTCAATCTGCTGCGCGAAGCCCTGCCTTATATTCAAAAGTTTAAAGGCAAAACTTTTGTCGTCAAATTCTCTGGCAAAGTTACCGAAGACAAAGAAAATCTTGCGTCTCTCACCGAAGAATTGGCGTTGCTTCATCAAGTCGGCATTCGCCTGTGCGTCGTTCACGGCGGCGGCAAACAATTAAGCGAACTTGCCGAAAAATTGGGCATCGCGCAAACAATTATCAACGGGCGGCGCGTTACCAATGACGAGACGCTGGAACTTGCGACGATGATTTTCGCGGGTAAAATTAACACGGAAATTTTAGCCGCACTGCGCCGCCGCTTCGTCGAAGCCGTCGGTCTTTCCGGCGTTGACGGCAACATCGTTCACGCTCGAAAACGTCCGGCGAAGGAAATTCTCAATCGTGAAACGGGCAGGCGCGGGCGCGTCGATTTCGGACACGTCGGCGACGTTTTGGAAATCAACGCGCGGCTTTTGAACATACTGCTCGAAAAAAATTACCTGCCCGTGATTTCTTCGCTCGGCGCGGACGACGACGGGCAGATTTACAACATCAATGCCGATACGATTGCGGCGGAAATCGCCGTCAGCCTACAAGCCGAAAAACTCGTTCTGCTCTCGGATGTCGCCGGAATTTATTTGGAGCCGGACAAGCCGGAAACGAAACTCTCGCGCCTCTCGATTGCTCAAACCGAAGAACTAATCAACAGCGGCGCGGTGTCCGGCGGAATGATTCCCAAACTGCAAAGCTTAACCGATTTGCTGAGGCGCGGCGTAAAATCGGCGCACATTATCAGCGGCACAACGCGCAACGCCCTTTTGTCCGAAGTTTTTACCGATTCAGGAACGGGAACCATGGTTGTCGATTGATAAAAAGTTCTGAATTCATCAACTCCGATTTTGCTTGAACCCCTTCCCTTCACAGTAAGAATGAAAACATCTGTTTAGGGGGGCAAAACCACAAATTGAATAACAATTTATTCAGTGCGTTTCTTCAAAAAGCTACTTTTGATGAAAGTCGCTGTTTTCACCACGCATCCGGTGGCTTGTTCGACACGTTTCCCAATATAAACCGACTTTTGCGGGAGAAACGACTAGCAAACCGCCGCATTTTTCGCTGTTTTTGGAACGCTCGCAATCAACCGGAATATGCCGCATCGCCTGCGCCGCCAGACCGAAAAAATGAGCGCGGTTTTGCCGGTTCGGTTCGTTTTGTCCGGCTATTTTTAAGTAAGCCTCGTGAATTAGTTCGGTCGTTTGAAAGGTGTGTCCCGAAGGCTGGCGGCGCATATAACGCCTCGCCATTTGACGCAGTTCTTTATAGACGATCAGCATTAACTGCTCAAGCGCGAACTCGTTGCCTCTGCTCCAATCAACCCGCAGAAGCATAATCTGACGCGAAGCGGTGCTCGACATTTAATTTTCGGGTGGAATTCCTGGCTGAGTATAAACCAAAAAACCTAAATAAAAATTGATTGTATATTGGACTTTGTACCGGCATTACCAGGAAAACTCAAGCTCGATTGTCGATTTTTAGCCACCGGTATTTATCTAACTTCGTAGCAAATAAGACGTTTAGCACAAAAATTACTCTCCACTTTTTATCCACCGGGGATGTGAAAAGTGCGACTTATGCGCATAGTGTGAAACACTATTGCTCTATCTAAGTGTTTGAAAATAAACTATTTAATTAGAAACAAAGACGTTAAGAAAAAGGAAAGAAATGCCGAAGGTCGGAATCGAACCGACATGGGATTGCTCCCGCCAGATTTTGAGTCTGGTGCGTATACCAATTTCGCCACCCCGGCGTGCGAATATGAATGATAAAACTATTGCTAATCAGTCGTCAACCGAACATCAAAATTAACTTCCGCTCAATTCAAAAAACAACTAAAACTCATTTTCGTTTCAAAGCGCATTTAACTACAATTATTAACAGTCGTATTCTTAAATCCGACGATTAATATATGTCCTTACAATACGAAAAGTCGGAAGAAAATGAGCCGCAGCTAACACCCGAAGAATATCTCGAAGAACAAAAAAGCGCGATACGCCGTCGTTCGTATTGGTTTCTCGCGGGCGGCGTTTTGATAACGGGACTTCACTTGTTTGCGATGTTTGCAGGTTTTGTCACGGCGCAGAAATCGTTTCGCAGTATCTTTTTTATTCTCGGTTTGTTTGCCCTGGTCGGCGGCGTGTGGGGCATTTATTACGCGGGCAAATTAACTCTCAAAGATTTGATTCCGTCGCCCGAAGCGATTGATTTTATCAGGCAAGGGCAATTAACAAAGCCTTATTTTTCATACATTTTGATTGCGTGCATCGTCGCCGTTACGCTTTGTCAGATGGGAACCGGGTTGGACAAATCCATCGATGCAGCCGGTTTTGATAAACCCGATTTCTTGGAGAAAAACCAATACTGGCGAATTTTGACCGGCGGCGCGCTGCACGGCGGAATTCTTCATCTTTATTTTAACGGGCAGGCACTCTACGGTTTTGGAAGTTTAATCGAATCGCTTTCAAATCGAGCGCATCTGGCGACGGTTTTTCTATTAGCAGTAATCGGCGGCGGAATTGTCAGCTTGATTTTTTCGCCCGAAGGAACTTCCGTCGGCGCGTCCGGCGGAATTATGGGTCTGGTCGGTTATCTGGCGATTTATGGCTATCGCCGCAAACGCCAGCTGCCGCCCGATTTTCTAAAAAGTATGCTGGTGAACATCGGATTTATCGCAGCTTTCGGTGTTGTCGCTTACCAGATTGTAGATAATTTCGCACATCTGGGCGGAGTTTTGACAGGCGCAATTTACGGATTTGTGCAGATTCCGAAGGATTTTCACCAAAACCCGCGCG
>Ga0136618_10000301_pt1 | contig 16048 bp, 15 predicted proteins | sample AntDrymUQ3302106_2_FD_104805 | JGI IMG/M metagenome (GOLD analysis project Ga0136618, IMG submission 104805) | Polar desert sand microbial communities from Dry Valleys, Antarctica - metaG UQ330 (21.06) | ecosystem: Environmental > Terrestrial > Soil > Desert | place: Antarctica: Dry Valley... | reverse complement strand
GGTGAAGATGATGGTCCAGATGTCCCGGTCGGCGACGGGCACGTCGCCCAGCTGGCGGACGTTGAGGCCCCACGGGTCTCCCAGGTTCTTGGGGTTGGGACCCCACACCGCGGTGACGACGTTGTCGAGGATGAACAACAGCCCGATCGTGACCATGACGAGGGTGAAGGGCGCCTCGCCGATCATCCGCCGCAGCACGAGTGCCTCGATGAGCATGCCGAGCACGGCTCCCCCGGCCATGGCCACGAGCAAGGCCAGGTAGAAGTTGAGGTTCCAGGTGTTGGCGGCGTTGTAGGTGAGGTATCCACCGACCAGCACGAGGCTGGCCTGGGCGAAGTTGATGACCCCGGTGGCCTTGAACACGATGACGAACCCCAGCGCCACCAGGGCGTACTTGCACCCCACCGCCAGGCCAGAGAACAGCGTCCGCATGAGATCGGTGCTGGTGACGTCGGCCAGCATCGCGGCCGTCATCGGTACATCTCCTCGATCTGGGTGGAGAACTCCGACTCGATGGCCCGACGCTTCACCTTCTGGGTGGCGGTGACCTCACCGTCCTCCTGGTCGAGCTCCTTGGGGAGCAGGGCGAACCGCTTCAGCGTCTCCACCTGGGCCAGATCGGCGTTGACCTCATCGACCCATGCGCTGATCAGGGCCACGACCTCCGCCTTCGACGACAGGTCGGCGTAGGTGGTGAAGCCGATGCGCTGGCGGAGGGCCCAGTTGCCGACGGTGTCGAGCTCGACCCCGATGAGGGCGGTGAGGTACTTGCGCTGATCGCCGATCACCACCGCTTCGCGCACGAACGGCGACACCTTGAGCTTGTTCTCGATCTCCGACGGGCTGATGTTCTTGCCGCCCGCGGTGATGATGATGTCCTTCTTGCGGTCGGTGATCTTGAGGAAGCCGTCGTCGTCGAGCTCACCGACGTCACCGGTGTGGAGCCACCCGTCAGCGTCGATCGTCTCGGCAGTGGCCTCGGGGTTGTTGAAGTAGCCGAGGAAGGTGCCGGGTCCGCGGGTGAGGATCTCGCCGTCCTCGGCGATGCGGAGCTCGCACCCGTCCACGGGCAGTCCCACCTTGCCGAGCCGCACGTCGTGGGCCGGCGTGATGGTGCCCTGGGCGGTGTTCTCGGTCTGGCCGTAGCCCTCCCGCACTGGCACGCCCATCGTCCAGAAGAACTCGAGCACCTGGGGGGCGATGGGCGCCGCCCCGGACAGCACGCCCTTGACCCGGCTCATGCCCAGCTTGGCCCGGAGGGGACGGTAGAGGAGCAGCCAGCCCAGGGCGTAGCGAACCTTGTCGAGCCCCGCCAGCGTGCCGCCCGTCCAGCGGCGACGAGCCACGCCCGCCCCCACCTTCATCCACAGGGAGTAGTTCATCCGCTTCAGCCACCCGGCGTCGGCCATGCGGATGGTGATGCCAGCCATCAGCTTCTCCCAGACCCGGGGCACGCCGAGGAAGAAGGTGGGTTGCACGTCCCGCAGGTCCTGGGCGAAGGACTCCCCGCCCTCCCCGAAGTTGACGACGTAGCCCTGGGCCACCGCGTCGATGCCGGAGATCAGCCGCTCGGCGATGTGACAGAGCGGCAGGTAGGAGAGCACCTCGGTGTCCTCGTCGACCATGAAGACCGACCCTGACGCCTCGGCTGCGGTCTGCAGGTTGCGATGGCTGAGCATGGCCCCCTTGGGTGGGCCGGTGGTGCCACTGGTGTAGACGATGATGGCGGCCGCTTCCGGATCGACGGCGGCGGCGCGGGCGGCCAGGTCGAGCGCGCTGGGCTCACCGAGCGCTTCGAGCTCGGCCAGCGACATCAGCTGGTCGTCGCCCATGTCGACGCCTCGCGGGTCGATCACCACGATGCGCTGGAGGGCGGGCAGGGACTTGCGGGCGGTGAGGACCTTGTCCACCTGCTCCTCGTCCTCGGCCACCAGCACCTTGGCTTCGGAGTGGCCGAGCAGGTACTCGACCTCTGCCGCCGGAGAGGTCGGGTAGATGCCCACCGTGACGGCCCCGATGCCTTGGACGCCCAGATCGGCGAAGAGCCAGGCCGGCCGGTTCTCCGAGTGGATGGCGACCCGGTCACCGGGCTCCACGCCGAGGGCGGCCAGCCCTCGTCCGATGGCCGTCACCCGCGCCGCGTAGTCCGCCCAGGTGTAGGTCTCCCAGCGGCCACGGTCCTTCTCCCGAAGGGCCACCCGGTCGGGGGTGGTGCGACCGCGGCGCAAGACGATGGACGTGAGGCCCTCGAACGGGTGGCCGTCGGGCGCGGCCGCCGGACGGTCGTCAAGCACAGCCGTCATGCGGCACCTCCCAGGTACGCCTCGATCACGCGAGGGTCGGATTGGATCTCGGCCGGCGCCCCGGTGGCGATGGGCACCCCGAAGTCGAGCGCCATCACCCGGTCGGCGAGGTCCATCACCATGTGCATGTCGTGCTCGACGAGGATCATGGCCAGCCCGAGGCGCTGGCCGATCTCGATGATGTAGCGGGCCATGTCCTCCGTCTCCTCGAGGTTCATGCCCGCCACCGGCTCGTCGAGCAGCAGCAGCCTCGGCTCCATCGACAGGGCCCGGCCCAGCTCGATGCGCTTCTGCACGCCGAAGGGCAGCGACCCCACCGGCGAGCGGCGGTAGGGGGTCAGCTCGAGGAGGTCGATGATCCCCTCCACGGCTTCGCGGTGCACCAGCTCCTCGCGACGGGCCCGGCCGTACCAGAGGGCACCGGCGAGGAACCCCGAGCGCATCAGGTGGTGCCGCCCGAGGAGCAGGTTGTCGACCACGTCGAGGTGCACGAAGAGCCCGAGGTTCTGGAAGGTGCGTCCGATGCCCAGCCGGGCGGTGCGGTCGGGGCGGGTGCCCACCAGCTCCGTGCCGTCGAGGCGGATGGTGCCCCGCTGCGGGCGGTACACGGCCGAGAGGCAGTTGAAGATGGAGGTCTTGCCAGCGCCGTTGGGACCGATCACGGCGAACAGCTCACCGGGGTGCACGTCGAAGGACACCTCCGACAGCGCCGTGACGCCTCCGAACCGCAGCGTGAGGTCGCGGACCTCGAGGAGGGGTTCACCGGCCATCAGGAACCCCAGCTCTTCTTGCGACGGTAGGTCTTCACGTCCCGGAACGAGCGCCGGCCGGCCTCGCCCATGCCCAGGTAGAACTCGCGGATGTCCTTGTCGTCGAGCAGGGCCTTTCCCGGCCCGTGCTTCACGACCCGCCCGTGCTCGAGCACGTAGCCCTCGTGGGAGATGGACAAGGCCATCGTGGCGTTCTGCTCCACGAGGAGCACGCTGGTGCCCTGCTCGTTGACGGCCACCACGATGTCGCGTATCTGCTCGACCACCTTCGGGGCGAGGCCGAGCGATGGCTCGTCGAGGAGGAGGATCTTCGGGTCCGCCATGAGGGCTCGACCGATGGCGAGCATCTGCTGCTCGCCACCCGAGAGGTAGCCGGCGGTGTCCTTGCGGCGGCTCTGCAGAGCCGGAAAGAGGTCCATGGCGCGGTCGTAGGCATCGTTGATGCCGGCTTTGTCGCGCCGGGTGAACGCGCCGGTGCGGAGGTTCTCGTCGACGGTGAGCTCGGCGAAGATCCGTCGGCCCTCCATCACCTGAGCCAGGCCCGAGCGCACGATCTTCGACGCCTCGACCTTGGTGACGTCGTTGCCGTCGAGCGTCACGCTCCCCTTCGTGACCCGACCCCGGTGGACGTCGAGCAGGCCGGTCACGGCCCGCAGGAGGGTGGTCTTCCCGGCGCCGTTGGCACCGAGCAGCGCCACGATCTGGCCGGTGGGCACCGCCAGGCTCACCCCTCGCAGCACGAGGACGACATCGTTGTAGACGACCTCGAGGTTGGCCACCGTCAGCGCGGTGCCAGTGCGTGCCGCAACGGTGTCGGTCAGTGCTCCCCCTGTGCCGTTCTGTCTGCTCGCGACGCCATCATGGCCGATCACGCCCAAGCGTGTGGCGTGTCTCAGTCGGTGAGGGTGGAGACGCTCGTGATCTCCGCGGCGTCTTGGGCGGCCCGGCCCGTCTCGCCAGACAGCCAGTGGCGGCGACACAGCAGCTCGTAGGCCACCTCGGCGTCGCCGCCGGTGTCACCGACCATCACGACCTCGCCGTCGTACACCTGGCGGCCGTTGATGAGCCGGGCGTTCTGGGTGGCTCGAGCACCGCACCAGCAACGGGCCTCCACTTGCAGCTCCTGGCGCTCGTCAGCCAGCTCCATGAACCGGGCCGAGCCCTCGAAGAGCCTGCCGCGGAAATCGGTGAGCAGACCGAGGGCGTGCACATCGGCGCCGAGCTCGTCCACGACCCGGCAGAGCTGCTCCACCTGGGCCGGTGCGTAGAACTGGGCCTCGTCACAGACGAGGTACTCGAGCCCGCCGTTGGCGTCCCGGTGGTTGCGGGCCAGCTCGAAGAGGTCGAGCTTGGGGCCGACGTCCACCGCCGCCGCGGACACGCCGAGGCGGGACGACACCCGAGCGCCGTCGCGGTCGAGCTGGGTGCAGAGCAAGCCCCGCAGTCCGCGGGTGGAGAGGTTGTGGTGGATCTGCAGGGCGAGGGTGCTCTTGCCCGATCCCATCGTCCCGTAGGAGAAGCGCAGCACAGCCATGCGGGTCAAGTTACACCTCTGTGATTAGGTCAGCGGAAGCCGAACGTGCCGCTCTCGACGATGGCCTTGCTGAGGGGCCGCACCAACCTACGGAGCTCGTCGCAGCCCTCCTCTCCCAGCGCCTCCCACGGGGCCAGGGCCAGCCCGTCCGTCCGATCCTCGATGTGCTGGCGCCGCGCCGCCCCGGCATCGGTGAAGGCGCCGGCGTCGTCGACCAGGCCACGGTCGTGCAGCTTGGCCACCGACGCCTCCCATGCCTCGTCATCCCATTGGCGGGACATCTGCAACACCTCCCGCGGCACCTCGCCCGAGGCCGCGTGGAGGACCAGCGCGTCGATCCCGTCCAGGCCGGCGTCGACCAGGCCGGCGATGTGTCCGTCGCCCCGGAACTCGCGCAGCAGCGTGATGGCATGCCACAGCTCCAGGTGCGGCTCGGCGGGCCAGGGAAGGCTGGCGTGGGCGGCGTAGAGGGGCCGGCCGGCCGCCGCGCAACCCTCGGTGGCGATGCGGGCCAGCTCGGCGGCGCGCCCGACCGACTGATCGTCGAGCTGGTCGCCGAGCACCCGGCGCAGCGCCTGGTCGGCTGCAGTCAGCCGGGCCTCGAGCAGCTGGGCGGGCGTGGCTACGTGCCACGCCGACGGGATGGCCTCATGCACGCTGGCCGGGTTGAAGTTGAAGAAGGTGGCGACGACCACCTCGGCCGGGACCGCGCCCATCGGGGCCGCCCGCGAGGCAAAGTACCCGTCGGACCCCATGACCCCGAGCGCCTCGTAGGCTGCGGTGGCCTCCGGAGCGAAGTAGACGATCCCGTGGTAGGGCTCGAGGGTGCGCCACATCTTGCGGGCCATCACGGGTTCCATGCTGCAGGACCCTACGGGCTGCGCAGATGGTGGCAACGCGTGACGGCGGCGGTAGGGTCTCGGTGCGCCAGCAGCCGCTGGCGGGCCGTGTCGAGCTGTGGCTTGAGACTGCCACCCAGGAGCAGCGGACGACATCGCTGCACTCGACACGAGATCGGCAACCGGCCGGTCCACCGGATCGGGTGCGCGCGTGCCTGCCCCTCGATGCAGGAGACCCCCCCCACCAGATGTTCCCCACCTTCGCTGCCCTCGGCGTGCCCAGCGCCCTGTGCGCCCGCCTCGACAAGCTCGGCATCACCGAGCCGTTCCCGGTGCAGGCAGCCACCCTCCCCGACGGCCTGGCCGGCCGCGACGTCTGCGGCAAGGCGCCCACCGGCTCCGGCAAGACCATCGCCTTTGGCCTGCCGCTCCTCGCCCGGATCGAGAAGGCCGCTCCCCGGCGCCCCAAGGCCCTCGTGCTCGTCCCCACCCGCGAGCTCGCCTCCCAGGTGCAGGAGCAGCTCACCGCCCTGTGCTGGGGAACGAAGACCGAGGTGCTCGCCATCTACGGCGGCGCCGGCATGGGCGCCCAGATGAAGGCGCTCACCCGTGGCGTCGAGGTCGTCGTCGCCACCCCCGGTCGGCTCAAGGACCTGCTCGACCGTGGCTCGCTGCGCCTCGACGACGTCAACATCGTCGTCATCGACGAAGCCGACCGCATGGCCGACATGGGCTTCCTCCCCGAGGTGCGCAAGATCCTCGACAAGACGAACCCGAAGCGCCAGACGATGCTGTTCTCGGCCACCCTCGACGGTGACGTCGACGTGCTGATCCGGCACTACCAGAACAACCCGGTCCACCACGAGGCGGCGTCCATCGAGGAGCAGGGTGAGGTCACCCACCGCTTCTGGGCCGTCTCCCACGCCGACCGCATCCAGGTGGCCACCGCCATCGTGGAGCGATCGTGGCCGGCCATCGTGTTCAGCCGCACGCGGCACGGCGCCGAGCGCCTGTCGAAGCAGCTGAAGAAGGCCGGCGTGCGCGCCGAGGCCATCCACGGCGATCGCAGCCAGAGCCAGCGGGAGCGGGCCCTCGGAGCGTTCGGGCGGGGCGATGTCCACGTGCTCGTCGCGACCGACGTCGCCGCCCGCGGCATCCACGTCGACCGGGTGGCGTGCGTGCTGCAGTACGACCCGCCGGCCACGGACAAGGACTACGTCCACCGCTCCGGTCGCACCGGTCGGGCCGGCGAGCCCGGCACGGTGATCACGCTCATCTCCCCCGAGAAGGAGAAGGACGTGCGCAAGATGCAGCGCGAGCTGCGTCGCCGAGAGCCGATCGAGGCGGCGACGGCGGCCACCGCGGCCGCCGTGCTCGGAGCCATCCCACCGAAGCCGGCCGATCGCGGGGACGACCTCGATGGCGTGTCCCGCCGCGACCGTGCCCGGTCCGCCGATCGCCCCGAGCGATCACGTGGCCCGAAGCCCCCGCATGGCAAGGGTGGCCACCGCAAGGGTGAGAGCCCCCGCAAGGTCGAGGGTGAGTGGACCCCGCGTCCCAAGCCCGCCACCCCGACCCGCAACGGTCAGGAGCGAACCGGTGCACCGGCTCGCTCCGGTCGCCCTGGCGCCAAGCCCGGCCGACGACCCGCTGGTGCAGGAGCCGCCCGTCCGGGCCGCCCCGCCGGCGGCAACAGACGTCGGGCTCGCTGAGCGGCCCACATCCGGACCCGTGTTGCTCGGCGGATCACGCCGCTGAGCAACGCTGGTCCTAGGTGACCCGAAGGGAGCGCACGGCGTCGATGAGGTCGGCGTCGTCGGGGTCCTTGTCGGGGCGGTAGCCCTTGACCCGGGCGAAGCGGAGGGCGACACCGCCTGGGTACCGGGTGCTGGCCTGGACGCCGTCGAGGGCGATCTCGACCACCAGCTCGGGGCGGACGTGGACGACGATGCCGTCACGGCTGATCTCGCGCTCGAGGAGGGCGGCGGTCTGCCAAGTGAGCAGCTCGTCGGTGAGCCCCTTGAAGGTCTTGCCGACCATGACGAACCCACCCGCGGGGTCTCGGGCGCCGAGGTGGAGGTTGGAGAGCCAGCCCTGGCGGCGACCGTGGCCCCACTCAGCGGCCAGGACCACGAGGTCGAGGGTGCGGACCGGCTTCACCTTCCGCCACGATCCGCCTCGCCGACCGGCGTCGTAGGCGGAGTCCACCGCCTTGACCATCACGCCCTCGTGACCGCTCGCCAGCGACGCGTCGAGGGCGGCCTGGGCCTCGACAGGGTCGGCGGTCCGCACCCGGGTGACAGCCAGCCCGCCAACCAGGGCGTCGAGCCTCTCGTGGCGGAGGTCCAGCGGCTCGTCGATGACGTCGACGCTGTCCACGTGGAGGACGTCGAAGAACGTGACGACGAGCCCGTCCCCGGCCCCGACGGCGTCGTCCCGGCCGAAGGCGCTCATGGTGTCCTGGAAGGGGCGCGGCATGGCGTCCTCCCCGATGCCGAGCACCTCGCCGTCGAGCACGAAGCTGGTGGCCGGGAGGGCCCGAGCCACCGCCGCCACGCCGGGCAGTCGGTGGGTGATGTCATTGAGGTTGCGGGTGTAGATCCTCACCTCATCATGGAGCCGGTGCACCTGCACCCGGGCCCCGTCGAGCTTCCACTCCACCGACGCCTCGCCAGTGAGGCCGATGGCCTCGGTCACGTTGGCGGCGCTGGCCGCCAGCATCGGTTGAATCGGCTTGAGGACGACGAGACGCACCGCCTCGAGCGCGCTTCGACCCTCGGTCAGCGCCAACGTGGCGGTGCGCCCGAGGTCGCCCGACAGCATGGCGGCGCGGCGCACCACTGCTGGTGGCACCTCGGCGGCCGTCGCCACCGCATCGGTCATCACCCCCGCGAGGGCGCCCTGGCGCAGCTCGCCGGTCAGCAGTCGCCGCACGAAGCCCGCCTCCGCCACTGTGGACCGCCGGAACAGCGCCGTCAGGAGCGCCTTGCGCACCCCGACCGATCCGCGGCCGGACGTCGCGGCCAGCTCCGACAAGAGCGCGTCGAGCTCGAGCACCTCCACTGCGGGCTCGAGGGCGGGGTCGACCTCGATGCCGTGGACCGTTCGCCACCCCACCCCGATCCGACCCTGACGGGGAACGCCAACGAGGAACCCGACGGCCGGCTCCACCTCTTGGGGCGCCAGCGCCCGCAGCAGGTCGGCCAGCGCCGCCACCTTCGCCTTGCGAGACCGCGTCGCCCCGACGACCTCCGAGGTCGCCACCAAGCCGCCGATCAGCACGCCGCCATGGTGCCACCGAACCCCGCCTTGCCGTTCTGTGTGCGCTCCGCACCGCATGCCGGTGCTGAGCGAACACAGATCACGTGCCCGTGAAGTTCGGGGGGCGCTTCTCGAGGAAGGCGCGGGGACCCTCCTTGGCGTCCTGGCTCGCCATGACCTCCATGCCCAGCTCGAGCTCGCGCTGGAAGGCGTCCGCCTCGGTGAGCTCGAGGGCGGCCATCACCGACGCCTTGATGTTGCGGACGGCCAGCGGGCCGTTGGCGGCGATGCGGTCGGCCACCTCGAGCGCGGTGGCCATGGCCTCGCCGTCGCGGGTGAGATGGCTGGCCAGGCCGACCTCGTAGGCCCGCTCGCCCGTGATCGGGTTGCCGACGAGGAGCATGTCCATGGCCACGGTGTAGGGGATCTGCCGAGGCAGCCGGATGGTGCTGGCCGACATCGGGAACAGGCCGCGCTGCACCTCGGAGATGGCCAGCTGGGCGTGCTCGGCCACCACCCGGATGTCAAAGGCCTGGAGGATCTCCATGCCGCCGGCGTAGCAGTACCCCTCCACCGCCGCGATGATCGGCTTGGCCACGTAGTGGTCCTTCAGGAAGCCCTTGTAGATGAGGCTGAAGTCCTGGCGGATGCGCTCCTCGAACTCGTCCTCGGCCGGCTGGCCGGAGGTGAGGGCGCCGACCAGGCGATCGAGGTCGGCGCCGGCGGAGAAGTTGCCGTCGGCGCCGGTCATGATCCCGACCCGCAGCTCCGGGTCCGAGTCGAGCAGGTCCCAGGCGTCGCAGAGCCGGCAGAGCACCTCGGCGTTGAAGGCGTTGCGCTTGGCCGGGCGGTTCAGGGTGATGGTGAGGACGTGGCCATCACGTTCGACGAGGAGGGCAGACTCTGACATGCGGCCGGTCTAGCGGAACACCGGGATGACGTGCTCACCCATCCTCGGCGCGGCGGGGCTCCACGATCGTCGTCAGCCAACCGGAGCGAAGGTCGTAGATGAGTCCGGCCACCACCGTCCCGACGGCGATGAGCGGGCTGTCGAGCACGGCCCGCACGTCGTGGCGGAGCACGGCCATCTGGTCGGGGATGGCCAGAGGGTCGAAGCCGGGGTGGCTCGTCCCGGTCACGGCTGCCACCGCGTCGATCAGCTCCTCGTCGGTGGCGGAGGTGAGCTTGCAGTCGGTGTGCTGGACGACGGCGATGCGGGTGACGCCCAAGGCGGCGCCGGCCAGGGCCAGGGTGCGCAGCACGTCCTCGGTGACCCGGGCGCCGGCGTTGCGCAAGATCTTGGCGTCACCCGGCTCCAGCCCGAACACGGCCAGCGGATCGATGCGGGAGTCGATGCAGGTGAGGATGGCCAGACCCCGGCGGGCCACCCCCGATGCCGCGACCTCGTGCTCGATGGCGGCGTAGAGCTCGTTCCCGGCGAACAGGTCGGCGAAGGTGTCGTCCACGGGCGTGATCATCGCAGCCCTGGGGCCACGGAGACCGGGTCAGGAGACGGGGCCGCGGACCACCGAGGCGATGGCGACGAAGTGGCACACGACCGCCGCCACCACCAGGGCGTGCCACACCTCGTGGTAGCCGAAGACCCGCGGGAAGGGATCCGGCCAGTGGGTGAAGAGGAACACGCTGCCCACCGTGAACAGCACGCCGCCGATCCCGAACAGCAGCAGCTCCGCCGGGCTCAGCCGCTCCCACATCTGCGGACTGGCGAGCAGCGACGCCCATCCGAGGGTGATGTAGAGGGCACCCCGCACCGTGCGGCTGGCCCGCCCCCCCGTGAAGGCGAGGACGAACCCGACCGCGGCGCCCGTCCACGCCAGCGCCAGCATCGCCCACGCCAGCCAGCCCCGCAGGGCGAGCAGGCACACCGGCGTGTAGCTGCCGGCGATCATCACGAAGATCGTCCCGTGGTCGAGCTTCTGCATCCAGAGCCGCCTGGCGGCCGACCAGTTGGCCCGGTGGTAGAAGCCGCTCACGCCGAACAGCGCCACCAGGCCGATGGCGTAGACGAGCGAGGCGATCCGGCCCCTGGTCTCTGTGGCCAGGGCCACGACCGTCACCCCAGCCGGGATGGCCACGAAGAAGCAGACGAGGTGCATCCAACCCCGCAGCAGCGGCTTGGGCAGGGGCTCGGGTTCGGTGACGGCTACTTCGGACAGCATCGGCTGACAGCGTAGGACGGGCCTCGGGAACTCGTGCGGCGAGGGCCCGATGGCCCGGCATGATGCTCCGGTGCTCACCCCGACCACTCGCGCCGAGCTGCTGGCGGGGGCCAAGGCGGTGGCCCCGATGCTGGTCGGCGTCATCCCCTTCGGGTTGGTCGCTGGGGCCACGCCAGCCACCACGGGCTTGGGCGGTGGTACGTCGATCGGCCTGTCCACCATCGTGTTCGCCGGGGCGTCGCAGCTCGCCGCCGCCGACGCGTTAGCCGACGGCGGATCCGCCCTCGTAGCCGTCATCGCCGCCTGCACCATCAACCTGCGGCTGCTCCTCTACTCGGCATCGCTGGCCCCGCACCTGGCGGCGGTCCCGCTCCGCCGCCGCCTGCTGATGGGCTACCTCTTGACCGACCAGGCCTACGCCGTGTCGATCACTCGGTGGACCAAGGAGGCCGATGCCGCCGCGGCCGGCGGTCCGTCGGCGCCCGGGCTCGACCGCAAGGTGCCCTACTACTTCGGGGCGGCGGTGATGCTGTGGGCCAACTGGCAGGTCTGCACCATCGTCGGCATCCTCATCGGGTCGGCCGTACCCGATTCCCTGCCTCTGGACTTCGCCGTCCCGCTGGTGTTGCTCGTCCTGCTCGTCCCGGCCATCAGCTCCCGCCCGGCCGCGGTGGCCGCCATCGTCGGTGGCCTGGTCGCCCTGTTCGCCGACGAGGCCGGCGCAGGACACCTGGGCGTGCTCTTCGGTGCCCTCGGGGGCATCGCCGCCGGCGCCTTCGCCGAGGCTGCGCTGGAGCGGCGTGCGGCCCGCGACGACACCCCGCTGCCGCCCCACCCCGGGCCGGCACCATGAGCCGCATCTGGGTCGCCATCATCCTTTCCGGCATCGGCACCTATGCCATGCGCGCCTCGTTCCTCGTGTTCGCCCACCGCCTGGCGGATGTCCCGCCCAACGTGCAGCGACTGCTCCGCCAGATCCCGCCGGCGGCGCTGGCCGCCATCGTCGTTCCGGCCCTGTTCCGGCCTGAAGGCAGCCTCGACCTCTGGCAGCCGCGCTTCCTGGCCGGGGTCGTGGCGGCCCTGGTGGCGTGGAAGACCCGCAACATCGCCCTCACGCTGGCCGTCGGCATCGGCATCGTGATGCTGCTCGACGCCCTCTAGCGCTCTGGTAGACCCGACCGCGTGCTGACCTACGAGGAGGCTGCTGCAGCGGTCACGGGACCGGGCGAGCGGTTCGAGATCGAGACCATCGATGTGGGCGGCGTGTCCGTGAAGGCGTTCAAGAACGCTCCGCCCAGCCTGCGGGAGGTGTTCGCCACTGCCCGCGACCGGGGCGACGACACCTTCCTCGTCTACGAGGACGAGCGGTGGAGCTTCGCCGAGGTCATGACCCACGTGGACGCCATGGCTGCGCTGCTCGTCGACCGGTACGGCGTGGCTCCCGGCGATCGGGTGGCCATCGGGATGCGCAACTACCCCGAGTGGGTGATCGCCTTCGCCGCCATCACCTCCATCGGCGCGGTGTCGGTGTCGCTCAACGCCTGGTGGACGGAGGACGAGCTCGACTACGCCCTTGACGACTGCGGCGCCACCGTCCTCGTCGCCGACATCGAGCGGTTGGAGCGCGGCCTCACCAGTTCCGACCGGCTCGGCTGCCGGATCCTCGCCGTGCGGGCGCCGGGTGACCTCCCCGCCGGTGTCGATCGTTGGGAGGAGGTGCGGGAGCTGGGCGCACCGGTGCCGGAGGTCGCCGTCACCCCCGACCACGACGCCACCATCCTCTACACCTCCGGCACCACCGGCCACCCCAAGGGCGCGGTGTCCACCCACCGGGCCGTCGTCCAGGCGCTGATGGGGTTCGGCTGCAAGGCGGCCCTCGACCGGCTGCGTCGCGAAGGCGGCCCGGAGGCCGAGCGTGACGGCCCCCCGCCGGCGTTCATCCTGATCGTGCCGCTCTTCCACGTGACCGGTTGCGTGCCGGTGCTGCTGTCGTGCTTCTCCGCCGGTCTGAAGCTGGTGATGATGTACCGCTGGGACGCCGAGCGGGCCCTCGAGCTCATCGAGCGGGAGCGGGTGACCAACTTCGTGGGCGTGCCCACCCAGAGCTTCGACCTCCTGGAGTCGCCGAGGTTCGCGCAGGCCGATACGTCGAGCCTCACGAGCATCGGCGGCGGGGGCGCCCCCTCGCCGCCCGAGCTGGTGAAGCGGGTGTCATCGAGCTTCCGGGGCGGCGGCCCGTCCATCGGCTACGGGATGACCGAGACCAACGCCTACGGCCCCGGCAACAACGGGCAGGACTACCTCGACCACCCCACCAGCACCGGCCGGGCCACCCCGATCCTGGAGCTGGCCGTGCGCGACCCGGACGGCCACGACCTGCCCGTCGGGGAGCGAGGCGAGATCTGGTTCAAGGGCCCGCACCTGATCCGCGGCTACTGGAACCGGCCCGAGGCCACCGCCGAGACGATCGTGGGCGGCTGGCTCCGGAGCGGCGACCTCGGCCGCATCGACGCCGAGGGCTTCGTCTACGTCGAGGATCGCGCCAAGGACATGATCCTGCGGGCCGGCGAGAACGTGTACTCCGCCGAGGTGGAGGCGGCCATCTACGAGCACCCGGCGGTGCTGGAGGCGGCCGTCGTCGGCGTGCCCCACGAGCGCCTCGGCGAAGAGGTGGCCGCAGCCGTCTACGTCCGCCCCGGCCAGACCCTCACGGCAGAGGAGCTCCAAGCCCACGTCCGCCAGCGCCTGGCCAGCTTCAAGGTCCCCACCATCGTCAAGCTGTTGACGACACCCCTTCCAAGGAACGCGGCCGGCAAGTTCCTCAAGCGAGATCTCCGGGACCAGCTCACCGGCTGACCCAGGGCGGTTCAGGACAGGCCAACCACCTCGAGGCGCTCGGTGACGTCTCGGCGAGCGAGCGTCCGCTGGGCCGACTGCCCGGCGGCCTCGGCGATGGCGCCTCGGCGGATGGGGTCCATGGCGTTGGCGCCCATGGCGGCGAGCACGTCGGCGTCGGGTTGGAAGGCGAGCACGGGGATCCGGCGGCGGCGGAGGCCGAAGACCTCGGCGTCGAGCAGCGCCCGCGACCAGCCCCGCATCGGCTGATCTACCGCGAAGCGCGGGCGCCTCCCCTGGAGGGACATGGGCGAGCTGACGATCACGAGGTCGAGCGGGGCGGCGTGGAACATGGTGTCGGCGTTGGTGGGCGAGTGCACGCCGCCGTCGATGTAGGCCTCGCCGTTGATCACCACAGGGCTGAAGAAGCCGGGGATGGCGCACGAGGCGGCCACCGCCTCGGGGATGGGCGGGCACAGACCATCGCGACCGAAGACGACCCGTCGCCCGTCGCCCTGGCGGACGGCACACACCCACAGCGGTTCATCGGGCCAGGTGGTAGGGAAGAGCCCACCGATGCCCTCGGAGATCATCTCGGTGCTGAGCGATCCCTCGGGCAGGAGGGCGGCGAGGAGGGACCACGGGCGAGCTGCGAACGGGCGGCGGGCCGCCCGTGCCAAGGTGGCGGCGAGCTCCGCGGGCGGGCGGGCGGTGCGGGCAGGTCGTAGAGATGGTGGGCGTCGGATCGGCCCCACGCGCTGCACCACCCGCCGACCCTCGGGCGAGAGCGGGCGGTCATGCGCTCTGGCCAGCTGGTCGGCTGCCGACAGCCCGGCCCGGAGCGAGGCGCCCGCGATCGAGCCGGCCGACGTGCCGACGATCATGCTGGCCGCGCGCGGATCCCAGCCGGTGGCTGCCTCGAGGGCGGCCAGCACGCCGGCGTGGAAGGCGCCCCCGGCCACCCCACCGGCGCCCAGCACCAGCCCGATTCGTGGCGCGGTGTCACCCATGCGGCGACCGTACCGGCGTCAGGTCACGGCTCGGCCCCCTGGAGGACGTTGAGGCCGTCCACCGCGTCGATGTACTCCTCGACCAGTCGCTGGATGACGGCGGCGGTCTTCTCGACGGAGTTGAGCTGGCCGACCACCTGGCCGACCGGGTTGAACATCACGGACTCGGCCTTGTCGGCGTAGCGGTGGCCACGGGCCACGCAGTTGCCCGACACCATGTACTGCATCGGCATGGGCAGCGGGTCGGGCGTGTCGGCGCGCTCCCAGGCCTCGGTCCAATCGCTCTTGAGCATGCGGCACGGCTTGCCGGTGAAGGAGCGCGACCGCACCGTGGCGCGAGAGTCGGCGTCGAGCAGCTGCTGCTTCTGAGCCGGCGGCAGGTCCGCCTCCTCGACGGTGAGCCACAGCGAGCCAGCCCACACGCCTTGCGCGCCGAGGGACAGCGCGGCGGCGATCTGCTGGCCCGACCCGATGCCACCGGCGGCCAGCATCGGGGTGGGCGCGATGGCCTTGGCGACCTGGGGCCACAAGACGATGGAGCCGACCTCGCCGGTGTGGCCGCCACCCTCACCGCCCTGGGCGATCACGATGTCGACGCCGGCGTCTCTGTGCTTCATGGCCTGGTAGGGCGATCCGCACAGCGCCGCCACCTTCAGGCCGGCCTCGTGGATGTGGTCGATGACCTCCTGGGGCGGAGTGCCCAGGGCGTTGGCGATGAGCCGAACCTTGGGGTGCTGCAGGGCCACCTCGATCTGGGGGAGGGCCGATGCCTCCGTCCAGCCCAGCAGGCGCATCCGCTCGCCCTCCTCGGGCGGGAGGTCGGGCACCCCAGCGTCGGCCAGGATCTGGTCGGCGAACTCGACGTGCGCCTTGGGCACCATGTCCCGCAGCATCTGGCCGAGCTTCTCGGGGTCGAGCTCGTCCATGCCCTCGTACTTGCCGGGGATGACGATGTCGACGCCGTAGGGCTTGTCGCCAACGTGCTCGTCGATCCACCGGAGCTCCACCTCGAGCTGCTCGGGGGTGAAGCCGACGGCGCCGAGCACGCCGAAGCCGCCCGCCTTGCTGACGGCGGCCACCACGTCGCGGCAGTGGGTGAAGGCGAAGATCGGGAACTCGATGCCGAGGTCGTCGCAGAGCTGGGTGTGCATGGTCAGTCCTCCTGGGAGTCGGTGAGCCGCCAGGCGAACATAGGGCGCGCAGGGCCGCCCGACGTTCGCAGGGCAGAGGGTGAGATCATCCGGTCGGCCTAATCCCGAGCGGTGGGGGTGAAGCGGACGGGCATCGTCTTGATGCCGTTGACGAAGTCGGAGTGC
>Ga0136618_10000300_pt1 | contig 16068 bp, 8 predicted proteins | sample AntDrymUQ3302106_2_FD_104805 | JGI IMG/M metagenome (GOLD analysis project Ga0136618, IMG submission 104805) | Polar desert sand microbial communities from Dry Valleys, Antarctica - metaG UQ330 (21.06) | ecosystem: Environmental > Terrestrial > Soil > Desert | place: Antarctica: Dry Valley... | reverse complement strand
ACAACTACGCCGCCGACAACCAATCCGCCGACGACTAATCCGCCGAATCCGCAGCAGCAACAGCAGCAGCGACCTGAAAACGAGATTCGGCAGAACACCGCGCCGCAAAACCGAACCGAGCAGCAGCAGACGACCGCTCCGAATCAACCGCCGGCGCAGCCGCCGCAAAATCAAACACAGACACCGCAAACCGCGCCGCCGGGCGGCACGAATCCGAATGCGCCGGGTGTGACGACGCAAACGCCTTCGCAAAATGTCGGAACTTCCGGCGGAATCGCGCCCGCACAATTGCCTGACGACCCGCCGCCGATTGCGCCGAATTTTGAAGCACCGACGCGACCGCTTCCGAGTGCCGGGCGCGTCGGCGTTGATGTTACCAATCAATTGCCGCTGACTTTGCAGGAAGCGATTACGCTCGCTTTGCAAAATAACAACGACATTGATTCGTCAAAGATTGACGTTAAAATCGCGGAATTCGATTTACGCGGCGCGCGCGGCGTTTACGACCCGGTGATTGACACGGAAAATTATTACGAGCGGCGCACCACGCCGACGAGTTCGACCATTGCGGGCGGCGCAAACGGTTCGGTTACGCAGTCGGATTTTACAAACGCTTTCGGCGCGAGAGGTTTTTCGCCGTATGCAGGCGGCTCTTACGCGCTCGATTTTTCCGCGTCGAGGCTCGTTACGAACAATCAAAATGCAACTCTCAACCCGCAGTTTCCGTCGGCTTTGACTTTGAGTTACACGCAACCTTTGTGGCGCGGTTTGCGGTTTGATAACAATCGCCGCAACATTGCAATCGCAAAAAAAAATCTGAGTTTGACCGACGCGCAGTTTCGCCAACGCGCTGTCGAAGTCATCGCGCAGGTCGAGCAAAGTTACTGGGATTTGGCTTTTTCATTGAGAAACTTGCAGGTGCAGATTGATGCCGTCAAACAGGCGCGGATGCAGCTTGAAAGCAATCAGCGACTTGTCAGCAAAGGTGCGCTCGCGCCGATTGAAATTGTCGCTGCCGGCACTCAGGTAACGACGTTTGAGCAAAATGTTTACACGGCGCAGGAAGCCGTCACACGCGCCGAAAACAATCTGAAAACTCTGATGCTGCCCGACCGCACGGCGGACATCTGGGCGCGGGCAATCGTTCCCGTTTCGCCCGTTGATTTGGAAGTTCCCAGAATCGCGCTCGAACAAGCCGTCGGCGACGCGATGGCAAACCGGCAGGAAATCGCACAGCTCAAAACAAATGAAGAAATCAACCGAATCAACGAGCGTTATTTCCGCGACCAAACCAAGCCGCAGATTGATTTAATCGGCAGCTACACGGGCAGCGGTTTGGCGGGAACGCCGACGGTTCGCACCGGCACGACGACCGGCACGACTTCCTCGCTGACCGCGCGCGTCAATGAGCTTTCGGCACTCAACGGTTTGCCCGTGCTGCCGACCACGACGACGACGACGACCAGCAATATTCCCGAAAATTTAGTCGGCGGTTATCCGCAGTCATTATCAAATTTGATAACGGCGGATTATCCGACCTTGCGCGTCGGCGTGCGAATTTCTCTGCCAATCGGCAATCGAACGGCGAAAGCGAATTTCGGCAGAACGCTCGTCGAAGGCGAGCGCATCAGAAATCAACGGGCGCAAACCGAGCAAATCATCGAAGCCGACGTGCGGAACACGACGCAAAGTCTGCGCTCTGCCGAAGCGCGTCTGCAATCCGCTGCTGCTTCCCGCTCTTCCGCCGAACGGCTTTTCGAGAGCGAGCAGCGTCAATTTCGCGCCGGAACGACCACCGTTTTTCTCGTCCTGCAACGCCAGAACGAACTCGTCGCCGCCCGCGGGCGCGAACTCCAGGCACAAACCGACCTCAATAAATCAATTTCCCAATTCAGACGTGCAACCGGCTTGACGCTCTCTGCCAACAGCGTCGAAATAACAAATGAAGCCACTCCGAGATTTCTTTTTCACCGTCCGATTGAATTCGGTTCGAGTATTTTCAGAGCCAAAAGGGAAACTGAAGATACGGAAAAAGCATCGGATAAACGCGGACAATAACATCGAAAAGTTTTATAATTTGCCGTAGTTGTCACAAAGCAGCGATGAGCGGTGTTCTTAAGAGCAAGGGCAGTTAAACTTTTTAATAAAGACAACGAATAAATTGTAAATCAAGTTTTTATTCTTTTGCCACCGAGTTCACAGAGAAAGACGGAGAGAAAAAATAAAAGAAAATCTCTTTTCTTCTCTCTGTGTTCTCGGTGGCAAAAAAAATAACATAACTTTCTTTACAATGTAATCAATAAGGAAATTCTATGAAACTTTACTTTTCAATATTATTGGTTTTTGTTTTAGGGCTGTCGGTATTCGGACAAAACAAAAATGTCGCAAAATCATCGTCCAATTCTAAAATTATCGCGCTTCAACCCTGCGAAGTGCCGGGCGCGAACGAAGGCGCGAAAGTGAAAGTCCTCTGCGGAACATACGAAGTTTTTGAAAACCGCACTCTCAAGAGCGGGCGGCGGATTACGCTCAAAATCGTTGTTTTTCCGGCGACCGGACAAGATAAAGCTGCCGACCCGCTTTTCTACATTCCGGGCGGTCCCGGTTCGTCGGCAATTGAAGACGCGCCTTACATCGCGCAGGATTTTGCGAAGATTCGGGAGCGTCGTGACCTGGTATTTGTTGACCAGCGGGGCACGGGCGGCTCAAACCCTTTGAACTGCGATTTTTTTAATCCTTCGGATTTACAAAGCTATCTCGGGCATTGGAATCCGCCTGAACAAGTCCGCAAGTGCCGCGAAGAGTTAGAAGCCAAAGCAGACCTTCGTCTTTACGTTACCTCGATTGCGATGGATGACCTCGACGACGTGCGGGCTGCGCTCGGCTATAAAAAAATTAATGTCAGCGGTTCTTCATACGGCACACGGGCGGCTCAGGAATACTTGAAGCGTCACGGCAAGAATGTCCGCGCCGCTATCTTGCACGGTGTTTCCCCGACCGACCAATTGATGCCGCGCGATTTCCCGCAGCACACCGAGCGCGCGCTCAACGGAGTTCTTGACGAGTGCGCCGCCGATAACGCTTGCCGCGCCGCCTTTCCGAATCTGCGTGCCGAAGTAAAAACTGTGCTTGAAAAATTACAGCGCAGACCTGTCGAAGTCGAAGTAAAATCCCAGCCTGACAGCGACAAGACCGTGCGCGTCAAACTTTCACGCGATTTGGCAGGTGAAGCCGTCCGCTATATGCTTTATCAATCGGGCAGCGCAAGTCGCCTTCCTCTGTTCCTGCATCTGGCGGCGCAAGGCAACTTCACCCCGCTCGCTGAATCCGCGATTTTTTTCCGCCAGCGAATTGTCGCCACCGGAAGCAACGGAATGTATCTTTCAGTAACCTGCGCCGAAGATTTGCCCTGGATTGAAGCCGGCGAAGGCGAGCGCAACGCGGAAAATACATTTTTGGGTGACTATCGCCTGCGGCAGCAGCGTGAAGCCTGCGCTCTCTGGACTCGCGGTGAAATTTCAAAGAACTATGCCGCGCCGGTTCGCTCGAATGCGCCCATATTGATTACGACGGGAGAATGGGATCCGGTAACGCCGCCCTTTTACGGCGACAGGATAGCAAAATCTCTCCCGAACAGCCTGCATATCGTTGTTCCGAGCGGTGGACACGGCTTCGGCGGACTCGAAGGACTCGACTGTATGTCGAAGCTCACGCTCGACTTTATCAATCAAGGCAGTGCGAAGAAACTCGATACTTCTTGCGTCAAAGGAATCCGCCGCCAAGGTTTTCTTTTGAAGTTGGCGGAGCCGGTGAAAACATCTTCTGATACAGGCTTGTGAAACAAAATTTCTCAAATTCAATTTAATCTTCCAAAATTTATGAAAATCGGCTACGCCCGTGTTTCGACCGTTGACCAAAACTTAAATCTGCAAACCGATGCTTTGGAAAAAGCGGGCTGCGAGAAAATTTTTACCGACACGGCAAGCGGCTCGCTCGATTTGCGCAAAGGCTTGAGTGATGCGGTTGAATTTTGTCGCCAGGGCGATACGCTCGTCGTCTGGAAACTTGATAGATTGGGCAGAAGTTTAAAACATTTGATTGAAACCGTGAACCAACTGCAGGCGAAAGGCATCGGATTCGTTTCGTTGCAGGAAAGCGTCGATACGACGACTTCGGGCGGCAAACTCGTCTTTCACGTTTTCGGCGCGCTGGCGGAATTTGAAAGAGAGCTGATTCGTGAGCGCACTAAAGCCGGACTGCAAGCGGCGCGGTCGCGTGGAAGGCTCGGCGGGCGACCGAAGAAACTCTCAGACAAACAAATCGAGATGGCGCAGAAATTGATGAAAGACCCGTCAAACAGCATCAAGGAGATTTGCGCCACACTCAAAATCTCGCGTGCTACGCTCTATCGTTATTGCCAGCCGAAAGAACAAAAAGTTTGATTAAACTTCCCATTTCAACGGCAGACGAAAGTTGAAATCATTTGCTCTGATGCCGTTTAAAATCGTTTGCTCTGATGATGATTTTTTGCTAATTTAAAACCACTCAATTTCTAATATGCTCAAAGACAGGTCGTGTAACAAAAAAGATGTTTGCCAGAGCAGAAGCCCGCGCGTGAGCAAGGGCGGAATCGGCGTTTGATTGAGTCGAGCATTGGTTTGAGTTGAGTTGAGTTGTCCACCCTTGCTCACGCGCGGGTTTCTGCTTCGGCGAACATTCTTTCTGTTACACCACCCAAAGACACAAATTGGCGTTTAGCCGCGGTCGGTAATTTCATAATTCAGTTTTCCATAGGAGAAAAAGTTGATGAAAAAGGTTGTTTTTGCTGCTCTGATAATGCTTGCTGCCTGCGCGAAATTTTTCGCCCAAACCGACAAGCCGATGCTGTTTCGCCAGCCGACGGTCAACAAGACGCACGTCGTTTTTGTTTACGCCGGTGATTTGTGGAAGGTTTCGCGCGACGGCGGAACTGCCGAGCGGTTGACTGCGGGCATCGGGACGGAGACGAGTCCGATTTTTTCGCCTGACGGAAATTCGATTGCTTTTACGGGCGAATATGACGGCAATGTTGACGGCTATATTCTACCGGCGGGCGGCGGCGAACCCAGACGGCTGACTTATCATCCGGGCAACGACAGTATTATCGGCTGGACACCGGACGGAAATTCCGTGATGTTTCTCTCGACGCGCGGAACGGGAATGCCCGCGCCGAAAATGTATACGATGCCGACGAGCGGCGAAGGTCTTCCGACCGAATTGCCGTTTCCGATGGCGGGCGGCGTTGCGTCGTTTTCGCCTGATGGCTCGCGCCTCGCTTATATGCCGCTCGCAGCGGCTTTTGCACAATGGAAACTTTATCGCGGCGGGCGGACGACCAAAATCTGGCTCGGCAGTCTGGCGGATTCGAGCGTCGAAGAAATTCCGCGCACCGCGTCGAATGACTTTACGCCGATGTGGATTGGCGACAAAATTTATTTTCTCTCAGACCGCAACAACCGCAACATCACGCTTTATTCGTTCGATACGAAAACGAAAAAAGTTACCGAAGCGATAAGCAACAACGGACTCGATTTGAAATCGGCATCGGCGGGCGCGGGCGCGATTGTTTATGAGCAGTTCGGCTCGCTTAATCTTTACGATACAAAATCAGGCAAGGCAAACAAAATCGGCATCGCGCTGAACGGCGATTTGCCGTCGGTTCGTCCGCGTTATGAAAAAGTCGCCGCCCGCATCTCCAACGCCGCGATTTCTCCGACCGGAGCGCGTGCCGTTTTTGAAGCCCGCGGCGAGATAATTACGTTGCCCGCCGAAAAGGGGAACGCGCGTAATTTGACCAATTCGCCGGGAACTGCCGACCGCGACCCGGCTTGGTCGCCGGACGGCAGATGGATTGCGTATTTTTCAGATGCTTCGGGCGAATATCAACTGCACTTGCGCGACCAGAGCATAACGGGCGAACTCAAAAAGATAAATCTCGGCAGTCAGCCGTCTTATTTTTATTCGCCGCGCTGGTCGCCGGACAGCAAGAAAATTTCTTTCACCGATAAACGTCTGAATCTTTGGTATGTTGACGTTGAAAAGGGAACGCCCGTTAAAGTGGACACCAACACTTTTGAAAATCCGTATCAGGTCGTCGAAGCCAACTGGTCGCCGGACAGCAAATGGCTTGTTTATTCAAAACAGCTTCGCAACCATCTGTGCGCTATTTTTGTTTATTCGCCGGAAACCGGAAAGTCGAATCAGATAACCGACAGTTTGAGCGACGCGCGTTTTCCGGCGTTCGATAAAAACGGCAAATATATTTATTTTACCGCCAGCACCGACACCGGACCGACGACCGGCTGGCTCGATATGTCGAGCATTCCGTTTCAGACAACGCGCAATGTTTATGTCGCGGTTTTGAACAACGACGATTCGTCGCCGCTCTCGCCCGAAAGCGACGAGGAAAAGGTTTTGGTTCAGGAGCAGAAAGCCGAACAGACAAAAACTCCGCCTGCCAAACCCGCGCCGGTTTCGGTCAAGATTGATTTTGACAAAATAACGCAAAGAATCGTCGCTCTTCCGATGGCGGCGCGTAACTATCAAGGATTGGTTGCCGGAAAAGCCGGAACGATTTTTTTGCTTGAAAACATTCCGCCGTCCGGCACTTCCAGCCAGCCGGTTGTCGGCAATGCCGTTCACCGTTTTGATATGGACAAGCGCAAGGCGGAGAAAGTTCTCGACGGCGTAACCTTGTTCGACGTTTCGGCAAACGGCGAAAAAATGCTCTTCGGACAATCTCAGAATCGCTACACGATTGCTTCGACCGTCGCGCCGCTCAAACCGGGCGAAGGCGCGGTCAATGTCGGCGATTTGGAAATTTATGTTGACCCGCGCGCCGAATGGAAACAGCTTTACAAAGAAGTCTGGCGCATCCAGCGCGACTTTTTCTATGACCCGACTTTTCACGGTTTGGATATTGCGGCGACTGAAAAACGCTACGCGGTTTATCTCGATTCGGTGGCATCACGCGCCGACCTCAATTATTTGTTTCAGGAAATGCTCGGCAATATGACCGTCGGGCATCACAATTCGGGCGGCGGCGACGTGCCGCAGCCGACCAGATACACGGGCGGTTTACTCGGCGCGGATTACAAGATTGAAAACGGACGTTATCGCTTTGCCAGAATTTACAACGGCGAAAACTGGAATCCGAATACGCTCGCGCCGCTGACGCAGCCGGGCGTGAACGTCAACGAAGCGGATTATCTGCTGGCGGTCAACGGGCGCGAGCTTCGCGCAACCGACAATATCTACTCGTTTTTCCAGCAGACAGCCGGAAAACAAATTGTCATCAAAGTCGGCGCAAATCCCGACGGCAGCAATTCGCGCAGCGTGACGGTTGTTCCGGTGGCGAGCGAAGGCGGCTTGCGAAATCTCGCCTGGATTGAAGGCAATCGCCGCAAGGTTTCAGAACTGAGCGCGGGAAAACTCGCTTACGTTTATCTGCCGAACACCGGCGGCGCGGGCTACACCAATTTCAACCGTTATTATTTCGCGCAGATTGACAAGGAAGGCGCGGTCATTGACGAGCGTTTTAACGGCGGCGGCACGGCGGCGGATTATATTATCGACGCGATGCGGCGACCGCTGATGAATTACTGGTCAACCCGCGAAGGCGAAGATTTTACGACGCCGGTCGGTTCTATCTACGGACCGAAAACGATGATTATCAACGAATACGCCGGAAGCGGCGGCGATTTGATGCCGTGGCTGTTCCGTAAGGCAAAAATCGGCACGCTCGTCGGCAAGAAAACGTGGGGCGGACTGGTCGGTATTTACAGTTATCCGCAGTTGATTGACGGCGGCAGCGTTACCGCGCCGAGAGTCGCTTTCAGAAATGAGAAGGGCGAATTGGACATAGAAAACAAAGGCGTCGCGCCCGATGTAGATGTTGACCTCGACCCGAAACTCTGGCGTTCCGGGCGCGACCTTCAGTTGGAAAAAGCGGTCGAGATAACGCTTGACGAGCTGAAACGAAATCCGATGAAAAAGCCCGCGCCCGGAGCGTTCCCGAATTATCAAAAACCGTAACGACTTTAAGAAAGGGTGGCTAATTTTTTTACTGTATTTGTTTATCCCAAACTGAGGTTAAAGTATTTATGAGATTGCAAACAGCCGCCCGATTATTTTTATGTGTCGCTCTGCTGATGCAGTCAACTGCCGTTTTCGCCTTTGAGACTGACCAGTATAATTTGCCGCCCGAACCGTTGGCTGACATTGGCGACGAAGTATCGGAGTATGCGGAACAAAATCTGAGAAAAGCGGTCGGTAAGATAAACGGCGAGATTTCCGTCAGGCAATCTTGTCTGGAGAATAACGCTGCCAAACCCAAAAAGATAAAATGCGATTCGGCTGACAAAGAAAGAGCGAGACTCAAATTTCTCCGTTCCGAAGAAGCGGTTGCGAGTGAAGTCTACAATTTGCTCGGAACTGGTGTTTTTCCCTTCACGAAATCCGCCAGTTGGGTGGAGTCACATCGTTTCATCGGGCAGCCCGCGCGTTACAAAACCAGTTATCCAAAGTCTATCTACGCCATCATTCCGACCAACTATTTAACGATAAGCCCGACTGTCAATCTCTACGAAGCGCAGTTCGGCACGGACAAAATCGCCCACTTTTTTCAACAGGGGTATACCTATTACCAAATATACAACCGCGCTCTGGCTGAAGGATTAACCGCCGACAAAGCCGCAGAAAAAGCAATCCGTTGGGGGCAAATGACCGAACGAACTTATTATGGAACTTTGGTTTCCGGCGTATTTTCAAACGCCGATTTGTGCGCCAATTATGTCGGAATGAAATTCTATCAAAATCTCACCCGACCGATTAAAATCGGAGATGCGACGAAACCTGCCGTTTTACTGCTCAAAGACGGAGTTTGGACATTTGCTGAAAGTGCCGATTTGCGAAAAGTTCTTATCAAGCCGTTCATCACAAATCATCTGAACGAGGCACTTAACCCGTCTGCTTTTACAAAATTTCCCGGACTGCGTTCGTATGTCCGCCGGACAATCAGAAAACGAAGCTGCAAACAATGGCTGAATCGCTATCCCGCACTCTCGCAAGCGGATTTGAATGAAACTTCACGGGGATTGAAACTCTGGTATGGCGAAGATTACGGATTCACCGACAGCCGGAATTTTGTAACGATTTCAAACGTCTGTTTTGACGGCGATGCAGCTAAGCGGGAACGCGCCGGACTTCAAGGCTTTGCAATCGAGCCGCCACATCCGCAGAGCTGGAAACAAATAACGTCTAATCAAAAATAACGCGAAGGCGAGTTTTACCGACTCGCCTTTTTTGTTTTCGGTTTCGCGGAAAAAAAGTTAAACTTCATAAAGTTCCTGCGTTCATTCGATTGAAATTATGAAAAATCAAAAATTCTTTTTGTTACTTTCGACAGTATTTTTATCGTTTATTTTTACATCTTCCGGTTTCGCTCAAACAATGCCCAAAGATGCCGACCCGAAACTCTGGCAAAAGGCTTTGAAGATTCATCAAAAAGCGACGGTCATTGACGGACACAACGACATTCCGTCGCCGATGGTTGACGAAGATTTTGATTTGGCGACCAATTCGGTCGGCAAATTTCATAAAGACGGCGACCCGTTTCACACGGATTTGAACAGATTCAAACGAAGCGGTATTACGGGCGAGTTTTTTTCGATTTACGTTTCCGGCACGGATTACCAAAAAGGCGGCAAGATGCGCCGCGCGATGGATTTGATTGACGCGACCAATCGTGAAGTCGAAAAACATCCGAATGCGCTTGTGTCCTGCACGACCGCAGGCGACATTCGCCGCGTCAAAAAGCAAGGTAAAGTCTGCGTTTTGATGGGCATTGAAGGCGGCTACGTGATTGAAAATTCGCTGTATGCCCTGCGAAATTTTTACCGGCTCGGCATTCGTTATATGACTTTGACGCACAACGTCTCGCACGATTGGGCGGACGCGCACAACGATACGCCGAAGAATAACGGACTGTCGGATTTCGGCAAAGAAGTCGTCCGCGAGATGAATCGCCTGGGAATGCTCGTCGACATTTCGCACGTCTCGGTCAAAACGATGTCGGATGTGTTGGATGTTTCAACCGCGCCAATTATCGCTTCGCATTCGAGCGCGCGCGGCGTTTCAAACCATACGCGCAACGTGCCGGACGACATTTTGAAAAGAGTCGCCACCAACGGCGGCGTGATAATGATAAATTTTTATCCCGCATTTCTGGACGAAAGAACGAACCGCGAACAAAACGAACGCTCAGCACGACTGAAACCGCAGCTCGACGCGCTTCGGGAAAAACACAAAGACAACCCCGAAGCCTATAACCAAGCCGAGCGTGAGCTTTTCAGCCAAAATCCGATTTATATGCCGAGCTACACGCGCGTTGTCGACCACATCGACCACATCAAAAATGTTGCCGGAATTGATAACGTCGGCATCGGCTCGGACTACGACGGCGTTCCGTTTCTGCCCGCCGGAATGAATGGAATGGAAGATTTGCCGCTGGTCACTTACGAAATGCTGCGGCGTGGTTATTCGGAACAAGACATCCGCAAAGTTTTAGGCGAAAATTTCCTGCGAGCCTTTGCCAAAGCCGAACAAGTCGCGCGGATTGGAAGCCGTAAAATCAGCGGCGAAGGAAGTTTGAAGAAAATCAAAAACTGAAGTATCGTTAGAAAGTCTCTTTTCAATCCACAATCAACGTCAGAGGAAATATGACCGAGAATCAAACCAAAGAAGTTTTTAATCTCTTAACCAGATGTGTCAACGGTATTCAAGAAATCCGGGAAGATGTTTCTATCTTGAAGCAAGATGTTTCTATCTTGAAGCAGGATGTTTCCGAACTCAAAACCGATGTCAGCATTCTTAAAACTGATGTTGCCGAACTCAAAACTGATGTCGCCGAACTCAAGACTGATGTCGCCATTCTTAAAACCGATGTTGCCGAACTTAAAACCGATGTTGCCGAACTTAAAACTGATGTTGCCATTCTTAAAACTGACGTTGCTGAGCTTAAAGCCGATGTCGGCGTTCTTAAAACCGATGTCGCCGAACTCAAAGAAGGTCAAAAAAGAATTGAAAAAGAAGTTCGTCTGAATACTGTTGCGATTAATGAAATTGCCGGCGAACAATTCAGATTGAAAATCAGAGTTGATGAACTAGAAAAAGCAAGTGTTTGAAATTTACTTTCCCCAATTCCGCTTTAGCCCGATACAAAAAAGCGAACCGCGAGAAACATCGAAAATTATTCGACACTTTTCGCGGTTTTCTTTCTTTCACAGATTTCACCCGTCGCTTACCGATTAACCGGACTGCCGATAAAATTAACACCGTCGGTTTCATCGTTGATGTTCAGCACTTGCGACGGTTGGCTGAACGAGAAGCGTTTGCCCGTCGCCGTCAGAATGTAGGTTGCGCCCGCTGCGACATCGTTGAAGCGGTAATAACCGAACGAGTTGGAAATCGCCGTTCTGAGATTTCCCTCTGAATCGGTCAAGCGGATAACCACGTTGCGGATGCCGCGCCCGCTTGCCGTCATCACGCGCCCGCCGACTGAAACGGTTGCGACTGTCGGTGCGAGTTGCACTTCAAACGCGCCGATGTCCGCGCCGTCGCCGCCCGTCGCATTCGGGATAGTGAAATTATTGACCGGGCGAGTGAAACCGCGCTGGTCGGTCGTTAAGCCGAAAGAATTGCCTTTGTCAATCGCCGGTGAACCAAACAGCAGAGCGTGCGTTTGAGTTGCTCCGCCGTTATTGGCAAGCGGCGCCAGTTTCGGATCAATCGGACTGGCTGCTGTGCCGACTTGATTGCTGTCTGCATCACCATTAGAAATGCCGGTCGTGCCTGTTCCATTGCCGATTAGGTTAAAAGAACTTCCTGCTGCGATGTCGCCGCCGAAGTCTGGCGGAGCAGAAGCATTAGCGGCGGTGTTCAGAGCGACAATCGTGTTTTTTAGATTAGCTATACCACCGAAGTTAGAGATGCCTCCGGCACAAAATGTGCAAGTTGTTTCGGTTGAGCTGTTCCCGGTAACGGTGACGCTCGTTAGATTTAGTATGGCGATGGCGTCAAAGGAATCGTTGACAATGCCGCCGCCGCCGCTAGTCGCCGTATTGCCGCTGACAGTCGAGTTGGTCAAAGTTGATGTGCCGTCGAGGTTGAGAATGCCGCCGCCGGAGTTACCCGACGTATTGCCGCTGACAGTCGAGCCTGTCAAAGTTAATGTGCCGCTTTGGTTGAGAATGCCGCCGCCGTTGCCAGACGTATTGCCGCTGACAGTCGAGTTTGTCAAAGTCGTTGTGCCGTTCAAGTTGTAAATGCCGCCGCCTCTGCCGTTAGTCGCCGTATTGCCGCTGACAGTCGAGTTGGTCAATGTCGTTGTGCCGCCGTCGTTGTAAATACCGCCGCCGAAGCCGTTAGTCGCCGTATTGCCGCTGACGGTCGAGTTGGTCAATGTCGTTGTGCCGCCGTCGTTGTAAATACCGCCGCCGCTGTTACTCGTCATATTGCCGCTGACAATCGAGTTGGTCAAAGTCAATGTACCGTTGTTGAGAATGCCGCCGCCGCCGACGTTAAAGCCAGAACTTGTTGTTCCTGTTCCATTGCCTTTTGTGATTGTTGCGCCGCTTATCGTTAGATTAGCGCCAGAAACTAGAAAAAACACGCGGCTGGTGTTGTTGCCGGAAATCAACAGATTACTCGCGCCGGTCGAATTGGTAATCGTCAATGCGCCTGCCGTTGGACCATCATTGACGACAAACTCGCCGAGCGTCAATGTAATCGTGCAAACTCCTGATGTGCAGCCCGCGCTGCCTGCCGGAATCGCAAAGTTAATCGTGTCACTCGTCACTGCCGCGTTTGCCGCATTGACCGCTTCTCTTAAACTGCAATCAACTCCAGAGTCACAAGTTGCATTGCGGTCATCAGTGCGCGTGACGGTTAATGTCAATTGTGCTTGCGCGCTTTGCGCTGCAAACAGACAAATTAAAAACGCGAACGCGGCAATCAAGCCGGACACGCGAAACGATGATTGAAAAAACGCGCGAAACGTATTCGTGAAATCACACATAAACCAATCTTCTCCTAAATTAAATTGTATGGAGGTGTTGAAGAAACAATGCGCCCGACAACAGAAAAACCTTAAACGAATCGGTGTCGAGAACGTAGAAGATTGTCAGGGAGCGTTGAATTACAAAGACATTACTCGCAATGGCTTTTCAAAGTCAAGCGATTTTCCTCTTCGCTCGTCACTCGTTCGTCAAACCAATCGTTTCACCGAAAGTCAAAAGTCCTCGTCCGCAAAACGCTTGGAGAGCAGGAAAGCAAACTTAAAATCTTAAAACTATTTCACGGGCGCGTTTGTTCGACTTCAAATGCGTCTTGCAAATTCATCAATTCCTCCACGCATTCGCAGCGAACGAACTAAAATAAGTATTCGTCATTAGCCGAATTTCGAGAATTCAAGCCCGCAGATGTTTGCCAGCGAATACGAATTTGCGCTATAAGCTAAAGAAAGCAATAATTCTTCTAAACCTTAAAATTTATGAAAACCGAAAAACAAAATCGTCGTGAATTTCTGCAACTGGGCGCGGCTGGCGTTGCCGCTTTGGGCATTATGAAAAATACCGATGCGAAAGATATTTTCAAGAGCGATGCCAATGAAGAATTGGTTGAAATTACCGTTCAAGAGTTGCAGGCGAAAATGAAATCGGGCGAGATTACCGCCAAAAAGCTGGTCGAAAAATATCTCGAAAGAATCAGAGACATTGACCCAAAGCTAAAATCCGTTATCGAAACGAATCCCGACGCGCTGAAAATTGCCGAAGATTTGGATAGGGAACGCAAAAAAGGTAAAAGTCGCGGCGCGCTTCACGGCATTCCGATTTTGATAAAAGACAATATTGAAACGCGCGATAGAATGAAAACGACGGCGGGAAGTCTGGCTCTTTTGAACGCGCCTGCACCGCAGCAGGATGCCTTTATCGTCCAGCGATTGAGAAAAGCGGGCGCGGTAATAATTGGCAAAACGAACTTGAGCGAATGGGCGAATTTCCGTTCGACAAAATCAATCAGCGGCTGGAGCGGGCGCGGCGGGCAAACAAACAATCCGTATGTTCTGGACAAAAATCCGTGCGGCTCGTCGTCGGGAACGGGCGCGGCGATTTCCGCCAATCTCGCCGTCATCGGCATCGGCACTGAAACCAACGGCTCAATCATTTGCCCGGCAGTAATGTGCGGGCTTGTCGGTTTCAAACCGACGCTCGGTTTAATTTCCCGAAGCGGCATAATTCCGATTGCCCACAGCCAGGACACGGCGGGACCGATGACCAGAACCGTCGCGGACGCAGCAATTCTGCTCGGCGTTTTAGTTGGAACGGATAAAACCGATGCAATAACTTCGCAAAGCACCAAAGGTCAAAAAGATTACACAAAATTTCTGGACAAACACGGTTTGCGCGGTGCGAGAATCGGCGTGGCGCGGCAATACTTCGGGCGCAACGAGAAGCGGGTTAAAATCTATGAATCACATCTACAAGTTTTAAAGGACGGCGGCGCGACGCTGGTTGACGTTACGTTTCCGACCATCAAGGATTTCGGTAGCGACCAGACGGCGATTTTACTTTACGAATTCAAAGCCGATTTGAACAAATATCTGGCGCAAAGAAATTCGCAGTATAAAACGCTGGCGGATCTAATCAAATTTAATGAAGAAAATAAAGACCGCGAGATGCCGCTTTTCGGACAAGAACTTTTTTTACAGGCGGAACAGAAAGGCGATTTGGAGAGTCGTGAATACAGGCTCGCGCTTCAGAAATTGAAACTTGCGACGCAAGCCAACGGCATTGACGCGGTAATCACAAAGGATAATCTTGATGCGGTTTTCTCGCCGACGGTCGGCGCGGCTTGGGGGCAAGCGGCAGTCGCGGGTTATCCGAACATCACCGTTCCCGCCGGTTTCGTGGACGAAATGCCAATCGGCGTTTCCTTTTTCGGACGCGCATTTAGCGAACCGGCTTTGATAAAATTCGCTTACGCTTTCGAGCAGGCAACAAAAATGCGACAACCGCCGAAATTTTTACCGACTTACAAATAACTAAAAACTAAAAACTAAAAGTGAAAAGTGGAGAAGGAAAATTTAAAGCATTCCATATTTAGTTTTTCACTTTTAGTTTTTAGTTTTTCACTATTTAAAAACGCCGTCGCCCAAAAAATTCTCGCGCAAATATTTGATTGTGTCCTGCAAAGTTTCCTGCGGCTCGCGCGTCGTAAAACCGAGTTCTTCTTCCGCTTTTGTCGAATCGAAATACCAAAAATACCCGCCCATTTCGACTTCGCTGGCTTCAAACGGCGCGGTTTTGTTCCAATTTTTGTAAAGCGATTCGATGATATTCGAACCGACCACCGCCACTCGTTTGGGAACGCGCAGCATCGGCGCGGAAACGCCCGTTAATCTCTCCAAACGCCCGAAAAATTCCGCAAACGTCCAATTGACCGCGCCGAGCAGATAGCGTTCCTGATGTCTGCCTTTGTCCAAAGCCTGAACGAATGCGTTTGCAGCATCACGCGCATCAACAAAATTCAACCCGCCCGCAGTGGTTATCGGCAATTTTTTTGCCATAAAATCAAGAATGACTTTGGTCGAACTCAAACGCTCGTCGCCGCTTCCGAGCAGCAGCGACGGATTCAAAATCACCAGTCTTTCGCCTTTGTCTTTGAAAATCTGCAAAGCCGTCCTTTCCTGATAATACTTCGAGGCGTAATACGCCCATTTAATCAAAATCTCGACTGGCTGCGGATAAGTTTCGTCCAGAATTTCGTCGGTTTCGCTAATCGCGCTTGTGCCTGATGACGACGCGAGAATAAAATTTTTCACGCCGTTTTCTTTGGCAGCTTCGCACAACAGGCGCGTGCCTTCGACGTGAATTTTATTCATTTGCGACGCGCCGTCATACGCGAAACTCACTTTTCCCGCGAGATGATAAATCGCCTCGACATTTTTCGTCGCCTCGCCGACATCATTTT